>JAESGI010000309.1_pt1 | contig 20186 bp, 19 predicted proteins | sample 9269671 | NCBI WGS metagenome assembly JAESGI01 (sample SAMN14515641, study PRJNA621666) | algae metagenome | isolation source: Nostoc indistinguendum CM1-VF10 and co-occurring heterotrophs from gravelly... | place: USA: Clark Mountains, San Bernardino, California | collected 1998-06-05 | reverse complement strand
TACTTATATTCTGAGTCCAAGAGAGCTTCTCGACACTAGTATTTAAAATTATAAGTATTAAGCAAAATTTTACTGGGATAGGCATTCATTACAGAGCGATCGCCAAACTTTTCGGTCTACTGAAAATATCCAATGCGCCGTTCTCGTCTCGGTCTAAAACAGTTCCACAGTGGGGGCACTCATGAGTTCTGGTTTACAAAGAAAGGCAGAGGGCAGATAGCGCAGCGTTAGCGAGTCCGCGAGCGCCGGGCAGAAGGCTTTTATGAAAGAAGTACTAATAAAAACTTTAGTTGTGGGTTATTGCCCACTAGTATAAAAAGATTTGTGGCGATAGCATAGCGTTAGCGACGTAGGAGTGTCGCGGAAAGTGACACGAGAGACAAGGTGTCCTTACTTCAATCCCACGTTTTTAAACGTGGGTTCTATAAGTGCCTTCTGCCTCCTGCCTTCTGAAAAAATAAGCGCTTGTGTCTTCTGGTAATATGATTTCACGACTTTTTCCGTAACTTCAGCAACGGTAAGCCTATCATTGGAAAGTATAATTGCATCCTTTGCAGGTCGAAGCGGGGCAATGATGCGATCGCAATCCATGCAATCCCGTTCTCTAATTGCTTGCTCCAACTTCTCTAAACTCGCCTTTTCCAGTCCTTGCTGTTGCAACTGTTGCTGACGCCGCCGCGCTCGCTCTTGAACAGATGGGATAGGAAAAACTTGACTTATGCATTTGGAAACACATAGGTGCCAAGATCGCGTCCTTCTGCAATCAGACCACCATTGCTGCTTGACAAGAGCACGTCTAACGGAAAGTTAAGATGCAATGAGCGCAACCCGAGCAGTGACTGCAGGAGTGCGAATTACTGAGGTGACATCGCGACCATCAATTCAAACGTGAGTCGGAAATTCAGGATGATTGCTCATCGTTAACTGGATTTGGCACTGTTCGACTACAGCGGCAATTGCAGCTTCGTCGCCCACAGCAATTCCATTATTCAACACATACCAGGTAACTGCCCGGTACATAGCACCAGTGTCCAAATACAGCAGCCCTAAGATTTGAGCGATTTGGCGGGTGACTGTGGATTTGCCAGCACCCGCAGGATCATCAATCGTGACAATGGTTTTATGGTAAGGATTCAGGTCTAATATTTAGGAAGCAGAGATGGGCGAGACAGATAATTATGTAATTATTCAGTTGTGAGTTCAATAGGGAATGTCTTGAGCGCTCGCACTGACAAATTATTCTGCCAATGGGGTTTTTCATCTAATAAGCGGATATGAGAAAAGCGCCGCAATAACTCGGTAAATACGATTCTCGCCTCCAGAGTAGCGAGTGAACTTCCGGGACACTTATGAATGTCAAAGCCGAATGCTAACTGCTTGTGGTTGTCTCTTGTAATGTCAAATTTATCTGGGTTTAGGAAGACTTTAGGATCTCGATTAGCTGATCCAATTAGCAAAAAGACCAAATCGCCTTTTTTGATTTTTCTGCTTTGAATCTCAATGTCGTCAATCGCCATGCGTGATAGTCGTTGGACTGGCGCCTCATAGCGCAGCATCTCCACCACTGCATGAGGGATTAGCTCAGGCTTTTGTTTTAAAGTCTCCATTACTATCGGATGGCGCAAAAGCGTCAAAAGCCCATTTCCCAAAAGGTTCATGGTAGTCTCAAAACCAGCAAATATCATCATTATACAGGTGGCAATTATCTCCTCTTCACTCATTACCTGTCCCTCGGTTTCTGCGTGGAGGAGTGCAGTTAGGAAGTCTTTTTGAGGGTGGCTTTTTCTACAGTGTAGAATACCGCGTAAGTATTCAGTCATCCCATCAACCTGTGCTTTAGCATTCTCGAGCCGATTGATATAAATTTCAGGTGGTGCACCAACGAAGTTGACAATTGCCTCGGCACAACTTTTTGCCTTTTGCTGGCCAATTTCTGGAATACCCAATATTGTCGATACAACATAGAGTGGTAATGGATAAGCAAGGCCAGCCATAAAGTCTATGCGGCCTCCGTTTTCATAACCTTTGAGTATCTCGTCAACTAATCGAGTAATGGTCAGACGAAAGCTAAGTACAACATCACCAGCCAGTGCTGCACCAACTAGTCGTTTAAGCCGTGTATGTTCAGGTCGATCCAAGAGCAGCATCCACATTTTCATTCTTCTGGCGAATGTTTCATAACGTTTCTGCTCGACCTCGGGAAGCTGCAACAAGCGTGGCGTGATTCGATCCGCCGCTAACAGAGGATTTGCAATAGCTGCGGTTACATCTTCATATCGCGACACAATCCATGCCTGGAGTTCCTCGCTCCAATACACTGGAGCATTTTCACGCAGCCAGCGGTAGATTGGATAGGGATTATTTAAGAATTGTTCGGAAATAAAGCTGTAGGGTATTTCCCTATGCTTTTGTTGAATCATCTGCATTTTTTTCCTCCTATTTCAAACACTCTTCCAAATCAAATAATTAATTTGCTGTTTGCCTGCTATTAGTATTGGAGCCGTACTTAATGTCATTTGATTGTCTCCATTAAATTCAAAGAAGCGTTCTTGAGTAGTACCAATCCAGTTAGGAAACAGACTGGCTTCAACGTAATGAGTCACACTTTTTTCTTTGATTTCATACTTACCACAGTATGAAATGTAAGTTTTGGCTGCCTTTGTCTGTTCCTCCGTAGTTCCTCCAAGCAAATCAAAAGCAACAAAATTCGGGCGACCACCTGTTGCTAAAACTACAGACATATATCCATCCTGGCTATAAATTAGTAAGCCGTATGCATCTTTACCAAAGGGGTAAATTACATTACCAAGTTTTTCCCAAATTCCCCAAGATAATAGTTTCCAAGTTCCTACAAATTTTTCCTTGGTCATTTTTAAGTTACTGCCCTTTAAGTATTGATAGAGAGAGCCAATACCTTTTATACTTGCCCTCAGTACCTAGCAATAGCCCGACCAATGCCGCGAGAAGCACCAGTGACAATAGCAACTTTTCCTTTAAGACTCATAGTTCAAACGCCCTCTGGATTTCAAACATCTGTTCTATTCCACTCAATCTGTTTTGGGTAGTGCTATAGATCAATGGTTAAGACTCCTGAAATGTTGAATATGTATACCCTTCAGCCAAAGAGCAACAAATCTAAAACACCTTCATTTCAAATATCTTTTCAATAACATCAGCAACTACGCGATTAGGAGTCGAGGCTCCGGCAGTAATGCCTACGATAATGGCACCGGAAGGAAGCCAGTTTTCGGTGAGTGCTAAATCTTGAGCCAAGGGTTTGTGCTGAATTTGATTGTCCGGTTGAATTCGTTCGCTACTATCGATGTGATAAGCAGGAATACCTTTGTCACTAGCAATTTCTAACAAGTGAGTTGTGTTGGAAGAGTTAAAGCCACCCACAACAACTACCAAGTCAAGTTTTTCCTCTAACAACTGGAACATAGCATCTTGACGTTCTTGAGTAGCATCGCAGATGGTGTTGAAACTGAGGAAATGGTGATTTAATGTATCTGTACCGTATTTCTTCATCATTGCACGTTCAAAAAGTTTGCCAATCTCCTCAGTTTCACTTTTGAGCATTGTCGTTTGATTGGCAATACCAACCCGTTCTAAGTCAGTATCTGGATTGAAGCCAATGGAACAGGCATTGTAAAATTTTGTTAGAAATTCATTGCGATCGCCATTATTGAGAATGTAGCTGCAAACGTATTCTGCTTCTGCCAAGTTTCGTAATATTAAGTATTTATCGGCAAAAGAACTAGTAGCAATTGTTTCTTCATGGTCATATTTACCGTGAATAATGGAGGTATAGTCAACCTTCTTGTGCTTCTCAACCGTATTCCAAACTTTAGAAACCCACGGACAGGTTGTGTCTATTATGATACAGATTTTCTCATTCAGTAGCTGCATCTCTTGAATGCTGGCACCAAAGGCAGGTAGAATCACGATATCCCCTGCGGCGACAACAGAAAAGTCCTTGAGACTATACCTTAAAGGAATAAATTCCACTTGCATATTCCTTAAGTTTTGGTTGACCAAGGGATTGTGGATAATTTCATTGGTAATCCAAATTCGTTTGTCTGGGAATTGTTGGCGGGTTTCATAAGCCATCGCTACGGAACGTTCTACACCCCAACAAAAGCCAAATGCTTGTGCCAGTTGGATTGTGACTTTTCCCCATTGCAGTTTGTAGCCATTGTCCTGAATCTGCTGTATCAAGGTGCTGTGATATTCAGAACGCAGCAATTGTGTTATCTCTTTTTCTCGCCCAAACCCTTTGCGATAGTATTTATCTGAATGGTGGAGCGAGCGTTTAAAAGCTTTTGTATCCATTTTTAATAATAGGAAACTTCTTTGATGGTGAGTATGACTTGAAATCAAAAGTTTTACAATGCGAAAAAGTGATAAAAAGTGCGATGAGTATTGAAATGTGCTTGTAACATCTAGTGAAACTAGCTACAGTATTAGTTTTTAGTAGTTTGAGATTGATGATTACTAAAGAAAATCTGTTCAGTTGTTTAGTCACCTTTTAGCACTGCTTGGAATATTGGTCGAACATATACTAACTACAGCAGGTGCATCAAACATTACCAAAGTAACGCATTGGGTGAGTGTTTGCGGTGGTTAATTATGAAGCGCTAAAGCATAACTGCGAACATTTACGGTAAATCGTACTGAGTTAATTAACTCATATGACAAGGATTTGACGGGGCTAAGTGCTAGTAATGAGTGCTGTCATAAATTTACTGATAGTCAAAATAGTCAAGGAACATTTCTTATGGATCTCAGTCAAATTACTCATCCCAATCAGTTACACGGATTGTCGGTTCCTCAACTTCAGCAGATTGCACGTCAAATTAGAGAAAAACACTTACAAACCGTAGCAACCAGCGGCGGTCACTTGGGTTCGGGATTGGGTGTAGTTGAGCTAACCTTGGGGCTTTACCAAACCTTAGACCTAGAGCGCGATAAAGTGATTTGGGATGTCGGCCATCAAACTTATCCCCATAAATTAATCACCGGACGCTACAACAACTTCCACACTTTACGCCAAAAAGATGGTATAGCAGGTTATCTCAAGCGTTGTGAGAGTAAATTTGACCACTTTGGTGCGGGTCATGCTTCCACCAGTATCTCTGCGGCTTTAGGGATGGCACTGGCAAGAGATATCAAAGGTGAAGATTTTAAAGTGGTCGCAGTGATTGGCGATGGTTCGCTAACAGGTGGGATGGCATATGAAGCAATTAATCATGCAGGTCACTTACCAAATACCAACTTATTGGTGGTGCTAAATGACAACGATATGTCTATTTCTCCAAACGTAGGTGCAATTTCCCGTTATCTGAAAAAGCTGCGGTTTAGCTGCCCAGTACAATTGTTTGACAAATTAGAACAACAGTTCAAACAACTGCCCTTTGTTAATTGGGCATTTCCCAAAATGGGAGTAGTTTTTGAGGAACTGGGTTTTACCTACTTCGGACCGATTGACGGCCATAATCTAGAGGAACTGATTGCAACCTTCCAGCAAGCGCACCAACAAACAGGACCAGTACTGGTACACGTGGCGACAGTTAAAGGTAAGGGGTACGAGGTTGCCGAGCAAAATCAAGTCGTTTATCATGCCCAATCTCCTTTTAATTTAGCAACAGGTAAAGCTATCCCGAATAGTAAGCCCAAACCTCCTAGCTACTCTAAAGTATTTGGCGAAACTTTGACAAAAGTTGCTGAAAATAACCCTAAAGTCATTGCAATTACTGCGGCGATGGCAACTGGCACGGGGTTGGATATTTTTCAGAATAAATTACCCCAGCAATATATAGATGTGGGCATTGCCGAACAGCATGCTGTGACGATGGCAGCAGGTCTTGCCTGTGAAGGGATGCGCCCTGTAGTAACGATTTACTCAACGTTTTTACAACGGGCATACGACCAAATCATTCATGATGTCTGCATTCAAAATTTCCCCGTTTTCTTCTGCATGGATCGTGCCGGAATTGTCGGTGCTGATGGCCCTACACATCAGGGTATGTATGATCTTGCTTATTTGCGCTGCATTCCTAATATGGTACTGATGGCTCCCAAGGATGAAGCTGAATTACAATGGATGATTACCACAGGAGTGAATCACACTAGCGGTCCAATTGCCCTACGCTATCCCAGATTAACGAAGACACTTTAAATGTAGAGGATTCTGTTGCTGCAATTCGTCGCCTCTATGAAATCGGTTGTGAAATTGTTCGCGTGACTGTACCTAGCCTTGCCCATGCTAAAGCACTTGCAGACATCAAACATAGGTTAGTACAAACATACCAAAATATCCCTTTGGTGGCTGATGTTCACCATAATGGGATGAAGATAGCTTTAGAAGTAGCCAATCATGTAGATAAAGTGCGAATTAATCCGGGGCTTTATGTGTTCGAGAAACCAAAGCCTAACCGGACTGAATACACCCAATCTGAATTTGATGAAATTGGTGAAAAAATCCGTCAAACCCTCAAACCGTTGGTTGTTTCTTTGCAAGAACAAGGAAAAGCAATGCGGATTGGTGTTAATCACGGTTCTCTAGCGGAAAGAATGCTCTTCACTTATGGTGATACTCCAGAAGGTATGGTAGAGTCTGCTTTAGAATTTATACGCATCTGTGAATCACTAAACTTCCGTAACTTAGTCATTTCCCTAAAAGCTTCCAGAGTCCCTGTAATGGTTGCTGCCAATCGCTTGATGGTGCAGCGTATGAACCAACTAGGTATGGACTACCCCTTGCACTTAGGGGTGACAGAAGCAGGTGATGGTGAGTACGGTCGGATCAAGTCCACTGCTGGAATTGCCACGCTTTTATCTGAAGGTATCGGTGATACTATTCGCGTCTCGATTACGGAAGCGCCGGAAAAAGAAATCCCTGTTTGCTATAGCATTCTATAGGCATTAGGACTACGCAAGACAATGGTGGAGTATATTGCCTGTCCCTCTTGCGGTCGCACTTTGTTTAATTTAGAACAAGTGTTGCACCAGGTACGAGAAGCTACTAAACACCTGACAGGGCTTAACATTGCCGTCATGGGCTGTATCGTTAATGGACCTGGAGAAATGGCAGATGCAGATTATGGTTATGTTGGCAAGCAACCTGGTTATATTTCTCTGTATCGAGGGCGGGAGGAAATTAAAAAGGTTCCAGAGTTTTCTGGAGTGAAAGAACTGATTAATTTAATCAAAGCAGATGGTCGCTGGGTTGAGCCTTAACAAACGCATACCATTCTGGATTTTGGATTAGGAAATACACACTACTGCGCGTTTGTAAACATAAATTGAATTGGTTTTATATCAAGTCTGCAATTGACGATCGCCCTTTAGAGGTTGTTTGAAAAGGGTCGTTTGAGATGATAATTAGTACATGTAGGCATCTGAGTATAGGGCTAAAACCTTGATTTATCATTGCAGTTAAGCCCAATTCTTAGGGCAAAATTATACCTTACCAGACTTTTCAAACATCCTCTTAAGTCTAAGAAATCTTAGGAGTCCATTTAATGACGCATTATTCCTCATTACAAGTGCAACAAAAATTTGCTTCTGAGGTAGAAGTTGCAGATATCGTAGAGCGACTATTATATCAGTTTGACCTATCTACTTACTTGGCACTACGGTCTGCTCAAGTTGAAGCAGCGCTTGATTGCTCAATGCCTTTAGTTTACCCAGAGAAAATATATGAAGCTATGCGCTATTCCCTATTAGCTGGAGGAAAGCGCCTGCGCCCAATCCTCTGTCTTGCTACCTGTGAACTTTGTGGCGGTACTGTAGAAATGGCAATGCCTACCGCTTGTGCATTGGAAATGGTTCACACAATGTCTCTAATCCATGATGACCTACCTGCAATGGATAACGACGACTATCGGCGTGGTAGGTTGACTAATCATAAGGTTTATGGTGAAGATATTGCTATTCTCGCTGGTGATGGTCTATTAGCTTACGCCTTTGAATTGATTGCAACTCAAACACCAAAAGTTCCTGCTGAACGAGTATTGAAGGTAATTGCTTCTTTGGGACATGCGGTTGCAGCAACGGGTTTAGTTGGCGGTCAAGTGGTGGATTTGGAATCTGAGGGATTGCAGAATCTTAGTCTAGAAACGCTCAACTTTATTCACTCCCATAAGACTGGAGCTTTGTTAGAAACTTCAGTTCTTTCCGGGGCACTGTTAGCTGGTGCTAAAGATAACGTGTTGCAACGGCTTTCTCTGTATGCTCGCAACATTGGTCTAGCTTTTCAGATTGTTGATGATGTGCTAGATGTAACTGCAACTTCAGAACAGCTAGGGAAAACAGCAGGCAAAGATTTGAAAGCACAGAAAGTCACTTATCCCAGTATATGGGGTGTTGAAGAATCGATGAAACAGGCTAAGAAATTAGTTGAGGAAGCAAAGGCTGAATTAGCGACCTTTGGAGAAAGAGCTATTGCGCTGATGGCGATCGCAGATTTCATTACTGCCCGTACTTCCTAAGCCTTGGACAATGAGGCTGAGTAGGTAGTTTAAACGATTAAGTAGTTAACATTCTGGATGAGAACACTTTTTGTCACCTTTTAGCATTGTCAAAACTGTTTTATAAAGGCACATTTACATATGTCGCTGATTGCTGCAAACACTTTTCGAGCAGTTCCAAAACTCTTAAGTTCAAAGGACAAGTAAAAAAAGGCAATGCCACTCTCTATCCACGCCTAAAGACAGTAGCTTAACCTTCCCAAATCTTTAGTCAATCCAGAGACTTTATTATGACGATGACCCCAGTTGCCAATTTTAGTCGAGTCGAGCGCAGAGCACCGAACATTCACTCTTACACGGCTCAACGCTCTGCAGGTTCCATCATAGATTTATTACTGACCGATCTGCGCTCCGTGCTAGCAGACCTTGGAAAGGATGGTGGACTTTTTAGTCCGTCTGTTTATGATACTGCTCAAGTGTTACGTCTCTACCCACCTGTGGGAGGAGTTGATGCAGCTTTAGAATGGTTGCTGACGCAACAACAGGCTGATGGAGGATGGGGCGATCGCGCTTTGCCACTCATGCGCGACGTTCCTACGCTAGCGGCGGTACTAACTCTGCACTCATACCAAAACTTTAAGGGAACCCGTGCAGCCCTGCAAGCTGGTCTGGATTTTCTTCAAGGCCAGGCAGACTACTGGCGGGAGTTGCAACTCGATAATGTACCTGCTGCTGCAGAATTGACAATACCCTATCTGCTTGAAGAGGCAGCAGCAGTAAATCTAGAAGTGCCACAACAGCATTATGCAGAAATCGTCAAGTTAGGAAATCAGCGGCGTCAGCGGCTTGCACGGTTAAATAATCGAACTGGTGGCAATGCTCTGGCCTGTTCTTGGGAAGTATGGGGAACGGAGCCTTATCCTTCTCTAATTGATGGGTCAGGAGGTATTGGTCACAGCCCAGCGACAACAGCTGCTTGGTTACAAGCGGCGGCTGGTCGCTCAGATTTAATGGATACCCGTGTAGCGGCAGAGAGTTATTTGGCTCGGGCAGCCGCAGCTACCGGTTTGAATATACCAGGGGTTGTACCGACACAGTGGCCGCTAGAGCGATTTGAACAAGCTTTTTCGTTATACAGCCTTCTAATTACAGGGCTTTTGGAGCATCCGGCACTGCAAGACTTGGTACAACCACACTTGCACGAGCTTGCCAGTATGTTGATTCCTAATGGGATTGGTGCTAGCGCATTCTTTATTCCTGATGGAGATGATACAGCAGCAGCTGTTTCTGTCCTTTATGGTGCTGGATGGAAAGTCGATCTGGCAAGTTTGAGACAATTTGAGAATGATGATGGTTATTTTACAACTTTTCCTGGCGAACTCCATCCATCTATTTCTGTCACAGCACGTGCCGTTCACGCACTAGCAATTGCCGGGGAGAAGGTGGCTCGGCCAATAGAACTCTTGCTTGAGCGTCAGTCTCCTGACGGGCGTTGGACTGGTGACAAGTGGCATAGTTCCTGGCTGTACGTAACCTTACATGTTGCACTTGCGCTTTTGCAGTCCGGGCATTACAGTCCGCTGAAGTCCACTATTAAGACTTTATTGGCTCACCAGCATACAGATGGAGGGTGGGGAACAGGCTATCAGTCAACAACTCTAGAGACAGCTTATGCCGTTCTAACACTGCAAGCACTCAAATCTCATGGACTCTTAGATGAAAGAGGGCTAGAGGCTCAGCTACGAGGTTATCACTGGTTAGTGCGTAATTACTCTCCCTTTCAATGGAATGAAGAGAGACAGTGGATTGCTAAAGATTTGTATGGTGCTTATCGAATCGACCGCGCTTTTGAACTGAGTGCCATGTTGGCAATGGCGTTGGCATTAGAAGAATAGTCTGCACAGTTCAAGGCTCGAGTCTAGGCTTCAAAAGTTCTTGAATGATATCTCATATGTCTGTCTTATCTTAAGTTAGAGTTTTATTATCAATATGAACGTGACATCAACTGTTTTTGACTGGCGCAACCTGGTAGCCAATAATAAACCCAGCCAGGCTTCAGATATCCAGCTTGCAAGGTTAGAGTCCCTACCTAAACTAACCGCAGACCTTGAGAAGTGGTCCAATCAATATAATCTGCTTACTCAACGTATCGAAGCTTTTGCTTACACTGGTTGTGTGACAACACCAGCACCGTTTTCTTACCAAAGGGCTCTATTATTTGCTAAATACTGCCTATGGCTTTGCAGCCTTGACGCTTACATTGATAATTTTGATTGTTCTCGGTTAGACCTAATTGACCCTAAGAGGTGGTTAGATTATTTGGATAGCCAGCTCAGCTATATTATCAAACCTCTTTATCAGTTAGACGGTTTAACCTTGGAGCAAGGACATAGCTGCAGTTTAGAATTTAGTTTCGACCAACTTAACGACTTTCAAAAAATTGAGAATGCAAGTCTTAATCTCAAAGAATCGTTGCAAAGCTTATACTACGATCTTCATAAAAACTGGCAGTATGCTCATCAACAGGAGTCTAACAATGCACAGAGGCTAAAATTTAGCCTAACTAATTTCACATACTATCTTACAAAAATGATAGAAGCTATGCGTTGGGAGGCAATTCAAAACTTTAATTACCAAAAAACTTTGAATTGTCATCAACTTCCCGAGATGGAAGAATACTTTAAACGATCAAACTTTTCTATTGGTCTACATCCTGCAGGAGCAATTGTAGTTGGCTATGAAATTGATCCAGAAAACGCTTGGCAGCTTTACAGAACGGCAATAGATACTGGTGCCAAAATAGCGCGTTTAGTAAATGAATTGGGTAATTATTGGTTAGAACTTGAAGAACATAAAGTAAACAGCATTACTATAGCACTCGCCCAGCTTGGTTTTGCTCCAATGGAACCATATCAAAAGAATAGTTTGGAAATTAAACAGGCTGGAGAGATAGTTAGAGCTAAGTTAGAAGTTGAGCTTGAACGTTTTGCAAAACAGGTAACAGAAATACCTAATACCCCGCTACTTCACTGGCTACAAGTTCAATTAGCTTTTGTGCTGGCAATGTATGAAAAAGGTAATTACGTAAAACCTGATTGAGCTTATCTAGCTATCTAGTTCTACTTAGATAAACTGCAACAGGTCTAGGTAAGACAACTAATTTTATTGTTGCAAAAATTATTGAGAGGATTTATGATTCAGGAAAAAATCAACCTTCCATCTACGCAAAGTTCTTCCACTACCCGAAAAGTCTGCCCTGTTGTAAAAGGTTATCCACTCATTGGCGTTGCTCCCGAGTTTGTTCTTACCAGGAGAACGTGCCCTGCGTCGCGCTATCCAGACAATCGACGATACAGTTTTTTCTATCATTCGCGAGCGGCGCCAGAGTGGAGAAAATCGTGGTGATTTACTTTCGTTGTTGCTGCAGGCTCGCGACGAAGAGACCAAAACAGGGATGAATGATCGGCAGCTGCGGGACGAATGCGTCACATTCTTTATTGCTGCTCACGAGACCACTGCTACTGCGCTAACATGGCTCTGGTATTTGCTCGACGAACATCCAGAGGTAGATCGCAAGCTCCGGGCGGAGATTGATAGCGTTTTGGGCGGACGTCAACCAACCTTTGCTGACCTCTCCAGCCTCCGGTACACCCGGATGGTCGTTCAGGAAACTATGAACCTATCCCACTATTCTAAAAATCCCTACTTTTTTTCGTAAAATGTGCTTGAAAAGCTTTATTTTTCGTTTTCAATTCTCAACAAGCTTAAGTTTTTTAGCATAAATATTATTAGTGGGATAGGTTCATACGACTTTATCCGCCTGGCCTTCTTATTCCACGAATTGTGCAGCAAAACGATGAGATTGGCGGCTATCCTGTTAGGGCTGGCACAGCTATGGTACTAAGTCCTTACGTGACCCATCGCCTTTCGGATTTCTGGAATCAGCCAGAGATTTTTAATCCTGAGCGATTTACTCCAGAGCACTCGGAGCAGCGCCATTGCTACGCATACTTTCCGTTTGGTGCCGGACCGCGCCATTGTATCGGTAACCACTTCGCCCTCATGCAGGCACAAATAGCTATCGTCATAATGGCACAAAAGTGGCGACCGCGCCGTGTTCGTAGCCATCCTGTGGAGCCCCAGGCTACGTTTTTTGTTCTCAGCCCCCGTAATGGTCTACCAATGATCCTGGAGCCCACTTAAGTATAAAGGCTAGCAATTTTGACTCTAACCTCTAAAAGTCCTCGTTCAATCCTCTGTTAAACTGCCTCAGCCAAAATCAATCTGAACTCATCTAGAACTTTAAGGAAGCTCGTGCAGTCCTGCAAGCTGGTCTGGATTTTCTTCAAGGACAGGCAGGAAGCAGAGGCAGAAGGGAGTAGGTTTTTAGGCAACTTTACTTTTCGTTACATACTTCGATTTTTTTGCGCCTTTCTACTTATCCCTCTTCCATCACTCTTGGAGAAAGCAATCGTTGCAAGGCTTACGAGACTTCACTTTCCAAGTTTTGGCTACACTTTTAAATTTATATTAGAAAATAAAGCCTCAAACTTTGATTTAGTCATAGTTTCAGTTTTCTGTTTCGATTATTGTTTTCTGAGAGTGATGGAAGAGCGTTATTAATAGTCTAAAGTAACTTGAACCTAGCAATCGCACCTACCACAAAAAGTTGCACCAATATTTAGAAGTGCTTGAGGGCTGGCTACCGCCTGACAAGCCCTAGAAATTACCTCTGAGGCTTCAACCCTAAATAAAGTTTTTGACGTTATCAGAAAGATTTTTGACTTTAGATTTCTAAGTAGGAGACATACGAACATGAACCGTAAAATTAACACCTTATTTACCCTAAATCACCTGGGTTCGATATCTGACGGGGTGACAACCACGTTGAAAGGCATTGACAAAGGAGCGATGAATCTGGCTTCTGGCTGGTACATTGCTATGCCCTCTAAAGCTTTAAGGAAAAAGCCTCTAGCAATAGAGCTATTCGCTCAACCTCTAGTCGCTTGGCGAGATCAAAAAGACCATCCTGTAATAATGGAGCGTTATTGCTCGCATATGGGTGCTAGCCTAGCAATTGGCAAGGTGCAAGAGGGTTGTATCCAATGTCCTTTTCATCATTGGCGCTTCGACAACTCTGGTCAGTGTGTCTTTATACCTGAGGTAGATCATTTTCCCCCAACAGCTCGTCAGCCTGTTTACTCTACTGTTGAAAGATACGGTTATATCTGGGTGTGGTATGGTTCTCAAATTCCCCTCTTCTCTTTACCTGAATTTCCACCTGCTGAAGAAGAAAGGGATAACTATATGGCTTTTCGATTAGCTTTAGACATCGAAACAACTACGTTACGGGTACTTGAAAATCCGTACGATCCGGTTCATCTAGCTACAATACATGGAGCGAAGTTTACTGACTCTTTTCAATTTACTCTGCTCAATGAACAGCACTTAGATCAACAGAATAAATTACCCGTTGAAAAAGAAGCTTGGTTTGGAGCTTTAGTTGAAGGCCGAATTAAGGGATACGTAGGACCATTAGGTATGTTAGTCCAGGCTTTAAGATTAAAGTCTGAGACATTTTCTTCTCGAATCGATAGTTGGCCTAATGGATTTTGTGTCACAAATTCTATAGACGGTAAAGAAAAGTACAAAATCCTAACCAGTATTACTCCGATAGCTGAAAACAAAGTAATTTTGCACTCGTTAACGATGGTAAAGAAAACTGGCAAGTTCTGGCCAAATATACTTTCTTATCTAGTTTTCGGTTGGCAAACTAAATTTTTGACAGCACAGGATTTACCGGTCTGGAATACCATAAATTCGGATAGGGGGGGGGCTTATATCAAGCACGACCGGGGAGTTTTAAAGTTTAGAGATTTCTATCAAAGTTGGATTAATAAGGCAGCTCTCTCAAGCGGTAGTGCTAAATGAGCAAGGATACTTTGAGATGGAGCTAGTCTTGGCAATAATACTGCAATATCAGTTGGTGTTAGCTGATAATCAACCCGCGGGGTCAGTGCTAGTACCACACTCTGCAGTATTCTGCTTGCCGGAATCAGCTTGGCGATCGCGCTATCCGAGTAGTCCTTTTCCGGAGTACTCACGCAGCGTTTGGAGCCAGCATTCAGGAAATGCAGTTGTTGAACCAAAAAGGCTGCACCATTATGGGCACAACTTATCCTTGGGTTTCCAAAGTCTTGAATAATGTCGAGAAGCATAAAAAAGACGACTACATCTCAATCATCCACGGCAAGTACAGGCACAAAGAGACGATTGCCACTAGTTCTTACGCCAACAAGTATCTGGTCGTCTTGAATCTGCAGGGGGTTGAGTATGTCTGCAATTATATTCTCAGTAGGGGCGATCACGAAGAATTCTTAACCAAGTTTGCCCATTCCTGTTCTCCTGGATTTGATCCAGACAGCGACTTAGTACGGGTAGGAATTGCTAACCAAACCACGATGCTGAAGGGTGAAACCGAGCAAATTGGTAAGCTATTTGAGTAGACGTTGATGCGTAAATATGGACCAGATCAACTCAACCATCATTTCCTCAGCTTCAACACCATCTGCGATGCTACTCAGGAACGCCAAGATGCAATGTTCAAACTAGTAGAAGAGAAGCTGAACTTGATGGTAGTAGTTGGCGGCTTTAACTCCTCTAACACAACTTATCTTCAGGAAATTGCGAGCGAGCGCGGGATTTCTTCTTATCACAGTTATCGAGAAAATTTTTGAAATAAAAAAAGCGGCGTTGCATAAATGCGGGATGAATTGGCGGGTGAAACTATTGGTAATTCGTTCTAAATTGGGCGAAATCATCCCATGATTCAGCAACGCCAAAAAAGCTAAGTAGCAGGTATACATGCATTATCAAATTAATAATAAGAGATGCCTTGCGAGGATTGTCGCGGAGGACAAGATTGGTAAGTAACATCCTCCTACTACTACTGCTTAGTTTATTTGAGCAATTTATTCTCTAATTTAGACTTCAATCTTTAAACATTTTCTCATGCAATCCTACTCTCTAAATGCCTCAGCCAAAATCAATTTGTACCTAAAAATAGTTGGCGATCGCCCGGATGGCTATCACGAGCTAGCAATGGTACTTCAAAGCATTTACTTAGCAGATCAGATCGACTTGCACCCGCTTGCAACAAATACTATTCACATCCATTGCAACCATCCCGAAGTGCCTCAAGACGAGCGCAACCTTGCCTACCAAGCAGCAGCACTGATAGCAGCAGAATTTCCCGATGCTTGGACAAAGTACGGAGGCATCGAGATTACAATCCAAAAGCAAATTCCAGTGGGAGCAGGACTAGCAGGCGGATCTACAAACGCCGCTGCTGTTTTAGTCGGATTAAATTCAATCTGGCACTTAGGACTGACCGAATTTCAACTACAAAAGCTCGCAGCCAGGCTCGGCTCAGACGTGCCCTTCTGCATAACAGGCGGGACAATGCTAGCTACTTCAAGGGGCGAACAACTCTCACCCTTATCAAGCCTAAATCGCGTCTGGGTAGTCTTAGGCAAGTATCGCAATCTCTGTGTTTCCACAGCTTGGGCTTACCAAACGTACCGTCAACAATACCGTAGCTCTTATGTTTTCGACGCTCAGACCATAGAATATCGCAAGCAGCAAGTGCGTACAGGCTCATTGGTTAATGCGATCGCCCACGGTGATGTGAAGCAAATTGGACAGTTATTCCACAATGACCTAGAACGAGTCGTACTACCCAAATACCCTCAAGTGCAGCGGTTAAAAGAGGAATTCCAGCGGTTAGGGTGTGCCGCCATGATGTCAGGGTCTGGTCCCACTGTGTTTGCCTTAACCGAGTCTCGAACGCAGGCACAGCAAGTCCGAGAAGCTGTAAAACTAGCAATTCCTGACCCCGATTTAGACCTGTGGGTCTCGCAATTTATACCTAGTAGTATTCGCACTACAGCTTTAACATGAACATTAGAATCGGTAACGGCTACGACATCCACCGCTTAGTTACAGGTCGCCCATTAATTCTAGGAGGGGTGGAAATTGACCACAAGTTAGGTTTGTTGGGTCATAGCGATGCTGACGTGCTGACTCATGCAATTATGGATGCTATTCTTGGTGCCCTGAGTTTGGGAGATATTGGTCACTACTTTCCGCCTACCGATCCCCAATGGGCAGGTGCTGACAGTCAAGTAATGCTTGCTAAAGTACATCGATTGGTGCGCGATCGCGGTTGGCAAATTAGCAATATTGACTCTGTCATCGTGGCAGAACAGCCCAAACTTAAACCCCACATTCAGACAATGCGCTCCCAACTTGCCAATGTTTTGGAACTGGAATCCGATCAGGTAAGCATTAAAGCAACCACTAACGAACAGTTAGGTCCCGTTGGACGAGAAGAAGGAATTGCTGCTTATGCCGTCGCCTTGCTAGCGTCTTCCATCTGAATATTTTTCCTAATTTAGAACACTATTTTAAACTTATGAAAGCAATTACTTTGCTTGGCTCCACTGGCTCGATTGGCACCCAAACGCTAAGTATTGTTAGTCAATATCCCAATCGCTTTCGAATTGTTGGGCTAGCAGCAGGGCGTAACGTCGAGCTGTTATCTCAGCAGATTCGGCAATTTTGCCCAGAAATTGTCGCTATCGGGGACGAAGCTGCCTTACCCGAATTGCGAGCAGCGATCGCCGACCTCGACCCCCAACCGCTTTTGCTGGCGGGAGAGGCAGGTGTGGTGGAAGTTGCCCGCTACGGTAGTGCAGAAATTGTCATCACGGGCATTGTGGGCTGTGCCGGTCTTTTACCTACTCTAGCGGCAATTGAGGCTGGCAAAGATATTGCCTTGGCGAACAAAGAAACGCTAATTGCTGCTGGACCAGTCGTGCTCCCACTAGTAGAAAAACACGGGGTGAAGTTGCTACCTGCGGATTCAGAGCATTCAGCAATTTTTCAGTGCCTTCAAGGAGTGCCAGCGGCAGGACTACGGCGAATCTTGTTGACTGCCTCTGGGGGAGCCTTCCGGGATTGGCCGATGGAGAAGCTATCCCAGGTTACTGTTGCTGACGCACTTAAGCATCCCAATTGGTCAATGGGGCGCAAAATTACTGTAGACTCTGCGACTTTGATGAATAAAGGGTTGAAAGTCATCGAGGCTCATTGGCTATTTGGTATTGACTACAACCAGATTGAAATTGTTATCCATCCTCAAAGCATTATTCATTCCCTGATCGAATTACAAGACACCTCCGTGCTAGCACAACTAGGCTGGCCAGATATGCGCTTACCTTTGCTGTATGCCCTATCTTGTCCAGAGCGCATTTATACTGATTGGCAACAATTAGATTTGGTAAAAGCAGGGGAACTAACCTTTCAGGCCCCCGATTGTCAAAAGTACCCTTGCATGCAACTTGCCTATGCTGTCGGTCGAACTGGAGGTTTGATGCCAGCCGTACTCAATGCAGCAAACGAGCAGGCTGTTGCCTTATTCCTGGCAGAACGAATTAGGTTTCTCGATATTCCGCGCTTGATAGAGCATGCCTGCGATCGCTACCAAATCCATAATAACTCCACCCCAACGCTCGACGATATTCTTGCTGCCGACCAATGGGCCAGACAGGAAGTTGTAGTAGTGAGCGAGAAGTTGAGTTATCAGTTGGCGATCGCTAACCCCCTCGATTCTATCCGTTTGCTCGATAACGTCCTACATCAGAAGCGTCAGCCGATTATAGCAATTGATGGTTCTGCTGGAGTGGGCAAATCTACTGTAGCTCGTTTAGTTGCCAAAACATTAGGATTACTATATCTAGATACAGGGGCAATGTACCGTGCCTTGACTTGGTTAATTTTACAGTTACAAGTACCTATTGACGATGAAACTGCTGTTGCCCAGCTAGCCAACCAGTGTCAAATTGAATTTTGCTTCCTCAACTCAGGAATTGTCTTCATCAATGGTTGGGATGTTACCCAAGAAATTCGCACGCCAGAAGTAACTGCCCAAGTGGCAGCGATCACTGCTTATCCAGCAGTCCGGCAACAGCTAACCAAGCAGCAACAGCGTTATGGCTGTGATGGTGGAATTGTAGTTGAGGGGCGAGATATCGGTACATCTGTCTTTCCTAACGCTGAACTCAAGATCTTTTTAACAGCTTCCTTACAGGAGCGAGCGCTTCGCCGCCAGCAAGAGCTAAAACATCAACTCAAGGGAGATATCAATCTAGACGAGCTGATGCAAGCCATTTCTGAACGAGATTGGCGAGATAGCACCCGCACTCATTCACCTCTCCAGAGAGCGAAAGATGCAATTGAGATTCATACTAACAGTCTTAGTGTCATAGCAGTTGCAGAACAAATTGTCAGCCTTTACTACAAAAGACAAACACATTTAGAGCAGACTTGTCTCACCTCCACTGCTCCAACAGTTTTATAGCTCCTTTGAATAGAAAGCCAATTGTTAATAGCAAGCAACTAGACAAAAAAACAGTGTACTTACTATTCCAGCAGCTGAGATTGGTAGCAGTTGCAATAAATTACTGCTCACTTTGTTAAATAAGCCTCCGATTGCTTGGAAGGTGTAACAAATATACAAGCAAAGTACTCTCCTGAAAAAGATAAACTTTTTATCTTTCAAACATTCTCCGAGAGAAAGAGTTTGGTTTAGGAAATAGAAAGTAAAGCGTAAAAAGTATTAATTAATACCACCAAGTCAACAATGTAATCAAATCTAGTTAAGTTAGTTGTTTACGAAACAAATAATCGCGTGTATCAATCTATAAAACTTGAGAAATTAAAACAATGATAACAACAGCAATAGCAAGTCCTAAAGGTTCAATTATTGAGCCTGCTTACCAGAATATAGAACAAAAAATAGTTAAATCTTTTTACGTTGAAGATGTTACGGAAGACTTGAATAAGTTACACATTGCTTTTAGTCTGGTAGCACAAAATTACTCCAGATTTTCATCAAGCAATATCAGCTTTCAAGAAATTTATCAGGAGTTATGTGATGATCCATACCATACTCTCGGTTTATCACGAACGCTCTTATTAAATGGCTATAATCCAAATACAAACAAAGTAGAAATACTAGGAACAAATAGGATAGTTTTAGGTTCTTTCCAGCCTAGTAATTCGACATTACCACCTTTAGAAGCAATGCAACTCATTTCACCTTTAGAAGGTTGGGATAATTTCAGTTTTGAAAATTTCAATGCAAACGAAGCAGTTGAGCTTAGTAGGTTTGCAACTACATTTGAATGTAATAGTGGAATTTCAAAGAAAATCAAGTTATCTCATCTTGTTGGTAAAAGTCTATTAACGAACGCAATAAACTTTTCTATTCAAAAATATGAGAAAAGGCAAGTTTGGGCAATAATGCCACGTTACGTAATTAAAGCACTAACAACAGAAGAAACACAATTCTCACCAGTTCCTTATATGACTTTAAATTTCCAAAAGCACGCAAAGTTGTTTCAAAAGTACGACAAGTACTGGCTCCATAGCCACCCCTGGTTCTATAAGATAACTTTAGGCAAGGTTAAAGTCAGAGCAAACGCATCTGAATGTTGACAAAGTCGTAGGTATAAATATGTACAAATTATCAAATCAATTATGCATAAGTCAACTTGGAATCGAATCTGTTTGGAGCTAAAGAAGCCTTATGCTGCTTGGCCTACTTTGATTATCTTGTTAGTGGATGGACTATTAGTCGTAGCTTCTTGGTAT
>JAESGI010000308.1_pt1 | contig 20204 bp, 16 predicted proteins | sample 9269671 | NCBI WGS metagenome assembly JAESGI01 (sample SAMN14515641, study PRJNA621666) | algae metagenome | isolation source: Nostoc indistinguendum CM1-VF10 and co-occurring heterotrophs from gravelly... | place: USA: Clark Mountains, San Bernardino, California | collected 1998-06-05 | reverse complement strand
ATGGGGTGTAATTGCGAATTGCGAATTGGTAATTGCGAATTGTTGTAGTTCTGGCACTCGTTGAAGATATGCGCCATGATTTGGTTTTCAGTAGTAGAAGAGGACAAGGAGCAGGGTGCGGGGTGCATGGGAGAGAATCTTTCCCCTCTGCCCCTTGCTCCCTGGCCCCCTGCTTCTTGGACTGGCAGTGTGCCATCTTTGTAATGAGTGCAGATGAAGCGATCGCAACGCATTAGAGTGTTGGCACGAAATACTTCTTTGTCATTGATGATGACTACCCAGCGTTGCGTTAAGTGGTTATCGTCATGGGCGATGGTGGCTACCAGTTTGTCATCAGCGTAATATTCGTGATGGTCAAACGAGATTTCGACTATTGTGAGGGGTTCGGGAGCTACAACTTGGGCTTGGTCAGCGATGTAGTTGTCGAGTTCGGCTTGGGCGAGGGCTTGGTTATCGGGGGCAGCAGGGATAAGTTTCTGAATCTTGCTTGCCTGATAGTTAATAATGGTGGAAATCCACGCGTCTTTACAGCGTTTGTCGCTTACTTCGACTGTACAAGCGATTTCACTGTAGATTTGCTTGAGACGGGCAATCGATTTCAGTTGCAGCTGTTGTTGGCTGTAGATGTTGTAAGTCATAATAAATCAGTTCCTAACGGGACGGAAAGCGCTTTAGATTCGCAGTCGGGGCGCTTTCTTTATATATCTATTATTACGTATTACGCAATGCTTGCCAAGTAATGCGTAATGGTTTAAATTAGAGATAATTCTTTGGAGGCGTATGACTATGGATTTAATGAAAATTATTATTGAAGTGGAGTTTACTGGTATCGGAACTGCTTTGAAAAAGGCAAGAGAAGCTGCGGGGATGAGTTTAATCGTAGCTGGTGATTACGCCGGAATGAGCGGGGCAAATTTTAATCGAATTGAGAACGAGGATACAAAGGGTGTACCTTTAGACACCCTCATCAGAGCAGCCAATGCTGTAGGGCTGGATTTGAAAGAGTGCTTAGGTGAATGGATTCAGCATATTCCTGGGGTTAATTTAACAGAAAGTTCCAATGACGATTAACCTTCAGACTATTAATCCTCTTGCCCTACCTTTAGCTTTTCCAAAGAAGCGATGCCTGTGGTGGGCTATGCCGGAGCAGTTATCAACTACTTCTAAAATCTACGTTGCAATTGACTCTGAAAAAATATTGTTGAACTAGAAAAGGTGGAATCATGCCTAAACCACCTTTTAGACGCAACAAAGCCACCTCTGCTGCATCTACTGATTCAACTTCAGCAGCTAACTCTGTAAACGAGGATATCTCCCAGCAAATAGATCCAAGTTCAGCAACAATTACAGTTAGTGCTGTTGAAGTTCCAGAGTTGACAGAGCAGGAAATTAGCGATCGCCTACTCTTGGAGAGGAAAGTAGAGAGGGCGTTTTTTGAGGCAGGCAAGGCATTGTCCCAGTTGCGCGATCGCAGGTTATACAGATCCACTCATCGCACATTTGAGGAGTATTGTCGTGATAGATTTGGATACACCCATCGCCGAGTCAATTATCTAATAGCTGGTTCTGTAGTATTTGACAACATAGTGGCGGGAACAAATCGTTCCCAAAATGAGGAAGCGGATGAAATGGGAACAAATTGTTCCCAAAACGAGGAAGTGGATGGAACGGGAACAAATTGTTCCCAAAATGAGGGAGTGGATGAAACGGGAACAAATTGTTCCCAAAATGAGGAAGTAGACAAAACTCGACTTAACCCCTCACGAATCCTGCCGACTAACGAAGGACAAGTGCGCCCTCTCGCACCCCTAGAACCCCAGCAGCAGGTTAAAGTTTGGCAACGGGCAGTACATGAGGCTGGTGGTAAAGTTCCCAGTGCCAGGATCGTCACTGATGTTGTGCAGCGCATCATGGAAAGGACAAAAGTACCCAATACCTACCAAATCGGCGAAGTGTGCCAAATCGTAGTCAAAGACAACCCGGAACTCAGAGGCAAGGGTGGGTGTTGGGGGATTGTCAGCCAAGTAAATGAGTTCAGTTGCACCGTGAGAGTCTGGGATGGAGAGTACACCATTGGCTTGCAACATCTGAAGTCCTTCAACTACCTGCCTGCCGAGTGTGAGCAGATGCGGGAGATATGCGATCGCATTACATGGGTGTATTCGAGTGGGCTGGAGGAGTCGGTGCAGAAGTTTTTGGAGTCGTTGGGGAAGCTGAACCGTGGTTATTTGACTGGACTGGAAGAAAAAGTGTTGAGTGTTTTGGAGTCTGAAATCAGAGTTTAAATCTTTTATTTCATCAAATTTATTCTCGATTACCAAACAGTAAGTAATTATTTTCGGAATAGAAAATTACTGTATAGTTTGAGGTGTACCAGATTATCCTCTCAAGAGTTGCTCTATGATCACTCTGCCTGGTATTGCTATCCAAAACAAAATATACGAAAGTTCCAATTCTCTAGTGTACCGGGGCATCAGAGACGATGGAGTAGGAATCGTCGTAAAAATGCTAAAGCTTGATTATCCCTCTTCCCAAGAACTGACCCGCTACAGACAGGAATATAAAATTACCCGTTCCCTCAACTTGGAGGGAGTAGTGAAGGCATACAGTCAGCAAGACTATCAACGCACTCTGGTGATTCTCTTAGAAGATTTTGGGGGAGAGTCCCTAGAGAAATGGATGCACAAGCGTCCAGATATTTTCTGCCCGATGCCTTTATCGACTTTTCTAAGTCTTGCGATCGCTATTTGCGAGATTCTAGGCAGAATCCATGCAGCCAGTGTCATTCATAAAGATATCAACCCTGGAAATATAGTTCTCAATCTGGATACTGGTGTTGTCAAAATTATTGACTTTGGAATTGCCACCCAATTTAACCGCACGAATCCGACTTTCAAAAGTCCTCATGTTTTAGAAGGGACACCCGCATACCTATCTCCAGAGCAAACCGGGCGGATGAACCGTTTACTCGATTACCGCACCGATTTTTACTCCCTTGGTGTGACATTTTACGAACTGCTCACCGGACAACTACCATTTCCTACCACAGACGTGCTGGAGCTAGTCCATTGTCATATTGCCAAACATCCTATTCCGCCTAATGAAATAAATACAACGATTCCCAAGCCAGTTTCAGATATCATTCTCAAACTGATGGCTAAAAATGCTGAAAATCGCTATCAAAGTGCCTGGGGCATCAAAGCGGATTTAGAAATCTGTGCTGAACAATTAGCAAAAATCGGTCAAATCTCTAGCATTCAACTGGCGCTTCAAGACGTTTGCGATCGGTTTCAAATTCCCCAAAAACTGTATGGACGGGACAAGGAAGTTGCAATGTTACTGGCGGCGTTCGATCGCGTAGCGTGTCCAGAATCAAATCGGGTCACGGCTTTACCAAACAATTCAGAGACGACTTCACAAAGAGAACAAGCAGGCAATCCAAAATTCCAAGTCGAAATGATGTTGGTATCTGGCTATGCTGGCATTGGGAAATCTGCGTTAGTGCAGGAAATCTATAAACCAATTACCCAAAAGCGTGGTTATTTTATCTCTGGTAAATTTGATCAATTTGGGCGCAGTATTCCCTACAGTGCGATCGCAGATGCTCTGCAAAAATTGGTGCAGCAATTGCTCAGTGAACCTGATGACAAAGTGCAACAGTGGCGATCACGAATTTTAACAGCTTTAGGAACCAACGCACAAATCATCATTGATATCATCCCGGAAGTTGAGTTAATTATTGGCAAGCAGTCGCCTGTACCAGAAGTTGGAGCAACTGAAGCTCAAAATCGGTTTAACCTCGTCTTTCAAAAGTTCATTCGAGCGTGCTGTTCTTATGAGCATCCTTTGGTCATTTTTTTAGATGATTTGCAATGGGTAGACTCCGCTACGCTCAAGCTTATTGAGTTAATCCTGAGCGATCGTGAGATGCAATTCCTGCTTTTAATTGGCGCTTATCGGGATAACGAAATCACCCAAGCGCATCCGCTGATGGCAATTCTAGAGAAGCTAAAGCAGGAAACTGTTGCGATTAATCAGATAATGTTAACTCCGCTAGAACAGCGGGCAGTGGCTCAACTGATTGCTGAAACCTTGCACACTCATACTGAGTTGATCGCACCTTTAGCAGAGTTGGTATGGCGGAAAACGAACGGCAACCCCCACTTTACCAATGAATTCCTCAAAACTTTGCATACCCAGGATCTCATAGTCTTCAACATTAATCAACAACGCTGGCAATGGGATGTTGCTCAGATCAAAGCCAAAAATATTACCGACAATGTAGTGGAGTTAATGATCGGAAAGTTGAAACAACTTCCAGAGCAAACTCAACGAGTCTTACGTTTAGCTGCTTGTGTCCGTGCTGAGTTTGATTTAGCAACACTCTCAGCTATCTGCGAACGACCGACGGCTGAAATTTTTACTGAACTGACAATGGCAATTCAGTCAGATCTGATTCTAGCAACCTCAGAGTTAGATGAGAATCTGCTGATTCAGAATTACAAGTTTTCGCACGATCATGTGCAGCAAGCTGCCTATGCCTTAATCGATCCGGAACAACTACAAGCTGTTCACTTGCAAATTGGTTACCTATTGCTGAAAAGCAATGAGCCTGAAACCAGATCAAGCAAGTTATTTGAGGTGGTCGATCACCTTAATCTAGGTCGTAACTTAGTCACGGAGCAACAGGAGCGCGATAAAATAGCCAGGTTGAATCTAATCGCAGGGCAGAAAGCTAAAAAATCATCAGCTCGTAGTGCTGCATTACAGTATTTAACGATAGGAATAGAATTACTAGCCGCTGATAGATGGCAGTTTCAGTACACGTTGACCTTAACACTGTACGAAGAAGCGACAGAAGCAGCATACTTGTATGGCGACTTTCAACAAATGAAACAATGGGCAATCGTTGTTATAGAAAATGCAATCACTGTTCTGGATAAAATAAAAATTTACGAAACTAAAATTCAAACTTGCATGGCGCAAGGTGAACATACTGAGGCAATTAAGATTGGCTTAGAAGCTTTAGAGTTACTGGGTATAGCTTTGCCAAAGGCACCAACAGAAGTTGATGTTCAAAGGCAGCTAGAAGAAGCAGTAGACTACTTCAATAGCATACATATAAAGGATTTACTAAACCTACCATCAATGAAAGAGCTAGATAAGCTAGCCGCTATGCAAATCTTATTAAGCTTAGTTGGATCTGCCTTTCAAGCTGCTCCCTCACTGCTACCGCTGCTTGTATTAGAACAGGTGAATTTATCTGTTCGGTATGGAAACACTTCCTCCTCAACTTTTGCCTATGCTGGGCTGATTCTAAATGGTTTAATGCAAGATTTTGAAAGAGCTTATCAATTTGGTAAATTGGCATTGAGTTTGACTGAGAAACTAGATAATAAAAACCTTAAGCCTAAGGTATTAGAGGTAGTTGCAGCACATCTCATACATTGTAAAGAACATATTAGACAAACCTTGCCCTTGCTTCAGGAGGGATATGAGATTGGGCTAGAATCTGGAGATTTAGTATATAGCGGATACTGTGCATTATTTGATTGTTTTCATTTATACTTCGCTGGTTCAGAGCTAAGTAAAATTGAATCAAAAATTAAAGTTTATAGTGATGTCTTAGTTCCACTCAAACAAGAAAGTACCCTAAATTATATTCGCAAGTCGCAGCAGGTTATCTACAACTTAATAGAACAAGTAGAAAATCCAGTTTGTTTAATTGGCAATCACTATGACGAAAATCAATTCTTGCCAAGTTACCTTGAAGCGAACGATAGATGTAATCTTCACTATTTATACTTGGACAAGCTTATTCTAAGCTATTTATTTGAAGATATTCTACAGTCCGTGGAGTATGCTTCTCAAACTGAACTTTATTTAGATGGGGTGCTAGGAACTTTCTCTATACCTCTATTTTATTTTTACGATTCTTTAGTTCAGGTCCAATTGTATCAGTCTGTCTCCTTTTCAGAACGAGAGCATCTGCTGCTCAAAATAATAAGCAACCAGGAGAAGATGCAGAGACGGGCACATTCTGCTCCAACTAATTTTCAACACAAGTATAATTTGGTCGAAGCTGAAAAAGCGCGAGTCTTGGGCCAATTTTTTGAAGCAGAAAACTTATATGAACAAGCCATTCAAGGAGCCAAGGACAACGAGTATCTTCAAGAAGAAGCATTAGCCTATGAATTAGCCGCCAAACATTATCTGGTGCGAGGTAGGGCGAAAATTGCCCAAACCTACATGAAGGAAGCTCACTATTGCTATGAACGATGGGGAGCAACGGCAAAGGTAAAAGATTTAGAGATTCGTTATCCTCAACTATTTCCTCAGTTGTCCAACATAGTTTCTACACCAGTTCGCACTACGACTGGAACCACCTCAAATACCTCACATATTGCTCTCGATTTAGCGGCGGTGATGAAAGCAGCTCAAGCGATTTCGAGTGAGGTTGAATTGGTGCGGTTGCTCAGTTCTCTAATGCAGATTTTAATTGAAAATGCTGGGGCACAAACTGGATGCCTGCTTTTGGAAAACTCAGGAGAATGGACAATCGAAGCGGCTTGTGAACTCAATGAAGGCGAGCAAGCCTGTGCGACGCAAGTACTGCGCTCGGTGCCAATGGCAAATCGTTTACCTGAATCGATCATTCATTATGTGATTCGGACTCATGAATCTGTCATCCTTAATAATGCGACTTGTGAAGGTACTTTTATTAATGAGCCGTACATTCAACACCACCAGACTCAATCAGTCTTTTGTTTGCCGCTGCTTAATCAAAGCAAGCTGATCGGTGTACTGTATTTGGAAAATCGATTAGCAACTGGAGTGTTTACACCCGCACGATCAGAAGTGTTGCATCTACTTTCAACCCAGGCAGCGATCGCGATCGAAAATGCCAAACTCTACTCAAAGCTCCGCGCTAGCGAAAGTCAGATGACTCAATTTTTAGAAGCGATTCCGGTGGGAATCGGCATCATTGATGCGACGGGTCACCCTTACTATGTCAATCATCGGGGAATTGAACTCATGGGTAAAGGCGTTGATCCTGCCGCGACACCGGAGCAAATATCAGAGATTTATCAATTCTATGTCACGGGAACGGATCAAATCTATTCCACTGAAAAACTGCCAGTTATCCGGGCGTTGAGCGGCGAATGCACCACCGTTGATGACATAGAAATTCGCCAAAATAACGCAACAATTCCAGTTGAGGTATGGGGCACCCCAGTCTTTGACGAACAGGGCAATGTGGTTTATGCGATTGTAGCCTTTCAAGATATCACCCAGCGCAAACAAGCAGAGAAACTTCTAGCCGACTACAACCAAACGTTAGAACAGCAAATCACTGAGCGGACTTTGCTCCTTTGGCAAGAAATTGAAGAGCGCCAACGAGTGGAGAATGCCTTGCGACAGAGTGAAGAGCAACGCAGGCTGACGATGGACTTCACGCACATCGGTAGTTGGAACTGGAATATCACGGAGAACACAGTAAATTGGAACGACAATCATGCTCGATTGCTGGGGTTAGTTCCCGGTGAGGTTGAGAGCAGCTATCAGGCATGGCGTGATCGTGTTTATCGAGAAGATATTAATCGGGTCGAGCAAGCAGTTACAACTGCTCTAGCAACTCATACTGATTTTGAAGCTGAATACCGAGTGATTTACCCAGATAATAGTATTCACTGGCTAGTTGGCAGAGGTCGAGGCATTTATAACCAAGCCGGACAGCCAGTGCAAATGTTGGGGGTAATTCTGGATATTAGCGATCGCAAACGAGCTGAGCAAGCCTCCATTCTAGAAGAACGCAACCGGATGGCACGAGAAATTCATGATACACTAGCTCAATCTTTCACAGGTATTCTGCTTCAAGTTGGAGCAGTAACACAAGTGCTGGCGGATGACCCGGAAGCAACCCAAGTACATCTGGAAATGATTGATGAACTGGCACGCATTGGGCTTTCTGAGGCACGGCGATCGGTGTCAGCGCTCCGTCCTCAGCTATTGGAGGAGGGCAATTTACATAGCGCCCTTCATCGCCTTGTGGCTCAAATGAGATCTGCTGCTGATACCTCTGTGATCTACGAAATAAAAGGCACAGCCTATTCCTTGCCAGGCGAGGTTGAAAATAACTTGCTACGGATTGCGCAGGAAGCATTAACCAATGCGATTAAATACGCTTATGCCAGCCAAATTCGGGTTGAGTTAGTGTACAACCAGACACAGTGTATCTTACAGATTAAAGACGATGGCAGAGGCTTTGGAGTGGGTAGCATTCCTTTGAGTGGTGGGTTTGGCTTATTAGGAATGAGCGAACGGGCAGAGCGCATTGGCGCACAACTAACGATTCAAAGCCAACCGGGTCAAGGAACAGAAATTATTGTCACTATCAACCCTTGAGTGAGAATTACAATGAGCCAATCCACTAAGATTAGGGTGCTAATTGTTGATGACCATGCCATAGTCAGAAAGGGTCTAGCAACTATTATTAACCGCGATCCAGAAATGACAGTGATCGCTCAAGCTGAAGATGGGCAGCAGGCGATCGACGTATTTCGAGAATATCCCTCTTTTGTCACTTTGGGAGAACACAAACGCTGAAAGCCTTTCAGAGCTTCCATCTCCATGTTTTGCCTACAAACTTGAGTTACTGTTAGAAAATAAAAGCTCAAAGCTTGACTATATAAAAGTTTCAGAACTTTGCTGAGATTATTGTTTTCTGAAAGTGACAAAACAGGGATATCAACCTGATGTAACGCTAATGGATTTACGAATGCCCAAAATGGGAGGTGTTGAAGCCATTATGGCGATTTGTGCTGAATTTAAGCAGGCTCGGATCGCGCTACTCACAACCTACGATGGTGATGAAGATATCTATCGCGGTTTACAGGCGGGCGCTCAAGGCTATCTGCTTAAGGATTCTAAACTTGGCGAGCTTTTGAATGCGATTCGCGCCATTCATAATGGTCAGAAATACATTCCGCCAGAAGTGGGCGCAAAATTATTGCAGCGAATGAGCAATCCAGAACTGAGTGAACGAGAGTTGGAAGTGCTGCGTTTGATGGCACAAGGAATGGGTAATCAAGAAATTGCGACTGCTTTGATTATTGGTGAAAGTACCGTCAAATCTCATGTAAATCGGATTTTAAGCAAACTGGGCGTGAGCGATCGCACACAAGCTGTGATTACTGCTGTTAAGCGTGGGATTGTCAGTTTGTAAGTGGGGGAAAAGGGAAAGGGGCAGGGGGCAGCGGGAATGTTCCTTCTCAAGAGCCGTGGAATTGCAGGTTGAACATGGGTATGTTCGCGGAGCGTCTCCAAGAGTTGCCCCGCCCTCTTTAGGGCGCTGTTACTGGGGCGGAGTCTGAGCTTCCGTTTCAGTTTTCCCCCTTGCTCCCAGCAAGAACTGCTCCCCTGCCTCTTATGACCTTTTCCCCAATAGAATTGGCTTTAGACTCAAACTAAAGTTTGAGACAACCTTCGACTGCGAGATGGACAGGTTCATCCATCACTCGATTGTATAAAAATGTCAACCCAGAGTGGACGACAAGAGAGGGCCAATTGTCTATATTGAATTCATAGCAGCGTTAGTGCAGTTGGGTTGTAAGGCTTAAGTTTGCTTAATACAACCCGAAACATGACTTCCAACCGTGATAATCGTTCTTTATTCGTTCTGCCTTCAACCCAGGATCATATTCAAGGTGTACTAAATGCTGCTGTAGTCTTCGTCATGTATGGAGATTATGAATGTTTTCAAAGTGCCAACGTCTATCGATTGATTAAAGTTGCTCAACAGCAATTAAAGGTATCATTTGGAGAAAACAATTTAGGTTTTATCTTCCGTCATTTTCCTCAGGTACAGATTCATACATATGCTCAACGGGCGGCGGAAGCTGCGGAAGCCGCAGCGGCTCAAGGGCAGTTTTGGCAAATGCATGAGATATTGTTCATTCATCAACAAGAGTTAAAGAATGGCTATCTAGTAGAGTACGCCAATCGGTTAGGACTTGATATTTCTCAATTTTTGCAGGATTTATCCAAAGGAACGTATGTTGATCGTATCAATGCGGATATCGAAGGTGGACTGCGAAGTGGAGTGGAGGCTGCGCCCGCTTTGTTTATTAATGGAATTCGCTATCTTGATCGCTGGACTGTTGAGCAGATAATGGCAGCCATTGTTGCTGCAAATGATTAAGGTTTTTGATGCTTATCCCAACAAGTATTTCATAACTTCTATACGGACGACAAGAATCAGAGATTTCAGCAATTTAGCAAGAATACAGAGGCGATCGCAATGATAGTTTTTACATGGAAAAAAGTTCAAAAATTGTTGCTGTGGTTATTTGCATTAAGTGTTGTCGTTGGAATATCAATGCATTTAACACCAGCCACCTCCAAGGAATTACCTCAAACGTCCAACTCTAAACCTGCGATCGTTCTCGTTCATGGGGCTTATGCTGACGGGACATCATGGCAACACGTTATTCCATTGTTAGAGCAAGATGGCTACATGGTGACTGCTGTGCAGATTCCGCTCACTTCTCTTGCTGATGATGTGGCAACGACGAAGTGGGTAATTGAAAGTCAGAAGGGTTCTGTTGTAGTAGTTGGACATTCCTATGGTGGAAATGTAATCACGGGTGCGGCGGCTGGCAATCCACAGGTGAAAGCTCTAGTTTATGTTAATGCTTTCGCACCAGATGTCGGTGAAAAGACGAGTGATTTGAATAAAAGGTACGCAGCACCTCCGATTAGTACGGCAATTGTGTCTGATGCTGCAAACTTCCTCTATATTGATCGCGGGAAGTTTCACGAATTTTTTGCCCAAGACGTATCAAAGGCTGAGGCGCGAGTGATGGCAGCAACCCAAAAGCCGATCGCCAGCGCCGCGTTTGAGCAATCAGTGAATGAAATCGCCTGGAAAACGATTCCTTCCTGGTTTATCGTGACTCAAAGCGATCGCGCCATCAACCCTGAACTTCAACGATTTATGGCTAAACGGATTAATGCTAAGACAACCGAAGTTAACTCTAGTCATGTTCCTTTTATCTCTCATCCAAAAGAAGTTACCAAAGTGATTGAAGCAGCAAGTAATGCTGTGAAGTAATCCTAATCCTAAGAGAAGCAGTTTCTCGGTACATACAAATAGAACAGACCTAACTATGACTCTAGGAGATCCGATCGTGCCGACTCAAAATACAGGTATCACTAAAGTTGATTGCAGTAAACCCTTACTGCATCAACATGGATATGAAATTCAGCCCTCGTTGCGATTTTCGAGGAATGATTGGAACTGGCTCACAGAGCCAATGATTTTCAGAGTTCATAACACCCGCTATGCCGCTTGAGAACTGGTCTATCACTTAAAAGGAAAACTCAAAACTATGAATTTACAAACAGCTCAAACCACCACTACTGCTGACGAGTCGGCAATCCGTGCTTTCCATCGCCAGATGATTGATGCTTGGAATCGAGGTAGCGGCGAAGGCTTCGCTGCCCCGTTCAGCGAAACTGCCGATTTCATCACGTTCGAGGGCACGCATCTTAAGGGTCGAAAAGAAATCGCTGCATTTCATCAGCAAGCGTTCGACACAGTTGTCAAAGGAACACGCCTGGAGGGTGAGGTGGATTTTGTCCGCTTCGTGAACTCACAACTCGCGCTCATGCTTGTAATTATCAGGGTAATACTGCCCGGGCAAACCGAAACTTCACCGTCACGAGATTCGCTGCCGCTATACGTCGTAACCAAAGGCGACGAAGGTTGGCAGATCGAAGGGTTACTCAATACCCGGAAGTTAACGCTAGAACGTCAATTTTTCTTAGATGACTTTGACTCACTGAGCGCAGAGGCTCAACGTCAAGTGACTGAACTCGTTGTAAGTCTCAAGCCGGGTCATCAAGCAGATCAGTAAGAAATGGTACTAAGTTAAGATACAGCCCTTGCCCCAACTGGTTCCAACAATGAATGAAGGGTTAAATCTACTGTTCTCAAAGTTGTGATGCAACAGAACCGATAACACTTCAATGGTTCACACAAATCCAGAATCCCCATCAGATTAACATTATGAAAAAACTAGAAGGAAAAATCGCTCTTGTCACAGGCGGTACTAGCGGCATCGGTCTTGCCACTGCAAAGCGTTTTGTTGCTGAAGGAGCCTATGTCTTCATTACAGGTCGTCGCCAAACTGAACTGGATGCTGCTGTGAATGCGATCGGTGAAAACATCACGGGTGTTCAGAGCGATGCCTCCAATCTGGCAGACCTTGATCGCCTGTTCGCCACAATCAAACAAGAACAAGGACATCTTGATGTGATCTTCGCTAATGCTGGCGGTGGAGAACTCGTCCCACTCGGATCGATTACTGAAGAACACTTTGACAAAACGTTCAACACTAACGTTAAAGGTCTGCTGTTTACCGTGCAGAAGGCGCTGCCTCTGGCAACAGAGGGCGCTTCCATCATTCTGAACGCCTCGACTACTTCTATAAAAGGCACCCCAGCCTTCAGCGTTTACAGCGCGACTAAAGCTGCCGTGCGCTCCTTTGCCCGAAATTGGATACTCGACCTCAAAGAGCGCAAAATCCGGGTTAACGCCATTAGTCCTGGCGTGGTTCCTACTCCTGGTTACAATCTTTTGGGACTGAGCGATGAGCAGGTGCAGGAATTCATGGACAGTCAAGCCAGCACCATCCCACTTGGAAGAGTAGGCACGCCCGATGAGATTGCCAAAGCCGTTGTCTTTCTTGCTTCAGATGACAGTAGCTTTGTGAACGGCATTGAGTTGTTTGTCGATGGCGGTATGGCACAGATTTGAAGTCCAAAAGGAGTTAAAGATGAAGTTTATCTTTGTTAATGTAATCCCATGACGACATATCGCACAGTTTTGATCGATGGTTTAAATATCTTCTACCGTGAAGCTGGTTCTCGTAATAATCCGACGATTTTGCTATTGCACGGCTTCCCAACGTCGTCTCACATGTTCCGCAATCTCATACCAGCACTTGCTGATAAATTCCATCTCGTTGCACCTGACTACCCTGGCTACGGCAACAGTTCGATGCCAACTGTAAATGAATTTGATTACACCTTTGATCGCTTGGCACAGATTGTGGAAAAATTCATTGCTGCGATCGCTCTAAAAAAGTATAGCCTTTATGTGATGGATTATGGCGCACCGATAGGCTATCGGATTGCCGCTAAATATCCAGAGCGCGTGCAATCTCTGATTGTTCAAAATGGCAATGCTTACGAAGAAGGTCTGCGCGAATTTTGGGAACCAATTAAAGCATACTGGCAAGAGCGATCGCCTGAGAATGCTGAAAAGCTCAAATATCTTGTCACCCTGGAAGCGACGAAGTGGCAATATACCAACGGTGTTCGCAATCTAGAAGCGATCAGCTCCGATACCTGGACTATCGATCAACATTTCCTCGATCGCCCTGGCAACGGTGAGATTCAACTAGCACTGCTGTATAGCTATGGTACTAATCCACCATTATATCCGCAATGGCAGGAGTATTTTCGCAAATATCAGCCACCAACCCTGATTGTTTGGGGTAAGAATGACTACATCTTTCCTGCTGACGGTGCTTATCCCTACCAGCGTGACTTGAAAGACGTTGAGTTCCATCTACTTGATACCGGACATTTTGCCCTGGAAGAGGATGGGGATGTGATCGCAAACTATATCGATCAATTTCTCACATCACGACTGCAACCCATCTCTGTCTAACTAAACGGCGAAACTGAGCCGTCCATGCAAAACTGCGCTCTACTACCCAACGATGTGGTAGCAACACGAATCCTTTTCTAGCTTCTAGCAGTTGTTCATAACACGCTCTAGCGAATCCAAACCCACGAACAAAAACCTACTAAGCTGTTACGCAAATAAGATTGCACATTAACTGGTGAGGTTGTTCTTTGTCAATTGTCCTTTGTCCTTAATAAACACTAATGACTAATGACTAACCACGGTCTAAATGGAAAATAGTGCAATATGTAGGCGCGTTAGCTTAACAGCTTAATTGTCTGCTATTCCGATTCTTCTATCCATCGCAACGAGATATGAGGAGATCAACATGACAACGAGCAATTTCGATTTTACTGCCCGCGAAGCACTACGTCTGCTCGGCCCCGATCCCGAAAACTGGGTGCCCGATCGCCCTGGCATCGATCACAATGTTACTATAGTAGGTGGTAGTGGCAGTGGTAGTACCTTTGCATTTGCGCTACGGCGTGCTGGGATCGGTCGCGTGACGGCGATCGATGCAGCCGATGATGAGGCTCATGCAGGTGTGTGGCTGACGCGAGCGCGGATGGAAAAGCTCCGCACGCCGAAAAATGTGCCTGGCCCGGAACTAGGCATCCCAGAATTATCCTTTCAAGCCTGGTATGAAGCGCGGCACGGTGCGGAAGCTTACGCGGCGATTGATCGCATTGAGCGAGTGACATGGGCTGAGTATCTCAGTTGGTATCGGCACTTCCTCGGTATCCAGGTTCGTTACCGGACAAAGTTGGTGCGGATTGAGCCAGCCACAGGTTTCTTCCGCCTACACCTTGAGGTAAACGATGTCCCGCAGGTAGAGACTACGCGCAAAATTATTTTTGCCAATGGTGTGGCTGGCACTGGTGGTCCATACATACCTCCAGTACTGGCTGACTTACCACACACGCTGTACGCACATACCGCCGATGCCATCGATTTTGAAGCACTGCGCGGTAAGACTGTGGCAGTGCTGGGTGCGGCGGCTTCAGCTTTCGATGCAGCAGGAGTGGCGCTGGAATCGGGAGCGAAGGCAGTACACCTGTTTTCACGGCGATCGGCGATCGCATCTCTACCACTACTTCGGATACGGGAATACCCTGGTGCTTACTGCAACTATCCCCAACTACCCGATGCAGCCCGATGGTTCCAAGCTTGGCGCTTTCGTCAAGCAGGCTCCACGCCATCACGGAACGCGATTGAGCGAGCGATCGCCTTCCCGAACTTTCACATACACCTATCTGCACAGGTGAAATCGGCACGGGAAATGGGCGATCGCATTGTCACCCAGGTGAATGATGAGGTTTTCGAGTTTGATTTTGCGATCGCTGGCACTGGTTACTTCGTTGATCCAACAAAGCGTCCCGAACTAGCCGACTTTTCTCAGTACATTGCCCTCTGGCGCGATCGCTACGAGCCACCAGAAAACCTGCGCGACGACTATTTGGGAACGCACCCTTACTTCGGTAACGCCCGCGAATACCTAGAAAAAGTACCTGGCACTGCCCCTTACCTAAAAGACATTCACGTATTTAATCCTGCTGGTTTTGTCAGCTTTGGCTTGCCAATTGGTGACATATTTAGCATTCGCCGCGACATACCTGCAATAGTATCATGCATCAGTCACGACTTGTTCTTTGAAGACTGGGCGCATCATGAGGCACGGATCACAGGCGATATCGCCCCCGATTTTGAGAACTCGCTCTATGCTGCTGCGCTGTGGAAACAACCGATCGAGGCAGCGACCCGCTAGGTCAACAACCTTTTCACCAGTAACAAATAATTCCGGCTGTGAAACGAATGTCAGTAGAAAGTGATTGCCATTCCACAATCACTGCTGAATCAAATATCACTGTTAAATCAATTTACTTAACAGTGTCATTTCAACAGATTGTTTACTACTTATCAAAGGAAAATGTCATGGTTGCTCAAATAAACTCGTCAGCAGCAAAAATTTTGGAAGTTGCACACGATCCACGCCTTTCCAGTGGGGTGAAGGAATTTTTGAAAATGCTGAATTCAGGAGGTGTACCACTGGAGACACTCACTGCAATCGAAGCACGTCAAGTACTCGCGGATGCACAGGCTTCTGTTCCAGTAGACCTTTCAGGCATTGAAGAGTCTGAGAAGAAAATTATCGCTGACGGTTATTCGATTACGCTCAATATCGTGCGACCGGAAGGCGTTAAAGGCACATTGCCTGTTTTCATCTTTATTCATGGTGGTGGTTGGGTGTTGGGTGATTATCCAACACACAAGCGCATGGTTCGCGATCTGGTTGTGCTTTCAGGGTTTGCAGGGGTCTTTGTCAACTACACGCGCACGCCAGATGCTCAGTACCCACAGGCAATCAATGAGATTTATGCTGCGACCAAATGGGTTGCTGAGCATGGTGAGGAGATTGGGGTGGATGGCAAGAATCTGGCAGTGGTCGGCAACAGTGTCGGCGGAAATATGACAGCAGTCACTGCTTTGAAGGCGAAAGAAAACGGAGGGCCACACATCAAGCTACACATCATGATGTGGCCCATTGTAGATGCGGATTTTGAAACGAATTCTTATCATCAATTCGGCGACAAACGGTACCTAACTATACCTACGATGAAGTGGATGTATGACTTGTACATCCCTGACCCAGAAAAGCGCAAAGACATCTACGCATCTCCCTTACAAGCGACGGTTGAACAACTCAAAGGCTTGCCTCCAGCATTAATTGTGGTTGCAGAGAGCGATATTTTGCATGACGAAGGCACAGCCTACGGACGCAAGCTCGATGAAGCTGGGGTAGAGGTGACAACGGTGCAGTACAACGGTATGATTCATGATTTTGGACTGCTCAATGGTTTAGCCGAACTGCCACAAGTCCGCTCTCTGTTTGTTCAAGCTGCTGCCCAATTGAAGAAACATCTGCAATAGCGATCGATGTTTCTGGGGAAAGGAAAAGACGCTCTTCCATCGCTTTGCTGCTTACCGAGTTAGCGTAGGGGAAAAGGGTAAAGCGGAATGGCATTAAGTTAAGACACAGCCCTTGCCGTGACTGGTTCCTAGCCTGGAGGCTAGGAACTAATTCTGAGAACCTCCGCCTCCAAAGGGTTGATGAGAGGCAGAGCCTCTCGAAATACGTTCCCCAGGCTACAGGCTGGGAACGAGGTGAAACAAGACTTTCGGCTTATTTTAGTGCCATTTGATCGTAATACAAACTACTCTCAAGTAATTACCTGTTATGAACAGCCATACACCGAGCGCTATGGACATTATCGGATCATCACCGTTGATTGCGATTGAAAACGAAGCACCACCCAAGCTGATTGTCGATCCACCGCTTCTCGAACCGCTAGCACAGGGACGCGTCTTCATCCAGTACCGGACGGAGAATTTGCGCGTGTTGCCGGTGTTCGGCAAAGGTGCCCTCGAAGTATCGCCGCGCATCGGTCATATCCACATTACCGTTGATAACGCGCCGTGGCACTTTGTAGATTCCAGTGGGGAAACGATCATCCTGGTCGGGCTAGAACCTGGCGTACATAAAGTGCTGATCGAACTAGCTGACCCCACGCACAAAGTAATCACTAGCGAAACTGTAGAGTTCACGCTGCCCGATCCTAAGAAATCATCATGAAAAAACTATTGGTTTATCGCATTAATTTTGCGGGGCTACTAGATCCCCGACTTCTTCAAGAAGTCGGGGATCTGAACACCACTAAGCTCTCAAAACTTTTGCGATAGACCATTAGACGAAAAAATCGCAGTTGTGACGGGGGCATCTAAAGGAATTGGTGCTTCAATTGCCAAACATCTGGCAGCCGAAGGTGCAGCCGTAGTTGTCAATTACGCCTTTAGTAAAGAAGCAGCCGATCGCCGTTTTACACTACCATACTATGAATAACCCCAAAAATCCTCGACTACCCCTGCCGCCTTTTGATAATGAATCCGCCATCCAAAAAGTCCGAATTGCAGAGGATGCTTGGAACACACGTAACCCTGAACTAGTATCACTCGCTTACACATCGGATAGCATTTGGCGCAACCGCTCAGAATTTTTATCTGGTCGTGAGGCGATCGCACAATTCTTGACACGTAAATGGCTTAAAGAATTGGACTACCGTCTGATCAAAGAGCTTTGGGCTTTTCAAGACAACCGCATTGCTGTCCGATTTGCTTACGAATGGCATGATCATTCCGGCAACTGGTTTCGCTCTTACGGCAATGACAATTGGGAGTTTGACGAACATGGATTCATGCGATGGCGTATTGCCAGCATCAACGACCTGCCAATTTCAAAGAGCGAACGCAAATACCACTGGATATTAGGTCGTCGTCCTGACGATCATCCAGGATTGTCAGACCTCAATCTTTGAAAAGCCCAACGACCATATCACCCAGTTTTTATCCTACAAGAAGTCCACTGCTATGAATGCAAACAACGGCATCATTAGCCAGCTCAGTCAATATTCAGTCCCTGTAACCATTGATCGATTAGAAGCCGTCCTTGAAGTAAAAGGCATCACCATTTTTGCCCGCATCGACCAACAGGCTGAAGCCGAAAAAGTCGGACTAAGCCTGTGTCCTACACAGTTGTTGCTGTTTGGCAATCCGAAAGCCGGAACTTCCCTCATGGTGGCAGAACCAACGATCGCCCTGGATTTACCCCTGAAAGTACTGGCATGGGAAGCGACTGACGGCAAGGTGTGGGTGAGTTACAACGATCCTAATTACTTAAAACAGCGATTTTCTCTCTCCGATGAGTTGGTGAAAAATATCGCTATCATTGCACCTTTAATCTATCAAGCACTTAGTTCCGCCGATCGCCAATAAGTTGCAGAATTAGCACGCGATCGCACCTTGGCGTTTTTGAAACAGCATTTAGGCAGTGGTGTCAAAGTTTGAAACAGGGCGACCACTGCCAGATCATTCGCCCACCGCGATCGCTCTGGCAACCAAGATATTCTGATTCTGAATCATTGGGAAAACGCTGCATATCGCGGGTGGTTTTTAAGAAAGAGAACGGTGAAAATTAACAAGCAACGAGAAAAAGCATGAACATTAACAAGAATGACACCGCAGTAGTTGTCATCGATCCGCAAAACGATGTCTTGAGCGAAAAAGGGGTTTCCTGGGATTTGGTGGGTGAGAGTGTTAAGGATAACAAGACCATCGAAAACATTGAGCGAATCTTCAAAGCCGCGAAGCAGAATGGATTTGAAGTTTTTATCTCCCCTCACTATTACTACCCCACCGACCATAGTTGGAAATTTGCTGGAAACCTAGAGCAAATGATGCTTGAGGTTAAGGAGTTTGATCGCCGTGGTGCGTTGAGCCTCGATGGATTCCTGGGATCGGGTGCTGACTGGCTTGATCGCTATAAGCCCTTCATTGAGGATGGCTTGACAATTGTGGCCAGTCCTCATAAAGTCTATGGGCCGCAAACCAACGATCTCGTTTTGCAACTGCGTAAACGCAAGATCAGCAAAGTTATTCTACTTGGAATGTTGGCAAATCTTTGTGTTGAAGCTCACCTACGCGAATTGCTCGAACAGGGATTTGAGGTTCTTGTTGTCAAGGATGCAACAGCAGCCCCTCGGCATCCGGAATTGGGTGACGGCTACAAGGCAGCACTGATCAACTTTGGCTATATTGCCAATGCAGTCCTTTCTACAGATGAAGTTGTAGCAGCAATCAAGTGATGTCAAACTCATCAATTTTACAAAACTTATGAAAATATCCGCATTACTCCTAGGGTGTGTCATCAATTGAGCCAAATGACAGAAGCAGCCAGATAAATTACACCTAAAAAGTTTGTAGCGCGTTGCGATCGCTCTAAAAGCCCAGCGTAGGCATCGCCCAAACCATCGACGCTCCCGCAAGAACATTAAGAGCTTTGCTGATGTTGGCTATAGGATTGATACTGGTTGCTTTGGTATTAACCTTAAATAAATGCTGAAGAAAAAATAATTACTCTAATAACAAAAGCTAATCAGCCAAGCGTTGTATTTACAACTTTAGAATCAAATTCATTGGAGTTAATAAATTTACAAAAGCAATGTATAGAAATAATAACTAATATTTGATTTTAAATATTTAGAGATTGCTTCCCTTATTCTTAAAGGAAGATGCACAAGTGATCGCACCCCCAGATAAGGGAAAACTAACAGTAGAAGTCTAGCTTTCCTGCTTCTTAACACCGTTGGGTCAAATGAGGCGATTTATGACTGTTCTGTTAATATCTTATTTAAACGGCGATTCAAAGAGTTGTTAAGCTAAATTGCCAGAACCTTTAGACTTGTCCGGAATATTAACTTAAGAAAAGACAAATGGTAAAACGTTTAAGTGAGTATCTACCATTTGTCGGTATTAGTTATGGTTTTTGATTATATCCAGAAGTATCCACACCGAACAAAACAAATTTTGGGGATTAGTTATGAGCAGTTGCAATCAC
>JAESGI010000307.1_pt1 | contig 20239 bp, 17 predicted proteins | sample 9269671 | NCBI WGS metagenome assembly JAESGI01 (sample SAMN14515641, study PRJNA621666) | algae metagenome | isolation source: Nostoc indistinguendum CM1-VF10 and co-occurring heterotrophs from gravelly... | place: USA: Clark Mountains, San Bernardino, California | collected 1998-06-05 | reverse complement strand
CAAATCCTCTAATGACTTTTTGCTCTCAAGAAGTTTTTGCGTCATGTGTCATATTTTATGACGTTTTGTGCAGCTTGCTTACCTTTTAATTTTTCTCTGCTACCCCAGATTATTGAGCCGATACAATAATTCTGTGCGATTACTTAGTAAGGAGTACTTTCCCTCCATAGTTTATTAGAAGTCAAACGAATAATTTGTGTGAGTAGTTTCTGGCGCTGTGGACTTCCATGTAAGTGTCTACAGGTTTCTGTAAGTAAATATTTTAGCTGTTCATCTGGTTTTTGCTTCACTAGGTTTAATGGGATATATTGTAAATTTCCTGATTTATTGCTTGCAAACGGTTGTTCGTATTACAATCTATGGCTCTTGAAGAGCTTTGGGATTCTTTATTACTTTTAGAAGTAATAAATAAGTGATTGTTGAGTAAATTACTTACTCTTTCATCTTCTATAGCAATTGGTAGTACTTTCTCCTGTTCCTGATCAGCTACATTGATTTCTACAAGAAAACGGTTGCAGCTTTTTTAATTTGCTAAATTATCTTTTACATACAAGAATTTTAGGTGATTTTATTGGAGAAACAAATCGTTTTACGAGCTAATCGCTTAATCCGAGTTCTTAACGTCAAATGTTTTCGCTCAATCTTCTGGGTGTTTGCTTTGCCGACTGTATGACACTTCTGGTCTAACAACCGTAAATACGCTCCCCAACCATCCGTGTAAAAGTGCGTTAAGCCAAATGGAGCTAATAACTGTTTGAGTTCGACTAATGCTGCATCTTGATGGGGTGCCAGGACGTAACCCAGCATCTGACCTGTCTCGTGGTCAATGGCAGCGTCAAAAAATCGCTCTTTTAATTGCAGTTTGCTCTAAGCTTGAACAAGAAAGTCTGAGGCTGTAAGGAAAAGTCCATTGGTCAAATCAGCAAACTGACCACCAGTACCAAACCCGTTATTTGCTCCGTTTTGGTTGTAAAATAAATCGCCTGATGACTGAATATAAGTAATTTGAGCCGAATTAGTTTGAGCTTTTGTAAGAGTATCAACTGAGGCAAAGCTTATACTACTTAACGTCGTAAATGTTGTTTTATCAAAAACAATTTTATCTGCGCCCCTCGTAAAATCAGTGATTCTATCTATGCCGATAGTAGCCTTGTGGAAAGCAGCATCAGTATTGAAGACGAATTTGTCATTCCCTGCATCACCAGTTAGTTTGTCAACGCCAGTACCGCCAGTTAGAATGTCATCATTTGTGCCACCTACAAGGGTATCAGCTCCACCAAATCCAATTAAATTGTCATTCCCTGCAGCACCATTAAGGAGATTGCTGGCTGCACTACCTCTAATTGTATTAGCTAAACTGTTGCCTGTAGCACTATATACATCAACACTACCAAACTCTATAAGCTCCAAATTTTCTACGTTGTTAGTATTAGTCAGCGTAAAACTGGTATAAGAGCGAACCGTGTCAATACCCTCATTAGCAAACTCGACTATAGTGGCAATATCAGTACCATTAACATTACCCCATACCTCGTAAGTATCATTACCAGTTCCTCCCTCAAGGTAATCTAAGTTTGTCGCACCAGTTAAGTAATCATTTCCAGATCCCCCGTATATAAAATCATTGCCTGGACCACCAGCAAGATTATAGTCGTTTCCATCTTCTCCCCTGATAGTGTCATCACCGAAGTTTCCCGATATAGTGTCTGCACCACCTTTCCCTTCCAGCAAATTAGCCTCATCATTCCCTTGGATTCTGTTATCAAGGCTGTTCCCAGTACCACTAATGGTGCGCCCTGCTGCTAAACTCAGGTTCTCGATGTTAGTGTTAAGAGTGTAGTTAACGTAAGCTTTGGCAGTATCTGTGCCTTCATTGAGGTTCTCTACTATCAAGTCACGGATAGTAGGTTCGCCAAATTCCCCAACACTGTAAGTATCGTTACCAGTTCCTCCAGCTAGGGTGTCACTGCCATAAGAATCATGCAGCAGATCGTCACCAACTTCACCGATTAGGTTGTCGTTACCGTCACCACCGAATAACTGGTCATTTCCACCACCACCTCTGATAGTGTTATTGGCAGTATTACCGGAAATGAAGTTATTAAGACTGTTTCCTGTGGCATTAATTGCGCTTTCACCTATTAAGTTAAGGTATTCCGAGTTACTACCTAGGATATAGTCAACAGAAGACTTAACCGTATCTGTGCCTTCATTGAAGTTCTCTAAAATAGTGTCTCTAGGAGTGTCAACAATATAAACATCGTTATCAAGACCTCCTATAAGAGTATCGTTGCCATGACCATATAATGTATCGTCCCCTTCATGTCCTTCTAAGTAATTTCCTCCATCATAACCGTCTGTGGTAATACTACTATTTCCACTGCCATATAAGATATCGTTGCCAAGGCCACCATACAAATAGTCCTTGTCTATACCCCCTCTTAATTCATCATTGCCAATACCACCATAAATAGTATCTGAGCCTGAACCACCTTCAAAATAGTCGTCACCTGCCTCTCCATTACCCCAGTCGTCATTTGCTTGCAGAGCAAATTTATCGTTGCCTCCACCCGCATACAATTTAGTTCTTGAACTTCCTGGAGTCAGAAAGTTGTCATCAGCATCATCGTAATGAAGGATGTAATCAAAAACTTTACCTGTCTCTACGTCGGTCACCGGACCTTGGACTGAATTTATTAGCATTTCCGTGCTTCCCTAGTTAATACGTAAGTTCAATTGTCCAATAGACATCTCCGAAAAAGAATGTAGAAACGTAGCAGCGCTACGTCTCTACAAGGGTTGTGGGTAACGCATATTTAATTTCTGGAGATGTCTATTATTCGTTAAACTCTCTAAATTCGTTCCATTTAATTTCAATAAATCTGTTTCCATGTTTGCGATAAGTAGGTTGGTGTGAATTTTATTGGCAGAACGCAGACTGATATCTTCTAAATTTGCGCTCCTGCAACTGCTTAATCAAATACTCTACAGCCTTGTATAAAGTTTGATGGTCGGAAAAAGGTCGGAAAAAAGTCGGATCTTTTTGGTAGGTTTACGTAAACTTTTCAAAAAATGAAGCTTATGATGGGGATACCTTAGTTAACCTGGTCTTTATACGTAGAGAAATGACAATTGAAGAAGCGATGTCTAACGACAAGCCGCTACGCATCTACGCACTAATAGAGCAATTATTAGAACAGCTTAAATCGATATCACTACAATTGACATCGCAGACTGCTGCGAAACCATATTTTTGACCTTTACGTAATTTAAAACTCATTTTAATCTGCTTCCCTTGCTCAAGGCTTCCCATCCGAGGTTTAACATTGTTAGGTCAAACGTAGCCCTTCAATGAATGTTTAGCTACAGTATCTAAAAGACGAATCATTAATTGGTTATTACTCTCAGCAAAACAATAGTAGGTACTAAGAAAGCCGTGTTAACTAAAAAAAAGTTGAGTTTTTTTAATTTCCTAAATTATTTTTTACATACAAGTATCTTAGTTGATTTTATTATAAAAATAAAATTTTAATATATCTTAATAACCTTAGTATTACTTGTTTTATGTAAACGAAAACTGATAACCAGTTACTAAACATATACTTGCTTTCTAATACTTAAAAATACAAAAAAGTTCAATATCTCCGTTTCTTGATTTACTGGTTTTAAACTTGTTGTTTAGGAGCTTTACCGTTAATACCTCAGATATAGCAAGTCACAAAAGTCAGATTAAAGTCAGATTAAAGTCAGAAATGATATGCAATAATACTGGATAAGCAAATCAAGCGAATCCCAATAAAAACTGTAAGTTTTGTTAAATTTGGTATTTTAGCCTTGACAAGATGGGTATTTAGAAAAAAATTGTTCACAGGATTTACTTGACTAAAACAATCAGTAAAAAATCAAGCTATTTAATTCATGTATTAGCTTTTAGCTTCATTGTGATAAAGTCGGAGACGTTTCTGATTAGAAGCAGTTAATTAAGAGAGCTAATCGACCACGGGGCGATCGCAAATTACAAAAAAGTCAAACCCATTAATGAAGATGGAAGTAATAATCGCGGGAGTATGGACGGGGATGAATAACTCAGTGATTCTTGGTAGGAGCGGGTTAAATATTATGCTCGATTGGCTATTGAACGTGTAGAGGATAGGGTTGATGCGGTCGAAGAATTCTCAGTACGCTAACGAGTGATAAGCGTTGCGGTGTGATGCTGGAGTTTGAGGATACTGACCCTGACAAGTTTGCTCAATTGGTGGCAGATGCGCCCCATTGGACTGAGTGGATGGCGTGATTTACGCCCAAACTTGCTATTAGACCAATAAACTATTGCTTGCGAGGTGTATCTGCCACAAACGATATCGCTACACCTCATTACAAGTCAAACTTATTAGGCATAGGAAGCGACGACGCTTTGTGTTGTTCAATCCAAATTGGGGATGTCCACGCTTTCTTTGAGTTCTGGCTATGTTTGAGCCTCAAGCCCTTAAATATTGATTAAACAGTTACAGGTCTGTCTGCAAAGGCGATTTTATAAAGAAATTTTAAGAAATTAAGATCCTTCAGAAAAGAAAAAACTTAATGCTGAAGTAATCCTCAAGAGTTCAAAATCATAGAAATTATAGTTTACAGATGCGTTTTAGCGTTAGTAGGTAGTTATGGCATCAGGAATGATGATCGAAGGCAAATGGATAACCGATGGGAATAAATCAGATCCCAGTATTCAGCTTAATGAGAAGCTGACAAAATTTCATGATCGTGTAACCGATGATGGTTCTAGCGGGTTTAAGGCAGAAGCAGGACGCTATCACCTCTACGTTTCCTTATCGTGTCCATGGGCGCATCGCACTTTAATCATGCGAGAACTCAAAGGTTTGAATGATGCAATCTCTGTCTCTATAGTCGATCCGATTATGAGCGACAAGGGATGGATGTTTACTGAAGCACTGGGAGCTATTCCTGACTGGGTGAATCATACTCAATACTTGCAAGATATTTATCTGAAAGCTGCTCCCAATTACACAGGACGAGTTACTGTTCCGGTATTATGGGACAAGGAAACTCAAAAAATAATCAATAACGAATCTCGTCAAATCATGCGGATATTTGACGTAGAGTTTGGGGAATTGGCAACACAGAAAATAGATTTATACCCATGCGCTCTACAACAAAAGATTGATCAAACGATTGATGCAATTTATCTGCCAATCAATGCTGGTGTCTATCGCTGTGGTTTTGCCAGGGAACAAGTAGCTTACGAAAATGCGGTAACTGAACTCTTTGAAAGTTTAGATTACTGGGAGACTGTTCTGAGCAAGCAGCGCTATTTATGTGGCTTTCAACTGACTGAAGCCGATATTTGTATGTTTGCAACTCTGTATCGCTTCGACTCAGTATATTACAGTCACTTTAAGTGCAATTTACGGCGAATTATCGACTATCCAAATCTCTGGAATTATCTATTAGACCTATATCAATGTCCTGAGTTTAAAGCAACTTGCAATCTAGACTACACTAAGCGCAGTTATTACATGAGTATGACTGATATTAATCCAAATCGAATTGTGCCAAAGGGTCCGATAATTGATTTTGACCAACGGCACGACCGTGAGCGCTTCGCTAAGGCTCCCGTTGCGTTCACTCCTTATTCACAACCATAGGCATGAAAGAAAATTGCACATTCTAATTGGAGTAACGCCATGAACCTTGTATCCGGTATCCACCATGTTGCAGTAGTCACAGAGGATCTCGACCGCTTTATTGACTTTTATACTGATGTATTTGAGATGCCAGTAATTTTTCAAGAGACGACAAAAGCTTTTCGTCACGCACTTCTACGGGCTGGCTCACAGTGCGTGCTTCATGCGGCAGAGATGCCTGATAATATCCATAGCTCTGGGTCTAAGGATATGTTTGGACGAGGACACATTGACCACTTAGCTTTAAATGCCTCAACAGAATCAGCATTCTGGATTATCCAGCGCAAACTCATAGATCGAGGGGTGAGTGATGGCGCGATTACTGACCTTGGCCCAGTACTTAACCTGTCATTTTCAGATCCTGATGGTATGCATATTGAAGTTTGCCTGATCGTCGATGCCTCACTTCAGGGTTTTCACCAACCGCGACCATATATAGAAACTGCCAACCAATAGGATAGAAATCTATACTGAATACAAGATGAATATGAGTCGCAATTGATATTAGTAGAAAGAGTTCCCCATGACTGAAATTGAAATTTACAGTGCGCCTTTGCGTTCCTTTATAGACATTACTTAGAAGTTATTGAGGTTGATTGGGTTGGCTCTGAAACTGGGAATCCGTTTATCAATCTGCTGCCCCTAATGAGAAGCGTGATTTGATTTTCGCGCAATGGTTAAACTGAGATGAAGTATCAAACGGGGAATCGGTGTCAGTCACTCATAATATAGATATGATCACACCAATCACTGACACACACGATATTTCCCAAACATTAAATGAGGCTACCCAAGGATAGAAAGGATTGAGACTGAAGTTGCGGCAAAGTTTAGACAACACTGGCTCTTTCTACCAAGAACTTGTTTTCAAGATTGGTGATGCTGATGGTGAACTTTTTTGGAATGGGTATTTGGAGAACTGGATGGTTGGTGCGAACCTTGTGAACGGTTGAAAGTCTGTGGTGTGCGATTGGTTGGTGGGGGTGTAGATCGATTTGTGTCCAATGGTGCTAAGTACTTAGGCAAAATTAATTGTATATTATGTAAATAGCAATGTAAAATATCTTTTTGGCAGCAAGAAGGTCAAAAAATGCGATTTATTAAAGATTTAACTATTGATACAACCAAATTACTTAACAGAATATATAAACAAAGTTCTCATTATCAAGTAAGACAGAGAGCGCACTGTATTTTGTTGAGCTATGAAGGAAAACCAATTTCGGAATTGATGGAAATTTTTCAAGTCACCCGAGGAACTATATACAATTGGATGAATGATTGGGAAGAATACAGATTGTTAGGACTATATAATCGCCCAGGACGAGGCAGAAAACCAATTTTAAATGAACTTCAAGAGCTACAAATCAAAGAGTGGGTAAAACAATCACCAAAAAATTTAAAAAAAGTATTAGCTCAAATTGAAGAACTCTGGGGAGTCAGAGTTAGTAAAGATACAGTAAAACGAATTTTAAAAAACTTTGAAATGACATGGAGGAGATTTAAAAGGGGATTAGCAGGACAACCAGACCCACTGGAATATAAGGAAAAACAGGAGGAACTCACTGTTTTAAAAAAACAAGATAAATTTGGGGAAATTGATTTAAGGTATTTAGACGAAACCGGATTCTGTTTAACACCTTATATACCTTATGGATGGCAAGAAAAAGGAGAAAACATTAAAATTGACAGTAGTCGTAGTCGTCGCCTAAATGTATTAGGATTAATGAATTGTGATCGAGAATTAGATGCTTATATATTTGAAGGAAATATTTCTTCCGATGTAGTTATCTCTTGTGTTGATAAATTCGCTGAAAATCTCCAAATAAAAACCATTGTCGTTACGGATAAAGCGCCTTTTCACACAAGCAAAAAAATCCAGCAAAAAATTAGCGAGTGGCAAGGGAAGAAATTAGAAATATTTTGGCTACCAGCTTACTCCCCTCAATTAAATTTAATAGAAATTCTCTGGCGTTTTATGAAATATGAATGGATAGAAATAGATGCATACTCTAGTTGGTCAAATTTAGTTAACTATGTTGAAAAAGTTATTCGAGATTTTGGAGAAAAATATGTAATTAATTTTGCATAGGTACTTAATGTTTCGGCAAAGACTGTCGATGGCAAAACACCGCTTGATCTCGCCAGGGCGCAGGGGCATGCGGACGTTGCCGCATTCCTTGAGTCGCAATCACAGTAATTCGTCCACTTGGAAATGCCATATAATTACTACGTAAACTAGGGCAAACGCATCTAAAGTATAAAAATCCTTTAATTCTACTTTCAAACTTTTGTTATTCCAAATCAGAGGAAATGCTTAGGCATTCAATTAGATTAGTCATATATTATCTTAAGTACGGTTCCGAGGCGCTGCGGGCGCTATGCGACCGCAAGCTTAAGGCGATGGCTACGCCCGCTGCAAGCATCGCATGATTCATACTTTAATTCAGCAACGCCTAAATTTTTGAATTTGCAATTGCTGTTCTGTCGCGGCGCGTGGCGTGGTTACGTGTGATACAGGAAATAATGAGGTAACGCTATGGGTTGGTATGTTCATCTCCATGTTTGCTTTGCTTGTGATAGAAATGAAGGGGTGGCACAATTAGCGAAGCAACATATAGAAACACTTGACGAAAAGAATCATCGAGGCTATGCGGGAGCCTTTTTGCAGAACCTCAGCGAACGAACAGGGCAGAATCCAGGGACGAAAGGCGGTCTCAGCTTATGGGGCATGGTTGGCAATGGCTCAGGAATAGCGGAAGAGTTCGTCGAATCGCTCAAGTCGTTTTGGGAAGATTTGTTAAGTGAGAAAGAAGATGGTGTCCCGTGCAGTTTCGAGCATATTCTTGTGTTTTACGAAGAGGAGCAATCTGAAGCAGCTAACGCTTACGAGATATTCTGGGATGATGCCGATTCTCCACAGAGGCAACTTGTTATCCGCCATCACGAGAAATTACCTTTCGCTTGGATGCAAGCGTAGCCGGCGAAAGTCACCAACCGCGACAGAACAAGGCGCTGCACCCGACCGCCGGAAGCCCTACGTTTCGCTCGCAAGCTCGCTTCACTTCGGGCTTCCGGCGGCGGGTGTGAATTTCCCGCTTGTGCGCTCTGACGGTATACTCTCGGACTGGGATTATTTTGCTGGGCATTGATTACTATTGTGGTCTTACTTCTAAAATATAGTTTTTCGTCTTAGTTCTACAAGATCCGTGCATCATCTGACGAAAGTAATTCTAATTAATCAAATAAATACTCTTGCATGTCGTTTTGTCGATGGCGGAGAATACTTATAGCTTTGACCTGGATTTGACGAATCCGTTCTCGGCTGAGGTTTAGCTGTTGGCCAATCTGAGCGAGATTGAAATGCTGATCGTTCTCTAGCCCAAAACTTAAAGTCAACACTTGACGCTGTATAGGTGTCAATGGTTCTAAGAATTTAGCGACATCTTGCGATAAAAGTTCTTGGGTGAGCAGTTTTTCTGGCGAAGTGCCAACGTCTGCTAAAATTTCGCCCAATTCTGTCTCTTTCTCATCTCCGACTTGTTTATTTAAAGAGATGGCTGTGCGAGAGGCACTGAGATATTCTCGAAGTTTATCTGTGCTTATGTTTAATGCTGATGCAATTTCTTCAGCACTAGCATGACGACCGAGTTTTTGAAAGCTTTCTCGCTGCACTTTTTTAATTTTATTAAGTATTTCAGTGAGGTGAACAGGTAATCTAATAGTGCGGGATTGTTCTGCTATAGCTCTGGTTATAGCTTGACTAATCCACCAGTAGGCGTAGGTTGATAGCCTATAACCTCGGTTGGGATCAAACTTTTCTATACCCCTTTGTAAACCGATTGCTCCTTCTTGGATCAAATCTAAAAATTCCAAATTGCGGTTTTGATATTTTTTAGCAACAGATACTACCAATCGCAGGTTTGCTGTTACCATTTTTTGTTTGGCTTTTTGGCCAAGGTGTAGTGCTGCTCGGACTTGTGCTTCGGTTTTTTCGACAGCATTAGCTAATTGAGTCAAAGTTGGTTCACGGTCTAGCTGTTGGGTGAGTTCATTTTTAGATTGCTCAATGGCAATCATTTCTTGTACCTGTCTACCATAAGCAATTTCTTCCTCTGGCTTTAATAAAGGATACTGACCAATTTCCTGCAAATAGATGCGAACCATGTCGGAACTCAGGCTGGACATACAAACTCAACGCTTTTTTTACCAGGGGATTTAAAAGTATAACTCAATAAAGTTTTCTATTTTGAAGAACCAAAACACATCACCAATCCAGCCCTGTCTGAAGCAACCTCTGCTTCAACCTTGTGTAGCGCTGTTGGTCGTCAGTAGAGCGCACCGCCAAAGATATCGCTTTTTTCGCTCCAACCACGATCGCTAACTTCTTGGCACGGGTCAGCCCGGTGTAAAACAGGTTCCGGGTCAACATCATATAGTGCTGCATATAGATTGGTAAAATCACCACCGGATACTCTGAACCCTGGCTTTTATGAATAGTCACGCACCACGCTAGCGCAATTTCATTTAAGTCAGCGTAATCATAAATTACATTGCGTTCGCCATACCCAACAGCAACTTCCTGCTCGACAGTATCAATGGCTTGGATTATTCCCAAGTCGCCGTTGAAGACTTCGCGGTTGTAATCATTGGTCAACTGGATGATGCGATCGCCCTCGCGTAACAAATTCCCACCTCTGTTAATCTCCACCTTGCTGGGGCTGGGTGGATTAATCAACTGCTGCAACACGGTATTAAGATTGCGAGTACCCACAACTCCGCGTGTCATCGGGCAAAGCACTTGGACATCAGTAGCGGGATTAAAACCTAAGCGGGGAATTAAATCGGTAATCAACTCGCAGATTGCCTGTACACCATGTTCGGGCTGATGTCCGCCGCCGTGCCAAATACAGTCAGACACAGGATTATCAGAAATCGGCTCGATTGTTGGGTACTGGCCCCGGTTGATTTGGTGAGCAGCAGTGATAATTGCACTTGTTTGAGCTTGGCGGAATACCTGGGTCAACCGCACTACTGGCACACGACCAGAATTAATCAAATCAGCCAGTATTTGACCTGGGCCCACAGATGGTAGCTGGTCAATATCACCCACCAACAACAATAGAGCGCCAGCCAATACTGCTTTAACCAAGGAGTAAGCCAGAAATAAATCAAGCATCGAAGCTTCATCAGCGATAATTGCCGTGTGGGGTAAAGGATTTTCGCTATCGCGCTTGAAACCCATTGAGCGAGGATCAAATTCTAACAAGCGATGAATAGTTTTAGCTTCCAGCCCGGTCATTTCACCTAAGCGTTGAGCAGCCCGTCCCGTAGGTGCAGCCAGGGCAATAGATTTACCCATTGCTTTCCAAAGTGAGACAATAGTATGGGTAGTGAAGGTTTTTCCAACACCAGGGCCACCAGTCAAGATCGTGATCTTAGAATAAGCTGCTGTTTCTACTGCCAAGCGTTGCTGTTCTGAAAGCTGAATTTGACGGCTAATGGTAAAGCGCTCAATCCAGGCGCGGACACGGGGAATGTCAGTATCAACAGGCTTTTCTAAACGCTGGCAGATCAGTTGAGCTAAATTCTGTTCTGTATGAAAGTAAGTCGGTTTGTAGCAAAGTAGTGTTTTATCCTCGTCCCGCTCTCTAATCAGTTCATCTGTTAGAGCCATGTCTTTGATGATCTGTGCAATTGCTTCTTCTGTGGGCTGATGAGATTCGGTAGTCAGTAGTTTTATTACTGACTCAATCAATTCGCTTTGTGGCAGGTAACAGTGGCCATCTTCGGCAGCTTCACTTAAACAGTGGATAATTCCTGCACGGTAACGAAATTCTGAGTCCGGTGCAATCCCTATATTTCTCGCAATCTTGTCAGCAGTCAGAAAACCAATACCGTAGATGTCGGCTGCTAGCTGGTAGGGGTTTTTGGTAACAGTGGCGATCGCTTCATCCTTATATTGCTTGTAAATCTTCACAGCATAAGTGGTAGAAACGCCATGCCCTTGGAGAAATACCATCACTTCTTTGATGGCTTTTTGAGTTTCCCAGGCGTTTTTAATGAGAGTGATCCGCTTTTTGGCAATACCCTGGACTTCAATCAGTCGTTCAATCTGGTTTTCGATAATGTCCAGGGTTTCTAGCCCGAAGTGAGCGACGATACGCTTGGCTGTGACTGGGCCAACACCTTTAATCAGTCCACTGCCCAAGTATTTTTCAATTCCAGTGAGAGTGGCTGGTTTAGTTTCTTTGTAATTGACTACTTGGAACTGCGGGCCAAATTGGGGATGGTCACGCCAGAAACCAGTTAGCTGTAAAGTCTGCCCTGGCTGGATGTTAGCAAAGCTGCCAACAATTGTTGTCAGTTCGGTGCTACGCGGACGAGTCAGCCTTGCCACTGTGTAACCCGATTCAGCAGAGTAAAAAGTTAGGCGTTCTACGACTCCGGTGATTGTCTCGTGTTGAGGAAAGGCGCTTACTTGTTGAGGGGAAAGATTAGGGGGAGTGGACATTGCTTATGATCAGATGCCGCACATCATTATAATACTGGAATTCAGCAAATTATAGTACATAAATACTAAACTACACACCCAGTATTAGTGTCATCGAGAACTCACCCTAATTTCTCCGATTAGCTTAACTTACTCCTATGAAACAATTTGTAAAAGTAAGAATATTGAATTTATTTACTTGTAGCAATAACTTTGTCAATTTCTTGTAATTTCTGCTGAAAAAGAGAGCGCATTTCGTGAAGCTGTTTACTACTAGCTTTTTTAAGCAAATCTCCAGAAATTTCATTAACTTTTTGAAATATTATTTTTACCTCTTTTAACTCTTGTTCATTTGACTTTAAATACTTGATCTTAATTTTTCTAACCAGTTCACGAGTTTCTGTTACTGTCAGATTTTTCTTTAAGACTTCATCTGTTGCTGCAATCCGTTCGGATGCTGCTTGATTTTCGGAGATGTCTAATGCCTTGGCAGATAGAGTTGCCAATGCTAAAGCATGAGCGCCTTTGAGTCCATGCTGCCTGATGACCTGTTTTAAATCTTGAGGCAGATAAAGCATCGGCATTAGATTAGCTTTCACAGAACTAGGATTTAACCCTAACTCTAGCAGCACTAGTAGTAGACTCTGTTCTTTACCTGTAATTTCCAATAGTTCTAAGCCCTGTTGCTGTTCATCGACGCTAACAGCCATCAATTTTGCTAGCTCTTTACTATTTCCATTTCTCTCTATTCTTTTAATTACCGTTCCCAACATTGTGGAAACTTCATCCATTGACAAATTAGCGGACTTCATTACTTCTTTAAATACTGCCTCTGCTTTATCTAAAGGATTCAAGTCTTCAAAGCCAAGAAAAGTTAGTAATGCAGATTGATCTAAGTCATTAGGCATTGCCACTATTACTGCACGAATAGTTGACCAGCCTAGTAATTTAGCTCCTTCAGTACGTAGCTGCCCATCTAACAGTATGTAACGACCATTACTCTGTCTGACTAAGATGACTGCTGAAATCTGCCCGTGTTTTTTGAGTAATCGTGCTTTTGCTTGTATTAATTCTGGTGTAATCGTCTGCCGAGGCTGATTAGGATTCGGGTCAATGAGATTTAAATCAACTTGTACTTCTCCTGATTGATTTTGAAGTTGTTCTCGGAGTTTTTGCAGTTCATTCTCTAATTCAGGAGATTGTGCGGTTCTGAGTCTTTCTATTTCTATTTGAAGTTCAGCAATTTTTTGTTCTTGCTCAGTTTTTTGAACTGCACTACTAAATTTACTAGCAATTTTAGGCAAAGCCACGATTATTTTTTCTCCTTAATTAAAGCGACTAAATCATCTGTAATTTGCTTAAAATCTTTACAAGCAGGATGTTTAGGACGGTATTTTTGTAAAGGTAGCCCGTGAGCGCTAGCATTTTTGAATTCATTGGAACTACGAACTTTGGGGTAAAGTTTCAATTGTAAATGTTCAGTGATTTCTGGTAATTGCTCTAGATATTGTCTGTGCATCGCTACGGTATCATCATACATACTTGGCACAAACCCTAAAATTGGTGGACGAGGTGATAACTGTAACTCATCGCTGGTTGAAATGCACCATTCTACCAATTCTGCTGAACCAGAAATCGCTTTCATTTCTAATTGCACTGGAACTAATATGTGAGTTGAAGCGGCTAAAGCATTAACATTCAGCATTCCCAATGTGGCCGGACAATCCAAGATTACTAAGTTATGAGGTAATGGATAGTTTTTTAAGCGATCACTAAGTGTGTACTCTCCTCGTTTCCTAATTACTAATTCGTTGGCCATTTCAGCCATTAATGGATGTCCTTGGCAGACTTGAATTTTTGATTCTTCCCAAACCGAAATTAATTTCCAATCCCCCTTAAAATCTTTGGATAATGCTTTGACTAGAGTATTAGATACTTCAGCAGGTGGTATCCCACAAAACACATCTAAAGAGCGTTGTGGATCTAAGTCAAGTATTGCTACAGAAAAGCCACGCCGAACTATCTCGTATGCAAGGTGTACACTGAGTGTAGTTTTACCTACACCGCCTGCGTTAGCTATCAGTGAGAGAACTATCTGCTTCATATCAGTTTTTTTGTCGGATTTTGAAATTCGACATTAAGCTTTTGAAAAATGTATATCATGCATTTGTATTTGTCACCTATTTCTGTCGTATTTTAAAATACGACACACTTTTAAAGGATTGAGAAATAAACAAAATTAAATCGAAATCAACCCAACGTCCATCTAAACCATCAAAACAGCAACAGCCCAAACCCATTACCTCATTTGTTAAATCTGATTTGACTTTAGTTGATGAATAACTCAAAACTCAGTAACAGCCTGACTATCCCCCTGTCGAGGAAAAACTCATGAAGCCGCCAAAAGTTGAGCCGCAGATGGCTGGCAAGCGCAACAAGAAAAAAATAGATTCACCACCAGCAAGCAAACCTCATATACCCTTCCAAAACCGCCCCGAAGAACCAGAATTACCCCCAGAACCCTGTCAGCATATGCAATTCCTAGATTGCAACTCGGAGGTAGGGCGTGTGATATTCGAGTGCTATCATTGCCAGCAGGGGATAATCAGCGAGTACACCGGAGAACCCGTAATGGGTGAGTACAAAGGACGACCTTCAGTAATTTTCACAAAAGTAAAATGCCCCAACTGTGAGCAAACAGCGATTAGACTGCAAGCAAGGGAAGTGCTTAAGGGCAACAGCGATTCCTTCTCCTTGGCAGCAATGATTGCACACTCCCTCTTCAAAAGTGATTAGTAAGAGATATTTACGATTGATAATGCAAATGAGATTTTTACCCTCAATAATAACTGCACTAACGGCATTGACACTAACTAGTTGCAGCACTACTACTGCTGAACAGTATGAAGCTACAGCACTCACCAGTTACACCTGGCAAGTTAAGTATGCCAATGATCTAACTAGTCAACCACAGCCACGCATCGAAACTTTTGCGAATACTTCAATGTTGAATCGGAATGGATTGAAACCGCCAGGAGCAGTTGTTGGCCCAGATGACCGAGGGTTATGGTGGCCTACTTTACCGCCGCGACCAAGTGTTGATGAAGTTGAACAACGCAAAAGACTTCAAGAAGAGGCAGGAAAACCCGAATTGGTGAAAGATGTAAAGTACAAACTAACCTATGGAGTGGGTAATACTCAGAACACGCTACCTACGAACTATGAAGTTTATCGACAAGTAGTAAAAGCTTACCCCCAAAGAACTCCTTTGGAATTGACTTTCGGTGTGAATGATAATTCAGTAGAGAAAGCTGAACCTGTAAGCAAGTAGTAACCCACTCGCTAAGTAGTCAGCAAGAAGTTAGAGATCAAGACTGAATTCCTTTTCAACAAAAGATTGACAGTAAAGTATAAATCAAAGAGTCAAAAACGATCTAAATTAATTTTTGCTGCGTTGATAGAAAAGATTTCAAAAATTCTTGGCAGGGGCTATATGGGAGTTATATATACCCCAACAAAGGTTCAAGACTTCGGTGACATTTTGACCCCTATATAGGATAAATATAGGTGCTATATGGGGCATATCTGACTAATTGACATTTTGTGCCCCACTTAGCCCCCAAGGGGTTATGATAAACTCTTGAGTCTGGAAGAAAAAGGGGTAGTTATTTTATTCTTCTTTCTCTCGCTCTGGCAAATCACTTGAACAGATAATTTTCACAACTTATTGTGTATTACTTGGAGCCTATGTCAAACATTCACACGTTACAAAAAATTTTTCCTGCGGGTTTCGATAATGGTTACGGAAGTCTCAAACTTTTAGTCGATGGCTTTGAAGTAGTTCGTGTCCCTAGCTATATAACCAATGCTGAGATGGAAGATGTTCCAGGACGGGTAGTTTTTAACGGCAGTGCTTACACCGTTGGAGAGTCAGCTTACCGTACAGGAAATTATTTTGACCGCAACACAGACAATAATGAAAATAAAGTCAATAATGCGTTGTTGACTTTATTGGGTGCATTGGCACATCTACCACACCGTAAGGCTTGGCACTTAAAATTAGTCGTTAGCTTACATGATGTTGGTCTGGCTGAAGAATTACAAAAAGTACTCAATGGAGAATATCAGCCAATACTTGCTGGCAAGCAATCAGAAGTAAAAGTAGAAGTGCTGAAAGTTGTACTAGAGGGAATGGGTGCATTATTTGGGCATCCACTACCGAAAAAATTAACCATTTTAGACTTTGGCAATGGTACGACTTTGTATTCTCGTTATAACCAAGGGAAACGAGAAGTTCACACTGCCTACCCTATAGGTGTAGAAGTTCTCATCGATGATATCTCCCAAAAAATGAAACATTTAAATGGCGGAAAAATCGGAGATCCTTCCATTATCCGATTTTGTTTGGAAATGGGGCATACCAGGTATAGCCGTGACATCGATATCAAAGATGTATACAGTGCAAGTCTTAAAGATTGGTATGAAAAATACTTGAAGAAAGTGGTGAATCTGACACTTGATGCCAAGCACCAGGGGGATGAAATCTGGGCGATTGGTGGAGGCTGCCTCTTACCTGGATTTAAGAAGCTGTTAGAGAAAAACGGCTTTAAAATCCTGGACAATCCGGTAGAAGCCAATGTTTCTGGACTTTTAGAGATGGCAAAAACCATTATGAGCAAAAATCTAACGGGCACATCTGGAAAGTAAAGTTATAGCAATGGCAGATAAAAAAGACTTAGCACCGGAAAAAGTTCGCCTCAAAGATAATTACAGAGAGCGCATATTTGCAGAATCGCAAAAACTAGATAAAAGTTACCTGGACACGATTTACTTTATAGTTGATTGCTATTTTGTTTTCATTAAGGCTGGATTACCTGCACAACTTTTAGCTGACCCACCGATTAATACTGAGTCGAACAAACTTCCTTCAATGACTTCAACTCCATTTGTAGAGGAAAAAGAAGAAGATTCTGAACCGGAAACATTCAGCCTTGATTTTGATTTGTAACCGTCAAAGGAAGTTGGCAACGGTAAAGAACAGGAATTAGTCTTAAAAGCGGTAAGGGGAACGGCACGCTTGTTAAGCGTAGATCCCTGGTATTCCTGGATCAAAGGGTGTGGGAAAGGAAGAAGATGTTGTTCTATTTGATGCACTAAAATTCAAATTTCTTAACACACTCAGGCATTAGCCCAAGTTTTACCCATGTGTTGAAGAGGGTAATTTCTAGGATAAGCTAAATCAACTATGGTGTATGACTTTTAGCCTTGATTACCGCGATTGCTCAAGGGTACTGGTGATGGCGACGGGAATTAACGTGAAATCGGGATGAGAGGAAAGTTGCAACTACTTCTGGTGGTACTGCTCACTGTGTCAAATATGCCAAAAGTTTAAACAAACCAGTGTTTAACGTATGGAAACCCTGGGTCAAGTATAGAGGATTTTAAACTCGATTAAGAACGCGGATAGCTTTTAGCCAGCGGATTTTAGGCAATTGCTAGGATAAATGAGTCATAAGTGGTACATTTGTACCTGTAAACAGTTAAATGTCAAAAAAGGTTCATGCCCCGAATGCTTCTAGAAGCAATATCTAGAAGCATTTTTTATCTTAGGTCCCATCTTTGTTAACGCCTGCGTCATGCACAAGGACACGCGCTCCTATGCCCACCAGCAGGCGGGCATAAGCTGCCCCCAAACCTCACCTGCTTCCAGTAATAATCGCTACTGGGTCGTCGAGTCGAATCACTTAACTTTCTCCTGACTTAAATTCTGCTTCCTAGTGGATATATCCAGCGTTTAATGACTAGCGAGCGAGCTTAACTACCAGACTTGTAATTAAGCCGAGCTGCGAAGCGGCTTCGGCTTGAATGAATTGTTAGACGGTGTACCACTCATTTCTTGGCGCATGCCGGGCTGTAAGACACGCGAGTTAGTGGGTGGCCATTAGTTTCTCGAACTAGTTCTCCACTTTCAGCCGCTGTCCGCTTCTTTATGTCAATCCATTCTTTGTCTGAGAGGAACTCTCTCCAGCGTAAATCCATTGTGCTTTTGTCCGGCCAAGCCAGAAGATAGATAAATTCAACCTTCTCACCAGAATCACTTTCCCATATGTCAATGATCTTAAAACCATGTCGCTTCATGATCCGTAGAGCATGATCCTGAAAACGTTGATGAAAAGCATCTTTGTTGCTGCGATTAACCTTATAGATTCTTAGTTGCTGAAGTTCGCTGCCATCGCTTGGACAAACATAGTTTTCTTGCACATTAACAATGCTAGGGAGGGCGATGAGCCAAAAGAGCGCTAGAGCTTTGAAAGTATGCATGATATTGTGCCTCATGGCTTAGTGAACGTTCTATAGCCGCCTAAGCAACTACTACCCCACTGTTCCTATCTGTATAATCCGTACTTACACTCACCTGCTGCCAGGCATCCAAATCCGTTTTGACCCCTGAGAGTTTTTCCTGAATCAGGCTCATGGCATCCGTGCCTAACGCCAGCCGCATCGGCGGATAAGGACTTTCCACAGCTTGAATGATGGCTTGCGCCGCTGCTCGTGGATTGCCAGGTTGCTTACCATCCATATCTTTGAACCACTGCAATGAAGCACCGCTCACGGTCGCATAGGCATCAATTGATTGTTCGGCTGCTGCTAGAGAGCGTCCGTTAAAATCTGTGCGAAATGCCCCAGGTTCAATTAAAGTCACCTTAATTCCAAAGGATTCAACTTCTTTAGCCAGAGCTTCAGACGTGCCTTCCAGAGCAAATTTAGCGCCGCAGTAGAGACTGCTTCCAGCAAATCCCACGAATCCTGCTGTGGATGACATATTCACAATGTGACCGCTGCCTTGCTGACGCATTATAGGCAAGACCCTTCGCATCAGACGGAGCGCCCCAAAGAAGTTGGTTTCAAAAAATTGGTGAATATCAACATCCCTGACTTCTTCAAGTGCGGCAATTAGTCCATGACCAGCATTGTTGACCAGCACATCAATTCGACCAAATGTAGCAATTGCTGTATCAACCGCTACTTGTATGTCTTGGGATAACGTTACATCCAAACGTACAGCCTTTGCAGTCTCTGGATAGTGGTCAATCAAAGCGCGAAGTTGCTCTGGTTTGCGAGCAGTAGCCAGCAGGAAGTCGCCCTTCTTCAACACAGCTTCTGCTAGGACACGTCCAAACCCTGTTGAGCATCCTGTAATCAACCAAACTTTAGGAGCGACACGATTTTTGTCTGAGTTCATTTGTTTTCTCCAATGTAGTCGAAGCGAAAAGCGCAACTGCAACTATGTAACTTACTTTCCACATTAAGCAGTTTGAATAAATACGTCCAATATGATTTTTGTCTTAGACTAAGACTTAAAACGTATTAATTGGCAATGGAACTTCGACACTTGCGTTACTTCGTGACTGTAGCTGAGGAACTTCATTTTGGTCGCGCCGCGCAACGACTACAAATCGCTCAACCGCCACTGAGCCAACAAATCCGGCAACTCGAACAAGAACTCGGTGTCGAGTTGCTGTATCGGACAAAGCGAACCGTCCGACTGACTGAAGCAGGACTTGCCTTTTTACAACAGGCACGGCAAATTCTAGTCCAATCTGAGCAAGCGATTGAGATCGCCCAACGTGCTTTTCGAGGTGAAGTGGGTCGTTTAACGATTGGATTTGTTGGATCTGCCACGTATAGCCTGCTGCCTATTGCCGTGCGGTCATTTCGCCATCAGTTTCCTGATGTCCGCTTGATACTACATGAAATGACCACGAGCGAGCAAATTGAAGCACTGCATAACAATCGCATTCAGCTTGGCTTTATTCGTCCGCCCATCAGCGATGACCAACTCAGCGTGGAAACGGTTTTACAAGAATCGTTTGTTGCTGTATTGCCAGAAGCACACCCGCAAGCGACTCAAACACAACTGTCATTAGCAGTAAACCAAAAAGTTTTTCTCCAAAGAGCGATCGCTAAAATACTTATATGTTTTAATACTTGTTTACACACAATTCTTTAACCAGCATACATAGTATAAATAACGATTACTTATAGTTTG
>JAESGI010000306.1_pt1 | contig 20265 bp, 21 predicted proteins | sample 9269671 | NCBI WGS metagenome assembly JAESGI01 (sample SAMN14515641, study PRJNA621666) | algae metagenome | isolation source: Nostoc indistinguendum CM1-VF10 and co-occurring heterotrophs from gravelly... | place: USA: Clark Mountains, San Bernardino, California | collected 1998-06-05 | reverse complement strand
TATTCAGCCCACTTTCCTGCTGGGCTTGTACCAAAAACATTCAATCTCCAATCTGCGATCTTCAATCTCCAATCTTCTCGGTCAATCACGGGAATCTTGGTACAATGGCGAATTCTTACAAGCATTTCTGAATCGATATTTCCATTTCCATTGCCTTTGTTCAATGCGTCCAATACATAAACCAGTTGAGTCATACACAAAAACTGTCTCCGATTCTAAATAACCTGTAGTGTCAGGTCTAGGGTTACGTTTTTTTGAGTCTAAATAGTTCCTGATTCGTAACTTACTGAATGAGGGTGTAACTCCAAGAGAATTAATTTTGTCAGCAGTCGCTGCCCTTTGCTCGGCTTTAATGCGTTCTAGTTCTTCTGACTCACGAATAGTGATACCACTGTTGTAAGTTTTGAATTGGGCTGGCAGTTGCGATAACCAAGGACTTGCGATTAACCCCATGCCCAATAATCCCAACATCGCTTGCTTCTGGTATTTCATTGCCACTCAGCTGGAATATTTTACGGTTGTTGCCCGTCGATACTTTGTGTTGTCTGGGGTGGCGGTGCGTTAGCAACACGAACATAAACAGATAGCCCAATACAAACTAGAAAAAAAATGACTGACAATCCGAAAAGATTCTGCTCCAAAACCTTGCGCCATTTTAAGTTGGAGACTGGAGTTGTTTGCTCAACAAAGAGCGTGTCAATGCCACAATGTCCAAGAATGCTTTAAAAGTTTCCCGACTGACTCCAGCAAGATGTAATTGTTCACTCACACTTTCTATGGCTTGAGTCTGTATATTCGCCAAATTGCTCTCACCTTCTAACAGCTTCGATTTGTCGAGGGTTGTTTGCGCTAAACTGAACAGCTTTTCCAAACGATCGCAAATGTCAATGCTAAATTCTTTTGCGTCATCTTCTACATCTTGGTTAATATCTGGGTCGGACTTAGCCAACTCCTGTAAACCAGCAATGATTTTAACAGGAGCGTATTTTTCACCCAGTAATTCAAACAAATCTTGACGACTAAATTTATCTATTGTTTCAGACATTTTGTAATTCTCCTGGCAATGGTTGTGTAAATCTGATTTGTTCAGCTTCAAATTCTTTAATGGTGTACTCCGACTTATTGGCTTCCACAATCGACTTTGCTATTTCAACCTTGTTTGTGCCTTGCTCTAAATCTCCAAACACTTCGCCAATCCTGCCTAGTACCCATACTTGATATGGACGAATCAATGGCGCTCTTAATCTTTTTTCCTGTGCCATCTTCTGCATTTGGATTCGGGACAATTTATACTGAGGGATTGTTTCAGCCACTTCTGTCCAACGCTCCCATGTCCGATAGCAAATATCCAAAACTCGCAACATTTTGGCATTAGTCATCGGTAAAACCAAAGGATTCAACCCGGAATTAGTGGTCTTTCGGCTAAAAAGTTGTTCTCTCCATGCTTGGTTCATCAATAAATAGTTAATAGGTAGTCAAGAGTGTAAAAAACATAGTCAATACCAGTGTCAATTCCGTATGATTTTGATGTCACATTCTCTATTAATTGATAGTGAATTGACTGTGATTGACCTTGCTTTTCTACAATAAAAAAGCCACTCGCAATCTTCAAGGGCTTTTTCGGATTTCGTAGAGTTTTCTGTTTTAGCTAAATTTGAAGATTCCGCGAAACTTGTTCAAAAATTTTTTGCTGTTCATTCACCAATAAAGCGATCGCCCACTTTGGTGGCTCATTATAAAACCATTTGCAGATTGTCGCGGTCGATGGTGGGGACAGTTCGGCCCGTTGATACCATGCAGCAATGAATGGCTCAAGTAATCTAACTGCTGTCGAGACAAATTCATAGTCCCCAAGCCGGGTATGTAACCCTGCTAACTTAACTGCCTTAACTGCAATTTCTTCCAGTTTGTTTTTCGGCTGGTATTCGTCTTCCGACAACAAAAAAAGTTCACTCTTACGATTGAACTTGTCTTCTAATGTTCGTACCATGTTTAAGTACCCTCCTATGGGATTAGCGTCACAAGGAGCGAAAACGGCGATCGCTTACCTTGACCGGACGCGATCGCTTGGAGCTTATTTAAAAATATTGTATGCCTCCGGCAAGGCATAAGATAAAGGCTGTTTTTTGGTACTTCAAAAAGCCTTCTTTCGCTTCACTAACCCTGAACGCAAGTAGTGCCAACACTCCTTTTCTCCCCTATAAATCAGAATACGAAGCGCCTGTACTTCCTGTATCGGAGAAATACAAATCTCAGCGATGGCTGGAATCAAATTCTGTTGCTTCTGCACATAAGAAAGATGCTGCTGCTCTAACACAGCAATTTTGGAGTTTAGCTGTTGTATCTGCCGCAATGCTTGAGTTAAGGAAGATTCTCTAATTTGAGACTGGTTATCTAAAGTTAATGTCATTTTTTTGCTCCTTTGTAATTTATAAGAATGCCAATCAAGTTTGTACAAGGTCTTCACGACTAAATATCTTTTTTTTCATACCGATTGAAGTGCGAATAAATCCAGATTTTTCGCAATACTTATCCATTTTTATACCAATTTAATATGAAGCTGCATAGAATAGAGCTTCCAAAATAAAGTTATAAGAAGAGACAGAAATTACTTCCTCAAATGTAAGTTGGTCGAAGATTTCTTGGATGCGCTCGCGTAAAGCTTGTAAAGAAGAGAAAAGTTGATTTTTAAGAGGTTTTTTGAGAAATTGCCAAAGTCTCTCAATAGGGTTGAGTTCAGGGGCTGATGCTGGTTGAAACAGAGGAATAATATTCTCTGGCCAACAAATCTTTGAACTTGTATGAGCAGGTGCTTGATCAATCTGTAAAATAGCGTAATCACCACCTAATTGCACAGATAGCCAGTCCAGGAATTGTTGAAAACACTCGCCATCCAGTTTGGGGTACTCATAAAGGAAATGATCTCCAGTCAATGGTTCAATTGCACCATAAATCCAAAAGTTATCTCTTGGCCATATCACCTTAACAGTGGGCTTGACTCCGGAAGCTGTAATCACTTTGCCTGTAAGAGTTTTGAGTCCAACCCTTGTTTCATCCTGACACAAGTAGCGAACACACTTGCCAGGTGCGAGATGTTCTTCTAGACAGTTGAGAATGGTACCGAGTTTTTTTTAAACTCAGATACCAATTTCTCGTCTTGTTTATGGCTTTGAGGACGTGGAACTTTCAGCTTTGCTCCTAATCGATATCTCACCCACGCATAAACTGTTGCATACTCTATATCCAGCTTATGTTGGTGTTTCAACCACTCGACTATTTCACCGTAACTATTAAAACCTTTTCCTGTTTCCAACTCTTGCTTGAGTGCAGCAAGCGCCTGATCATTAATTTTTCGTTTTGCTCCTGCTGCTTTCTTGATTTCCAGCAAGCCAGACAGCCCACCCGTCCTATACTTCTGCAACCATCTTGTTACTGTTGAAGTATCTCTCGCCAAACGTTTTCCAATTTCTTGTTGTTCGTTTACTTGACCACTCTTAAGCCACCACAACATCTGTAACTTTTCTTTCTGGTTTCCCAAAGGCGCTGTTTGTAGGCGTTTTTTTAGTTCCTCTGCGCTTTCTGCGATCTCAATTTGAAATGGGCGGCTCATGGGTATATCATTTAGCAAGTTTGCTTTTCTCTATTATATGCACCTTCACATTAAATTGGTATTAGATCCGAAGTTATTGGACAAGCTAAAGGCTAGCAATTGAGACAACAGAAGTAGCAAATTCGCAGGGTTTTGTTAATTCTTTCTCGTGCCAGTCGCCTAAGCAACGGAATATAGTGACGTGTCCAGTTGGTTCGTCTTCGTCGGGCTGAAAAAGAATATTTACAATTCTTTCAGTTGGATCTAGTTGTATAGATTCTTGAAAGCCTTGCCAATCCGGGCATTGTTCACCAAATGATCCTTGAGGATGAATAGCGCAATTGAGCGTTACACCGTTGTACGGGATACCGTGATAGTATTTGCACCCTTTACAGTTGGTGGGTATAGGTAAAGGCTTGCCCTGAGCGTAGTCGTTAGGGCAGCCTCTCCAAGAGTTGGGCTGAGGTTGGCCTAACAGAATTTGGTTAGCCTCAATTTGTCTTGCAATTCGGTCAGTAATGAATGTTGTGATCCCAGTTCCGACTATTGCCCCGCTTATGGCATACATGATATTTTTACCGAGATATTGAGTGCCAACATAACTACAGATAATTGTTGCCGTTACTGCACTGATGCCTTTGATGAAAGGACTAAAATTCATCTTTTGTTACTTCTTTTTTACTCAATTAGTTCCTTGGTGCTGCTCCATTAACGTAAACCAGTTTGTATCCAGAGATTTCTATAACCTCTGCGTTGGGGTCGGTTGGAGGTAACAGAATTTTCTCTCTTGGATCATCCAACTGGGCTTCTTGAAGAGGAAATAGGCTAATCATATTTGATGTGCCATGATGATTTGAGTTGTCATAGATTTTGTTGTAGAGGCGATTGCATTTTTCTTGGACTGCGATCGCTTTTCTTACTTGCAGTACCAGGAATTTCTTTCACCTCTGCATTCGCATCTGTTGGAGGTAGGAGAATTCTCTCGTGACAGTCACCTACTTGAAGTAAGAGGTTACTTGCTGCACTTTGTGTCATGATTATTATTTCTAAAGCAGCGATTGAGCTTTGGAGGCGATTGCATTTCTCTTAGGGCAGCAATCGCCTTTTCTACCTTCAGCAACTTACGCCGCTACTGCCGCTCGAACTCCCAACAACGCAATCACATCTTTGGCACTGCCAGCAACCCGATTCACCCCGTACTGTCTGGGTCTTGAGTACCAGGATTCTTGATTGCACCCGACGAAGCCGACAAAGCGCCCGTCTTGGTAGAGTTTGGTGCTGAATGAGAGCCAATCTATCTCACCGTGATACAGACCAAAAGCAGTGCAAGCTTTTTCCAATTCATCGCTCAATCGCTCGTTGCGCTCCAGGGGTGTCTCTGGCAGGGTCGCTTTTACTTGCGCCACTCTTGTAGCGAACCAGTCTCGGTCGAAGGGTAGCCGTCCGCCACCGACTAACTGCACCCATACTGTAATCCCGCCTTCTATCCAGATGGTGCGAACTGATTCGGGTTCCACCTGAATAATCTCGCCAATGATCCGACGATCTCTGCTGGTGAGAGGGTCTTGGGTTGGGGCTACAGCTTCGGCTTGGGTTTCAAGGTGGCTGTATATTTCTGCTTGGGCTAGGGCTTGTTCATCACGAGAAGAACTAGGAATTGCTTGCTGTGTATGTGTTGTATAGGTCATAATATTGATCTCCGTGATAGGGGAAAAGGCGATCGCTTTGTTTACCAGACACGGGCGGTCGCCTTTGTTATGTGTGCAAACAACGTTGTGGTTTAGCACAACGCTCTCAAAAAGATTTGGCGTAGCCATCAAAGCTAGTTGTTAAGAGCATTCTCAAGACAGCAGATGGATACAGGGGACGTGTACAGCTTTAACAACGTCAAAAGCTAATCGTCTAACGTCTTTTGTTAATTATTTATTAAGTGCAAATCCATTTCCCGGCTGTGTACCCCTCGCCTTCTCTGGTTGTGCCAGTGCCTCGGTTGCTCCTCAAGCGGTCACTCTAGATTGCTGCCAAAGTTCAGATAGTGCAAACCCTTTTTGCGTTCGGGTGCAGGCGGTTGCATTTCCTTGCCCTTATATTTATATAGTGTATTGCCATTGGCAATACTTTGTCAATACTAAAAACAATACAGTTGCCAATACCGCCACAGCTTGATAGTTTTGTGGTAGGCATTCTTAACGAGGCTTGATACGACTATATGGCGAAGAGAGAAAGGACTTTTATTTCGATTGAAATTGATCCAAGCAAAAAAGCAGATTTTGTTGCTAAGGTCAAAAGCGAGAACAAAAACGTTACCGAAGTTCTTACAAACTGGATTGATGGGTACCTTGGAGTTGCTGGGGGTATTGACGTTGTTGATCTAAAGAAACGTGTAGAAGCCATAGAACAGGCTTTAAAAGAGGGGGATATTATGGGGGAATCAGCCGCCTGAGAGAGGAAAATCGTTCTCTCAGGCAAACTCATGAACAATTGCTGAAATTGCTTAAAGAAAGGCCCGCCGACAGTTAATGTAGGCGGGTTAACTTTTAAAGGTCTTGCTTGTATTGGTTTGGTATTATAATATTCCAATACAAGCACCAGAATAACCCAAGATGATTAAAATTATTCCAAAGTCTGTAAATTTAGTATTGGCCTTAATTGCATAGCAAAAGCGATCGCCCGTTCAATTCATTCACGACAAAGTGAACTAACTATAATGCTGACACATTTTTGGAAAAATCCTCCAAATCAGTTGCTCTTGTTCACTTTGGTTAAGCTGCACCACCTCAACTTTTAGGCATCTACCATAGTGAGCAAGAAATATGCTGACACTAGACAGAGAACAAACAACAGCACTCGATTACAGTGTTGTCAACACCAGCATTCAGGAAACCTTCACCGCAATCGACCGATTCGAGTGCTTCGCGGTAGATGAAATTCTTCAGATGAGGGAACAGCAGCTTTACCTGCAAGCTGGATATAAAAGCTTTGAAGAATACTGCCAGCGTGAATTATATGCCTGGGGTGGATACCGACGAATCAACCAACTGCTAGGAGCCAAAAAGGTCATAGACGCAGTTGGCGAGTTGGGCGGACACATCAAAAACGAGCGTCAAGCCCGTCCACTGCTGCGGCTAGTCAAGGAACCAGAAAAGCTTAAAGCTGCTGTATCCCTGGCTTTGAAAGGCAACCCTGACCCAAGTGTTTCAGACTTTGCTGCTGCTGCAAATATTGTGGTTCCTCAACTTCCACGTAAAAAACATACTGTTCAGGAACCATTGGTTCCCAAAATTCAAGAACCAGTGGTTCCTGAATCTGCTAAGGTCACAGTTTCACAACAGTCACATCCAAGGTATGGGGATTCAGGAGTAATTGAGGCAGACGCACCAAATCATTGGCAGCAGATTGTCACTTTTGCTGATGGCGAGAGGTTGTTGATCAACAATGCTGATTTAGATGCCGCTAGTGTCTTGTTCCCCAGAGAAAGATCATATCCCGCAGGATATATGGAAATGATCGCAACACTCAAGGAACAACACCAGCAGGAGCTAGAGCGTCTAGAGCAGGAATTGAGGATTGGACTACAAGCAGAAGCCGGGGCTAAAGCTGAAGCCCAGGTACAAGAGCAAATCCAATCTCTGCAAAACTTGTATAAGCAGCAGAAAGAACAAAATATCCAGTTACAGCAACGGCTGGATGAAGTGGAGGGGTTGAGAAAGCTGGAGGCTGAGAATCAACAGCTTAGGGAGCGCATTCAGGATTTGGAAAACGCTGTAGAGCAACGTCCTTCGCAACAGTGGGGAAATACCATGACCCAGCAAGCGACCAAAGCTTTAAACAAGCAGGTGAAACAGGCGTTAGAGAAAACTATTGATTTGCGATCGCTAGCTCTTGAGCCCCCCAAAGAAAATGCCCAGGAATGCTTACGACTCATGGGTATGGCGTTGAAGAATCTCGCCAGCGCTATGAACAATACCCAAGCACTCGAAGCTGCGGCAATAATTCTAGGGAGTGAACCAACACCAATTGCGATCGCCTACCGTGCCGAACAATTGGAAATGTTGCCCCAGGCGGTTAGCGATATTAGGGTGGTGCTAGCTAAACCGGGGTGTACTTGGCAGGAGTATTGGGATGTTGCTCAAGAATACGAGGTGATTAAACAGGATTACTGGAGGGAATTAACTACCCAAGAGACTGATTTAATTACTGCTCTCCAGAAAGAATCCTCTCAATCGGACACAATCGGGCTTGGTTCTATTGTTGCCCACGCTGACCCTTACCGCACTTTGTATGTCGAGAAAGGTGAAGTTGTAGAGGATTTGGGAGATGAGGTAATCGTTGCATGGGATCACTGGCAGAACGAATCGAAAAAGACTGATAGGTATTTCCGAGATGAATTGCGGTTCTGGCAGCCTCAATAGCCTTCCAGTGTATCGGTAACTTTTTAGACAACTAAATACAAGTACCAAGCCCCGCATCACAGTGGGGGAAATTTCCGTGCGTCAACATAAATAGGAGATTGTAGAATGACTGCAACTATCGCAAGACCCAAGCCCAAAAAGGCTGCTGCTAGCAAGAAGGAATCCCCATATAAAAGGCTTCATGTGATTATTCCCATCGAAGATATGTTATGGGCTTCACAACAAAGACCCTCAGTTACGCAATTGTGGCAAGAATGTTGGACGGCTGACCCATACGGTTCTAGGTGGATGCCCCTTTCTACTGGGATGGGTTACAGTACTTTTATCTGTGCGAAGAAAATTCTCTCCGACAGTGGGCTATTCATTTTCAAACCCGACAAATCGATTCAGGATGGTAGGGAAACGGCTAGCTGGATGGTGAAAAATTTGCATGGCAGTCGGATGAAGAATTTCTGGGAGAAAGCTAATTCTTTTAATCAACAACCAAATGCTGAAAAACGAGAATCAAATGCTGAGATTTCAGAGAAAGATGCTGGCTGTGAAGAAATGGGTGCTTTAAATCAAGCATCTATTTTAGGTCAAAAACAGTCAGAGCAAGAGTTTCAGAAAACCTCACGAACTACTCAGGAACAGTTCACGAACTCTTTTGAAGAGTTCGTGAACTGTGTCTCTGACACGCTTACAAAAAATTCGCGTGAGGAGGAGACGGCTCACGCGCCCTTGGGGGGCGCTTCGCCTCAGACTGTTGAAAGCGTGTCAGAGAATGATATTCACTTGCCTGTGGCAATGGACTGCACGACGCTGGCGCTTGTGGATGCTGCACCAAGTCAATCTACTTCGTTGTCAGCTAAAAACCAGGATTGTGGTGTTGAAGCGATATTCCCTTATGAAGGTACTTGTTCCGCCGCACCTGTTGCACAAAATGAATTTTCTGACAAGGAAGCGATCGCTAATCAAACACAGAGGCAAGTAGAAACAGGTAATTCCGCTTCGTTGTTAGTTGAAAATTCAGTTTCAGGTGTAGAAGTCAAAATAGTTGATGAGGGTGAAAGTTCCGCCGCGCCTGTCCCCAGTGCTGAAAAATGGTCGCACGAAGCGATTGTTGCAAGGGCAAATGCGCGACCAGAGCGTATGCAGAAACTGAAAGTTGCGGCGAATTCGGGGCAGAATCCGGGTTTTGAGTTCTTGCAGGAGTGCTGGAATGATGATCCGGCGCTGGTGATTATGATCAAGAAATTGCTGGTGAAGTATCCGCAGTGGGGAATTGCGATTGTGGAGGGGGCGTTGGTAGATTGGAGGATTAGCTAGGAGAGCGGCTAGACCTTCTCTGAACACTATGTCAATATTTCCTCGCCTATAACTCGTCCAAGAGGTTTTTTATAATTGAAAGTGAAAGTGTTACCATTTTTAATCGCTTGTCGCATCTCTTCGCACATTGGATATTCATCTACACCACTTAAGCTTACCCAAGCTTTGGATCTGGTAAGTGCAACAAATAGCTGGTTACGAAGGCTTATACTGCTTTCATTTTTTGCAATATTGTTAAAACCTATCAGGTGTACCATATAAGCTTCGTTTCCCTTAGCCCGATAAATACGCGATACTGTAACAGCTTCTTCTTTCCAAAACTGGTTTGGTCGCTTGTCTTGTAAATCCATTTGTTCTGGAAATTGATTGCTGTTGAGCGCACTAGGAATATAAAAGTCAACACCATACTTTTGTAAAGTCTGGGCTGCTCTTTTTTGAAGGTTAATACTTTCTTCCTGAGAACCCAACACGATTACCAAAATATCACGGCTAGGTTTTAATCCATCACAATGAATGTTTTGATGAATTTTTTCTCTGAGTGCATTAAGTTCAGCTTCGCAAGAATCATAAACATTAAATTCTAATAAATCTCCTGACCAAAAATGATGTACTGGATTAGGAGAATTTTTCAAAGGTCTGCTTATAGTAATTGGCTCACCTATTTTGCGGAAGTCACCATCAACTTCATAGCCTATATGTTCCCAATCTTTTTTATTTGTAATTCCTGTTAGCATTCCTTCTGGACGCAGCCATCCCATACCAATTGCATGAGCAGCAGTCAGAATATTCCCAGGTGTGCGGTAACAATGGCGCATTGCATAAGCTTTGCGGATACCGCCTTCATACCAAGCTCCTCCATTTCCTCCTAATATTTGGCTTAATTCTGCGCCTAGTACTTCCTTAGAGGTTGGAATACTCAAAGCATCGAGGCTCTGTGCTTCATCGTATGCCCAAATTAAACGTCTGACATCTGGAGTATCCGGTGCAACAGGTTTGAGCGCTTGCCATGCTAACCAGTAAACTGATTGTTTATCTTCAAACTTTAACTGTTGCTCATCTAAAGCTAAGTCTTGCCCTTCGTCAATTAAAATAGCATCGAATATTGGTTGAATTTGGTATTCACTTAATACCCTTTTGCACAGATATGCTAACTTTTCAGGGGGATTACCTTTCACACGCTGATCATGAACGAGATTGATATTCTGCGTATCATGAATAGTGGAGTACAAACCTGGTTGTTTGTCATCTCCCCAAGCGTGTAGTATTTTTAGTTTGGATGTCTCAGGATCATATTTAATCTCATCATTAGAGAAAAATTTAAGCCATTCATTTACTAAGTTAACAGCTTGGTCGTAGAGACTGCGAGTGAAAAATACTAGAGCGATATCCCAATCTGAATGATACCAATGCATCCAAGCTGCTTTTTGACACAGCAACACTGTTTTACCAGAACCAGCTATTCCTCGAATCCGTTGAGGGCCAGGAGGAATTGACATTCCGATATGAATTTGCTCAATATCTGTTGAACCTACCCATTGTTGTAATTTTTCAATTACCTGACGACGCTGTAATAGTAGATTAACTGTTTTTCCCTCTATATGTTCTGGAATGGGAGTATTTTTTGGAATGGTAGGCAGGACTGGGCCACAGATAATTTTTTGTAGCAATCTCCATTCTTCATCTTCTAGATAATTTCCAGGCTGAACTTGACCTGCTGTTTGTACAATTATTTGAATTAAATTATCTCTGTCTATATCTTCTTGAAAAAGAATAGGTGGACAGCATAGCTGTTCACTAAAACCCTTTCGTGTCCACTGGCTTTCGGTAATTGAAGGCAAGGCAACTAAAACTCTACCTTTCACCTTTTGTCTCAGCAATGGATAGTTGTTGCAAGAGTTAATCAGTTGATGAAGTTGATTTTTAGATTGTTGATAAGCATTTAGAGGAGATTTGAAAAAATTTTGGGTAAACCAGTTATAACCTTCTATGTGCGTAATTTGGTTAATTCTAATATTTTTAACTTCAATAACAATTATGCCTAATTCCTTGTCAACAATTAATATATCTGGTTCAAAGCATATTTTTTTATCTTTAATAAAGACAGGGTACGTCCAAAAGCATAAACAGTTTTCACGATCGTTAAATGCAGAGCGAACGGCATCCCAAACTCTCTGTTCGGCTCTTTGCCCATTAAAGAAAATTGGCTCAACTGTAAAAAATTTACATTTATATCCTTGAGCAGTAGATACCATTATGTCTTACCTGATTAAACTTAAAGCTATGCACACAGATGCATTTAAGTAGAATCATCTTTTAATTATCTCAAATAAGACTTCAGAGAAAATACCTTTTTTAGTAGATAATCTTGATATGGAATCCACCGTAAAATTACTGTTAACTAACAGTCTACCTTGTTTAACAAAGACACTTATTGCCCACCGCGTCCGTGCCAAATCCTGAAAAATGGTCACATGAGGCAATTGTTGCATGGTCAAATGTGCGACCGGAGCGTATGCAGAAACTCAAAGTAGCGGCTAATTCAGGGCAGAATCCGGGATTTGAATTCTTGAAGGAATGCTGACCCTGCCTTAGAAACTGTGATCAAAAAATTACTGGTGAAGTTTCCGCAGTGGGGATTGCTTGCGGCGGCTGGGGTGCTAGTGAAGTGGGATAAGTAGCGTTCGTCATAACATTTCTGACTCAAACGTAAAATTGAATAGCCGTTTACTTCCACGTAAAGTAAGTAATAAGCCTATTCAATGTGTAATATCTGTTACAAATTACACATTTATGGGAATACTGCTTATGTAGGCTGTAGAAGTGCAATCATGGAAATAAAATTCTTCTCTATAGATAAATTAGTAATGCAGCTTCAGGAGCCGCATCATTTTGAGAATTACGAAATTATTTTAAAAATAGCGAATACCATTGCTCAGGTTCCTATCACACAAGAAAGAGCTGTAATGATTCATCTACTCCCAGAATGGGTTAGACATGAGGAGCCAATTCTTGATTTATTAAACTCTTTATGTGATGATGAACAAGCGAGCTTAGTTTGGTGGTCTTTTATAGAATCAAATTCTATACTTCTTTGGAATTATATATCAACTAAAGCAAAAATATTATGTGTTTACCGTGTAGGGAAGGAGTGCGATAACTCTTATAGGTTTCTTCAGGAAATTAGTAAGCTTCAAAGTATAAAACCTGAAACTAATAAGTTAGTAAGATGCGTCCTTAAACTACTGTGGGCTAAAAATAATTCAGATAAAAGTAATGCCGTATTTAGGCAAATAGATCAACTTTTAACAGAATATGTAATTGAATTAGCAAATAATTCAAATGAACTACTAGACCTTGATTGTTTACTTCCCTATTGTAAACCGAAAAACGTTAAATACTGTGAAGGAATACTGTGGAATAATAAAGAAAACTCAGCTTATTGTCCGCGCGTCAAAAAACCGTGCTTAATTTCTAATATAAAGAAAGAAAATATTGCATCTTCGGGATTGTATGGAGCGCGTCTTTATGCTGACAATTTACAAGATTGGAGAGATTGGTCTTTGCTAGAGCTTTTCAAAGAGGTAAAAATTGTCCCTTCTCTCCCTAAGTTAAAAAGACCTGAAGATTACTTACCTAAACTATCAGGGTGGATTAATCGTATAAATGAAATTAAATTAAGACTTAAATGTTCTGTATGTGGAGAAATAATGCCACATAATATTGAATATGCTAAATTTATAGCTAAATTTAGAGTTACAGTTTTTTCCTGCAAACATAGCAACCGCCATGATCATAATATTTATTTAAATGAATGCTGGGGTTGTGAAGAAATTATTGATAGCCGAGAGAGCAAGTATAAATTGCCAGGGGATAGTTATTATATTTGTATTCACTGTGGAAGTGGGCCACGCAAAAGTAAGAGCTATTCTCAAGGAGATATTTGCCCAAAATGTAATAAACCAGAAATGGTAATTAACCAAGCAAATGAGCAATATTATCAATGTTTATCATGTTCTCACACAATTAAACTACCTAATCGAAGAAAGTCAACTACTTTAAGTAGTTTATCTTTGAAAAATTCCACAGTTTCGGCTAGATACAGAGATTAGACGCACACTTAAGTGGTGCTGAGAGAATGTACTAGGGGCGATCGCCTATCATAGAAAGAGATCGCGCTTGAAAGCGAGTTATATCTGCTAGAGCGATTGCTGCTTGACGGTGCTTATCTACTCTTGTGCAGAAGGTGTAGATCAAGATTCCCTTGCATTGATACTGCCAAGCGACCAATTATTTTCTGAAAACGGGGACGCATAATCTGCGACTCGCTCCCATCCCCACTTATAGGCAGTATCAACCAGAATTTCTTTACCATTTTGGAACTTAATAAATTCCTGCCCGTGGTCGTAAAATATATCTGCAACCAGTTGATTACGCTCATCGTAACCCCACTTATCCACTGCTGCCCTCCACCAGCGCTGTCCGGGGGAGAGCAACTGTTCAAGTTCTAAATACTCCGGTTTCCAGTACTTGGTGCGCCATTGATTTGCCAGTGCGTCGATTAGTATCGCAGTCGGGTAGATCGGTTTTAGATTTTCTTCGAGCCAAAGCATATAAACAATCGCGCTCCTGAAAGCATCTTCTAAACAATAGCTGGATGCTTCTAGAGTGTCTTGGAGTTGCTCGTCATTAAAATTTACACCGAGCGATTGCAGGGCTGGAGCGTACAAATCAAATAATTCTTGTTCTACTGAATCGGCAGACCAGAACCACATAAGAAAAAGAAAACTCCTACTGGGTGGCTAAATAAAATTTAGCATTTAGCTGTTGATGTGGGGACAAGTAGCCATCGCTAATCAAACTCAGAGGCAGGTAAAACAGGGTTATTCTGCTACGTTATTGGTTGAAAATTCAGTTTCGGGTGTAGAAGTCAAAGCCGTTGATGAGGGTGAAAGTTCCGCCGCGCCTGTCCTCAGTGCTGAAAAATGGTCGCATGAGGCGATTGTAGCAAGGTCAAATCTGCGACCGGAGCGGATGCAGAAACTCAAGGCGGCGGGAAATTTCGGGGCAGAATCCGGGGTTTGAGTACTTGCATGAGTGTTGGGATGATCCGGCTTTGCAGATTGTGATTAAAAAGGTGCTGGTTAAGTTTCCGCAGTGGGGTGTTGCGGTTGTGGATGGGGAGTTGATTGAGTGGGAGCGATAGTTTGAGAACTTGATAAAGTAAAGTTTTGTAGAGTTATCAAGTTCTTACGAAAAGCCGGAGTTTTCGGGTGAAAACTTAGTAGCCTAATTAATGGCTATTTAATAGCTAGTAACTTGATTTATGCTTAATTAAAGTTTGCTGCTGCTATTATTGGAGGCTTGCAATGTCAGGTTTGGGTTTTACTCACTGGGGGGCTATCGCTTTCAGTGTCAGCTTTTGTACCATTGATTATGCGATCGCTCAAATTACTCCAGATGGTACTTTACCTAATAACACTAGCGTCACAAGAGAGGCGCAGACCTTTAACATTACTGGAGGAACTCAAGCTGGCGGTAATTTGTTTCACAGTTTTGGTGAGTTCTCTGTACCTACTGGTAGCACTGCTGACTTTAATAATGCTCTAGATATTCAAAATATAATTACTCGAGTAACGGGTGGATCAGTTTCTAATATTGATGGGATAATTCGCACGTTGGGTACAGCTAACCTGTTTTTAATAAATCCCAATGGAATTGTATTTGGTGCAAATGCCAGCTTAAATATTGGTGGTTCGTTTGTGGCAAGTACAGCAAATGCTCTGCAATTTGGAAATCAAGGACTTTTTAGCGCTACTGATAAAAATATCCCCTCACCATTGTTGACTATTAATCCTTCAGCATTACTGTTTAATCAGATTAATCAAAATGCAGCGATTCAAAATAACTCAGTTGCACCAGCAGGAACAGATTTAGCAGGTTTAAACGCATTAGGTTTACGAGTAGGAGATGGTAAAAGTTTGCTGCTAGTGGGCGGTAATGTCAACATGGATAGTGGACAGTTAAATGCTTATGGTGGAAGAGTTGAGTTAGGAGGATTAGCAGCACCTGGAAATGTCAATCTTCTTTTTAATGAAGATAATTTTAGCTTGAAATTTCCTCTTAATGTGGCTCGTGCTTCGGTATCACTGACCAATCAAGCGGCTGTGCATGTAAAAGCTGCTGGTGGCGGTAATATTGCTATTAATGCCCGAAATGTAGAGATATTAGGCGGCAGTAGCCTTGATGCTGGTATCGCTGGTTTGGGGGCACCTGAGACTGTTGCGGGGAATGTGACAGTGAGTGCAACAAATGCTGTGTCCCTTGCAGGTTACGCTTCTATCCGCAGCAAGGTGGAAGATGGAGGTGTCGGTAACGCAGGCAATATCGACATCAATGCTGCAACACTATCACTCACTGATGGTGCTGTACTTTCTACCTCAACTTCTGGACAGGGGAATGCAGGGAATATAACAGTAGGTGCAATAAATGCTGTGTCTGTTGCAGGTAATACTTACATTCTCAACACGGTGGAAGATGGAAGTGTCGGTAACGGTGGCAATATCGACATCAGTGCTGCAACACTATCAACTGATGGCGCTATACTTTCTAGCTCAACTTATGGACAGGGGAATGCGGGGAATATAACAGTAGGTGCAACAAATGCTGTGTCCCTTGCAGGTTTTGTTTCTATCCTCAGCACGGTGGGAGATGGAGGTGTGGGGAATGCGGGGAATATAACAGTGGGTGCAACAAATGCTGTGTCCCTTGCAGGTAATACTTACATTGGAAGCAGAGTGGAAGGTAGAGGTGTCGGTAACGGTGGCAATATCAACATCAATGCTGCAACACTATCAACTGATGGCGCTATACTTTCTAGCTCAACTTTTGGACAGGGGAATGCGGGGAATATAACAGTGGGTGCAACAAATGCTGTGTCCCTTGCAGGTAATACTTACATTGAAAGCACGGTGGGAGATGGAGGTGTGGGGAATGCGGGGAATATAACAGTAGGTGCAACAAATGCTGTGTCCCTTGCAGGTAATACTTACATTGAAAGCACGGTGGGAGATGGAGGTGTGGGGAATGCGGGGAATATAACAGTGGGTGCAACAAATGCTGTGTCCCTTGCAGGTAATACTTACATTGGAAGCAGAGTGGGAGATGGAGGTGTCGGTAAGGGTGGCAATATCAACATCAATGCTGCAACCCTCTCACTCACTGATGACGCTCTACTTTTAGCCTCAACTTCTGGACAGGGGAATGCGGGGAATATAACAGTGGGTGCAACAAATACTATTTCTCTTGCAGATAATGCTTACATTGGAAGCAGAGTAGAAACCGGAGGTGTCGGTAACGGTGGCAATATCGACATCAATGCTGCAACACTATCACTCACTGATGACCCTACACTTTCTACCTCAACTTATGGACAGGGGAATGCGGGGAATATAACAGTGGGTGCAACAAATGCTGTTTCCCTCGCTAATGCTGACATCTTTAGCACGGTGTCAGCCGGAGGTGTCGGCAAGGGTGGCAATATCAACATCAATGCTGCAACTTTGTCACTCACTGATGGTGCTCAACTGCAAACTGGTGCTCGTAATGCATCTGCTACCCAACCAGCAGGAATAGGGAATGCAGGCAATGTCAATGTTTTGATAACAGGTAATGTTGATATTGCTGGACAGAAAAATGGTAATTTCAGTGGGATTTTTAGCAGTATGGACACAGGAACAGTTGGCAATGGGGGTAGCATTACCATCGATTCTGGTTCATTCTCATTACGAGATGGCGCTGCACTTTCTGCCTCAATTTTTGGACAGGGGAATGCAGGCAATGTCAATGTTTTAGTAACAGGTGCTGTCGATATTGCTGGACAGAAAAATGGTAATCAAAGTGGGATTTTAAGCCTTGTGGGCACAGGAGCAGTTGGCAATGGGGGTAATATTACCATTAATTCTGGTTCATTTTCATTACGAGATGACGCTGGACTTTCTGCCTCAATTTTTGGACAGGGAAATGCGGGGAACGTGACAGTGGGTGCAAGAAATGCCGTTTTCATTGCAAATAATGCAGGTATCTTCAGTACAGTGGAAAAGGGAGGTGTCGGGAAGGGTGGCAATATCGATATCAACTCACCTAAAATTACCTTAGACAACCAAGGTCTAATCAACGCCGAAACTGCATCCGGTAACGGTGGTAATATCAACATCAACAGCGATTTACTCTTACTCCGTCACAACAGTCAAATTACTACGGGAGCAGGTACAGAAGAATTAGGTAGCGATTTATTACTCCGTCGCAACAGTCAAATTATTACGGGAGCAGGTACAGAAGAATTAGGTAGCGATTTATTACTCCATCGCAACAGTCAATTCACCATTAACGCAGGTACAAAAAAATTAGATGGCGATGGCGGTAACATCAATATCAACTCAAGATTTATCGTTGCAGTTCCCAACGAAAACAGCGATATCAGTGCCAATGCTTTTACAGGCAAAGGTGGGAGAGTGGATATCAAGGCGAACGGCATTTACGGTATTGAGTTTCGTGAAAGTCCAACTCTCTTGAGTGACATCACTGCTAGTTCAGAATTTGGTACACAAGGCACAGTAGAACTCAACACACCTGGTATCGACCCCAACAGTGGCTTAGTTGAGCTACCCACAGTAGCTGTAGACACTCAAATAGCGCAGGGCTGTTACAGTCCAGGTTATGCTCAAAACAGCTTTATCATCACTGGACGGGGTGGCTTACCTCCTAACCCCAGAGAAGCTTTTAGTAGCAATATAGTTCGACCAGAGTGGGCAACTCTGGGCCCAAGCAATGATATTAACTCCCAGCAAACTATTAAAGAAAATCCCCCTATCCCCACACCACCAGCACCGATTGTCGAGGCTACTGGGTGGGGAACTAATACTAAAGGTGAGATAGTACTTACAGCCGACGCATCTACTGGCACTCCCCACAGAAACTGGCAGCAGTCACCAGTTACTTGTAGTTCTGCAAAATCTGCTGACAATTAATTTGGTAAATAAATATGCTCTCAAGTAGATTTTGGCGAAGAGTCCAGCGCAGAGTTAAACAGTTGCGGGTAATTTAAAAACTTTGATACAAAGTTTTGTAATATTTTTTACTTTCTGCGAAAAAGTTGAGTTTTGGGATGAAAGCATAGTAGACCTATGGCTAAGTAAGCTAATGAGCATTTAAGTTGCATAAAACCAAGGCTGAAGCCCTTACTACAGGCGAATCAGTCTGGAAAAATGAATGAGGATTAGCTTATTTGATAGCTAGTAAGCTGATTTATACTTAGCTAGGTTTTAGTGCTGTGCTATTCGTGGAGGCTTGTAATGTCTAGTTGGCGTTTTACTTATTGGAGAAGTTTATTGAGTATTGCCATAGCGGGGGCAAGCTTTTTGCCTGAAAGCTATGCGCTGGCTCAAATTGTTCCAGATGCCTCTGTTGGCAATATGTCTAATGTTACACAAATAAGTAATGACCTCAGCGTTATCGGAGGCGGTACTCAAGTAAGAAATAGCTTGTTCCACAGCTTCTCACAATTATCTGTACCTACTGGTAATAGGGCATACTTTAATAATCCTTTAGGTATTGAGAATATTTTTACTCGTGTAACGGGTAATAATATTTCTAATATTGATGGCTTAATCCGTACTAATGGCACAGCTAATTTATTCTTAGTAAACCCCAATGGTATTGTTTTTGGGTCTAATGCCCGTTTAGATGTTGGTGGTTCATTTGCAGCAACTACTGCTAGTGGGCTGAAGTTTGCTGATGGTAATGGATTTAACGCTATTAATCCTCAAACACCACCTTTATCAATTATTCAAACTCAGGGTTTACAGTATAGAGAAAGTCAGCCAGGGGCAACTATTACCACTATCGGAAATTTAAAAGTTGGGCAAGATTTGACATTTGTAGCTGACAAAATTGATTTACAAGGAAAAGTGCAAGTAGGAGGGGTTTTAACGTTATCTGCACAGGATACAGTAAAAATAAGCAACAGTATAACTGCCCCCACTATAGATACAACTGGCTCATTGATATTTCCAGAAGACAATAGTACTAATCCTACGAGTAATCAAGGAGGCTTAGATCCTATTGTTAATGGTGGTAATATCATGGTTGACTCTACCAATATAAGCTTTACTGGAAACGGTGGTAGTATCTTTGTTAATTCAGGAATCTTGATAAATACCAAGCCTGTTCCCGAACCCACTTTAACATTCAGTGTGTTTATGACCACTGCTTTTTATGGTGCTTGGAAGCTAAAACGTAAACAGAAGCAAACTCATGAATTGAAAGCTTGAGTCACCGAAAAAATCAACTTAGCTAGATAAAAGCTACAGCAGTAATGGTAAGCAGCATCCTTACTTTCTTTATTACAATGCATAAACCATTAATGCATTAAATGAATAACTCCAAGATGAATAAAATAGCCACAGCAAACATAAGAGCATGATTATGAATTCAACAAATCCCCCTGAAAACGTTATTAATTGTTTGCAGACTATCTTGGATGCCACGGCTACGGGAAATTACGAACTTTTCCTTACAGTTGGTGATTCCGACTACAAAACAGATATTACCAAAGAAATTTTTGACCAAGTTAGCTCCCCACTAATTCCTCGTATGTCTGAGGGTTATACAACTACTTATTTTGGTGATCTCAAACAAGGAGAAACTCAGACTTATTTGTGGAAGCTGAGTTTTGCTGATCATGGACATGAATTTATAGTACGTATGGGGATGAAAGGGGACAAAGTTAATCTGATATGGATTACTTAAAATAAAAAATTGTTGCGTTAAACCCGAATGGCACTAAGAAAAGCGGAAAGCCTTATCAATTAAGCAGTTTGCAATTGATGACGTAATTCATGTCTGGGCTTGGTCAATCTGGGGTAAGCTTTAGGGCGACGTTTAGTGACTCGTGGTTCG
>JAESGI010000305.1_pt1 | contig 20372 bp, 21 predicted proteins | sample 9269671 | NCBI WGS metagenome assembly JAESGI01 (sample SAMN14515641, study PRJNA621666) | algae metagenome | isolation source: Nostoc indistinguendum CM1-VF10 and co-occurring heterotrophs from gravelly... | place: USA: Clark Mountains, San Bernardino, California | collected 1998-06-05 | reverse complement strand
CTCTTAAAGCACACATCCCGGGTCGGCTCGCGCCGCCCGGGATGAGGTTTTCGGAAGCCGGAGGCGAGACGCCCCCGCCATCCTCACTTCTTGTTGCTGTTCGCCGGCTTCGGCACGCCCCCCGCGGCAGCGGCCGCCGGCTTCTTGCCGAACATGCCCTTCAGGTTGTCCCAGAGCTCGATCTTCACGCCGTGCTTGCGCATGATGAAACCCTGCTGGAGGATCGAGAGAAGGTTGTTCCAGGTCCAGTAGATCACCAGGCCGGCCGGGAACGAACCGAGCAGGAAGGTGAAGAACACCGGCATCCAGGTGAACATCATCTTCTGGACCGGATCCGGCGGTTCCGGGTTCATCTTCATCTGCACGAACATCGTCACGCCCATCAGGATCGGCCAGATGCCGAGATGGAGCATGGCGGGCGGCGTGAACGGCAGCAGGCCGAACAGGTTGAAGAGATTGGTCGGATCCGGCGCGGCAAGGTCCTTGATCCAGCCATAGAACGGCGCGTGCCGCATCTCGATGGTAATGAACAGGATCTTGTAGAGCGCGAAGAAGACCGGGATCTGGACCAGCACCGGCCAGCAGCCGGCGAGCGGGTTGATCTTGTTGGTCTTGTACAGCTCCATCAGCGCCTGCTGCTGCTTCATCTTGTCGTCAGCATAGCGCTCGCGGATGGCCATCATTTCCGGCTGCACCGCCTTCATCTTAGCCATCGAGGCGTAAGACTTGTTGGCGAGCGGGAAGAACAGCAGCTTCAGCAGGACGGTGACGACCAGGATCGCGATGCCGAAATTGCCGACATGCTTGTAGACCCAGTCCATCAGGTAGAACATCGGCTTGGTGATGAAGTAGAACCATCCCCAGTCGATCATCAGCTCGAAGCGCTTGATGCCCTGATTCTTCTCGTAGCCGTCGATCGCCGCGACTTCCTTGGCGCCGGCGAACAGGCGCGAAGAGGCGGTGGCCGAAGCACCCGGCGCGATCGTGACCGCCTCGCCGAGGAAGTCGGCCTGATAGGTGCGCACCGGACCGGTCTGCACCGACGAGTAGCGCCCCTCGTACTTCTTGGTCTGGTCGGGAATCGCAGCAGCGGCCCAGTACTTGTCGGTGATGCCGACGAAGCCGCCGACGGCGTCCTTCCAGGCCTTGCCATGCGTCGCCGCGCCGAGGGCCGGCTCCTTGTCGATGGCGTCGTAGGTGTATTCCTGCAGACCCTGCTCGCCGAGCGCGCCGATCATGCCCTCGTGCAGCACGTAGTAGCCGAGCGTCGCCGGCTTGCCGACGCGGACGACCTGACCATAGGGGTAGAGCGAGACGGGGGTCGAGCCCTTGTTGTCGACCTCGTCGCGGATCGAGAACAGGGCGTTGTCATCGACCGAGATGATGCGGCGGAACAGCAGGCCCTGGCCGTTGTCCCAGGTCAGCGTCACGGGCTTGGCCGGGGTCAGGACCTGGCTGTCGGCGGTCCAGACGGTGGAGGCGTTCGGCAGGGGAACGTTGACGCCCGGCCCCGCGACCCAGCCGAAATCGGAATAATAGGCGTTCGGGCCGCCGGCCGGCGAGAGCAGCACGATGATCGGGCTCTTCGGGTCGACCGTCTCGTGATAGGCCTTGAGCGAGACGTCGTCGATGCGGGCGCCGGTCAGCGAGAGTGAGCCGGCGATCTTCGGCGTTTCGATGCGGATGCGCGGGCCAGCGGCGAGCGCGGCCTCACGGGTCGCGAGCGCAGCGGCGGCGGCGGGCTGCGCCGGGGCGCCACCGGGGGCCGGGGCGGCGCCCGGCGTCGGCACGCTTCCCGGAGCCGGCGGCTGCTGGCTCTGCGTCTGCTGGTTCTGCTGCGCGACCTGCTTCTGCTTCTCCATCTGCGGCACGCCGTAGAAGAACTGCCAGCCGAGCAGCACGACCACGGAGAGCGTGATCGCCAGGAGCAGATTACGGTTTTCTTCTTTCATCTTCATGGTCGAAAACGGGTCTCGCTGTCGGCCCTGGCGGGCTTCTCGGGAAGGGGGCGTTTGCCGGAAGGCGGGCCGCGACGGTTGCCGCCGGGGCGGGCGCGGTCGAGCGCGACCGAGAGGTCGGCGACCATGGCGCGAAAATCGGCGGCGATCGTTTCGGGACGGGCGACGACGACGACGTCGCAGGAGCGATCGAGCTGCTCGGCCAGAGCGAGCTTGGCTGCGGCGCGCAGGCGCCGGCGGATACGGTTGCGCTCGACCGCACCGCCGACCTTGCGGGAGGCGGTGAGGCCGAGCCTCAGCCCGGTTTCGGCGGCATCGCGCCGCTGATCGTTGACCTGCACGGTGAAGGCAGGCGAACGAAAACGGCGGCCATGCTCGGCCGCCGCGAGAAAGTCCCTGCGTTGCGTCAGACGGGCGATGCGCATGGCGTTTGGCCAGTCTTCACGAAACCGGCGCGCCGGGAGCGCGCGCCTCACCTCATCAGGCCGACAGGCGCTTACGGCCGTGGGCGCGACGGGCAGCGATGACCTTGCGGCCACCCTTGGTCGCCATGCGGGCACGGTAGCCGTGGCGACGCTTGCGAACCAGCTTGCTGGGTTGATAGGTTCTCTTCACGGTCCGTCTCCGGGGCCTTGTCTCGGCGTAGCGACCACAGCTCTCGAAGAGAAAGCCAAGGCCAGCCAAGCCTGTCATGCAAAAGGTTCCGCGCCGCCGTTGGGCTGCACAGGTCGCGGGCTTATGGCGGAAGGGGAGACCCGAGTCAATGCCGAAACACCTGTGTCGCAGCAGCGCAGGGATGGTTTTCCAGTCGACTTGTTGGGAAGGCGACTTGTCGAAAGCCGACTTGCGCTCGCGCCTCACTTCACCGATATAGCCAGCGGGAGGTTGGCGAGGGACGTCTCACTCGCCAACCCGGTCAGGTCCGGAAGGAAGCAGCCGTAACGAGACCGAACGGGTCTTCGTCCAGCCTCCCACCTGCCGCCTCGCGCGGCGACGCATCTGTGGCGCGGTTCCTGACATGGTCAGGCCCGGCGGATGCAAGGCGCCGTTGACCGCCGCGCCGCGATTGGCGAAAGCAATGGCATGACCGACGCGACCGTCCCCGCCGACGAGCCGGGCTTTCCCGGCCTTGCCCCCACGCCCGCCCCCGCGGCGAGCCAGCCGGCCGGCTATCGCGTGCTCGCCCGCAAGTACCGGCCGGCGCATTTCGGCGACCTGATCGGCCAGGATGCCATGGTCAGAACACTGACCAATGCCTTCGCGGCGGGCCGCATCCCGCAGGCCTGGATGCTGACCGGCGTGCGCGGCGTCGGCAAGACCACGACGGCCCGCATCCTGGCGCGCGCCCTGAACTACCAGAATGCCGACGGCACGGGCGCGCCGACCACCGACCTTTCAAGCTTCGGCGTGCATTGCCAGGCGATCGTCGAGGGCCGACATATCGACGTGATGGAGATCGACGCCGCCTCCAATAACGGCGTCGACAATGTCCGCCAGATCAACGACGCCGTGCGCTACGCACCGACCAGCGCGCGCTACAAGGTCTACATCATCGACGAGGTCCACATGCTCTCGGGAGGCGCGTTCAACGCCTTCCTGAAGACGCTGGAGGAACCGCCGCCGCACGCCAAGTTCATCTTCGCCACCACGGAAATCCGCAAGGTGCCGGTGACGGTGCTGTCGCGCTGCCAGCGCTTCGACCTTCGCCGCGTCGATGCCGGCCTGCTGGTCGGCCATCTCGGCGGCATCTGCAAGGCCGAGGGCATCGAGGCCGAGGACGAGGCGCTGGCCGCGATCTCCCGCGCCGCCGAGGGCTCGGTGCGCGATTCGCTGTCGATCCTCGACCAGGCGATTGCCCATGCCGGCGGCAAGATCACGCTGGAAGAAGTCCGCACCATGCTCGGCCTCTCCGACCGGGCCAGGGTGATCGACCTGTTCGAGCAGGTGATGAAGGGCGACATCGCAGCCGCGCTCGGCGAGCTCCGGGCGCAATACGATGCCGGCGCCGACCCTGCCGTCGTGCTCTCCGACCTCGCCGAATTCAGCCATCTGGTGACGCGCCTGAAGCTCGTGCCCGATGCCGCCAAGGACAATAGCCTGAGCCAGGCGGAGCGGACCCGCGGCGCCGATTTCGCCCAGCGCCTGTCGATTCGCGTGCTGGCCCGCGCCTGGCAGATGCTGCTGAAGGCAATCGCCGAAGTGCGCCAGGCCGACCGCCCGGTGATGGCGGCCGAGATGGCGCTGGTGCGCCTCGCCCATGCCGCCGACTTGCCGACGCCGGACGAGGCGCTGCGGATGCTGCGCGACGGTAATGGCGGCGCCGGCAACGGCAATGGCGCCCCCTCCCCGCGCCCACCCTCCGGCGGAGGCGCGACCGCGCTGGCGGCAAGGCCGGTGCTCGCCGCCGCCAATCCGGCGCCGGCCGTCGCGGTGGCACCGCGCGCGTTGGCGGGTGGTCTGCCGCAGCCTCAGACCCTGGAAGACCTCGTCGCGCTCGCCTCGCGCCAGCGCGACATCACCATGAAGCTGGCGCTGGAGCGCGACGTCCGGCTGGTCAAGTTCGAGCCAGGCCGGATCGAGTTCGCGCTGGCCAATTCGAGCAACCGCCATTTCGCCACCGACCTGTCGAAGCGGCTGAAGGACTGGACCGGCCAGACCTGGCTGGTCGCCCTCGCCAACACCGAAGGCGCACCGACCCTGCGCGAGCAGGCCGAGGCCGCGCGCGACAAGCGCGAGAGCGATGCCGCCAGCCACCCGGTGGTTCGCGCGGTGCTGGAACGCTTCCCCGGCGCCCGCATCGTCGACGTCCGCGACCCGCGTGCCGCCGAGGCCGAGCAGCAGGCGAGCGCGACGGCCGGCGACGAGTATCTGCCCGAGGCCGAGCCGCTGTTCGACGACAGCGAGCCGGATTTCGAGGGCTTCGAGTTCTGGACGGACAACTGAGCAAGAGGGAGCGCCGCGATGCGCGACATGATGGGCCTGATGAAGCAGGCGCAGGACATGCAGAAGAAGATGGCCGACATGCAGGCCCAGCTCGACACGCTCGAGTTCGAGGGCTCGGCCGGCGGCGGGCTGGTCACGGTGGTGATGACCGCCAAGAACGTGCTGAAGTCGGTGAAGATCGACCCGAGCCTGATGGTCGCCGGCGAGCAGGAGATCCTCGAGGACCTCGTGATCTCCGCCTGTAACGACGCCCGCAACAAGGCCGAGCGCGCTGTCGCAGACCGGATGGCCGAGGTGACGCGCGGCCTGCCGATCCCGCCCGGCATGAAGCTGTTCTGAGTCCGCCTCGCGCACCGTCATTCCGGGCAAGCGCAGCGACGTCCCGGAATCCATCGTAGAGCGCCGCGCCCCTCGATGGATTCCGGATCGGCGCCGCTTGCGCGGCTTGTCCGGAATGACGGCGCTATTCCCTCTTTAGGCTCGCCATGTCCCGCACCATTGCCGGCCCCGAAATCGAGCGCCTGATCCAGCTCCTGGCCAAGCTGCCGGGCCTAGGGCCGCGCTCGGCAAGGCGCGCGGCGCTGCACCTCGTCAAGAAGCGCGAGCAGTTGCTCGGTCCGCTGGCCGAAGCGATGACGGTGGCGCGCGAACGAATCGTCGTCTGCTCGCGCTGCGGCAATGTCGACACCAGCGACCCGTGCGGGCTCTGCCGCGATCCGCGCCGCGACGACAGCGTCATCGTGGTCGTTGCCGACATCGCCGATCTCTGGGCGCTTGAGCGCTCCGGCGCGGTCGGCGGGCGCTATCACGTGCTCGGCGGCGTGCTCTCGGCGCTCGACGGCATCAGGCCGGAGAATTTGACCCTCGACGCGCTCGTCGCCCGCGCCTCGGAACCGGCGGTGAAGGAAATCATCCTGGCGCTCAACGCCACGGTCGAGGGCCAGACCACGGCGCATTTCATCACCGACCTCTTGGCGCATCTTGAGGTCAAGGTGACCAAGCTCGCCCATGGCGTGCCCGTCGGCGGCGAGCTCGACTATCTCGACGACGGCACGCTGGCGGCAGCGATCCGCCAGCGGACAGGGTTCTGACAGGACATCGAGCGTCACTCTCGGCGAGAGCGCAGCGCAGGGCCGAGAATCTTGAGACGAAAGGATGCCGGCCGGCGCCTCATCCGGCCTGAGATGGTCGGCTCAAGGCCGACCATGACGCCAGGAGCGTGCCCAGACCGGGCCGTCGCTCAGACCGAGCGCATCAGCCCGCCATCGACGCGCAGATTCTGGCCGGTGATGTAGCCGGCGCCCTCGGAAACGAGGAAGGCGACCGTCGCGGCAATCTCCTCGCTGGTGCCGTAGCGCTGCATCGGCACGCCGGCGCGGCGTTCCTCGGTCTGCGGCAGCGAATCGATCCAGCCGGGCAGGACATTGTTCATCCGGACATTGTGCTCGGCGTACTGGTCGGCGAAGAGCTTGGTGTAGGCGGCGAGCCCGGCGCGGAACACCGCCGAGGTCGGGAAGGTCGCTGCCGGCTCGAAGGCCCAGGCCGTCGAGATGTTGACGATCGCGCCGGATTTCTGCGCCGCCATCACCGGGGCGACGAGGCGGGTCGAGCGGATGACGTTCATCAGATAGACGTCGAGCCCGGTATGCCATTGCTCGTCGGTGATCTCGGTGATCGGCGCACGCGGGCCATGGCCGGCGCTGTTGACGAGCGCGTCGATCCGGCCCCAGCGCGCCATGGTCTCGTCGACCAGGCGCTTGAGGTCGTCATTCGACTGGTTCGAGCCGGTGACGCCGAGGCCGCCGAGTTCCGCCGCCAGCGCCTCGCCCTTGCCCGAGGAGGACAGGATCGCGACCCTGAAGCCGTCCTGCGCCAGCCGCCGCGCCGCGGCGGCGCCCATGCCACTGCCGCCCGCCGTGACGATCGCTACTTTTTCTGCTGCCATCGCGTCCACCATTCGTTTTACAAGCGGCTCCATGCACAAAGCCAGCGCCATGCACACCCTGTTCTTGGCAGCAGGCACGAGCCTTGGCCAGCGAGTTCGTCACCGCTCAGACTGTAGGAAATCTACTGGCTGATGGAACCTTCACGCCGCCTGCCCTCGCTCAATGCCCTGCGCGCCTTCGAGGCCGCCGCCCGCCATCTCAACTTCCGGCTGGCAGCGGAGGAACTTGGCGTGACGCAGGGCGCCGTCGCACAGCAGGTGCGCGGCCTCGAGCGGGACCTCGCCGTGCAATTGTTCGAGCGGCTGCCGGGCGGAGTCGCCCTGACCAGCGCCGGCCGGGGCTATGCAGCGCAGCTTGCCCGCGCCTTCGCTGTGATCACCGAGGCGACCACCGCCTTGCGCCCGCAGCCGCTGCGGCTGACGATCAGTGTGACGCCGAGCTTCGCCTCGAAATGGCTGATTCCGCGCCTGCCGGCGTTCACCGCCGCCCATCCGCAACTCGACCTGCGCATCCTCGCCAGCGACAGCCTCGCCAATTTCCAGTCCGACGGGGTCGACATCGCCGTGCGGCAAGGCCGGCCGCCCTTTGGAGCCGGGTTGGTAGCCGATCTGCTGTTTCCCCAGGATGTCGTCGCAGTCTGCAGCCCCAAGCTCCGCACCACCGTCACAGCCGCGCTCGACGATGCCGAACTGGCGCAGCTGGTGCTGCTGCATGACGGACATGACCTCTGGCCGGAGTTCATCGAGCGCGCTCTGGCACGGCCGATGCCGCCGGGCATGCGGAGCATGCGCTTCAACCAGACGGCGCTGGCCCTCGATGCCGCCCTCGCCGGCCAGGGCCTGGCGCTCGCCAGCCGCTTCCTGGTCGAGCCCGACCTCGCCGCCAGCCGCCTGGTCCAGGCCTTCCCCGCGACGATGCGCGGCAGCCTCGACTTCCATGTCGTCTCGGCGCGCAAGCCGCGCCATCCGGAGCCGACCGCGATGGTCAGGTCCTGGCTGCTGGCGCAGCGCGGCCGAAGCGACGAGCCGTGAAGCCAGCGCGCATTCAGGCGACAGCGCGCAAACAGGAAGGCCGCGCTTGCGGCGCGGCCTCGTCGATACCCGGAGTGGGCGACAGTTCAGAACTTGTAGGCGACGCTGGCGCGGACGGCGTGCGAAGTCGGCTCATGCTCGGCAGTCAGGCCGAGATAGGCGTTTCTCGCGACGAAATCGAAATTGCCATAATCGGTATAGCGATAGTCGAGGCCGAAGATGAGATTGTCGGTCCAGGCGAAGTTGACGCCGCCACCGACGGTCCAGCCGGTCCTGGAGAACCTGCCATTCTCGCCGAAGCCGAGCGCCGGGTTGAAGTAGCCGTACTCGAAGCGGCTGAAGGCGGCACCGGCGGCGCCATAGATCATGAAGCGGTCGAAGGAATAGCCGATGCGGCCGCGCACCGAGCCCTGCCAGTCCTGCTCGACCCTGAACAGGCCGCTGCGCTGATCGTGGCCATTGATCGCCTCGATATCGCCTTCGACGCCGAGGACCACCGAGCCGATCTGGTAGTTGAAGCCGGCATGGACGCCGCCGATGAAGGAGGACGGGCTGTAGTCGAAGGAGATACCGACCGGCACGCGGCCGACCGTGGTGTAGAGGTTCTGCCGATCGGAGCCCCAGGAGTAGCCGGCCTGGCCGCCCACATAGAAGCCGGTCCAGCTGTAGAGTGGCGGCAGGGCCGGAGCGAGCGGCAGGTACTTGCTCGACGGCAGATCGGCCGACAGAGCAGCACCACTGCCGAGCAGGAGAAAGGTCGCGACGGTGGCTTTGAGGAGCGTCTTCATCGGGCACTCTGGTCGTAGAAGGAGATGGGGCAGCTCGCCCCGCCTTTCGCGCCTCTCAAGACGCGCTGGCCTGCCACGATAAGAAACCGTTAAGGTTAACAAAGCTCTAAGCAGATTATTCGAGCGTCAGGAGTTGGAACGATCCGGGTCGCCCGGCGTTCCCGGCAGGCGGGGCCGCATCGATCGGCGGAGACGGGCATGGCGTATCTGAAACGAATCACCGGCGCTGCCGGATTGGCGGCGCTGGCGCTCGGCTATGTCCACGCCACCTTCACCCGGCGCGTCCGCGATCCCTTGCGCCAGGCGCGCCGCGGCCGCGGCGCCGCCTCCCCGATCGCCCTGCCCTGGCGCGGCTGGAAGGATGTGCTCGGCCGCTTCATCGTCCGCATCCAGGAGGCGCGCGTGCTCTCGCTCGCCGGCGCCGTCGCCTTCTTCACCTTGCTCTCGTTGGTCCCGGCGCTGTCGCTGCTGGTCACGATCTATGGCGGGATGACCGATCCGGCGACCATCGCCGCCCAGCTCGACGATCTCACTTTGGTCTTCCCGGAAGCAGCGCGCGAACTGATCCGCGAGCAGGCGGTACGGCTCGCGGGCCGCGATGCGGCAAGCCTGTCGCTGACCTTCCTCATCAGCTTTGCGGTGGCGACCTGGAGCGCGAATGCCGCGGTGAAGGCGATCTTCGACGCGCTCAACATCATCTATGGCGCGCGCGAGCAGCGCGGCTTCGTGAAGCTCAACCTGATCTCGCTGGCGACCACGCTGAGCGGGCTCCTGCTGCTCGTCCTGGCGCTGACCGCGATCGCCAGCCTGCCGGTGGTGACGGCCCTCTTCCCCTTCGGTCACGAGCTGGAGACCATCGTGCGCCTCGCCCGCTGGCCGGCCTTCTTCGTGATCGGCACGATCGCGATCGGCTGCCTCTACTGGATCGGCCCCGACCGCAAGCCGCCGCGCTTCGCCTGGGTCCTGCCCGGTGCGGCGGTCGCCTCGCTGCTCTGGGCGGCGACGTCGAGCGCCTTCTCCTGGTATGTCAGCACGCTCGGCAACTACACCGCGACCTATGGCTCGCTGGCGACGGTGGTGGTCTTCATGACCTGGCTCTGGCTCTCGGCGACGATCGTGCTCGCCGGCGCCGAACTCAATGCCGAGCTGGAGCAGCAGAGCCGGCATGGCGCCGCGATTCCGCCGACCGCGCAGCTGGCGCGGAGGGTCGCCGGGCGCGGCCGCTAGGGCTCCGAAGCGGACCGTACGCCAGCGAAAGGCGGAGCTAGCGCAAGCTTCGATTGCAACTGCGCAATCTCGGATTTGCCGCGCCCGGGGACGACAAGAGCGGGCTGAAGGACCATTTAAGGGGCAGGCGGCATTGGCCGCAGTCATTTCGGAGCCCGCCATGGCCGTCACCACAACCACCCAGCCCCGCGCCAACGAGTCCCTCGACGCCCCCGTCCATATCGGCACGGTCAGCCTGCGCGTGCGCGACCTGCCCGGCCTGACCGCCTTCTATCGCGACGCGATCGGCCTTTCCGTGATCAGCGAGAATGAGCGGGAAAGCGTGCTCGGGGCCGGCGGCATGCCGCTGGTCAGGCTGGAAGCGGGCGCGCAGGCGCCCTCCTCCGCCGCCGGCCTGTTCCACCTCGCGCTATTGCTGCCGTCCCGCGCCGATCTCGCCAACTGGCTCGGCCACGCCGCAAGCCGGCGCCTGCCGCTCGAGGGAGCCTCGGATCACCTCGTCAGCGAGGCGCTGTACCTTTCCGATCCAGAGGGCAACGGCATCGAGATCTATCGCGACCGCAGCCGGGCGGAATGGCCGCGCGGGCCGGGCGGCGAGATCAAGATGGCGACCGACCGGCTCGACCTCGACGCCTTGCTGCGTGAGGCCGACGCTGGCGACTATGCCGGCATGCCCGCTGGAACGGTGATGGGCCATATCCATCTGCGCGTCGGCGACGTCGCGGGCGCCGAGGCGTTCTATCGCGACAAGCTCGGTTTCGAGGTGATGGTGCACTATCCCGGCGCGGCCTTCATGGCGACCGGCGGCTACCACCACCATATCGCGGCCAATATCTGGCACAGCCGAGGGGCCGGGCCGCGCCGGGCGAACGAGGCCGGGCTTTCGCGTTTCGAACTCGTGGCCCGTGACGATGCGGCCTATGCCGGCCTGCGCGAGCGCATGCTGGCGGCCGGCGGCGACGAGGCCGGCGGTGCGCCGGGGATCGCCGACCCCTGGGGCAACCGGATCGAGCTCAGCCGCTGACGAAAAAGGGCGCCTTCCCTCTCCGGAAAGGCGCCCTGATTTTGTTGGGAAGCGTCTCAGAGACCTTCGAACAGCGCGCTCGAAATATAGCGCTCGGCGAAGGAAGGGACGATCACGACGATCTTCTTGCCGGCGTTCTCCGGCCGGGCTCCGATCTCGAGCGCGGCGGCGATCGCAGCCCCCGAGGAGATGCCGGCCGGGATGCCCTCGCTCTTGGCGAGGGCCCGCGCCGTCTCGAAGGCGGTCTGGTTGCCGACGGTCACGACCTCGTCGATGACGCCGCGATCGAGGATACCGGGCACGAAGCCGGCGCCGATGCCCTGGATCTTGTGCGGGCCGGGCTGGCCGCCGGAGAGCACCGGCGAATCCTCGGGCTCGACCGCGACGATCTTCACGCCGGGCTTGCGCGCCTTCAGCACCTGGCCGACGCCGGTGATGGTGCCGCCCGTGCCGACGCCGGAGACGAAGATGTCGACGTCGCCATTAGTGTCGTTCCAGACCTCCTCGGCCGTCGTCTTGCGATGGATCGCCGGGTTCGCGGGGTTCTCGAACTGCTGCGGGATGATCGCGCCGGGAATCTCGGCCTTGAGCTCCTCGGCCTTGGCGATGGCGCCGCGCATGCCGCCGGGGCCGGGCGTCAGCACCAGCTCGGCACCGAGCAGGGCGAGCATCTTGCGGCGCTCGATCGACATGGTTTCCGGCATGACCAGGATCAGCCGGTAGCCGCGCGCAGCGGCGACGAAGGCGAGCGCGATGCCGGTATTGCCGGAGGTCGGCTCGATCAGCGTGCCGCCGGGCTTCAGCGCGCCGGAGGCCTCCAGCGCATCGACCATGCTGACGCCGATGCGGTCCTTGACGCTCGAGATCGGGTTGAAGAATTCGAGCTTGGCGAGGATCGTGGCCTTGACCCCGCGCTCGGCCGGAAGCCGGTTCAGCCGCACCAGCGGCGTATCGCCGATCGTGTCGGTGATCGAGTCGTAGACCCGGCCACGGCCGGGTGTCGGGACTGGGTTGAGCTTCTGCGCGGCGTCGGCCATGGCGGCCTCCCTGAGTCAAGATCAGTAGGTTCGACGACAGGCTAGCATCAAATTACAGAATCTGTCGAGAAACAGATAAATCTACATTCTATATTGTAAAATCTGCGCCAATATCCTTGCCGGCCGCCGCGGCGAGGCTTTCAGCCTGCTGGCAGAGCTCGGCCACGGTGACCGCGTCGAGCGCCGCAAGGCACGCGTCGAGCGCGCTCTGGACAGCCGGACCGACGACGCTCTCGACCAGGGGCGAGCGCGGCAGCGGCGGCAGGTTCTCCTCAGAATTGGCCTGCATTGCGGCACGGACGATCGCGCCTGCAGTGATCCGCCTACGCTCTCGGGCAAGCTCGTAGCCGCCGCGCGGGCCACGCACGCCCTTGAGGATACCGGCCTTGACCAGCGCCTGCAGCATCGTCTCGAGATGACGCGGCGGCAATTCGTGGCGGGCGGCCAGCGCCTTGGCCGCGACCGGGGCCGGGCGGGCATGCAGCGCGATGTCGACCACCGCGGCGATGGCGAGCAGGCTGCGGCGCGAAAGCTGGATCATGAGCGGACCTCGCGGGCAGAGGAGACCGCAGGATCCGTGATCCCGGTCGAGCCGAAGCCGCCAGCGCCGCGGACGGTATCGTCGAGCGACTGCACCTCGACGAGCCTGGCCTGCACCACCGGCGCGACGATCAGCTGGGCGATGCGGTCGCCATGGCGAATGGTGAAGGGCTCCTGCCCGAGGTTGACCAGCAGGACCTGGACCTCGCCGCGATAGTCGGCATCGATCGTGCCGGGCGCGTTGAGTACGGTCACGCCATGACGCAGCGCCAGCCCGGAACGCGGCCGGACCTGTCCTTCGCTGCCCGGCGGCAGCGCAAGAACCAGGCCGGTCGGCACGAGACCGCGCGCACCCGGCGCCATTTCCAGATCGCCGGCCGGCAACGCGGCCCGCAGGTCGAGCCCGGCGGCGCCTTGCGTCTCATAGGCCGGCAGCGGCAGGTCCTGCGCATGCGGCAGGCGCTTGATGCGGACGGGCTCCATCGCCGCTCAGCCCTTATCCGCCAGCAGGGCTGCGAGATGCTCGACCAGCCGCGCCGCGACCTCGGCCTTGGGCAGGGTCGGCCAGGTTTCGACGGCATCGGCGGTGACGAGATGGACGGTGTTGGCGTCGCCGCCCATGACGCCGGTCCCGCCGACATCATTGGCGACGATCAGGTCGCAACCCTTCTTCGCCAGCTTGGCGCGGGCATAGGCGATGACGTTCTGCGTCTCGGCCGCGAAGCCGACGACCAGCTGCGGCCGGTCGATCTCGCGGGCCGCGATGGTCGCGAGGATGTCCGGGTTCTCGACGAGGGCGAGGCTCGGCGTGCCGTGCTCGCCCTTCTTCATCTTCTGGTCGGCCGCCCCGGCGACGCGCCAGTCAGCAACGGCAGCGGCGAAGATCGCGATATCGGCGGGGAGGGCCTGTTCGGTGGCGTCCAGCATGTCGCGGGCACTTTCGACATGAATGGTCGTGACCCCCACAGGATCGGGAATGCCGACCGGACCGGAGATCAGCGTGACTTCGGCGCCGGCAGCGGCCGCGGCGGCAGCGATGGCGTGACCCTGCTTGCCGGAAGAGCGGTTGGCGATATAGCGCACCGGGTCGATCGGCTCATGGGTCGGCCCGGAGGTGACGAGCACGCGCTTGCCCGCCAGCGCCCGGCCAAGCGCCGTGCCCTGGCCCGGCAGGCGGCCGAGAAAGCCGATCGAAGGCGGCTGGCGCTGCTCGCCGGCCAGTGCCTGCTCGATCGCCGCCAGTAGCTCTTGCGGCTCGGCCATCCGGCCCGGCCCGCTCTCGCCGCGCTCGGCCATCGCGCCGGAGTTCGGGCCGACGACGAGGACGCCGTCCTTCTGCAGCAGCGCCATGTTGCGGCGGGTCGCCGGGTGCTGCCACATCCGCGGATTCATCGCCGGGGCGATCAGGATGCGCTTATCGGTCGCCAGAAGCGCGGTGGAGGCGAGATCGTCGGCATGGCCGTTCGCCATCTTGGCGATCAGGTCGGCGGTGGCGGGGGCGACGACCAGGAGGTCGGTCGAGCGCGACAGCGCGATATGGCCGATATCGGCCTCGTCGGTCAGCGAGAACAGGTCGGTGAAGCAGCGCTCGCCGGCGAGCGTGCCGACCGCGAGCGGCGTGACGAACTGCTCGCCCGCGCGCGTCAGGATGCAACGGCTGGCGATGCCGCGATCCTTCAGCCGCCGGATCAGTTCCAGGCACTTATAGGCGGCGATGCCGCCACCGATGATCAGCAGGATGGAGCGGGAAGCAGACAAGGGCGGGCTCCTGGGCCAGGACGGCCCGTGTCGTAGCATCCGGCGGGCCGGGATGTCATCGGGGCGCCGGGGCGGAGGAAGCGTCCAGGGCTGTCGCGCTGACCGCTCCCGGTGCCGGACTCGCGGCCGCATCATCGGCAACCGCACGGTCCCGGCCGCCCGCCTTGGCGAGGTAGAGGCGCCGGTCGGCACAGGTAAAGAGCTCGGAGAACGTGTCCCCGGGCTGGCGTTCCGCGATCCCGAAGCTCGCCGTGACGGCGCCACCGCTCGGCGCGAAGGAAACGACCAGGCCGGACAGTCCGCTGCGCGCCCGCTCCGCCAACGCCTGGCCGGCGGCTTCTGCCGCTCCCGGCAGCAGGATCGCGAACTCCTCGCCGCCGATCCGCCCGACCAGATCGTTCTCACGGCTCACACGGCGCTGGAGCCTTCCAAAGGCGCTCAGCACCTCATCGCCGGCGCCATGGCCATGGCTGTCGTTGATCCGCTTGAAATGGTCGAGATCGCAGACGAGCAGCGCACAGGGCGCATCTCCCGTGGCTGCGAGCACGGCGCCGGCGCGCTGCTCGAAGGCGCGTCGGTTGAGCAGGCCGGTCAGGCCGTCGCTGTCGCGCTCGCGGCGCAGATCGTCGATCACATCGGACAGCGTCGCCGCCAGCAACGCCGTCGCCAGAGCGGCACCGAGCACGGCCAGCGACAAATGCATCGCCTGCCAGAACAGCGATTCCTGGAAGATCCTGACATCCCCAGGCGCCTCCAGCCCGATCGTCAGGATGGTGCGCGGAAAGAAGTGCAGGCCGAAGACGAACAGCACCCAGAACAGCACCCGGTCGACCGGCCGGCCGCGCATCAGAGGTGCCAGTTGCAGGCTCGCGACCAGGAGGACGAGGCCGTAGCCGAAATTCTGGAGATAGACGCGCGCCAGCAGGTTCGGCACGAGATAGGCGAAGTACCAGAGGCCGCCCATCACCGCCGCGAAGGCGCACAGATGCCAAGCCCGCCCAAGCCGCTTGCCGGAGCGGCGCAGCACGCCTTCGGCCGCGATCTGGACGGCCAGCGTGTAGAACACTCCCGACAGAACGGCGTTCGCCGGCACCGATGGCGGCCAGAAGAAGACCTGGATCGTCACTGCGATCGCGAACAGCGCCGGAGCCGCGGCCAGCAGCAGGAGATGGTCGCGCCTCCGCTCGATCACCCAGGCCCAGAGGAAGGCGAGACTGAAAACGCATAGAACGGCCGGCCCGATCAGGGCCATCGTCACTCCGGACTCCAATTCCCCTGCAATCCTTCCTGCAAGCGGTGAGGCTGCCAGATCGCGCAGTTAATGCGATCGATTGCATTGATTTGGAGCATGTCCGACACGACAATCGTTGCCACATCTCCGCAGCATGCTCTGGGGCCTATGGCCCGCCTCGCCGGAAATGCCCAGCGATGGCGATGCGGGGCAGCCCTGCGCCCCGCGCCGACACGATCGGCCAGCAGGGCGCCACTCTCAGCGGAAGGGCGGCTCGTCGAAGCTCCTGAGCTTGCGCGAATGGATCGAGGAGCCGGCCTCTTTCAGCCGTTCCAGCGCGGCAAGGCCGATCTTCAGATGCTCGCTCACCGCCCGCTCATAGAAGGCGTTGGCGGCGCCGGGCAGCTTGATCTCGCCATGGAGCGGCTTGTCGGAGACGCAGAGCAAGGTGCCGTAGGGTACGCGCAAACGGTAGCCCTGGGCGGCGATCGTGCCCGATTCCATGTCGACGCCGATGGCGCGCGAGAGGTTGATGCGCTTGCGCTCCTTGGTCCAGCGCAGCTCCCAGTTGCGGTCGTCCTGCGTCACCACGGTGCCGGTGCGCAGGCGCTGCTTCAGCCGGTCGCCCTTCTCGCCGGTGACGGCGGCGGCCGCCTCCTGCAGGGCGACCTGGACCTCGGCCAATGCCGGGATCGGGATGTCCGGCGGGACCAGCTCGTCGAGAATGCCGTCCTGGCGCAGATAGGCGTGGGCGAGGACGTAGTCGCCGATGATCTGGGTCTGGCGCAGGCCGCCGCAATGGCCGACCATCAGCCAGCAATTCGGCCTGAGCACCGCGAGATGGTCGGTGATGTTCTTGGCGTTGGAAGGACCGACGCCGATATTGACCAGCGTCACCCCTTCCCCCTTCGCCCGGATCAGGTGATAGGCCGGCATCTGGAAACGGTGCCAGGGTGCCGACATCACCCGCTCGGCGGCGCTGACGTCGATGCCCTCACGCTCTATGCGGACGCCGCCCGGCGCAACCAAGGCCAGCGCCGTGCCGGCCTCGATCTCGGCCAGGGCCAGCCGGACAAACTGGTCGACATAGCGGTGGTAATTGGTCAGCAGGACCCAGGGCTGGACGGCGCGCCAGTCGGTGCCGGTGTAGTGGACCAGGCGGCGCAGCGAATAGTCGACCCTGACCGCATCGAAGAGCGAGAGCGGGCGCGGTTCGCCCTCGATGATGTCGAACGAGCCGTCGGCGACCTCGTCGCCGACCAGCGAGAGCAGCGGCGTCGGGAAATGCCGGGCCAGCTCGGCCGGGCTGACCTTGCCGCGGCCGAGCTCATCGCCGCCGTCGAGGGCGTAAGGGTACGGGATCTCCTGTGCGCTGACGCCGGTCTCGATGGTGGCGCCGTATTCCTCGACCAGCGGCCGGAGCTGATCGAGCAGATAGGCGCGGAACTCGGCCGGATGCGTCACCGTCGTCGAATAGACGCCGGGCATGGCGAATTTGGCATAGCCGCGCCGCGTCGCCGCCGGCAGCTTCGACGGCTCGTAGGTGACGCGCAGCATCGGATAGCGGTAGAGCGCGCGCTCTTCCGGCGTCGGCGGCTCCTGCGTGGTGAAGAAGCGCTGCAGGTCGTCGCACAGAGCCTGCTTCGCCTGGCTGTAAAGCGCTTCGAGCCGGTCGACGGCGGCCTCGGGGGTGGCGGCGATCTCGAATGTCATGTCGCGGGAAAGTCTCCGGTTCAGGTACCCGTTGCAGCGACGGGCGGCCGGCCTGCTGACGAGGCCTGTCTTGCGATCCTGCCACGCTCCGCGCTTCGCAGCCATGCCGGCGATGCGCGCCGGCCAGAGATACACCGGGAGGATGACGATGAAACTTGCGAGCTATCTTCTCTTCGACGGCCAGTGCGAAGCCGCCTTCGCCGACTACCAGCGGATCCTCGGCGGCCGGATCGAGGCGATGCTGCCCTATGAAGGCTCGCCGGTCGACGTCGCGCCGGAATGGCGCTCCAAGATCATGCATGCCTGCCTCGAACTCGCCGATGGCCAGATGCTGATGGCCTCCGACGCGCCGCCCGATCAAAGCAGCGGGCCGATGCGGAGCGTCTATGTCAGCGTCACCGTGAAGGAGCCGGCTGAGGCGGAACGTATCTTCGCCGCACTGGCCGAAGGCGGAACGGTGATGATGCCGATGGCAGAGACCTTCTGGGCGCCGCGCTTCGGCATGCTGGGTGACCGCCACGGGGCGCTCTGGATGATCGGCAGCGAACCCGCAGCCGCCTGAGCCGAACCGACGGGCAAGGCGCCGCTGCGGCGCTCGACTACGGGCTGCATCGCTGTGCTCTTGGAGAGGCAGGATTGCATCGATCGAATAATTGGATACAATTATTCGATGCATGCTCCCCCACTAGCCGCCACGACCACCGCCGCCGCCCTCGCCGCGCGTCTGCGTCAGGAGATCGACCAGGGACGCTGGCAAGCCGGCGAGCTGCTCCGGCAGGAGCAACTCGCTTCCGAGTTCGGCGTCAGCCGGATCCCGGTTCGCGAGGCGCTGGCACAGTTGCAGAGCGAGGGCCTGCTTCGGATCGAGCATTATCGCGGCGCCCGCGTGAGCTGGCCGACGCCCGCCGAGATCGACGAGATCTTCGACCTGCGCCTTCTGGTCGAAAGCGATCTCATCGCGCGCGCCCTGCCCCGGCACGGCGAGCGGTCCTGCCGCGAACTGGCGAGACTGCAGGACCAGCTCGAAGACGCGCAGGACCGGCTCGGCTGGATCGGCGGCGACATCGCCTTCCATGAAGCGCTCTACCGGCTGGCCGAACGCCCGCGCAGCCTTGCGCTCTATCGGCAGCTGCGCGCGCCGATCGACCGTTTCAGCGTGCAGCAGCTCGGCCCGGAAGCCCGCAAGCAGGGCTGGGCCGAGGAGCACCGGCAACTGATCGCTGCCGCGGCAGCCGGCGATGTCCCGGCGGCGTTGGCGACACTGGCGGCACATCTCGACGCAACGCGCGTGGTCGTGCTGACGGCCTGCGCCGACCTCGGAGACAGATGATGGCGAATCACGGCGCGACGATCGAATGGCAGCGCGGCGATCAGGATTTCCTCGACCGGCGTTACAGCCGGGCGCATCGCTGGCGCTTCGACGGCGGGGCGGAGGTCGCGGCCTCGAGCTCGCCACATGTGGTGCGCGAGCCCTTCTCGAACCCGGCCAATGTCGACCCCGAAGAGGCCTATGTCGCGGCGCTGTCGAGCTGCCACATGCTCTGGTTCCTCGACCTCGCCGCGCGGGCCGGCCTGCGGATCGACAGCTATCGCGACGCCGCCGAAGGCGTGATGGCGAAGAATGCGGAGGGCAAGGAGTGGATCGCTCGTGTGATCCTGCAGCCGCATATCGCGTTCAGCGGGCCGTTGGCGCCAGACGAGGCCATGGTCGAGGCGCTGCATCACGAGGCGCATGAAAACTGCTTCCTCGCCAATTCGGTGCGCAGCACGGTCGAAACCCAAGGCAGCTGGGAGTTCCGCGCCGACAGCTGAGGGCTGAGGCCGGCCGCATGCTGTCACGCAGTACGGCAGTCTGCCGTCAGGCTGCCGCGAACTCCGCTTCCGCGGCGAGTTGCATGACGAAACCGAGCTGCCGATCGACGCAGGCCTCGCGCTCATAGCCCCTGACCACGGTGCGCCGCGCCTCGTGCCGCAGCGCCGCCAGGCCGGTTGCGCCGGAGAGCCCGGTGAGGACGCGGTCTGCCAGCGCCGCCTCGTCGAAGAAGGGCGCGAGCAGGCCGTTGACGCCGTCCCGGACCACCTCGCGAACCGGCGGCGTCGCCGAGCCGACGATCAGGCAGCCGCAGGCCATCGCTTCGAGCAGCGACCAGGACATGACGAAGGGCACGCTCAGATAGACATGGACCGCCGAGACCTGGAAGAGCCGGACCAGCTCGGCATGGGCGAGCCAGGGTATATGGATCACGCGCTCCGCCAGCCCGGTCTCCGCCAGCATGACCTCGCGCCAGAGCCTGCCATCGGGCCGCGGGCGGCCATAGCCCGGCCCGTCGCCCCCGACGGCGACGAAGACCGCATCGGGCCGCTGGCGCGCGATACGGGCCGCGGCGCGCATGAACTGCGGATAGCCGCGATAGGGATCGAGATCGCGGGTGGCGAAGGTGACGACGGGGTCGCCTGCCCGGAGCACCCGGCCGTCGGGCAAGGCGAAGGCCGCCTCCGGATCGGGCCGGCAGGCCGCGATGTCGATGCCGTCATGGCAGAGCGCGATGCGCTCGCGGACCGAGGCCGGATATTGCTGGCGCTGCCAGCGCGTCGGCGCATAGGCGAAATCGAGCGCCTCCAGCGTCAGCAACTGGGCGGCGTTGCGCATCCTGATGCGCCGGCGCTCCGCCTCCGTGACCTCGGCAGCGGACCCGAAATCGAGATCGGAGCCGTTGGCGTTGTAGAAATACTCGCAATAGCCGAGCAGCGGCACCGCCGGCAGCACATCCTTGGCGAAGAGCAGGCCGCCCCAGCCGGTATGGCCGACGATGACGTCCGGCCGGTCATGGCGAGGCAGGCGCGAGAGCTCGGCCGCCACCGCCTCGCCGGTGCGCACATGATACTCGGTCGCCGCCAGGGCGTGATGCGCCGTCGTGGTTTCCCCGACGGCATAGGCGATCTGATGGACGCCCGGTTGAGCAGGCTCGGGCCTCTCCGTGACCAGCGTGACCTCGGCGCCTTCGGCGGCGAGGCGCGCGATCAGGTGAGCGAATTGACCAGATCCTGAACGATGAACGAATAGGACGTGCATGAGGCGAGCAGGATCCCTCCATAGCGCAGCGCGTCACCCCAGCTCTGTTCGAGCCGGCGCAGCGTATCGTGGGTGGTCTGGAGATCGGCGACGAGATCGCTGT
>JAESGI010000304.1_pt1 | contig 20811 bp, 18 predicted proteins | sample 9269671 | NCBI WGS metagenome assembly JAESGI01 (sample SAMN14515641, study PRJNA621666) | algae metagenome | isolation source: Nostoc indistinguendum CM1-VF10 and co-occurring heterotrophs from gravelly... | place: USA: Clark Mountains, San Bernardino, California | collected 1998-06-05 | reverse complement strand
ATCTTATCATTTATCTAAGCCTATCAGCACTTCTACATTTTCAAAAAAACGGTATCGTAGACTACTATTTTTTAGCGATGGCTGCGCCCGCCGAAGGCATCGCCAAACTTTTCGATCTACTGAAATTGGTTAACCACCCCTGGTGGGATGATGGCAAAGGTTGGAAAAATATTCTTAACAATCTCCGTTTGATAATTCAACCTTTTACTTTATTCAACCTGATATACCCCTGGTTAACAGTTTTTCCTATTCCTCAATTAGATTTGGGGTTTTCTAAACTTCAATCTATTATTTATAGGCTCACTAATTCAATTTTTATTTTCCTGACTCACCCTGATTTCTACTTTTCCTCTGCCTAGAGTGACAAAACAGGGTTAATCTGACTTTCCGACCACATACCGGGGCACAGAGATAACACTCTAGCTGGCTTAGTGACTACTTCATAGCCAGCTATAAGCATCGCAAAAAGTTTGAACTGGCGGCACACACTCAAGTGCCGCACCCTGCACCATGCGTCAAAAAACAGAGGGAATATGCATATAATCGAATCTGATTCTCAAGCTAAACATTTACAGGAATGGCTGGGCAGTGGAGTTGACGAAGAAATCTTCCACTTAAATGTGCGTTCGCTCTTTGGGACGTTACCCTACGAATATCTGCTCTACAGTCCCAAAATCTCCCGTCGCAACGATGGACGACTGCGCGATCGCGATTTGAAAAAATACCAGCACATTGAACTCGGCGGCTGGTGGTGCAATGGCGTTGACCCCCTTAACAACTATGTCCTGATGATGTGGGGCTGCTTCAAACCCGACCATCCCCGACGCGACCGCCAGAAAATTCACAAATTCATCAAGTACGAGCATCCATTCAGAGAAGAGACACGCGCTTTCTTCCTCTTAGTACCGAATCGCATTTGGGTGAAAATCTCCAATCGCTCTGGCATCCCCATTACTGAAGAAGACCTACAACATCCTGGTGGTTTCTGGCACTGGGTTGTAAAGCATAATGTACCAGTGACAATTGTTGAAGGTGTCAAGAAAGCGGGAGCGTTACTAACTGCGGGTTATGCAGCGATCGCTATCCCCGGTGTTAACGCTGGATACCGTACACCTACTGATGAGTACGGTACTGCCATCGGTAAGCCATCCTTAATTCCCGACTTGAAGCATTTTGCAACATAGGGGAGACAGGTTAATATTTGCTTTGACCAGGACAACAAACCTAAGACAGTCCAACGGGTGAGAACCGCTATCAGTCGCATGGGACGGCTGCTGGTAAACGAGGGTTGTTCCCTGCAAGTGATTGATTTACCGTTAGGGACAGAGAAAGGGGTTGATGATTTTATCGTTGCTAAGGGGCAGCCAGCATTTGACGCTCTCTACAACACAGCCGTTGCACTGGAGTTGTGGGAGATTAAGCTGTTTACCCTGCTGACTTATCCCCCGTCAATCGCACTTAACCAGCGCTTCTTGGATCACTTGCTTGTACCAGAGGGTGAAAAACTGATTATTCTCAAGGCTCCCAAAGGTACTGGTACGGAAGTGCAGAAGCGTCGGGTGTCCGTTCTCAAAAACCTCAAACAACTGGTACAGAATGTTTTGGGCAGTGAACACGGAAAGATTTACCTCTCGTCTGCGGACGTATCAGATACCGATGTAAAATACGTTCTTTCTCTTGCGGGAGAATATCGGGTTAATCCATTCGTTATCGTCAACAATTATCAGCCCGTTTCTGGCAACTGTTACAACTACTCTGGCAGTAACCCAAAGAATTTGATTGCTGCTCTTGATCGGGCGATTGCTAAAGGTGGGCATCATTTATTATGCTGTTCTGCTCAAAAAGCCAAGTCCAAGTGGGGAACCCAAGCTCTGGAAGAACGGTTTCGCCGCAAATTCCCTCACCTGCGAATCCTGAGAATTGATAGCGAATCTGTTGCTGACCCATCACATCCAGCGTTTGGCTGTATCGCTCATCTGAACGAAATTCTCACCCAGTATGATTTGGTTATCGCTTCTCCAAGTTTGGAAACTGGAGTCAGCATCGATATTCGAGGACATTTTTATGGTGTATGGGGGATTTTTCAGGGAGTGCAGCCTGTTAACTCCGTGCGTCAGATGTTGGCAAGGGTTAGGGAAACTGTTGATCGTCATATCTGGGTCAGAGAGTGGGGGATGTCGGTTGTAGGAAATGGCTCTACATCCATAGGGGGATTGTTGCGGAGTCAGCACGTCGCAACACAGGCTAACATTGCGCTGTTGTCGGCGGCGGACAATGATGATTTGAGTTACATTGACCAGAATTTTCAGCCCGAATCTTTGCAGACTTGGGGTAAGCGTGGTTCTGTGATTAACGTGGAGATGCGGCGCTATAGAGAATCTGTGCTTGCGGGGTTGGTCGAGGATGGTTACACCGTTATTGATGCTTCGGATGCTGATGATCATGAAAGTGGAGCAGTAATCGAGTCGGTTAAAGCGGCAAGTCAGGAATTGTATGCTGCGGAGTGTAAAGCGATCGCGGATTCTCCAACCATCTCTGATGCCGAACTCAAGAAGCTCCTTGACACAAGGGCGAAAACCAAAACCCAACGACACCAGCAGCGCAAGGCGGAATTATCCCGTCGCTACGAAATTGACGTAACCCCTGATTTGGTCGAGAAAGATGATAACGGCTGGTATCCTCAACTGCGGATGCACTACTATCTGACACTGGGGCGAGAGTTTCTGACGAACCGTGATGCGAAACGGGCTAAGGCGCAATTAGAGGCAGGAGAGAATTCGGTTTGGAAACCGGATTTTAACAAGGGGCAGATGTTACCTGCTGTACTGTTGTTGGAAGAACTGAATCTGTTGCAGTTGCTGACTCCTGGGGAACGATTACGCTCTTCTGACGAGGCAATGCAGGAATTTAAAGCACTGGCATTAAAGTATCGGTATGTTATCAAGAATTACTTGAATATAACGATTTCAGAAAAACACACACCGATAGCGATCGCTCAGAAGTTACTTGCCAAAATTGATTTGAAGTTGGATTATGTTGGTCGGTTGGGTAAGCGTGAAAATCGGGAGTGCGTCTATCGGTTTGTTGCACCTGATGATCAACGTGATTCGATTTTCGGGCAGTGGTTAAATCGAGATGAACTGTTTCAAAATGAGTTGGTGTCAGTCAGCAATAATATAAGTACAATTACACTAGTCATTGACACAACCTCCCAAATATTAGAAGAGGTAGTGTCCAGTCCCCAAGGACAAGCCTGGAAAGGGCTGAAGCTGAAATTGCAGCAGGGTTTGGACAGTATTAGCTCTTCCTACAGTGAGTTAATCTCCAAGGTTGGTGAGGCTGTCGGTGTTGCTGATGGGGAGCCTTACTGGAATGGGTATTTGGGGCAGTGGCAGGTCTGGGTTAACTTTGCCCACGGGTGTAGGTCTGTGGTGTGCGATTGGTTGGTGGCGGTATAGGTCAGAGTAGTTCACTGTTCCATCAAAACCGTTATTGTGAGTCAGTTTTTGTACCAGTATCTTCCCAGTAGGGCAGACTGCCAAATCGTTTTGCTAAAAAATCAATAAACGCTTTCACCCGTAGCGAATGTCTACGATTCGATAAATATAGTGCGTAGATGCCCATATCAATCTCAGCTTGAGGCTGGATCTGAAAATCCGTCAGCACTGCCTCTAAACGACTCGAGCGAATATCCTCATTGATCAACCAGGTCGGCATCAGCACCAGTCCTGCACCATCCAAACACACCTGTCGCAGCACTTCCGAATGGTTGCTTGCCAACGAACCCGTCACGCTTACCTGACAAACCTCAGTATCACGCCGGAATTGCCAAATATTAGCTCCTAACTCATAGGTGAATAACAAACAATTGTGATGCGCCAAATCGTTGGGATGTGTGGGTTTGCCGTGGCGATCAAAGTACTCTGGACTGCCGCAGACCAAACGAGTGTAGGAGGCAAGCTTCCGCACAATCCAGGTTGCCCCAGCCTGATCGAGATTGCCAATCCGAATCACAATGTCTAACTCTTCTTCAACCGGATTCGATAAGCTGTCGCTCAAGCGCAAATCGAGCCGCACTTCCGGACAACTCACCAGAAAATCGTGGATGATGGGCGCAACGTGGAGCCGCCCAAAGGCGACAGGCAGACTCACCTTCAGCAAGCCCCGTGGAATATTACCCTCGGTAACGCAGAGGTTTGCTTCTTCTACGTCCTGTAGAATCTGTACCGCTTTCTCATAATACTTGCGTCCCTGCGCTGTGAGACTAATGCTGCGCGTCGAGCGATTCAGCAACTGAGTATTGAGCAACTTTTCCAGCGAATTGACCTGGCGAGTAACAGAAGAAACAGCTAGTTCCAACTGCCGCGCCGCCTCTGAAAAGCCTTCCGCTTCCACCACTTTGACAAATGCCCGCATTGCTGCAAATTGATCCATCTTTCCATCAGCGCTCTATCTTTGCACAAAACGCAAAAGTATTTGGCGTAGCGGCTATATTATCATTCTTTCTGAATAGAGATATGGTGAAAGGGTCAGCAATTTAGCGGCAACCCCGACCGAGGAGACGCTCATGACCTTAACTATTGAGATTACTTCAGACTTTATCTGCCCCTGGTGTTTGGTTGTTGATGCTCGCTTGAATCAAGCGATTGCCCAACTTAATCCTCCCGTTGAGATCAAGCGCATTTGGTATCCCTTTGAGCTAAATCCCACCATGCCCGAAGCAGGCATTGATCGCAAAACCTACCGCTCTAACAAATTCGGCAGTTGGGAATACTCCCAATCACTCGACGCTCAAACCGTGCAGGCAACGGCAAGTGACGGCATTGAGTTTCGCTATGACTTGATGCAGGTCACGCCAAACACCCTCAAGGCGCATCGTCTGACCTGGTTAGCTGATCAAACAGGTAAAGCAACCGAGATGGTTGAGCGGGTTTTCAGGGCTTACTTCACCGAAGGACAAGATATTACCAATGTCGAGATCCTCGCCCAACTTGCGGCTGAAGTCGGAATAGCGGCACAAGTTAGACCCTTCCTAACTTCGACCGTTGGGGTTAAGGAAGTCAAAGAGCTAGAACAGCAGGCCGCAATCCGCAAGATTCGCGGTGTACCCCACGTCAAAATTGGCAAAGAAACGATCGTCGGTGCTCAGAGTATGGATGTCTTTTTGAGCGCCCTGCAAACCGCAGTCAATCAGCAGCAGGCAGCGTAAATTCCGCACTCTCAAGGAGAACTCGATGATCGAACCTACAGGCAATCGTGCCATTGTGATCGGCGGCTCCCTCGGCGGCTTGTTTGCTGGAATCATGCTGCGATCGATTGGGTGGCAGGTCGATATATATGAGCGGTCTGCTCATGATCTCGATAGCCGAGGCGGTGGGGTTGTGCTTCAGCCTGATGTGGTGGAAGCGTTTCAACGTACCGGGCTTGAGGCTCAAGCCCTCAGTGTTGTCGCGCATGAACGCCATTACTTGAACTCGGATGGCAGCATTGCCCAGTCAATGCCAATGCGCCAAATGCTGACCTCTTGGAATTTGTTGTACGGTTCCATGCGGCGACATTTTCCAGCCCAGCATTACCATGCTGGCAAACGATTGAACGGCATTCAGCAGACGAGTCACCAGGTGAGAGCAACCTTTACTGATGGCACTCAAACTACGGCAGAGCTGCTCATTGGTGCCGATGGACCGAACTCGACAGTGCGCCATCAATTTCTACCCGATGTTCACTATCAATATGCCGGATACGTTGCTTATCGAGGATTGGTCAACGAAGCTGAACTTGAACTTGAAGCTGCCTCGCTCTTTACCGAACGATTTGTGTTCTATCAATTTCCTAATTCTCACATTCTCCAATATCTGATTCCGGGTGAGGGTGAATCTCTCAAGCCTGGACATCGCCGCTTCAACTGGGTTTGGTACGTCAATTATGATCAGGCGACCGAACTACCCCACATTTTGACAGACAAACATGGTAAAAAACGCGACTACTCGATTCCACCAGGACTATTAGCGCTCGATGTTGAACAGGAGATGCGATCATATGCCGATACTGTCCTGGCTCCTCCGTTTCAAAAGCTTGTTGCAGCAACTCAAGAGCCGTTTGTTCAGGCAATTTTAGATTTGGGAGTGCCGCAAATGGCGTTTGGACGGGTGGCACTGATGGGCGATGCTGCCTTTATCCCTCGCCCACACACGGCGGCAAGTACTGCTAAAGCGGCAGCCAACGCGATCGCCCTGGCAGAAGCGCTGGTCAAGCACAACCACAATATTAGCAAAGCGCTCAAAAGCTGGGAACCGCTGCAAATTGCTTATGGCAACCAACTCCTGACATCCGGTCAGCAGATGGGCGATTCCTCTCAGTTCAGCTACGGAGCCGGTCGGGAGGGCGAAAAGTTAGACACGCTTCTAAAGCGTAAAGTAACAGGATGCCAACAAGTTGACGGTTCTTGAGGACTGGTTCAAAGCTGTGAATTCGGGCGATCGTTCATAACTTCAGGAAAGTGAAATGCCACACGGAAACTCAAGGCAAGCCCCTTTGATCAGCTTAAATCGGTTTGAGGCGTTTAGTGATGGAGTCTTTGCGATCGCCGTGACACTGCTTGTGCTTGAAATTAAAGCTCCTGGTTTGTCTCAAGCAACGTCATCTGAAGCCGTCACAAAGCTATTGTAGGTTTTTCCCCACATCTTAAGCTACATCAGAGCGTCTTTAAGTCGCTATCAATGACATGACTAAAAGAGTTAGATCATCACAAGGTAATAAACATGACCCAACCAAGTTCAGACACACGCGCCCAGCAGAAAAAGGTACGCCTTTACGGTCAGCCTGATTCAGCGGCAGCCTACGAGATCCGCGATTTTCTCAACCGTACCGTTGTCGAATTTGATTGGGTTGAACTAACTAAAGACGTAGACTGCAATCGAGAACTTAAACTTCCCTCTCTGAACAATGTTCGATTGCCCGTGGTGGAATTACCCGATGGAACTCAGTTGTTCGCTCCTACGATTCGAGAGATCGCTCAACATTTGGGCTGGGTAGCGCAGCCCAAATTCAGAGAATATGACCTATCGATCTATGGAGCGGGTCCCGCTGGTTTAAGTGCCGCTGTTTATGCTGCTTCTGAAGGCTTACAGACAGTGCTGGTTGAACGCCATGCTGTGGGTGGGCAAGCCGGGACCAGTTCTCTGATCGAAAACTATATGGGCTTTCCAGACGGCATCAGCGGAGCTGGTTTAGCGGAACGCGCCCGCCAGCAAGCGGTCAAGTTTGGGATTGAATTGCTACTCTTGCGCGAGGGGATGAAATCGGAGTTTCGAGACAATCGCATCCATACGGATATGGCCGATGGCAGCAAAATGATTGCGCGGGCAAACATCTGTGCCACAGGAATTGAGTATCGACGGCTCAATCTTCCCAATGAAGACCAGTTTCTCAAAGTTGGCTTGTTTTACGGTGCAGGTGCCAGTGAAGCACCTCTGTGTGGCGGCGAACACGTCTTTATTGTCGGCGGTGGTAACTCAGCCGGTCAAGCAGCCATGTATCTATCCCGCTATGCAGAAAAAGTCACCATGCTGATTCGCGGCGATACCCTAGCGGCTACTTTATCACAGTATCTCGTTGAGCGTATTACCCAGAAAAGCAACATTGAGGTACTTTTTCAGTCTCAAGTGACTGGGCTAGCAGGAGATACCTCGTTGCATCAGATTGAAGTGACCAATTGCCACGATCAATCGACACAAACCATCGATACTCGACGGCTGTTTGTTTGTATTGGTGGTGCACCAAATACTGAATGGGCAAAGGATACCCACATCATTCGGGATCAAGCAGGCTACCTGATGACGGGTTCAGATTTGCTCAAAGCGGGTCGTCCACCCGAGTGCTGGACGCTTAAGCGTGATCCATTTTTTCTGGAAACTAGTGTTCCCGGTTCTTTTGCGGCTGGCGATGTGAGACATAATTCTGTCAAACGAGTAGCTTCAGCCGTCGGTGAAGGTGCAATGGCTGTCACCTTTGTTCATAAATATTTAGAAGAAACGGCTTGAATTTGGCAAGAAAGGCAAAGGGCAGAAGGCAGAAGGAAATTCTGATAGCGCAGCGTATACCCTTCGGGATGCAACGCTAGGAGCGAGTATTCGAGCGTCTTCCTGCACTCTGCCACGACCGGAGTCCGCAAGGGTTTAAACCCCACTCCAAAATATGCAGATTTGGTGCGGAGCCGGAGTCTCCAAAGCTCCGGTCTTGCAATCAGTGTAGGTTTGCGGAGCGTCTCGTTGGCGCAGCCTCTCGTAGAGAAGAGAAGCCTACACTGCAAGAACAAACCTTCTGCCTTCTGCCCTCTGCCTTCTTCATACGGGGCAATAGTCCCACCAACCCATCCACTCACAACTAAATCTCATGTCCTGCCAACATCTCACATACACTCACTCCGGAAACTCTAATTCTGAACGCCAAGATGAACAAGAACGAAATACGGCTTATGCAGCTAGAATGCAAGCCATGTAAGGAGGCAGGGGAGCAGGGAGCAGGGGGAAGAAGATATGGGAAAAGGGGAAGCCTTAGTGCAAAACTTTCTCCCTTGCTCCCTACCCCTCTCCCCCTTGCCTGATTTCCCGCCGTCCACACACCCCATTAATGAAGATGGAGATAATAATCGGGGGGGTATGGACGGGGATGAAGAACTCAGTGATTCTTAGTGGGATAAAGTTAAATATTATGCTCGGCTGGCGATTGAGCGGGTGGAGGATGGAGTTGATGCGGTCAAAGAATTACTCAGTACTTTGACGAGTGATGAGCGGTTGAGCGTGATGCTGGAGTTTGAAGACGCAAGCCCTGACAAGTTTGCTCAATTGGTGACAGATGCACCACAGTGGACTGAATGGATGGCGTGATTTTCGGCACATACTCTGCCACCTGAATCCTTACGTTTTATTGAATAAGTCTTTTAATGTAACTATCTTTAGATACTTGAAAATAACTAAGTTATTACTTGTACTTTGGCAATTTAGTTAATACGTCATCGGCTGGCATTGAGGGCAGTGTTGATCGATTTACTTTCGGTAGTAGAAGTTACTGGAGCGCTTACGCAGCAAGCAGTATCTTCGTAAGCGCGATCACGCTTACAGTTCTCTAACAACAAAGTGATAAAAGAGCTTTTTGAAATATGATTTTCAGACGACGCATGGCGGCAAAATACGCCTTGACTACTTTTAACCTTAACTGAGCTTTAATGTTTGGATAACACTTGTATAAGCTTGGTCTACTATCTTAAGAAAGGTTTTGAGTTTATGCCTTATGGTAGATGACATCATGTTAAGCTGATATAAAGCAGCTACATTGTGAGCAAGCTTCATAGCCAAAAAGTTTACTAATTAATGATGAATTATCTACAAACCTTGAAAGGATTGCGGGTGTTAGTAGTAGATGACAATTTTGCCTCAATTTCATCAATTATGGCAGCAACATCCTTTTTTGTGTCTTTTGGCTGAGTTAATTCCACATCTGTTGGTTGGAGGTAAATCTGCTTCCAATCCAAACCTTCCTCCTCAAACCCAGAAATTACTTCTTCAGGAATACTCTTCAGAGTGATGCTATCCCAATCAATACAAATGAGATTGTTTTCTAGATCAATTTCTGAGATTCTACCTTGCCAACCGCTAATGTCAGTTCCTAAATCCGGATCTAGCACGCTTGATTTAACAATGACCGAGTTACCTATCTTTAGTTTAATTTTTCCTACCATCGCTCTATCTCCTTACAGCATACTTTTCAGCTTAGATCATAAGACAGGGTATTTCATAAACATCGGTGTTGATATTAGTGAGTCAATATAGAATGAATGTCTGAAGCTTCTTGCAGGGCTGAGTTAGCAGTGATAACAGGTAAGGGCGGAATGTTTTCGGCTGCTGGCAACGCTAAAATTAGATCCAGCCCGGATGTAATTAATTTCGGGATTTGTTGATACGTATTTGCGCCTGGATAATACCGAGAAACAGGTCTTTCAAGCAGCAATCAGTACAATGGGACTAGATGAACAGGAGGAAATCATGGAGCTCGTAATGAGAAGCTTTGGAAAAAGTTGCATTAAACTTATTGCGTCAGGGTATAGGGCAAACGCATCTAAATTACTCTTGATCACAACGAAGGTTAAGAACCAATGAAAAAATCTTTCCTTTCGCGCTTGATTATTTTTTAAGCCCCAAAGTGATGCTTAAAATTTTGGCAATAATCGAGCGTTAATGACATTATTTTAAATTCTATTGAGAATATACTTTGCTTATTGACATGATGCGGCCGCCCTACGTGAGGGTATAGCAATTGAAGTAATTGTGCGAGTAACAGGGTTAACGTTGGAGCGAGTTCAGCAGTTACAGGCAGAATTTCAAGAAGACAATTAATTAGACTCGGCTAACATCTACTGTCTACAATTATTCGCTAGGAGCGATTATTGATTATTGCAGATGAGACATAGTATTTCATCTACTACTTATACCATTTCACGAAAATAATGAAACAGATATAAACCCTGAAACCTAGACTAACTAAGTAGGACTTTCTTAATTACGAATTACGTTAGCGCAGCGTTAGTGAGTCTTGCCTACGGCACACTGCGCGAACGAGCGTCACTACAAATTACGAATTGGTATTACCTGTTGCAGCAATTTCAAATCCCAAGTATAAAGTCCAATTTCTCCAGGTACTCTTGAGAACCGCCCTGTGCGATGTCCCCGTGATAGCTCATTTAAAACCTTGGGCTTAACTTCTCTGAAGTCCTCAACGTCAAGTTCTCCATACAATTTTTCGGTAACTTCGGCCACATTGAAAATTCTACCTGGGTTTTGTTCAAACAAAGACGTAAGTGCATCAATCAAAAACTGTCCTTCAAATTCTCCGACCATTGGGATCTGATTGGTTTGTGCTACTGGTGAAGGTTTCTTATTTTTACTCTGCTTAGAAGAACTACTACTACGACTGGTGTTAAGCGATTTTAAATCAAGCGTGTAACATCCAGGCTTACCAGGAACAAGTGACCATTTACCGCTTTCTTTGCCATGAGTCAATGTTGAATGGACTCTACCTTTTACTACTTTCAAAGCTTCTGGCTCTAAGTCACCATAGAGCGATCGCATGATCAAACTTATGTGGCATACACTTCCAGCATGTTTCTGCAATACCCTTAAGATCGCTTCGGTACGATTTAGAGATTGATATTCCGGCAACATAGGAATTTCCGACCAAGAGAGCGATTTTTCTGGAGCTTCTTCTGCTGTATCTGTATATGTTGACTCTGATAAATCGTCGTTTTCCTGTGATTCTGAAGTTTCTGGCACAAAATCAATTAGCTCTACCAATTCTACTGGTGGCTTAATAAGGCAATCGCTATTTCCTTCGGGTGCAGCTGTAACTACCTCACTTACTGTTGACGAGTTTTCGATCTTTTGAAATTCTTCAAATGCAGTTTCTGACTTTAAATCATTTGTTGGCGCAACCTCAGAGTCAATAGAGTCTACCAAGTTGGCTGACGCTTCAGGAGTTTGTAGCCGTAGTTCGTGGTAAATATCACTGTTGTTCAACGAGAAATTCTTTGAAATTGAAATATCTGGCTCACTAATAACTATCGGCGCTTTAATATCTTGCTTTGCAGAAGACGAATTCTCTGTTAGAGGCAGTTGAGAACTAATAGGCTTTACCAAGTTGACTTTTGACTCTGGCGTGAAATCATTATCCTCGAGGGGCAAGTTTTCTAAACTAGAAGCAACTGGCTGATTAATCACCTCCAGGGTTGGCTCCTGACCGTTATCAGACCAGACAGATAACAATGCTTCTACGTGATTGAGATTTGCTAAAGCTTGTACGTATAACTTTTCGTACTTCTCCACAATCGGAGCATAGTAGTCTCGTAATGACAACAGGGGAGCAAGAAAGGTTTCAGGAGGAGGCTGTAATTGTGATTTACTATCCATAAACTTTTAACTTCACCAAAACCGCTATCCCTTGTACCATGAGTACTTTTTTTGTTGATCCTGATGCAACTAGCTCGTCAAATCTGCTGCTAGCTAAATATGTACAACATTACCGGATCAATACATCGATAATAGCAATGAAATCGTTTTCATTGTTAAAAACACATCCAAGATGCTTTTAGAATAACTACTTAGAAGGCATCTTGTTTGCTCTAAAAGTGTTCTCAGATTATTTTGTCAAATTGACATCACTCTCGTAAGTCATAGCTCTAGGTTTTCTCTTCTTGAGAGGGACTACTGATTTCTTGGGTGCTTGTGGCGGACGGCATTGCTCACAGTAAAGCGGTCGCACACCAAAGGTTTCTTGTTGTGTGGGTTGTTCGCATTGCTTACATACGAAGTTGAAAACGCGAGTGTGAATTTCCCGTTTGTGCGCTCTGACGGTGTACTCTCGGACTTCAATAATTTTGCTGGGCATTGATTAGTAAAGTATCCTTACTTCTTAATAATAGTTTTTCATCTTAGTTCTACAAGATCCGTGCATTATCTGACAAAAGTAATTCTATCCCTCTCCTAAGAAAACAGAATGGTTTCTTAGGAGAGGGCTATAGGAATCATATTTGATTTCTGAAAAAAACCACGAGATAATACTGAGGGATGTGTTTGTCTAATAGCGTGGGGAAAAACTGACCAAGAAATAGCAGTGAGAGTTGTTAATATACGAGACAAACAGACATACTATGGGGCGGTTGACTATCTGAAGGGGAGCTTACTACTCAAAGCATATAATGCAGGGAACTCAGAAAATACAATTGATTATCTACGTTATTTATTAGATCAGTCCCCCAATCAAAGATTATTTCTTTTTTGGGATGGTGCTTCTTATCATCGTTCACATCTGGTTCAAAATTTTTTAGGCGAGGTAAACCAAGATTTGTCTCAAGAGCAGTGGATAAAGTACATGCGTCCGCTTTGCTCCTAATTGCCCATCACAAAATCCAATTGAGGATATTTGGTTACAAGCTAAAACCTGGGTGCGGCGTTTCTGTGCTTTGATTCCTTCGTTCTCGCATCTCAAATGGATGTTTGAGTGGTTTATCCGACACACTACCTTTGATTTTGCTACTCTTCAAATGTACGGAGCTTTTTCAGAAATCAAATATTAGTCCTATACTTAATCAAATAAATACTCTTGCATGTCGTTTTGTCGATGGCGGAGAATACTTATAGCTTTGACCTGGATTTGACGAATCCGCTCTCGGCTGAGGTTTAGCTGTTGGCCAATCTGAGCAAGATTGAAATGCTGATCATTCTCTAGCCCAAAGCTTAAAGTCAATACTTGACGTTGAATAGGTGTTAGTGGTGCTAAAAATTTAGCTACGTCTTGCGATAGAAGTTCTTGGGTGAGCAGTTTTTCTGGTGAAACGCTAACGTCTGCTAAAATTTCGCCCAATTCTGTTTCTTGCTCATCTCCGACTTTTTTATTTAAAGAAATGGCTGTACGAGAGGCACTGAGATATTCTCGAAGCTTATCGGGGCTGATGTCTAATGATGCAGCTACTTCTTCAGCAGTGGCATGACGACCGAGCTTTTGAAAGCTTTCTCGCTGCACTTTTTTAATTTTATTAAGTATTTCAGTCAGGTGAACAGGTAATCTAATAGTGCGGGATTGTTCTGCAATCGCTCTGGTTATAGCTTGACTAATCCACCAGTAGGCGTAGGTCGATAGCTTATAACCTCGGTTGGGATCAAACTTTTCTATACCTTTTTGTAAACCGATCGCTCCTTCTTGGATCAAATCTGAAAATTCCAAATTCCGGTTCTGGTATTTCTTGGCAACAGATACTACGAGTCGCAAGTTAGCTGTCACCATTTTTTGTTTAGCCTTTTGACCAAGGTGTAGTGCTGCTCTGACTTGTGCTTCGGTTTTTTCGACAGCATTAGCTAATTCTGTCATTGTTGGTTCCCGGTCTAGCTGTTGGGTGAGTTCATTTTTAGATTGCTCAATGGCAATCATCTGTTGTACCTGCCTAGCATAAGCAATTTCTTCGTCTGGCTTCAATAAAGGATACTGACCAATTTCCTGCAAATAAATGCGAACCATATCTGAACTGAGGCTGGACATACAAACTCAATACTTTTTTTTACCGGGGGATTTAAAAGTATAAATCAAATAATTCGATAAACTTTTTTATTTTTAATAGTCAAAATTCATCACCAATAGATTACAGATCACCAATGCAGCACTGCCTGAAGTAACCTCTGCTGTAACCGTGTGTACCGCCGTTGGTCATCAGTAGAGCGCACCGCTAGAGATATCGCTTTTTTTGCTCCAACAACGATCGCTAACTTCTTGGCACGGGTCAGCCCGGTGTAAAACAGGTTCCGGGTCAACATCATATAGTGCTGCATATAGATTGGCAAAATCACCACCGGATATTCTGACCCCTGACTTTTATGAATAGTTATGCTCCACGCTAGCGCAATTTCATTGAGGTCAGCGTAATCATAAACGACAGTCCGCTCACCATATTGCACTGCAACTTCCTGCTCGACAGTATCAATGGTGAGGATAATTCCTAAGTCACCGTTGAAGACTTCGCGGTTGTAGTCGTTGGTCAACTGGATAATCCGATCACCCTCGCGTAACAAATTCCCACCTCTGTTAATCTCCACCTTGTCGGGGGCGGGTGGATTAATCAGCTGCTGTAACACGGTATTAAGATTGCGAGTACCCACAACTCCCCGTGTCATTGGGCAAAGCACTTGGACATCAGTGGCAGGATTAAAACCTAAGTCGGGGAGCAAGTCTGTAATCAACTCGCAGATTGCTTGCACTCCATGTTCAGGCTGATGACCTCCGCCATGCCATAGACAATCAGACACAGGATTGTCAGAGATTGCCTCGATTGTGGGATAAATTCCTCGGTTAATTTGATGAGCAGCAGTGATAATTGCGCTCTGTTGGGCTTGGCGAAATACCTGGGTCAACCGCACCACCGGAACTCGCCCAGAATTGATTAGGTCAGCCAGTATTTGACCTGGGCCCACAGATGGTAGCTGGTCAATGTCACCCACCAACAACAGTAAAGCGCCAGCCAATACTGCTTTAACCAAGGAGTAAGCCAGAAACAAATCAAGCATCGAAGCTTCGTCAGCGATAATTGCCGTGTGGGGTAAAGGATTAAACCAATTCGCAATTCGCAATTCGCAGTTCGCAATTACGGATAAAATTGTAAACTGAACCGTTGGGTTACAGAGCTAACAAGCTTATCTTTGATGAGCATGGTCTTAAATCAGTAATGAGTCCAAGCTTTTGCTGATTTATAATTGCGAATTGCGAATTGCGAATTGCGAATTGCGAATTGCGAATTGTTCCGTCATTTCACCCAAGCGTTGAGCAGCGCGTCCAGTCGGTGCTGCCAAAGCAATAGATTTACCCATTGCTTTCCACAGGCTGACAATGGTGTGGGTGGTGAAAGTTTTTCCTACGCCAGGGCCACCAGTGAGGATCATGATTTTGGAATACGCTGCTGTTTCTACAGCTTGGCGTTGCTGTTCTGAAAGCTGAATTTTACGGCTGGCTGTAAAGCGGTCAATCCAATCACGCACACGCTCAATGTCAGTGCCAACAGGATTTTCCAAGCGTTGGCGTATCAGTTGAGCTAAATTCTGTTCCGTATGAAAGTAAGTCGGCTTGTAGCAAAGTAGCGTTTTTTCTTCATCCCGCTCTCTAATCAGGTCGTCTGCGAGAGCCATATCCTTAATAATTATCGAGATCCCTTCTTCTGTTGGTTGATGAGATTCGGTAGTCAGCAGTTTGATTACCAACTCAATCAGTTCGCTTTGTGGCAGGTAACAGTGGCCATCTTCGGCGCCTTCACTTAGGCAGTGGATAATTCCCGCACGGTAACGAAATTCTGAGTCAGGCGCAATTCCGATATTTCTCGCAATTTTATCGGCAGTCAGAAAACCAATCCCGTAGATGTCGGTTGCTAGCTGGTATGGGTTTTTGGTAACAGTGGCGATCGCTTCATCCTTATATTGCTTGTAAATCTTGACTGCATAAGTGGTTGAAACGCCGTGGCTTTGCAGAAACACCATTACTTCTTTTATGGCTTTTTGGGTTGACCAAGCGTTTTTAATGAGAGTGATCCGCTTTTTGGCAATACCCTGGACTTCAATCAGTCGTTCAATCTGGTTTTCGATGATGTCCAGGGTTTCTAGCCCGAAGTGAGCGACGATACGCTTGGCTGTGACTGGGCCCACGCCTTTAATTAGTCCACTGCCCAAATATTTCTCAATCCCTGTAATAGTGGCTGGTTTGGTTTCTTGATAATTGATGACTTGGAACTGTGGCCCAAACTGGGGATGGTCACGCCAAAAACCCGTAAGTTGTAGAGTTTGACCGGGTTGAATATTCGCGAAGTTGCCGACGATTGTTGTGAGTTCGGTGCTACGGGGACGGGTCAGCCTTGCCACTGTGTAGCCTGACTCAGCAGAGTAAAAAGTTAAACGTTCTACGACTCCGATGATTGTTTCGTGTTGAGGGAAGGCACTTATTTGTTGAGCGGAAAGATTAGGAGGAGTGAACATTGCCTGTTAGAAGAGGCCGCACATTATTATAATACTGGAAGTCAGTTAATTGTAGTACATAGATACTAAGTTGCCTGCCTGAAATTAGTGGAACGAAGAAGCACAAAATACATCAGATCCTATCTTCAGAAACGAAGAGAGATTGACACCGCACGTTACCTCAATCTTGATTTTGATGAAATCATCTAATTTCGTGGTAGAACTACGGTGGCTAGTTGGACAGCAACGCAGAGTAGACCGGCCTAATTTATTTGAAACGAAGTGATGATAAGCTTTTGAGCTGATTTAACTATATTAGCTTATGAAAGTCCAAATTTAGATAGTCAAATATTATCTGTGCTTACTCCGTTGTCGTTATAATCTAGTTTTCAAGAAAAAGTTAGTCGAAATTAGAAGTGAGCCAATTTAGTGAGCCTTATCATTTGTTTATTTAATCAAGCTGGTGGAGTTGGGAAATCCACTCTAGCGATTAATCTTGGTTATCACTTAGCACAATTAAAGCCTGCTAAAACCAAGCATCACTACCGAGTTCTTTTAATTGATATAGATCCTCAAGCTTCACTTACTAACTTTATGGGAATTGTGCCTGAATCCCAAGAAAAAACCATTTATAATGCAGTGATTGATCAGGAAGCACTACCAATTCTTAAAGAAATTCATGGGATGGATTTTGTTCCGTCATCTCAGGATCTGACTTCAGCTGAATTAGAGTTAGTAGTAGCAGATATGCGTGATTTACGTCTTAAATATGCTTTGGAACCTGTAAGCGAACAGTATGATTTTATTTTGATTGACTGCCCCCCTAGTTTAGGCATTCTTACTTATATCAGTTTAGTGGCATCAACTCACGTTTTAGTGCCGATCCAGACGCAATACAAGGCATTCTTGGGGACAGAATTACTCTTAAATACAGTAACACGCGTTAAGTCTCTTCCAAATCGAAAGCTAAAAATTGCTGGGTTTATCCCAACGATGTTTGATTCACGTAATAGCCAAGATGAACGAACACTATTAGCTATTCAAGAACAATTGTCACAGGTTGGGATAGTCTATGACCCAATTCCTCGATCTACTGCTTTTGCTGATGCTGCTGAAGAAAATGTTCCTTTGGCAATCTTTAATCCTAAGCATCCAGCTTTATCAATCCTAAAAAAAATTGTTAAAGGGCTGGAGAAATTATTATGAGTATAAAGCGTGACAAGCCTTATGGTCGCCGTCTTAAGGGATTAGAAGCTTTGATTGGGGAGTCTGTTGACACTGTTCCCTGTGGACAGTTTGTCACTATCGAAAAAATCCAACTCTCTGTTCAGCAGCCTCGCCGTTATTTTGATCCAAAAAAGCTAGAGCAGTTAGTACAGTCGGTTAAAGAACATGGCATCTTAGAACCATTGTTAGTCCGTTATTTATCTAACGATAAATATGAGTTGGTAGCTGGAGAGAGGCGTTACAGAGCAGCTAGTTTAGCAGGATTAACTGAAGTACCTGTAATTGCACGTTCCTTAAATGATCAGGAAGCCCTGCAACTGTCATTAGTAGAAAATTTACAGCGAGACGATCTCAATCCTATTGAAGAAACAGAAGGTATTTTAGAACTTATAGCACTTCAACTAGATAAGAAAGTGCCAGAAGTTATATCTTTACTTTATAAAATGCAAAATATTTTGGCGGGAAAAGTTACTGATAACGTTATCAGTAATTCTGATGCAGAGGATGTAAAAATGATTTTTACAGGCTTGGGGCTTATGGAATGGGAGTCGTTCACTGCTAACAGACTTCCTCTCTTGCGGTTGCCTGATGAAATTTTAGAAGTTCTACGCCAAGGAAAAATTGAATACACAAAAGCTAAAGTAATCGCTAAGTTGAAAGAAAAGACAGAACGTATTGCTTTATTGGAAGAGGCGATATTACAAAATTTATCACTAAATGAAATTCGAGAACGGTTGAAAACCCGTAAGTCGTCAACAGAAGAGAAGGAATTAGAGAAGCAAATAGATTCTACCTATAAGAAAATGAAAAAATCAAAGCTATGGGATAATCCCAAAAAGCGCAAGAAGCTTGAATTATTGTTTGCTCAAATAGAGATTTTAATTAACGAGGATGATTAAAACTGGACTAGAAGTTACTGCACCTTATTCTGTCTAAGACTCAGATGTCCCAAATGTGAGCAAACGGCGATTAGACTGAATACGCCAGAAGTACTTTCAAAAACACCGATTCCTTCTCCTTGGCCATAAACAGTTTTTAACTAGCCAAATAATCTTTAATCTGATCTGGTTCACGTTGTAAAGCTTTGATACCCTGCCCATAGGCAGAGCATACCTTGGAATGACTGAGATTGAGTCTTTGTGCAATCTGTTTTGCAGTCAGCTTGTCCTCGCCCTCCAGACCAAACTGTAACATTAAAACAAGACGTTGATTTGGCTTCAAGGTAGCTAATAAATCCTGTAAATCTGACTGGAGACATTCTAGGGTAACGTACTCTTGTACGGAGATTCTTTCGTCAGCTAATATCTCTTGTAGTTAAGTTTCTTGCTCCTCCCCAATTCCTAACTTTAAAGAAAGTAGCGGACGAAATGCGTTGAGACATTTGGAGATTTGCTTAGAACATACGTCAATAACCGTACTTATTTCTGTAATAATGGGCTTTAGTTCCAAGGTTTGAAAAAGTTCGATATCTGCTTTTTTGATTTGCATCAATCTTTTGGTCAAGTCATGCGGTAAGCGAATAGTGTGCAATTGTTTTGCAACGGCTCTGGTAATTCCCTGTCGAATCCACGCCTTTTGCATAGGTAGAAAATTTATAACCGCAATTCGGATCAAACTTCTCTACCGCATGAAAGTAAACCCATAGCTCCCTCTTGAATCAGATCCAGAAATTCCGGCTTACTCCAAGGATACTTTTTAGCTATAGCAACCACTAACCGAAGATTGGCAGTAATCTTTTTTTGTTTAGCTAGTTGACCTTGTTCAAGGATTTGGGTTAATTATGTTTCTGTTTTCTTCGCCTCGGCAGCAAGTTCAGCCATAGTTGGAGAAGGCTTTAGCCGTTGCATGAGAAGATTATTTTGCTCATCTTGTGCCAGCATAGCTTTACTTGTCGTGCATAGAAAATTTCTTGTTCCGGCAATAGCCTCTCGAAGCGACCAATTTCTCGTAGGTAAATTCCAAGTGGATCAGAGCTTTGGCTAGACATCTTCCAAGGAAATAAATTGCTAACAAAGACATTGATAGTAGAGTATAAATCAAAGAGTCAACAAAGAGTCAACCATCTAAATTAATTTCTGCTGCGTTGATAAAAAAGATTTCAAAAAATCTTATTGGGGGCTACATGGTGGCTATATATACCCCAACAATAGTTCAGGATTTTGGGGACACTTTGACCCCTATATAGGATTTATATAGGTGCTAAATGGGGTATATTTGACTGTTTAACATTTTGTGTCCCACTTAGCCCCCAAGGGGTTATGATAAACTCTTGAGTCTGGGAAAAAAAAGGCTCTTGAGCAGGGGAGCAAGAGAAAATTGTTTGCATTAACAATTATAGTTATCTGTGTAAGAAAAACTAATTATTCTGCTGAAGGTCAGAGTTCTCCATTTTGAACAGTAAATAGTAAACACTAAGAACTGTTTTAATTCTCTCCTCTGCTCAAGAGCCCCTCTGCCCCTCTGCTCCCCCAAATTACCTGAACAGATAATTTTCACAAATCAAAGTCTATTACCTTTGTCTTTATGTCAAGCATTCACACCTTACAAAAAATTTTTCCTGCGGGTTTCGATAACGGTTACGGAAGTCTCAAACTTTTAGTCGATGGCTTTGAAGTAGTTCGTGTCCCCAGCTATATTTCCACGGTAGAAATGGAAGATGTTCCAGGACGTGTAGTTTTTAACGGCAGTGCTTACACAGTTGGAGAGTCTGCTTACCGTACAGGAAATTATTTTGACCGCAACACAGACAATAATGAAAACAAAGTCAATAATGCGTTGTTGACTTTATTGGGTGCATTGGCACATCTACCACACCGTAAGGCTTGGCATTTAAAATTAGTCGTCAGTTTACATGATGTTGGTCTGGCTGAACAATTGCAAAAAGTACTCAATGGAGAATATAAGCCTTTACTTGCTGGCAAGCAATCAGACGTAAAAGTAGAAGTGCTGAAAGTTGTACTAGAGGGTATGGGTGCATTGTTTGGGCATCGACTACCCAAAAAATTAACCATTTTAGACTTTGGCAATGGTACGACCTTATATTCTCGTT
>JAESGI010000303.1_pt1 | contig 20861 bp, 22 predicted proteins | sample 9269671 | NCBI WGS metagenome assembly JAESGI01 (sample SAMN14515641, study PRJNA621666) | algae metagenome | isolation source: Nostoc indistinguendum CM1-VF10 and co-occurring heterotrophs from gravelly... | place: USA: Clark Mountains, San Bernardino, California | collected 1998-06-05 | reverse complement strand
CAATTTGTGGTAAAAGAAAAAGAGCATTCATTCGCAACAAGCTCTATTTAATGATAATGTTACCAGAATTCTACGAAACAAACCTCAAGCGAGAATTGGGACGTGCAGAATATTTATTACTAAAAATTCTGATTAATTTATTACAATCAATAAAAACTGTTAGCATTGAAGCACTGGCTACTGCTTTACCTATCCCCATATTTTTTGAAAGTAGAAGAAACAGGATTTCTATGTTAGTTTGAAGTGATTTTAACCCAGCTTCTACAAAACTCATTTCTCGATAGTTTTCTTGAAAACCTATATAGGTTTGTACCATGTTTGCTCTTTTCATTAAGAACTGAACGGGTGTAAACAATGGTGATACAGGGTTATCGCCGACTCGCGCACTAATTGCATAACCAACAAGTTCTCCTGTTGCGGTATCGCGTGCAATGCCTGTAGAGACCCCATTACTAAATACTTCTAGGTAGTTACCAGCTTCAATGCCAGCTTTAATAGTAGGTGTGAATTCAAATAACATATTTTTACTTTGTAACAGCTAGTTTTTTAAACCTAACTGTAACTTAAAAATTAAGGTAATGGGTTTGGCTTACTGACTTCTTACGAGATGTGGAAGTGCGATTCGTTGTGTAATGAATCACGGTAATCAGTCATACCTCTCACCCTGACAAAATGAGTGAACGTACAGTAATTATACTGTTACTTTAATTTCTCCAATTGCTAAATGCCGCAAAAATACGGTTGTGCTGATTAGCAATCGTGAGAGAAACTACATTTATTAAAGTTATCTGTGTGCATCAACAACCCTAATAAAAATGGGATATAGCTTAATATATCCTGGTGCAAGATACTGGTGTAAGTGTCAAAGTCTCGGTGGCACTTACACCTTTATTTTCAAACATTTATTTGAACTCAGGCGTTGCATAATAGAGGCATGAATTAGGATTTACTACCGTGCATTGTCCATAGTGCAAATCTACGAAGATAAGAAAAAATGATAAACAAAGAGGTAAATTTGCATTATATTTATGTCGTTATAATCATCAATTTATAGATGTATACAGTCCACCAAAAGGATACTCAGATGAGATAAAAGTTGAATGATTAAAAGCATACGTTAATGGTGAAGGATTCCGAGCTATTGAGCGCTCTAGCATATGTTCACCATACGACTGTAATTTATTGACTAAAATAAATTAGTGAAAAATTGCCAGACGCACCACAACCTATTATCAACACTTAATTAGTTCTGATCATTGTACTAATTAAATTATTTAAGGATTAAGTACAAATAAAAAAAATAGCTATGTTAATAGTAATGATTAATATTTTGTATAATGAAAAATATTTTAACAACAATAGTTTTTTAGGAAAAATTAGACTTTGGGTATATCCCATTCAGGAAAAGCTTAAATTTACTCAACATCAATCACCAAAACAACGTTTAAGAGCAGCAATTGAACAATTAGCGAATAATACAATAGAAACTAATCTGCCTGTAATTGATGATTTAGAACAGATAAGTCAAGAATATCCACAATACCACTGGTTAATTATGGATATTCTGACTACTTTTGTGCGGGCTAATTCTCCTTGTATGCTCCAAGAGGAAATAACAAGCAACTCAACAGTAAAAATTCGCACAGATATTCAAGCAGCCCTTACAGTTATTGCTAGAAGAAATACAAATAAAGACCTAGAAAATGAGCAAATTGATTTGAGTCACACGGACATGAGGGGAGTAAACCTGAAAGGGGCCAATTTAGAACAGGCAAACCTCTATCAAGTTAATCTCTCTGGAGCAAATCTGAGAAAAGCAAACCTAGCAGGGGCAATCTTGAGTGCAGCTAACTTAGAAGGGGCAGACCTCACAGGAGCCAATTTAAAAGGAGCAATTCTCAGCGCCGCTAACTTAAAAGGAGCAAACCTTTCTGGAACCAGCCTGCATCAAGCAAATTTATATTTAGCTAGGCTATATGAGGCAATCCTTGATGGTGTCATACTCAACGGGGCAAATCTAAGGGAAGCGAAATTCTCGCAATAAGACATCACTATACCCCTGTTTTGTTACTCTCGGAAAACAATAATTAAAGCTAAATTTTAAACTTTGATTTGATAACGCTTTAAGCTTTTGTTTTCTAATAGTAAATAAAGTTTTTTAGCGAAAATCTAAAAATTAAAGATCCGGAAATATTTCAGCGATGGGCTTCTCCCAAAGTGAAAAAAGAGGGTTATATGTAGCAACCGCCAATCACAGGATTAATAATGTTAATTATTTAGATTGCTATCCCAATCATGAAATTTATATTTGGCAGGAGACTTGTGAAGCAATTTTTCGATTCCTAAGCGAATTAAATCTGCTTGGATGTCGTCTAATTTCAAATCAGTTTGAATAAATTCATCAATTGAATTGGCTTTCGTCTTCTCTAAAAGAGCTAACAAAATTTGTGATTGAGCAAGTGGGGCATCAACTGATGGATTAGTTTCGATTTGGGAGGATTGTTTATCACTGGGTGCAGAACTAACAAACTGTTTGGTATCCCGGTTATAGCCAGAGAAGTTTTTTTGCTGCGGCATAGGGAACCATTGATTAACACCCCCATAATAAACCGCTCGACCTACAGGCGATGAAGCTGCAATCTCCATGACCTCGGTTGAAGTAATCTTGCGATCGCTAGGAATTAGTTGGGTAGCAATCATGGCGTTGTAAGCTGGAACGTTATCAGGATGAACTAACGCCACTGAAGTTAGCTGAGAGCGCAGTCCGCCAGAAATGCCCAAGTCGTCGGTGTGAGGGTTTTGTACGACAATCCAGAAATGCCAACCGGAACTATCACCGCAAGAACAGTAAGAGATGATTTTGTCTTTGAGCCAACCAATTTCACCCTTGGTATTTTTAAATTTGGAACAGACAGCCGTTCCTTCATCTAAAATAATCAGCTTGGAGCCAGAAATATTTTGAAATTCGGTAAAGCATTCTTTGACCCATTTAACGGCTTCGACCGGAGACATTTCTAGGATTTTAGCCCGTTTAAAAGTATCAACACGACCTTTGAAATAACCGGTTTCTTTCTCGTCACCTTTTGGGTCAATATAAAAGATGTGGATGTCAGGATGTAGCCGCTTGATAGCGTCGATTGCATTGCTAATGGTGATGCCCTTGCCAGAACCAGGGACACCAACCCAAAGCATATTGGTAACTTTTTTGGCGATGTGGCCGATTAAGTCATAGTCAGTCTGTTGCTTTGAGGTATAAGTGGAGATATCGGTATTGACTGAAGGGGAAGAGGCACTTTGCATGGGAGCAGTGGGCATGGGAGAAATTTCACCGAAGCTCTTAGCATTGTGCCCCGTTTCCTCTTCAAACCTTGCTCCCACAGCATGATTCGGTAATTGAGCAAATCGAGCTTGTGGGATACCAAGATTTTGCGGTTGTATCGCCTCTTGAATAACTGTTACTTGTTGGTAGTTAACTCGTGGGTCAATTGTCACTTGCGCTAAATGCCCAGACAATTGCTCACGGGTGGGAAACTGCCCACGTAGCTGAATAAACCAATCAAGTAACCAACGGTAAGCGTAAAATCTTTTTCCTGGCTCGACGGCGCTCAAGTATTCACACACCACATGAGATGATTGCTTGAGCATGGCAAACTCATACTTAGACATTGGCTCCAGATGCAGCATCAAGTCAGCCAGTTCGTTTTTGTTAGCAAAGTATTCGTCTCTGGCAACACTATCACCCATTGCCGAAAGGAAACTGAAGAAGTCGCCACGGATAAAGGGAATCGGTGCAAATTGATGAGTATCGTTTAAATCCTGAACAATTGACCATAGATAACCAACACCAGCTACGACTGCACCGATGGGAGCAAGAGGAGAGGTAGCATAACAAACTGCGCCAGTAAGACCGGTGGCTAGTGTGATGAACTTCGCCAGATTCATGCCATTACGCTCATCTTTGGCGCGGACTAATAACTGATCTTGACGCTCTTGTAACCAAGAGGCGGTATTCCCAGCTTCCAAATACTCAATGCTGGGGTAATCGTCACGTAAAAGTGCCGTTTCTTTGGTTCCTAGCATTGGTATTTGTTGCTGCATGTGAATTCCTCTTACTTAGTTAATTTCCAAATGTTGTAACCAATCTCGCCTGCCATCATTGAAGCTACGTTGTAAGCAAAACAAGCCAGGATTAAACCTGGGTTAGTGTAGCGGAAAGGATTACGACCAACGAATGTGGTGGTGATGTCTAGTACCCAAAAGAATAGTGCGATCGCTCCACCTGTATGACGTTCTTTCATGCCAGCAGCTTTATAATCGCCCCACAATGCCACTGTCAGGTCGATATTCCCATTCGGTTTACTGCCGAGTGTGTATTGTTTTGATTCCTCAAACTCGTTCTTGGCCTGTTGTGGGCCTTTACCACGCAATGTCCGAGCTTCCATAACTTGGACAAGTGCAGAGATACCGAAGCTAATCCAAAACAACACATTGAACGGTAATTGTAACCAACCAAACCAGCCAATCCATTCAGTTTCAAACCACGGGAGGAGGGGTTTTCCTTGGAATAAAACTTGCCAGATGCTATCAGTAGAAAGAAGTGTACCAATCCAGAAACCAATTGCACCAACGAGCTTGTATCCGGGTGTGCCTGGGGTAACGAATTGGGCAATGATATGTGAGATAAAGATGACTGGCAGTGAGATTAATGCCACAATCCACCGAGCTAATAATTCTAAGTAGTCATTCCCCCCTTTTTTCGGCTCTTTTTGTGGTGATGATTCTGGTTTTGGTTGTGAATTAGATTTGTTTGGAGTGAGATATTTCATAGGTCGAACAATTGTAGATTGCCGATAGCGTAGCGTTAGCGACGTAGGAGCGTCTTGTAGATAAGAGAATTGACTGTACCTACAAGAGATGCGGCTTGAGGATTTGAGATTTATTCCGCCCACTTGACTGCTGGGCTTGTACCAAAAACATTCAATCTCCAATGTTCTTGGTCAATTACGGGAATCTTGGTACAGTGGCGAATTCTTACAAGCGTTTTTGAATCTATACTTCCACCGCCATTGCCTCTGTTCAATTCGCCCAATACATAAACCAGTTGAGTCATACACAAAAACTGTCTCATCTTCTAAATAACCTGTAGTGTCAGGTCTAGGGTTACGTTTTTTTGAGTCTAAATAGTTCCTGATTCGTAACTTACTGAATGAGGGCGTAACTCCAAGAGAGTTAATTTTGTCGGCGGTTTCTGCCCTTTGCTCGGCTTTAATGCGTTCTAGTTCTTCAGACTCTCGAATCGTAATGCCACTATTGTAAGTTTTGAATTGGGCTGGCAGTTGTGATAACCAAGGACTTGCAATTAACCCCATGCCCAATAACCCCAACATCGCTTGCTTTTGGTATTTCATAAGCACTCACCCAGAATATTTTACGGTTGTTGCCCGTCGATAGTTTGTGTTGTCTGGGGTGGTGATGCATTAATAACACGAACGTAAACAGACAGCCCAATACAAACTAGAAAAAAAATGACTGATAATCTGAAAAGATTCTGCTCCAAAACCTTACGCCATTTTAAGTTGGAGACTGGAGTTGTTTGCTCAACAAAGAGCGTGTCAAATTTTTCAGGTCCTGAATTGTCGCGGGTCGTGTGGACTTTTTTTCTGATGTCGGCACTCCTAGTTCTTGTAAAAATGCTTCCGGGTCAAAACCAACAGTTGCAGTAGTAGTCAGGGTTTGAACTTGTTTCTTTATCTCATCCCCAGTCTTTAACCCGTACTCTTGGGTAATTTGTTGCCTGATTGAAGGATCTTTGGCCAACTGATAAATAAACGCTATTTCATCAAAACCTTGCTCTGTGCGTCGCTGTAATGAACGAGCATCAAGTTCACTTGTAATTTCATCGAACAATTCTTGCTCAAACTCATGAACTGCCAGCGCTTGAGCAACAGTTTTACCTGCCACAATGTCCAAGAATGCTTTAAAAGTTTCCCGACTGACTCCAGCAAGATGTAATTGTTCACTCACACTTTCTATGGCTTGAGTCTGTATATTCGCCAAATTGCTCTCACCTCCTAACAGCTTCGATTGGTCGAGAGTGCTTTGCGCTAAATTGAACAATCTGTCCAAGCGATCGCTAACCTCAACATCGAATTGGAGAGCATCAGGATTGATGCTTGGATCTTCCTTGGCTAATTCCTGTAAACCAGCAATGATTTTTTCAACAGAGTATTTTTCACCTAGCAATTCAAATAGTTCTGCACGACTAAATTTACTTTCCGGCATTTTGTATTTCTCCTAATGCTTGTGATTTAAACCTGATTTGTTCAGCTTCAAACTGGGTGCGAGTGTACTCAACTTTATTAGCTTCAACAATGGCTGCGACAAGAGCTTTTTTATCAATCCCTTGAACGATATCGGAAAACAATTCCCCAATCTTTCCTACCACCCACACCTGATAAGGTGTGATTGGTGGCGCACGCAGATTGTTCTGTTGAGCAAAAGTATTCATCCTTAGAAGTATTAATCTATACTCTGTAATCAGTTCCGCAACTTTTGCCCATCGTTCTAATGTGCGGGGGCAAATACCCAAAATCTTGATTGCTTTCGCTTTTGACATTGGTAAAATCAATGGATTTGCCCCCGAGCGGCTCGGTTTTTGATTAAAAAGTTGTTCTCTCCATCCTGATTCCATTCAATATGTCAAATCCGTATCAACAGTTTTAAAAAGATAGTCAATATCCGTAGCATCTAAGTGTCAATATGGATATCCACGTTGATGTCAATATGGATGTCAATGAGCATTGTTTATTGACTGTCTATTGACATTGTTCTTTTACAATAAAAGACCTGCATAAGGCAGGTCTTTCTCAAAGTGAAAATTTAGCTTTCAAATACTGGTGGCGGCGGTTCAAGCCCGTTTTGTTTAATAAATTCTGTTAGCTGTGCAATTCTACATACATGAGGAGAAGGCGAACGCTTGTGTTGTGATTGAGTGAAGAATTTATAGTAATGGCTCATGCTGATCAGAAGTTCTTCGGATAACTGTTTAGGGTCAAGATTGTTTCGTATTTGGTAAGCACGAATATAGTCAGTGGGTGTCATCGTAATATATCCTTTGTGCTTAAAAGATTAACTGCTCTTTCAGGCGGCTCAGAGGGCAGGAAGAAAACTGCACATAAGCTGAAAGCCTTTCGATAAACGACTATCCAAGAGGATGTTTGAAAAGTTTTGAGGGGTTGAATTTTATGCTAATCGCCGAACCATAATTCGGATCATGGCAGGCTCATAATCATTGCCGCCATCCCCCCACAAGGTTGTCAAGTCGCTTCGCTCCAATTCGTAATTCGTAATTCGTAATTCGTAATTATTACCCCAAAGGATTTATCCGGGGGCTTGAATAAAGTTGACTTTGCCCTTTTTTTCTTTTTCATAATTAAAATTAGGGGCTTGCACCCTGTGATTTTCTTGCCCGCATCGTAGCCCACTCTTTGACAACTCGATAAACTATCAAGTTCAAGCTATTTTTCTGGAACTGGATGGGTCTTTAAATAACAGATGGTTTATGTATTGACATTGTTTAAAATAGTTGCATTTGCTCGGATTTTTCTTCATTTGCAGAAGTACAAGACATTCCTACTACTTCAGAACAGCGAATCGTTAACTTAGTCCAATTCAAAACTATGTTCGCTTTCTTTTTGTGTCCTGGAGTTGGTAAATGACCAAAAATATATTTGGGGTGACTATCACTACCTGATTGATGCAAATATTGATAAAAAGCACCATCAATTTGGTAAACTTTGGATGAATTTAATAGCTTGCCATCGTACACAGATTTCAGTTCCATCTTTGTGATCCTTACTTTCAAGCGATACTTCCATGTTCTGAAATGACTTTGCAGCTTTCTCTCTTGAATTAGCTATCAACCTTAAGCTATGGCGCTTTTCGGTTAAGATTGCCTCGACCATCGCCATTATTAGTTTCTATCGTCGGTTGCTGAGAACATTCAGATTTATTCCACCGGTGTTCCCAATGATTAATCTGCGTCTTCTGCCGATGCTCTACCAAGATAATGGTGTTTTTGTACTTGGGATCTTTCCCACTGATTAAATAAGCATCACCAAGTGCATAAAATCCGGTAGCTATATAGTGGGGTTTGTTGAGAGACATCAAGGCATTCCAAGCCTCTGAATGTTGGTGTACTTTACTCATTGTGATGCTCCTAATTTTCTCCAAATTTTTAAACCCTGTACCATATCAAATGCCTCACCACATTTGACACTCTTTCCAGCAATCCAAACTTGTGAATACTTGATAGTTACTGGGTAAATATCCATCGAGATAAACGAGCCGATATTGAACCAGTTGAATAACTTCAAACGTGGGTTTTATGAGTGGGAAAGTCTGAAACCGCCCAATTTCAACTTTTTCGCAGATATAACTGTTATATGTGCCATAATTTTTGGGTTGAATCGATTTTTCTCTACAGTCACACTTAAGTTGTATGGCTGTAGAGTTTTTCGTGTTTAATCTAATGCTGTCTTTAGGACTAAAACGCCATCTCAAGAGCAGCTTTTGTTACAGCTAAAGCCTGTTCCCAGATTTCTCGCCAATTGGTTTGCTCGTTATAGGATGCCATGACTAATTCAGACTCTACCCATACGCGACAGAACAACACATTTTCATCTGTTCCTGGCTGCGGCTGTAGTGTAATGGGAGAATATAATTGTTGTGGGGTCAAAGTTGCAATCGCCGCAAGTATGCACTTTGAGAAATGCGTATCGTAGCCTGATTCTAAAATATACGTCCGGTCTGCTTGAATAGTTATCAGCAACTTGCAGGTTTCTTTTTTGCGGCGTTCTGTATTCTCAAACCGCAGTTCTTTAAGATATCCAGTTAAGGCAGTTTGAGGGACAGCGCTCGGTTCACCATTTAGCTTGTACCACAGTCCTCCGTGCTGACGATTGCAGTAGATTTTGCAACTACCAGCATCAGAATGCAATCCCAGTTTCGGTTTATTGATTGAAGCGATCAACTGCTTGAGTAGTTCCTCTTGGCGCATCAAGGCAGCAAGTAGTTCAGCATTTTCTTGAGGGTTCATTTGTTTGTACCAAAAGCATTTTCACTTTCGCATTGGCGCAGCCGTTTAATTGTGATATATGAAGCATAGAGCCAATAAAACAGCGCTCTTGATTTCACAAAAGCGCTTTTTATTACTAATTATTTGCCCTGTACAGATTATTGATGTGAAACAAATCTTGCTAACAACTCTTCACGAGATAACTGAAGACATAGCGGAGTAAATTCCTCTGGTGTTAGCTGCAACAAGCTATCAACGACTCTTGACAACTCTTCATCAACAGAACCAAACCGGAATCTTAACAAGTTTTCTACAACTTGACGTTGCCCTTGCTGTACTCCCTCTTGTAATCCTTGCTGTTTAGTAGTTTCTTCCCACTGCTGGTAAGCTTGCGACAAATTCATAATTAATTCCTGCTCATCTTCTGTTAAAGTTTCTTGCTGTTGAACTATAATCACCCGCAAATTAGTAATCAGTTTGAGAGTATTTTGTCTTAATTGGTTGCTTTCGGGTAATGCCAGCAATTCATCAATGGCAGTACGTTGCGTTTCGCCTCTACCCAAAATCCTCAGCCATAATGTTTCTTCTGTTACTGGTAGCTCGTTAACCGCTACTATTGCTGCTCTAAAACATTTCTGGAAAAAGTAAACTCCCCTGCTCCACTTTTCTAAATCTAGTTTAACGTCTAAATCCTCCAACAGAGAGGCGGAAGCACTAGGCGATATAATCCACAAACGAGCTAAACTATCTTCTGGTAAGCTGGTTTTCTCTCGCTTGGCTTTACGTTGTGAGTCTGCAATCACGGTAAACAGTTTCAGAAAACAGTTGCGTACCTCTGACCTACTTGGTTGATTGCGAAATGGTTCCAAGAGTGCCGTATTTAGTACAGCGATTCTGCCCAACAATCCAAGATTTTGAGCTTGGGCAGTTGCTGCGCTTGTAAATAAAACGTCAACAAATCTGGCTTCATCAGTTACTTGTTTGTTAACTTCTACTCTACCTAAAGGAGACAACAACTCCTCTAATAATTCCTTAGAAAACTGATCGTAAGGCTTGCTACTCATGTTTTAAAGGCGAACTGTGTATTATTTTACAAGGATTGGTTATGGTTGCATGGTGGGCATTAAAACCCACCATCTCACTTACGCCACTTCTAACTCCCGACGAACTTGCGGCAGTTCAATTGGAGCAGTTATCCTGGACAGTCCCTCTACAGCCTCTTTTACGCTCCAATACTTCATGCCATTGCTACGCTGCCAATAGTAAGTCTTGGGGTCGTTTTCCCATATTTCATCAGCGTTTCTGACCTTGAAGACAATTCCCAAGAACTCACCATCTAGATATACGTTGTGAGCCGTCTGAAGGTCAGTGCGTCCTACATACGTCAAACGATAGCCGTCCACTGGCGTACACAAGTCTTCTGCACGAGTCCCGCGATACCCGCAGTTACCGCACCCATGACCACCACAATCTGGACACATGGCAGCAGGCATATTCCACTTCGGCAGGGTGAAGTCCCATTCAGCAAGTGGGGTTAATAGTTGAGGTTTCTGCGAAGTGTAGCAACCAGCATGACCGATTACCTTATCAGAATGGTATTGGATGCTCAACGATAGCCAATCACAATCACCTAACAAGCCAATTTTCTCAGAAGCTTGTTTCAAGTCCTTATCTTCCTTGTGATTGCACTCTACTGGAGTAGAAAGGCTCTCTTTCACCTCTGCTACTGCACGTTTGAAACACTCTTTGTGGTATCGAGCATAGCCGTGGGTCATTTTCACCCACACAATATCATCACTGTTGATCCAGATAGTTACCACATCTTCGGGCTGACAGTTTTTGGAGTAGTCCGACTGATTGACGATGGTTGCAATGATTTGGCGATCGCGTGTGGTTAGCGGATCTTTTGTTGGCGCAGGGGCTGAAAGTTGTGTCATCATTAGAAATTGCCTCTTCTTTGGTTAGCGGGGGCATAGGGGCGATCGCAGAGTTTTGCAGACAGCGCGATCGTCCTATTTTTATTGGTCAGAGCGTTGTGCTGAAAGCACAGCACTTTCAATCTAGATTTGGCGAAGCCTCATTTTTAATACTCCTAGTCAGTGACTGGAGCTACCAAGCAGGATATACAGTGTGCAAGTGACAAAGGGCTTTAACAGTTTCACTCATCCAAGAGTCATCCTGTCGGTAATTTTATTAACCGAATCCGTTTTCCCAATGTGTACCTCTCACCTTCTCTGGTTGTGCCAGTGCATCAGCTACCTCTCAATTGGTACTTCCGGTTCTCTTTTCATGGTTCAGTAGTTCTGGTTTGCAACTCTTTTGCGTTTAGACGCAGGCGATTCGCTTTCCTTGGCTCTAATATAAGCATAGACTGTTGCCTGTGCAATTGTCAAGAAAATGTAAAGTAAAAGTCTATGCAAAAGCTAGAATGCTTATACTGCTCATATTCCAGGTATCTAGGCAAAGTCTAGACAAGAACTTAAGATTGGATATAGTGTTAAAGAAAGATTATTTAAGAGGTAAAGATGCCGAAGTTTTTAGCTGAAGGTGAGAGTCAAATGAATTTTCGTATTTCTGCTGACAAGAAAGAGGCGTTTAAAAAATATGCAGAAGAACACAACACTTCAGCCAGTAAGTTGATACTAGAGTTCATTGACAGCTGTTTGGGAATTGTGCCTACTAAAGAACAAGCTGACTTGACAGAAGTAAGAGAAAGATTATCTAGGTTGGAAGATTTAGTTATGGGGGAATCAGCCGCCTGAGAGGGGAAAACGAAACTCTCAGGCAATGGCGTGATCGTGTTTTAGCTTTAAATCCAGAAAAAGAACCGTAACCCCGTCATGGGGTTTTTTAATGCCTTTACTTTTGTAAATACTATATGTAAAGGTCAGCCTTGACTTATGCTAGACGTTAAGTGTAGGCTGTAGACAAAGGATTAAGGATAATTACTAGCTAAAGTCTAGAGCTTTTAGCAATATTTAACCTATCGATATTTAAGCCATTCATTAGGACTTGAGCCGATTCCCTTGTCCAAGGCAAGCCCCTTAATAAAGCAGCCATTTACCCTAACTGGAGCAGAGAATATGTCACAGATCGAAATCGCCCAGGTAATTGAGCAGATTAAAGAAGAGATTCAGATAGACACAAGTGGTCAAGGAAAAGCTAGCATCAGAGCCGCAGCAAGACTAGCAGATGTGCAAGATTCTTCCCTTCGTCGCGCGTTTTTAAGTGCGGCACTAGAACCATCTGCATTGGCTCAAAGTATTATGCAGTCAGGGTTTGATAGTGCGGCACTAGAATTATGGAGTGAGCAAGGAATTCCAGATATGGGACTTGCTGCAATTATTGAGTACTACGCTTACGATGCTGGCAGATACTGCAAAAAGCAAGCTCGCTTAGTATGCAAAGCGTTCAACAGGATTGGTATTCGAGCTTGGATGCAAGACATTAAAGGTTGGAGCAAGTCTGAGCAACATAACCAACCAGTTCAGCCCCCTGCACCAGCGCTTCCTCCAGTCGAGCAACGGCTACATACTTTTGTACAGGCAATGAAGACTTTAGCCGAACTCACAGGTGGCAGACTCAACCCATACATGGAACAGAATTGTAAAGATTTTGCCGCCAATCTGATAGCTGACTACAACAGACAGTCGCTAACCTGCACAAAAGAAAAATGGCTGGGCGTGGTCAACTTTGCAGAGAGCGAACTTGGAAAGAGAGTCCCTCTAAGCGGCGCTCACTACCGTGGTCATCTTGGCACATGGGTGAGAACATTTTATCCACACTTGGGCGTAGGCGTAGCCCGTCGAAGGCATCGCCAAGAAACGCGATTAGTTAACGGTGTGCAACAGCCCATCTATGTCTACGCTTGTCACGATCCGGCTGTTGCGGCTGGGTTGACCAAAGCTATAGAAGAGTTCTTTGCTCATCCCAGCCCTGGTACAGCACTAAAGCAGGCAGGTGCTTTCGCTAGAAAATCTTTAGTAACGGCTTGATGGACATTAGTCATTGGGCATTGGGCATTGGTCATCGGTCATCGGTCATCGGTCATTGGTTATCGGTCAAGCACAGCGAGCGATCGGCCAGTAATCAAGAATTAAGACTTTTACAACAAAGGTAAATTTTACCTTGAGGGGAAAAGATATGGAACTCGGCTACTTCCAGAAAGATGTACTCATTGAAAAACTAGCTAAGAAGTTCTACGCAATTCAAGGCTATGTAGTCCGCGAAAGCTACCGGATGCAATCAGCTACACATCCAGCAGAAAGAGCGTGTGTGGCTATGGCTTTCACTGCAATCGAAGAAGTTGAGTTTGAACTTGCTAACGATGACGATACAGAAATTATCAAATGGCAGCGAGGGCAATCTCTGAGTGAAGAATGTCAATACTACTTTTGCAAATATGAGAAATTTACTTTAACACTATTGACTTCGCCACATACAAATATGACTCGTGTAGAAGTTTATTTAGAGAATACAAAGCTTTACGTTTCTGAAAAAGCAATCAGCCCTCAAGAAGCAACAGAAGAACTACAGGGTTTTATTAGCACACTTGCTGCACAATTACAAACTTTGAGCCGAATTGAGTTTTAGGAGTATTTATGAAAGTCGTAGTTCAAGTAGTAGAAAAAATCATTAGTGAAGCACATATTTACATTCCTGATGGACTCACAGAAGATGCAATCAAACAGCACATTGTTCGACTTTATAACAGTGGTGAAATAACTCCTGATTTAAACATATTTCAGGTTGATTTTGAATCCATCAGCGCAAAGATTGTTCAACAACCGCAGGAAGCAGCATGACTGCCACACCATTACTAAAACCCCAGACAGCTATTCTTGAAGCTGTCACCCGGCATCCTCTCAACTTCTACGAGTCACCTTCATGGTTCACAACTGAACTACTGCGCCATGTTCCGTTATCTGGTGTGATTGGTGAGCCGTGTGTGGGGCATGGAGCGATCGCAACATTACTATCGGCGTGGCCCTACACCAAGCAAATGTGGACGAACGATATTGATCCACATAAAGCGGCTGATTACCAAATGGATGCAACACTATCCGATTCATGGGCTAAGTTTCCCGATTGCGATTGGATTTGCACTAACCCACCATACGCGGAATTTGCTGCACCAATTATCAATAATGCCTACCAGAAAGCGCGTGTGGGTGTCGCCGCTTTTTTACTTACCAGCTTTCTCGAACCCTGTGATGATCGGGCTGATTTCTTACAGCAGCACCCGCCGTCGCTTATCATCATCATGCCACGCTTCTGTTTTCGCAAGGATAAGAGGGGCACTCGTTGGGCTACCGACAACATAACCATTTTATGTTTGGTATGGGACAAACGTGCAACAGGGCAGCAAATTATTATTCGTCCCAAGTCAGCGATCGCTGGGTTTTACAAGAACCCTGAGCAGGCCATAACGCAAGAGCAGTTGTACGGGCGATGCCTACGGCGGCAAGCTACGCCAAAGGAGAATTATGCAACAGCTAACTTTATTTCCCGAATCTGCTTCTACTTTACCAGTTGCTTATTATCCAGAGTTTCTGAGCAAGGAAGAAGCTGACAAGCTATATCAGCATTGTCAAGAACTGCAATGGAAACAAAATCAAATCAGGATGCTGGGTAAAACTATGCCTGTTCCGCGCTTAGAGTGCATTTATGGCGATGAAGGCTGTGATTACCTCTACTCCAAGAGCGTACTACTTAAACCACTGCCTTGGACTTTATCGCTAGCCCAAGTGCGAGATAGGATTACTGCTGCTACTGCCTACAACTTCCGCATTGTCATCGGCAATCAGTACCGCAGTGGACAGGATAGCATCGGTTGGCATTCCGACAATGAACCATCTATGGGATTCAACCCAGCGATTGCATCAGTCAGTCTGGGGTCATGTCGCAAATTCCAAATCAAAGCCATCGGCGGTAGACCAACGGACTTCTGGTTGGAACACGGCAGCTTACTTGTGATGCACCCTGGCTGCCAGTCCACACATCTGCATCAGGTTCCGAAGACAAACAAAGTTGTTAGTACCCGTATCAATCTCACATTTCGACCACACACAGGAGGCGGGAGATGAGAAGGGTAAGGGGGAAAGGAATTGTTCTAACTCCTTTAACCCTTACCCTTTAACCTTTTCCCTTTCTCAAGTCTAAAAAAGTCTCAAAGCGGCATGACCCATAGTGCCGCTTCATTTCCATGCGTCAAAAAACAGAGGGAATATGCGTATAATCGAATCTGATTCTCAAGCTAAACATCAACAAGAATGGCTCAACAGTTACGTTGACGAAGAAATCATTGCCCTGAATGTCAAATCGCTCTACGGCACAACACCCTACGAATATCTGCTCTACAGTCCTAAAATCTCCCGTCGCAATGATGGAAGATTGCGCGATCACGATTTAAAAAAGTACCAGCACATTGAATTAGGCGGCTGGTGGTGCAGTGGCGTTGACCCTCTCAATGAGTATGCGCCGATGATGTGGGGCTGTTTCAAACCTGACCACCCCCGAAGAGATCGCCAGAAGATCCACAAATTCATCAAGTACGAGCATCCATTCAGAGAAGAGACACGCGCCTTCTTCCTTTTAGTACCGAATCGCATTTGGGTAAAAGTCTCCAATCGTAGCGGCATTCCCATCACTGAAGAGGACTTACAACATCCTGGCGGTTTCTGGCACTGGGTTTGGCGGCATAATGTACCAGTGACAATAGTGGAAGGTGTCAAGAAAGCGGGGGCATTATTGACTGCGGGTTATGCTGCGATGGCGTACCCGCCCGCCGCAGGCATCGCAATTCCTGGCGTTAACGCAGGATACCGCACACCACAGGATGAGTACGGTACTGCCATCGGTAAACCCTCTCTGATTCCCGACTTGAAACATTTCGCAACACAGGGGAGACAGGTTAATATTTGCTTTGACCAGGACAACAAACCTAAGACAGTCCAGCGAGTCAGAACCGCCATCAGTCGCATGGGACGGCTGCTGGTAAATGAGGGTTGTTCGCTACGAGTCATTGATTTACCTGAAGGCCTCGAGAAAGGGGTTGATGATTTTATCGTTGCTAAGGGTCAGCCGGCATTTGACGCACTCTACAATACGGCTGTTGCACTGGAGTTGTGGGAGATTAAGCTGTTTACTTTGCTCACTTATTCGCCTGCGATCGCACTCAATCAAAGATTCTTGGGCCAGCTTCTCGTCCCCGAAGGTGAAAAGCTGATTATCCTCAAGGCTCCCAAAGGTACTGGTAAAACCGAATGGCTGGCAACGGAGGTGGCAAAAGCACACGACCAAGAGAGACGGGTACTAATAATCACCCATCGCATCCAGCTAGGTGAGGCATTGTGTAATCGATTTGGTGTTAACTATGTTACCGAAGTCCGCACGAATGAAACAGGCACATTGTTGGGATACGGGGTGTGTGTTGATTCGCTGCATCAGGAAAGTCAGGCGCGATTCAACCCTAATGACTGGGCGAATGATGTCATTATTATCGACGAATGCGACCAAGTTTTCTGGCATTTGCTCAACTCTGGTACTGAAGTGCAAAAACGTCGGGTGTCCGTTCTCAAAAACCTCAAGCAGTTAGTACAAAATGTTCTAGGAAGTAGTCAGGGAAAGATTTACCTATCTTCTGCCGATGTATCAGATACTGATGTGAAGTATGTTTTATCACTCGCTGGAGAATATCGAGTTAATCCATTTGTCATCGTCAATAATTATCGGCACGTAGCTGGAAACTGTTACAACTATTCTGGTAGTAACCCGAAGAATTTGATTGCGGCTCTTGATAAAGCAATCACCAAAGGGGGACATCATCTATTGTGCTGCTCTGCTCAAAAGGCTAAGTCTAAGCGGGGAACCCAGGCACTTGAAGAACGTTTTCGCCGTAAATTCCCAGAATTGCGAATCCTGAGAATAGACAGCGAATCTGTTGCTGACCCCTCTCATGCGGCGTTTGGCTGTATCGCTCACCTGAACGAAATTCTTACCCAGTATGATTTGGTTATCGCATCTCCAAGTTTGGAAACTGGGGTATCCATCGACATTCGAGGACATTTTGATGGTGTTTGGGGAATTTTCCAGGGGGTGCAGCCGGTTAACTCTGTGCGGCAGATGTTGGCGCGGCTACGGGAAACTGTAGACCGTCACATTTGGGTGAGAGAGTGGGGGATGTCGGTTGTGGGCAATGGCTCTACAACGATAGGAGGATTATTGCGGAGTCAACACGTCGCAACACAAGCGAACATTGCGCTGTTGTCGGCGGCGGATAATGACGACTACAGCTTTATTGACCAGAATTTTCAGCCCGAATCTTTACAGACTTGGGGGAAACGTGGTTCTGTGATTAACGTCGAGATGCGGCGCTATCGAGAGTCTGTGCTTGCGGGTTTGGTTGAAGATGGCTACACCATTATTGATGCCGACGATGTTGATGACGATGAAAGTGGGGCAGTAATTGAGTCGGTTAAAGCGGCATCTGTTGAATTGTATACTGCTGAATGTCAGGCGATCGCTAATTCTGATGAACTCTCTGGGGCTGAACTCAAGAAGCTGCAAGACAAAAGAGCGAAAACGAAAACTGAACGACACCAGCAGCGTAAGGCTGAATTATCCCGCCGCTATGAAGTTGAAGTTACGCCTGATTTGGTCGAGAAAGATGATGATGGGTGGTATCCTCAACTGCGGATGCACTATTATTTGACGCTAGGGCGAGAGTTTTTGACGAACCGTGATGCCAAACGAGCAAAAGCCCAGTTAGAGGCTGGGGAGAATTCGGTTTGGAAACCGGATTTTAACAAGGGGCAGATGTTGCCATCGGTGCTGTTGTTAGAAGAACTGAATCTGTTGCAGTTGCTTACACCAGACGTTCAGTTGCGGGGGTCTGATGAGAAGATGCTGGAGTTTAAAGCACTGGCTGTAAAGCATCGGCACGTTATCAAGAATTACCTGAATGTCAGTATCTCAGAAAAACTGACTCCGATAGCGATCGCTCAGAAGTTACTTGCCAAGATAGACTTGAAGTTGGACTACATTGGTCGGTTGGGTAAGCGTGAAAATCGGGAGTGCGTTTACCAGTTTGTTCCACCCGATGATCAGCGTGATTCGATTTTTGGGCAGTGGTTCAATCGGGATGAACTGTTTCAAAATGAGTTGGTGTCAGTCAGCAATAATATAGTGTTAAACACACCAGTCACTGACACGACACCTATTGATATTCCCCAAACAGTTACCCAAGTGGAAAATCCTGTTGCCCAAGGTTGGAAGGGGCTGAAACTGAAAATGCAGCAAGGCATGAATTGCGCTGGCTCTTTCTACCAAGAGCTTGTCTCTAAAGTTGGCGAGGCTGTCGGTGTTGCTGATGGTGAGCCTTACTGGAATGGCTGCCTAGGGCAATGGCAGGTCTGGGTTAACTTTGCTCTTGGGTGTACGTCTGTGGTGTGCGATTGGCTAGAAGTTGTGTAGTGAGAGAAAGCTTTGGTAAAGAGTTGAGTAATTCATGCTTTACTATTTCGTCTTACCAGCTTTTTTAGAGACAGCAATTGCACCAACTCCAAACAATAGACCTAGTAGGGAAGTAGGTTCTGGTACTGATGTATATGAAGAACTCAGGGTAATATTGACAGCAGAATCTTGATAGATGTATGTTCCTGCCCGTCCCACTGCACCCGTCAAGGTAATTTCAGAGCTTGAAGTTCTTTCTAGGGTATATCTAGGGGCATCAAAAGCAATGCCAAAATCAACTACTAAATTCCAATTCGACCCAGAGTCAAGCTCAAAATCGACATCTGGAGTTAAGTTACCGCCATTAGTAGGGACTCTCTTCAAATTTAGGTCTAGATTGTTGACGGATAGCTCCCAATCGCTCAAAGTCCCGGACTCTGAGTAAACCACGAATCCCGAATATTCGCTTTCTTCTGGCAAAGAGTTCGTAAGGAATGGGCTAGTAGCATCGACTAAAGTAAAATCACCTGAAAATTCTTGTCTAGTTAGAATAGCTCCCAGCACTGGAGTAGCATGAAATACGCTTGCAACTACCAAACCAATCACGGCAACGCTAACTTTAGGGAGTCGAACTTGATTCATGGATTAGGTATGCTATCTAAAATTGTTGAAGGTATGCTATCACATCGGGAGCAACTTAAGATACATTCGATACACCAAAACTTCTGCGATGTGCGGTGTTCTCGAAGAATCGCTCAAGCCAAGAAATGGGCAATATATTAAAGAATTACTCAGTACCCTAACGATTGATGAGCGTTGCGGTGTGATGCTGAAGTTTGAAGACGCAAGCCCTGACAAATTTGCTTAATTGGTGGCAGATACACCCAATCTAAGCCCCAGCGATAGCCGTTTCTACGTCCATTGAAACAAGTTTATTTAATTTTGAGAGATTAATCTCTGAATTAATGAGATATTAAGTTGAAAACGGTTCTTCAGATAGAAACTTATGGCAAGCGATGATCGCAGCGATAAGGCAAAGACAGGCACGGTGCCGTCAGCCGCGAACCCCGGGATCGTGCGGCCTCCTTTTGTCTACCTGGGCGCGATAGCCCTGGGTCTGTTGCTGCATTTCGCATGGCCAGTTCGGCTCGTGCCTGGTGCCGTGAGCGTGCCACTCGGGGGCACTGTAGTGCTTGTCGCTGTCGCACTATTCCTCTGGGCTGTACGCACGTTCTGGATCGCTGGCACGCCCGTTCCGGGCAATCGTCCCACCACCACGATCGTAAGCACGGGGCCCTATAGATACAGCCGCAATCCCATCTACCTGTCTTTCTCGCTGTTCCATCTCGGCGTCGCATTCTGGGTGAACAGTATTTGGCTACTTGTCACCCTTATGCCAGCAGTGGTGCTGATGTCGTTCGTGGTCATCCCGCGAGAGGAGCAATACTTGGAGGACTGCTTCCCATCAGATTACTTGCCCTATAAAGCTTGTGTACGTCGCTGGCTGTAAGCAGCCGCTGAACAAGGGCGTCAATCACCCGTCGCTGGAAAGTATGAAGGCAGGGGGCAGGGGAAAAAGACATAGGAAAAGAGGAAGGGGAAGTCTTACTGCAAAATTCTCTCCCTCGCTACCTGCTCACTTAGGGCGGCCGCATCATGTCAATAAGCAAAGTATATTGTCAATAGAGTTAAAGTAATGTCATTACCGCTCACTTATTGCCAAAGTTTTAGGCATCACTTTGGGGCTTAAAAAATAATCAAGCGCGAAAGGAAAGATTTTTTCGTTGGTTCTTAACCTTCGTTGTGATCAAGAGTAATTTAGATGCGTTTGCCCTACCTGCTCACTACATCTGATACCCGACACCCGGCACCTAAAAGCCTTATATATAATGGGTTTGCCGTTAACAAGCGTGCCATTCGGGAAAGTGCCGTCAGCTTCCTCTACTGCGGCAAGCCATATTTCTTGCTGCTATCGAGGTTCTTGCTTTGTTAATGGTCGGACTTGTCCCTTAGTAGCCAGCAGAATCTGCGATTAATTGGGCGTTCGCTTGTGGGTCAAAAATCTCCTTTGTTCCTGCAAAACTACAAAATACTTGGCCAGGAGAGAGTCAGCAGTATGATTAAATTACTTGACCAAAACAGAAGCAGCAGCCACAATACACTACTAATTATCCTCAGCTTCATTTGAGACAAATCAATGTTTTTGAGGGAGCATCCCAATTTGGCAAAAAGATGGGAAGAAGACAAGAATATTCGCGATTGTAACTCGCGAATAAAAGGGGAACTGTACATCAACACCGGAATTCGAGAGAATTAATAATGTTCAACAAGC
>JAESGI010000302.1_pt1 | contig 20896 bp, 18 predicted proteins | sample 9269671 | NCBI WGS metagenome assembly JAESGI01 (sample SAMN14515641, study PRJNA621666) | algae metagenome | isolation source: Nostoc indistinguendum CM1-VF10 and co-occurring heterotrophs from gravelly... | place: USA: Clark Mountains, San Bernardino, California | collected 1998-06-05 | reverse complement strand
GTATTTCCATTCCTGCAATCGCGGCAAGCGTTCGATCACCGCCGATTTCCGCAGCGAGGAAGGCCGGGCCCTGGTGCGCCAGTTGGCCGGCCACGCCGATATCGTGATCGAGAACTTCAAGGTCGGCGGGCTCGCCAAATACGGGCTCGATGCCGCGAGCCTGCGCAAGCTCCACCCCAGCCTGATCTACTGCTCGATCACCGGCTTCGGGCAGGACGGGCCCTATGCCGAGCGCGCCGGCTACGACTTCCTGATCCAGGGCATGGCCGGCTCGATGTCGATCACCGGCCAGCCGGACGGCCAGCCGACCAAGGCCGGCTATGCCAAGACCGACATCTTCACCGGGCTCTATTCCACGGTCGGCATCCTCGCCGCGCTGCGCCGGCGCGACCAGACCGGCGAAGGCGCGACGATCGATCTCGCGCTGATGGACACGCAGGTCGCCGTGCTCGGCAATCAGGCGCTGAACTATCTGGTCTCTGGCAAGCCGCCGGCCCGGCTCGGCAACGCCCACCCCAACATCGTGCCCTACGAGGTCTTCCCGGTGGCCGATGGCCACATCATCATCGCCACCGGCAATGACGGGCAGTATCGCCGGCTCTGCGAGGTATTGGGCCGTGCCGATCTCGGCACCAATCCCGACTATGCCGACAATAAGGGCCGCGTCGCCGGCCGCGCCGTGCTGATCCCGATGCTGGCCTCGCTGACCGCGCGCCGGCACAAGGGCGAGCTGCTCGCGGCGCTGGAAGGCGCCGGCGTCCCGGCCGGACCGATCAACGATATCGGCGAGGTCTTCGCCGACCCGCAGGTGATCGCCCGCGGCATCAAGACCGAGCTGCCGAGCGCTGCCGCCAAGGCCGGCGCGATCCCGACCGTCGCCTCGCCGATCGTGATCGACGGGGTGCGCCAGGTCGCCGGCCGGCCGAGCCCGAGGCTCGGCGAGCACAAAGACGAAATCCTCAACGACCCCACCTGGAGTGGACGACATGGCTGAACGGACCGGCGGGCAAATCCTCGTCGACCAACTCCTGATCCACGGCGCGACCGATGCGTTCTGCGTGCCGGGCGAGAGCTATCTTGCCGTGCTCGACGCGCTGCACGACGCCAATCTCAAGGTCACGATCTGCCGGGCCGAGGGCGGCGCGGCGATGATGGCGGAAGCCGCCGGCAAGCTCACCGGCAAGCCCGGCATCTGCTTCGTGACGCGCGGTCCCGGCGCGACCAACGCCTCGCCGGGCATCCATATCGCCGACCAGGACTCGACGCCGATGATCCTGTTCGTCGGCCAGATCGAGCGCGGCATGCGCGAGCGCGAGGCCTTCCAGGAACTCGACTACCGCGCCGTCTTCGGCACGATGACGAAATGGGCGACCGAGATCGACGACGCCGCGCGCATCCCCGAGATCATCAGCCGCGCCTTCCATGTCGCGACCTCGGGCCGACCCGGCCCGGTGGTGATCGCGCTGCCCGAGGACGTGCTGACAGATCTCGCCGACGTCGCCGATGCCGAGCCCTATCAGGTCACCGAGACGCACCCCTCCCTGCTGCAGACCATCGACCTGCAGAAGCGGCTCTGGGCGGCGAAGAAGCCGGTCGCGATCCTTGGCGGCTCGCGCTGGAACCCGCAGGCGATCGAGCGCTTCCAGCGCTTCGCCGAACGCTTCGACCTGCCGGTCTTCGTCTCCTTCCGGCGCCAGATGCTGTTCCCGGCCGACCATCCGAACTTCGGCGGCGACCTCGGCATCGGTCCCAACCCGAAGCTACTTAAGCGCATCCAGGAGAGCGATCTCGTCATCCTGGTCGGCGGGCGGCTCTCGGAGATGCCGAGCCAGTCCTACACGCTGTTCGGCATTCCCAATCCAGGCCGGCCGCTGGTGCATGTCCATCCCGACCCGGAAGAACTCGGCCGGGTCTACCGCCCGTCGCTCGCGATCAATGCGACGCCGACCGCCTTCTGCGCCGCGCTCGAGACCGTGCACCCGCCGCAGGAGATTCCGTGGGCCGGTGCCGCCGCCGAGGCGCATGAGGCCTATCTTGGCTGGAGTGAGCAGCCGGCCCCGGTGCCGGGCAAGTTCCATCCCGGCGAGATGGTGACCTGGCTGCGCCGCAACCTGCCGGCCGATGCGATCATGTGCAACGGCGCCGGCAACTACGCGACTTGGGTGCACCGCTTCCACCGCTTCACCAAGTTCGCGACGCAGCTCGCGCCGACCTCAGGCTCGATGGGCTATGGCGTGCCGGCGGCGATCGGCGCCAAGCGGCTCTTTCCGGAGCGCACCGTCGTCGCCTTTGCGGGCGATGGCTGCTTCCTGATGAACGGCCAGGATTTTGCGACCGCGGTGCAGTACGAGCTGCCGGTGATCGTGATCGTCGTCGACAACGGCATGTACGGCACGATCCGGATGCATCAGGAGAAGCACTATCCCGGCCGCGTCTCGGCAACGACCTTGAAGAACCCGGACTTCGCTTCTTACGCCAAGGCGTTTGGCGGCCATGGCGAGCGCGTCGAGACGACCGAGCAGTTCGCGCCGGCCTTCGAGCGGGCGGTGACCTCGGGCAAGCCGGCGATCATCCATTGCCTGCTCGACCCGGAGGCGATCACGCCGGCGAAGACGCTGTCGACGATCCGGGCCGAGGCCATCGCGGCGCAGGCGTCACAGGGCGCCTGAGCCCTCGCGGCCAAACCACATCCGGCGCAGCAGCCCGTCCCGCCAGACGAACTGGTGGACCAGTGCCGCGCCGAGATGGACCAGTCCCAGCGCGACGAGGCTGTCGAATACCAGCCCGTGCAGGCCGCGCATCAGCTCATAGGTCGCCTTGTCTGGTCCGATGGGATGGGGCACCGAAAACCAGCCGAAATACAGGGTGGGGATCTGGATCGGCGCAGCCGAGACCATCAGCAGACCCGTGACGGGCAACGCGAGCAGGCAGAGATAGAGGCCGGCATGCACGGCCAGCGCCGCCCGGCGCAACCAGACGCTGGCGGGCAATGGCTCCGGATCCGGGATGGCGAGCCGCAGGCTCAGCCGCATCACGACGAACAGGGCGACGGTCAGCCCGATCGATTTATGCCACTGATAGAGGACGAACCGGCCGAGCAGGTCGCGGCTCTCGTCGCCCATCAAACGCGACAAGCCGTACTGGACAGCGATGAGCGCCACGGTCAGCCAGTGCAGGGCGACGAGCGCCGGATGCCAGCCAGGCGGCCTCGCGACCGCCGTGGTCATTGCCCGAGCCGCCCCTTGATCGCGATCTCGACCTGATCGTCGACGACATTGACCTCGCGGCCGATGCCGAAGGCCGAGCGCGAGAAGGCTGCGCTGGCACGAAATTGCAGGCGACCATTGCGCTCGGCGGCCCCGACATCGTCCTCGGCGACGGCGGTCGCCGCAACCGGATGGGTGACCGAGCGGATGGTCAGCCGTCCCTGGATCGTCAGGCTGCGGTCGCCTGTCCGGGTCACGCTGTCCGAGGTGAAGCTGGCGACCGGGTGATGGGCCGTGTCGAGCATGCTCTCGCCCTTGATGAAATCATCGACCAGCGACGTGCCGGTGTGCAGCGATGCGGTCTCGATGGTGATGCGGATACGGCTGCGCTCCGGGCGTGCGAAGTCGAGCGCCACGACGCCATCATAATGCTGGAACTGGCCCGAGGCGGTCGGCACGCCGAAACGGCGCGCGACGAAGCCGACCTCGCTGGCCCCCGGCCGCAGCGACAGGGAAGTCTGGGCGACCACCGCACCGGCCGCCAAGAGCGCGAGCATGGACACAGCAAGTCGGGTCATGGCGCGACGGACTGCCCGAAACATGGCATGGCGGTGGCAGACGCCGCCTCACACGAAGAGTTGAAATCGGTGCTCCGGGAGATCGGGCGCATCGCCAACCGCCAAAACAGGCAGATACCGGGGCTCCAGCGAGCGGCGGCGGCGTTCCATAAGCCTTCTGCGTCTCCAGACAGAAGCATCCCCGCGAAAACGCGACTGCCAGTGCCATTGAACCTTTCGGCTCGCACTTCGTTTCAGGGAGCAGGCAGGGAGTAACAGCAATGTCACGGCGCAGGGTACTGGCAATGGGACTGGCGGGAGCGCTCGGCCTCGCCATGGCTCCCCAGGCGCAGGCGGCCGGCTTCTTCGACGATCTGGCGCGCATTTTCGGGGCGCGCCCGACGCCGCCGGCCATGATCGGCCGCGGCGACCCCTTCATCGGCAGCGATCCCTTCGAGATGACGGTGAAACCGAAACGGCAGAAGCCGCGCGCAGCCGCGGCGTCGACCAAGCCGGCGGAACCTACGGTCAAACTCGATCCGGCGACTGATCCGCATTGGTATCTGCACGATCCGACGCTGCGCAAAGGCGACATCGTCGTGACGCGCGCGGGCGTCGTCGTCTTCGACGGGCGCAGCGCTTCGGAGCACTCACCGGCCGCCTTCACGGCGCTGGGCGACACGAAGCGTTTGCCGAAAGCGCAGCAGCAGGTGCTGCAGGCCGCGGCTGCCGGCGGGCGGGCGTATTTCCGCTATGACGGCGAGGCCAGCCCCGCTGCGCTGGTGCAGAAGATCAGGGCCGAAAACGCGATCTCGCTGGCTCAGTAGGTCGCGCGACCGCCCGACAGATCGAAGACGGCTCCGGTCGAGAAGCTGCATTTCTCGCTGGCCAGCCAGGCGACGAGTTCGGCCAGTTCTTCGACCTTGCCGAGTCGCTTGAGCGGGCTCTTGCCGATCATGGTCGCGACCGTCTCCTCGCTCATCTGCTGGAGCAATTCGGTTTCGATCGCCGCCGGAGCCACCGCATTGACCAGCACGCCGCTGCCCGCGAGCTCCTTACCCTGCGCCTTGGTGAGCGCGATCACGCCGGCCTTGGCGGCGCTGTAGGCGGAGAGCGTCGGCGTGCCCTCCTTGCCGGCGAGCGAGGCGATGTTGACGATGCGGCCATAGCCGCGCGGCTCCATCGCAGCCGCGACGGCGCGCGAGCAGAGGAAGGTGCCGGTCAGGTTGACCGCTTGGACCTTCTGCCATTGCGCCAGCGGCGTCTGCGCGACCGTGGTCGACGGACCGGTCAGCCCGGCATTGTTGACGAGCACGGCGACCGAACCGTGCTCGCTTTCCGTGCGTGCCAGAGCGGCCGCGACCTGTGCCTCGTCGGCTACGTCGCAAGGAACGAAGGCATGGCCGCCCTCGCCTTCCGCCAGATCCCACACGACGGGCACGAAGCCTTCATCGGCGAGCCGCTCGCAGACGGCGCGGCCGATGCCCTTGGCGCCGCCGGTGACGACGGCGACCTTGGCGAGAGCCGCTGCGCTCACGCCGCCTTGGCCTGTTCGAGCTTGGCCGCGACGAGCTTGCGCAGGCCGCGCAGGTCCTTGACGAAGCCGCGAATGCCCTCGGCCAGCTTCTCCGTCGCCATCGCATCCTCGTTCAGGGCGAAGCGGAAGGCCTTCTCGTCGAGGATCAGGCGCTCCGGCGCCTTGCCCGCGGCTTGAGGCGAGAGCTTGCGCGGCAGTTCCCCGGTCGCGGCCTGGAGCTCGTCGAGCAGACCGGGGCCGATCGTCAGCCGGTCGCAGCCGGCGAGCGCCTCGATCTCGCCGGTGTTGCGGAAGGAGGCGCCCATCACCACCGTGTCGATGCCATGGGCCTTGTAATAGCCGTAGATGTTCCGGACGGAGACGACGCCCGGATCGGTCTCGGCCGTGTAGGGCCCGCCGCCGGCCTTGACGTGCCAGTCGAGGATCCGGCCGACGAAGGGCGAGATCAGGAAGGCCTTGGCGTCGGCACAGGCGACCGCCTGCGGCAGTGCGAAGAGCAGGGTCAGGTTGCAGTCGACACCCTCGGCCTGCAGCACGCGGGCGGCCTGAATGCCTTCCCAGGTCGAGGCGATCTTGATCAGAATGCGCTCGCGGCCGACGCCGCGCTCCTGATAGGCCGCGATGATGGCGCGCGCCTTCTCGATCGTCGCCTTGGTGTCGAAGGAGAGGTCCGCGTCGACCTCGGTCGAGACGCGACCGGGGACGATCTTGGTCAATTCGGTGCCGAAGGTAACGGCGAGCCGGTCGCAGACCGCCTCGACCGCGCCTGCCCCGCCCTGCCGCTTGCCCCAGGCGATCGCCTCGTCGACGAGGGCGGCATAGGCCGGGGTCTCGACCGCCTTGAGGATCAGCGTCGGGTTGGTGGTGCAATCCACCGGCTTCAGCCGCCGCACCGCCTCGATGTCGCCGGTGTCGGCGACGACGGTGGTCATGGCGCGGAGCTGTTCGAGCTTGGAAGCGGTCATCTCTCTACCCTTGGGATGTGCGGCCGGGTTCCCCGCCAATATGGCGCCTGCCGCGTGTCATTGCGAGCACAAGCGAAGCAATCCAGCCCTGCGTCAGGTCGGCTGGATCGCTCCGCAGGCCTCGTCGGTCCGCGGACCGGACGAGCCTCAGCTCTTCACCGCGCCGGCGGTCAGGCCCGAGACCATGTTGTTGCGGAAGCCGTAATAGATCACCGCCGGCGGGATGGCGTAGATCAGGCCGGCCGTCATCAAGAGGTTCCAGGGCGCGTCGTCGGCCGAGAGGAACAGGCCGAGACCGACGGCGAGCGGCAGCTCCTTCTCGCTGGAGAGCAGCAGGAAGGCGTAGAGATACTCGTTCCAGGCGAGCAGCAGCGCATAGATGCCGATCACCACCATGGAAGGCTTCATCAGCGGCAGATAGACCATGCGGAAGAGCTGGAGCGAGGTCGCACCGTCCATGATCGCGGCTTCGTCGAGCTCCTTCGGCAATTTGTCCGAAGCCTGCTTCAGCACCCAGATCGCATACGGCGAAGCCAGCGCCACCATGGCGAGGATCAGCGCCGTGCGCGTGTTCAGCAGCCCGAAGGTGCCCATCGCCTTGTACATCGGGATGGCGAGGAAGGCGGCCGGGATCAGGTAAGTCGCCAGCGCGAAGTTCATGATCGAGCGGCCGCCCGGCGCCTTCAGCCGCGAGATCGCGAAGGCGGCGCAGGTCGCGATGAACAAAGTGAGCAGCCCGGTGGTGACCGCGATCAGGAAGCTGTTGAAGAGCTGCAGCCAGAAATTGGTCAGGTAGTAGTGCTGCTGCTTGAAGACGATCTGGAAGTTCTGCAGCGTCGGCTGGTCGGGCCAGAGCTTGCCGGCCAGCATCGATTCCTGGTTCGAGATCGACAGCACGAAGAGATGGTAGATCGGCAGCATCGTCCAGATCAGCACCGGAATGGCGATCAGGATCAGCTTGCCCTCGTCGAGGAGCCTTTTCATCATTCGGCTCCCTTCGAGAGACGCTTCACCATGAACCAGACCATGGGCAGGATCAGCGGCATGGCGACGATGATCGAGGCGACGCCGAGGTCGAGATTGTTGTTGCGCATGTAGCGGATGCCGAGCGTCGCCAGCACGTGGTTGAGGTCGCCGGGACCGCCGCCGGTGAGCAGGTAGACGCTGTTGAAGTCGCCGAGCGTCCAGATCATCGAGAGCAGGGTCGAGGTGACATAGAGCGTCGCCAGCGACGGCCAGGTGATGAAGCGGAACTGCTGCCATTTATTGGCGCCGTCGACGCTGGCGGCCTCGTAGAGGTCCTGCGCGATGGCGAGCCGGCCGGTGACCAGGATCAGCGTCCAGAACGGCAGCGACTTCCAGATATGGACGACGATCGACGAGGCGAAGGCGAGCGTTGGATCGGTCAGCCAGCCCGGCCCTTCCATGATGCCGAAGAGCTGAAAGAGCTGCTGGTTGATCATGCCGTTCTCGGGATTCAGCATCACCCGGAAGGACAGGATCGTCGGGATCGAGGGCACGGCCCAGGGCAGGATGAAGAGCACGAGGACGATGCGGACCCAGGCGCGCTGGGCGACGAAGAAGCCCGAGAGAAAGAGCGCGATCAGGAACTTCAGGTTCACCGCCACGAACAGGAAGATGATCGTGTTGATCACCGTCCGGAAGAAGATCGGGTCGGCGAACAGCGCCTTGTAGGACTGGAAGTTCAGGCCGATCCACAGGCCGTAGATGACCGGATAGACCACCATAACGGCGAAGACGAGGATATAGGGCGCGAGCATGAGCACGCCCCAGAAGGCGCGGTCGCGCGCCTGCCCCGAGGTCGCGTCGCTCGGCGCCAGGCTGGAGGTTGCCATCGTTGTGGCGGTCATCTTCTTGTCTCCTCTGCGCTCAGGCCATTTTGAGACGCGTCGACATCCCGCAGCGCGATCCGCGGCGGGATGCCTGTTTGGTCAGATAGAGCGGGGCGCGAAAAACTGGGAACCGATTCTTCGCATTGAACTCGCTCTAAACGCTTAGAATCGATCACGTTTCTGTGGCTTTGGGCCGATGGGCCCAAAGCCGTCGTGATCAGCGCAGGCTTCGATATCAGCCGGCGATCTGCTTGATGCGGGCGATCATCTCGTCGGTCGCCTGCTCGGGCGAGACCTTGTCAACCAGAACGCGGTTGACGGCCTTGGCCCAGACGTTCTCGGCGTTCACCGCCGTGAACTTGTAGTTGTAGACGAACTGGAACGGCACGGTGCCGTCCTTATACTGCTTGTAGACGACGGCGCGGTGCGGATCCTTGCCATCCGACCAGAACGGCGCCTCGATGCCGGCGAGCGTCGTCGAGACCCAGCGGCCGGCCGAGCCCTCGACGAACGGACGCAGGTTCTCGTCCTTCATCAGGAAGGCCATGAACTCCTTGCCGCGCTTCTTGTTCTTGCCGTCGGCGAAGACCACCGCGGTCTTGACCGCTGCGAGGTTGGTCATGTTGCTGCCGTCGGGCTTCTTCGGGAACTCGGCGGTGCGGATGTTGTCGTAATAGTTCTTCTTGGCCGCGTCGCGCTGTTCCTGCGTCAGGGCCGGGTTGTTCATGTCGTCCATGTGCTTGCCGGCGATCGAGATGGTCGCGTTGTGGGTCGCGATCGTCGTGCGGTTATGGAAGGCGACGTTGTTGTCCGGGTCGAGCCAGTTCACCGAGGAGGGCGGCGTGCAGCCGCGCTGCATGATGTTGGCGTAGGACTTCACCGCCTCGATCATCGCGGCACGGTTCTTCGGCTCGTCGAGCACGATCTTGCCGTTCTCGTCGACGATCTTCGCGTCATAGGCGTTGGCGAAGGTCAGGAAGCTGTAGAAGGTGTCGGACGCCGCGACGCCGAGCGGATGGCCGACCGCGTAGATGCGCTTGCCCTTGGCGCGCGCCGCGCTCTGGACCTTGTCGCACCAGAAGTCCCAGTAGCCGTTCCAGGTCTTCGGAATGTCGCTTTCCTTGAACCCGAACTCCTCCAGCATGTCCTTCCAGTAGGTGATGTGCATCATCTGCTGCTCGACCGGGAAGGCGTAATAGGCCTTCTTGCCGGTCTTGCCGTTCATCAGGAAGGTGGTGGCGAGCGCCTGCGGCTGGAACTCGCCCTTCATCGGCTCGATGACGTCGGTAACGTCCTCGAGCTTGCCCTCGAACGCCCACTGTCCGGTGGTGCGGAAGTCGTAGGTCGTGCAGAAGCCGACATCCGGCGGCGTGCCGGCCTGGACCGCGCCGACCGACTTGGTGACGCAGTCTTCCGTCGCATAGAGGGAGAGGTCGACCTTGACGCCGGTCGCCTTCTGGAATTTGTCGACGACGGAGAGCAGCGCGTCGTCCTCGCCCTTGTAGAAGCCCTTGGTGAACCAGACGGTCACCGTCTCCTGCGAAAGGGCCGCTCCGGTCCAGCCGACCGCAAGTGCGGCCAAGGCGGCACCGCTCACCAGATTGCGCATTGATTTCATCGAAAACCTCCCATTTAAAACGTTTAGATTTGGCGTTTCTCGCCGCCTGAGCGCGAAGCTAGTCGAAAACCCCCCTGATAAACAAGCCGTCCAAACGACCGAAATTCGCACGTTTCAGACAGCAGGTGGGCAGCGACGGCACTCCGGGTCGATGGTCGGTTCGGACCATGCGCCCTCAATCCGGTCCCGCGCCTCGCCGATTGTCACGAATGTGTCGTCTACGCGGCCTAACGGCCTCGCAGAGGAGGCCGCGACACCGTCCCGCAGGAGCGCGGAGGCAGGCCTTCCACCCGTAAGGTCCATGGAGACTGCCATGCGTTCCCACGCAATCGCCGCTGCGCTCGCGCTCGGCCTCGCCCTCCCCGCCATCGACGCCGCCGGCGCGGTCGAGGGCAAGCTCGTGCTCTATACCAGCCAGCCCAACACCGACGCGCAGCAGACGATCGACGCTTTCAAGGCCAAGCATCCCAAGGTCGAGATCAGCTTCGTGCGCGACGGAACGCCGCGGGTGATGGCCAAGCTGCGGGCTGAGTTCGAAGCCGGCGCGCCGCAGGCCGACGTGCTCCTGATCGCCGATGCGGTGACGATGGAGGGCCTCAAGAAGGAAGGCCGCCTGCTCGCCCATGACAAGGCGGACAGCGCCGCCTATCCGGCCGGCATCCATGATCCCGCCAAGTTCTGGTTTGCCACCAAGCTGATCACCACCGGCATCGTCTACAACACCAAGGCGACGCTGAAGCCGACGAGCTGGCTCGACCTGACCAAGCCCGAGGCGAAGAACCTGCTGGCGATGCCGAGCCCGCTGAACTCGGGCGCGGCGATGATCCACACCATCACCCTGACCGGCAGCCTGCCCGGCGGCTGGAGCTTCTACGAGGATCTGCAGAAGAACGGCGCGCTCGCCGCCGGCGCCAATGGCGACATCCTGCGCCAGGTCGCCACCGGCGAGAAGCTCTACGGCATGATCGTCGACTTCATGCCGATCCGCGAGAAGGCCAAAGGCGCACCGGTCGAGTTCGTCTTCCCGAAGGAAGGCGTTTCGGCGGTCAGCGAGCCCGTCGCGATCCTCAAGACCACGAAGAACGCGGAAGCCGCGAAGGCTTTCGTTGACTTCCTCATCTCGAAGGAAGGCCAGGAGCTGGCTTTGAAGCAGGGTTATGTCGCGGCTCATCCGCAAGTGGCCCTGCCGGCCGGCTACCCGGCGCGCGACGCGATCAAGCTGATGCCATTCGACGCCGCCAAGGCGCTCGCCGACGAGCCGGCCGCCCGCAAGCGCTTCAGCGCGATCTTCGAGTGAGCTGCTTCGCGTGAGCCGCCGTTGCGAACCCGGCGAGCGCGGATGACGCTCGCCGCCCCATCATCGGACCTGCCGCAGCCCCGGCTGCGGCAGGCACGTTTGCGGCTGGCCTTGCCGCGCCTTCGTTCGCCCGAGGGACTGGCCCTCCCGGTCGCGGTCGCGCTCGTCGCGATACTGCTCGGCGCCCTGCCCTTCCTGCGTCTCGCCCTGGCCGCCTTCGCGCCCGGCGGCGTGTTCGCGCCGGGCGCGGCGCTCGACGTCATGACCGGCCGCTCGGCGGTCAATGCAACGCTTCACAGTTTCGAAACCGCCGGTTTCTCGGCGCTCGGCGCCCTGCTGGTCGGCGGCGGCTTTGCGCTGCTGCTCGCCGTTACCGACCTGCGCGGCAAGCGCCCGCTCGCCTTCGGGCTGGTCTTCTCGATGATGATCGCGCCGCAGGTGGCGGCGCTCGCCTTTCTCAGCCTGTTCGCGCCGAACTCGCCGGTGCTCGCGCTGGTCGGGCTCTCGCCCGCGCCCGGCACGCCGAATCCCCTGGTCGGCCGCGGCGGCATCATCCTGGTGATGGCGCTGCACCATGCGCCGCTGGTCGCGATCACGCTCTGGACCGGCCTGCGCAGCGTGCCTCATTCGCTGGTCGAGGCCGCGCAGATGGAAGGCGCCGCCCCGCAGACCATCGTGGCGCGCATCCTGCTGCCGGTGCTGCGGCCGCATATCGTCGCCGCCGCGCTGCTCGCCTTCGTCGCCGGCATCGGCAATTTCGGGATTCCGGCGCTGCTCGGCCTGCCGGTGAACTATCTCACCTTGCCGACGCTGATCTATCGCCGGCTCTCCAGCTTCGGGCCGGAAGGGCTGCCGGATGCGGCGGCGCTCTCGATCCTGGTCGCCATTGTCGCCGGGCTCGGCATCCTCGCCGGCATGCTGGCGATGCGGCGCGGCGCAGGCAAGGTCGAGATCGAACGCCCCTTGCAGCCCTTCTGGGCGCTCGGGCGCGCCCGCCCGCTCGTCGCCGGCGGTCTCTGGCTTTTGCTGGCGCTCAAGCTCGGCCTGCCCCTGCTCGCCCTGCTCGGCGAGGCGCTCACCCCGGCACTGGGCGTCACGCTCTCCTGGCAGAGCCTGACCTTCGACAAGTTCGCCGAAGTGCTGCTGCGGCAGGACGTGACGATGCGCGCCTTCCGCAATTCCTTCCTGTTCGCCGGGACGGCCGCACTCTTGCTGGCACTGCTCTCGATCGCCTTCGCCTATGCGCTGGAGCGGCGCATGGGCCGGTTCAGGCGGGCTGTCGAACTCGTCATCGAGCTACCCTATGCGCTGCCCGGCGTGGTCCTCGCCATCGCCTGCATCCTGCTCTTCCTGAAGCCGCTGCCGTTGCTGGGGTTCAGTCTCTACGCCACGCCCTTCATCATCCTGTTCGCCTATCTCGCCCGCTTCCTGCCGCTGGCCTTGAAAGCCCCCGTCGCGGCGATGGCGCAGATCGAGGCGCATCACGAGGAGGCGGCCAAGCTCGACGGCGTCACGCTCTGGCAGATGCTGCGCTTCATCGTCGCCCCGATCCTCGCGCCGGCGGCGGCGGTCAGCGCGCTGATGGTCTTCCTCGTCGCCTTCAACGAGCTGACCGTCTCGGCCCTGCTCTGGTCCTCGGGAACCGAGACGCTGGGCGTCGTGCTGTTCAGTCTGAAGGAGGCGGGGCTCGCAGGCGAAGCGGCGGCGGTCGCGATCAGCGCCTCGGCCGTGATCCTCCTGACCATGCTGGGGCTCGACCTCGCCGGGCGGCGCCTGCCGGCGCAGATCCTGCCCTGGCGAATCTGACGGCGAGTCGGACCATCGCGATATTCGCAAGCGGGCTGCGTTACTTAAGCGGAAATTAACGCGCTCGCCGGATGTTCGCCATTGATGGCATTCGCCTTCCGCTGCAAAGATTAGAGGGTCGAAGCCGCCATCCTGGGCGGCCTCGGTCAAGGACGTTCGAGCCCAATGGCCTACCGCGCCACCGACCGCCTCCCGCAAGGGCCCTACGCCGACGACCGCAAGATCCTCGTGGTGGAGGATTCGAAGACCTACTCGCTGGCGCTCTGCCGCCGCCTCATCGAAGAGGTCGGCCTCGAGCTCGTTGCCTGCCGCTCGCTCAACGAGCTGCACGAGGCGGTCACCGAAAACGCCGCGGCGTACACCCTGGCCGTGGTCGACCTGAACCTGCCCGACGCACCGCGCGGCGAGGCGATCGACTTCACCGTCCAGCGCGGCATCCCGACCATCGTCCATACCGGCAGCTTCGACATCGAGACGCGCAACCGGATCATGGAGCGCGACGTCATCGACTACGTTCCAAAGGACAGCGAGTTCGCGCTCGATACGCTGGTCCGTGCCGTCAAGCGCGCCCTCACCAACCGACAGACCCGCATCCTCGTCGTCGACGACGTCAAGGCGACCCGCAGGCTGCTCGCCCATATGCTGACCGTGCAGCAATACGATGTCGTCGAAGCCGACTCCGGCGCCGAGGCCCTGTCGCTCCTGGAAGCCAACCCCGATATCAGGCTGGTCGTCAGCGACTACAACATGCCGGACATGGATGGCTACGAACTCACCCGCCATATCCGCCGCCGCTTCTCCGCCAGTGGCCTGCGCGTGATCGGCGTCTCGTCGTCGAGCGACCGCATGGTGTCCGTGGGCTTCCTGAAGGCCGGTGCCAACGACTTCATCTCGATGCCGTTCGTGCCCGAAGAACTGCAATGCCGGATCGCCAGCAACGCCGAGACGCAGGAGCAGATCGCCCAGCTGCGCAATCTCGCCTCGCGCGACGCCCTGACGGGCCTGTTCAACCGCCGCCATTTCTTCGAGCACGCGCCGGGACTGATCGCGGAAGCGCGGGCACGCCGGCAGAAGAGCGCGGTCGCGATCCTCGACATCGACGATTTCAAGCAGCTCAACGACAGCCATGGCCATGACCTCGGCGACCGGGTTCTGGCCGGGGTGGCGCGCTGCATCGCCCAGTCGGTCGACGGCAGCAGCAGCCTGCTCGCCCGCATCGGCGGCGAAGAGTTCGCCATCCTGTTTCCCGGCCTCGACGCGAAGGCGGCAATGCGCCGCAGCGACCATGTCCGGCTCGACGTGTCCCATGAGACCGTGATGGTCGGCGAGCACCAGATCGCGCTCACCGCCTCGATCGGCGTCGCGGAAATCGACGAGAACGGCAGCTTCGACCAGGCGCTGATCGCCGCCGATCGCGCCCTCTACGCAGCCAAGCGCGAGGGTCGCAACCGGGTCTGCGTTCAGGCGGCCTAAAGCCCGCCGCTTCGGCATTCGCGCTCCCGGCACCAGTCCGTCGCGCCATTCGGCAGCGGCGCTCCGCTTCACGCGCTACGAGCCGAGCGCCAGCCCTGCATTGGCAGCATGCTGACATCGCCGCCCGCTGCTTCCGGGGCGTTCGGTGACATGCCACCTTCCGCCCGGCCTACAATTCGGGGGGATACCAATTCATGATCGGACATTCTGGCAGCCTGGCACGATCTCAAGCAAAACGGCTCCGCTCACTTGGCGCCGTGCTGCTCGCGGCGAGCATGTTTGCCTCCCAAACCGCGTCGGCCTGCACCAGCTTCCTGATCCGGACTTCGGATAACGGCGCCGTCTACGGCCGGACTATGGAGTTCGGCTTCGAGCTCGAATCGCGCGCGATGGTGATCCCGCGCAATTACAAGCTCTCCAGCAGCGGCGCTGACGGCAAGCCGGCCGCCAGTTGGACGGGCAAGTATGCCGCCGTCGGCCTGAACGCGCTCGGCGTCACCGCCCTGGTCGACGGCATGAACGAGAAGGGCCTCGTCGGCGGCATCCTCTATTTCCCGGGCTTTGCCGGCTATGCCGATGCGGCCAAGTCCGATCCTGCGAAGTCGCTCGCGCCCTGGGACGTCCTGACCTGGGCGCTGACGAACTTCGCCACCGTCGCCGAGGTCAAGGCCGCGCTCGAGGGCATGGCGGTGATCGGCGTCGAGCAGCCGCTGATGAAGATGGTGCCGCCGGTGCACTATACGCTGCACGACGCCTCCGGCGCCTCGCTGGTGATCGAGCCGATCGACGGCAAGCTCAAGGTCTACGACAACCCGCTCGGGGTGATGACCAACTCGCCGCCCTTCGATTGGCACCTGACCAATCTGCGCAACTATGTGAAGCTCTCGCCGCACAATGCGCCGCCGCTCAAGATCGGCTCGCAGAGCTTCGCGCCGCTCGGCGAGGGCTCGGGCATGCTTGGCATTCCGGGCGACCCGACCCCGCCTTCCCGGTTCCTGCGCGCGCTCGGCTATACGCTCTCAGTCCAGCCCAGGCCGAGCGGCATCGAAAGCATTCGGCTCGCCGAGCATATCGTCAACAATTTCGACATCCCCAAGGGCTGGATCAAGGTGGCCGGGGAACCGCTGGAATACACCCAGTGGTCGACGGTCGCGGATCTGACCAACCGCGTCTTCTACGTGAAGACCTATACCGACCCGGTGCTGCGGGCCATCGACCTGAAGAGCTTCGACCTCGACGCCAAGACCATCGTCAGCGCCGAACTGAAGCCGGGCATGGCCGCGCCGACGCTTCCTTTCGCCAAGCCCTGAGCGGCGCACATCGTCCGGGAAGCCGCGACGGCGCAGACCGTCCCGGCTTCCGAGCAAGTCACAGCATTTCGGCCGGGGGGCCAAGCATCATGAAATCCGTATCCTCGCGCGCCCGCTTCGGACGGCGCATCGGCGCGGCCGCCATCGGCCTCGCCGCCTGCCTACCCTTCACGACGCCGGCAGATGCCGCCGATGCAGCGGCACCGAAGGCAGAGGCGCCGCTGCGCGCGGCCCCGGACTGGACCGTGACGGTCTCGCCCTACCTCTGGGGCGCCAGCCTGAACGGCGACGCGGCGGTCTTCCACCACAAGCGGGCGGTCGACGTGCCCTTCCGGGACACCGTGAAGGACCTGAAATTCGGCTTCATGGGCGCGATCGAGATCCAGCGCGGCAAGCTCGGCTTCTTCGCCAACGGCCAGTACACCGACGTGGAAAGCAATGAGCGGCTGCGCTGGCTCGATATCGGCGTGGGAACGCGCAGCACCATGCTGGCCGCGGGCGCCAGCTATCGCCTCTTCGAGGCTGCGCTCGGTGGCGACACCGTCCATGGCGCGCCGCGCATCTTCGCGCTCGATCCACTCGCAGGCGTGCGCTGGACGCGCATGACCGGCAGCATCAGCGTCGCGGGAGCCGGACTCTCGAAGACCGAGGCCTGGTTCGATCCGCTGATCGGCGCGCGCATGACGCTCGACATCGACGAGCGCTGGAATCTCTTCGCCGAGGCGGATGTCGGCGGCTTCGGCGTGGGATCGCGGATCACCTACAATGCGCAGGCCTATCTCGGCTACCGCACCACCTTGCTCGGCCGGCCGACCATGCTGCGGGCCGGCTACCGGGCGCTGTACCAGGACTATCGCGATGGCGGCTTCCTGTGGAAGGTCACCCAGCACGGCCCGGTGCTCGGCGCCTCCATGCAGTTCTGACCAGCCTCCAGACCGCCGGCGCAGCGCTCACGGCGCCGGCGCCTGCTCCGATTTCGACTCTCCCATCAGCAGCGCGCGCGAGGATTTCGCCTCGCGGACGATGAAGTCGACGATCGCGCGGACCCGGGCGACCTCCTTCAGATCGGCATGAACCAGAAGCCAGAAGGAGCGCGTGATCGAGACGCTCTCAGGCAGCACCGGCACCAGCCGTGGCTCGGACGGCACCATGAAATGATGGATCACGCCGATGCCGGCTCCGGAGGCGACCGCGTTCATCTGGGCGATGACGCTCGAGCTCTGGATCTGGGCCCGCAGGCCCTTGGCGACCTCGTCGAGATAATCGAGCTCGGGGGTGAAGATCAGGTCGTCGATATAGCCGACGATGCGGTGGGCGAAGAGGTCGTCCGGCGCCGTGATCGGCGGCATCGAATCGAGATAGTCGCGCGAGGCGTAGAGGCCGAGCCGGTAGTCGCAGAGCTTGCGCGCCACGACCTTGCCCTCCTTGGGAGGTGCGAGCGTGATCGCGACGTCGGCCTCGCGCTTCGACAACGAAAGCAGGCGCGGCATCGCGATCAGCTGCAGCTCGAGCCCGGAATAGGCCTTGGCCAGCGTCGCCAGGCGCGGCGCCAAAAAAGAGGCGCCGAAGCCGTCGGGTGCGCCGATCCGGACCGTGCCCGACAGCGCCATGTCGGCGCCGCCGATCTCGCTCTGGATGGCGAGCGCCTCGGTTTCCATGCTCTCGGCCTTGGCGAGCAACTGCTCCCCATGGCCAGTCAGCGCGTAGCCCTGGGGCCGGCGCTCGAACAGCTTGGCCTTGAGTGATTCCTCTAAGGAGGTGATGCGGCGCGAGACCGTGGCGTGATCGGCGCCAAGCCGGCGGGCAGCCGCCGTCAGGCGGCCGGAGCGGGCGACTGCGAGGAAAAACCGCAGATCGTCCCAGTCGAACCGTTCCATGACGCTCCCTCCATATCTGCTTTTATGCACGACAGGCGACTTAATCTCCCTATAGTCGTGCACAAACGATAATGGTAGGGCTAAGCGCAAGCAGAACTTTCGCAGCACAATCGGGAGGACGTCATGCGTCAGGTCGGGCATTTCATCGGCGGCAAGCATGTCGCGGGAACTTCTGGCCGCACGGCCGACATCTATCAGCCGATGGACGGCTCGGTGATCGGCCAGGTCGCCCTCGCCTCCCAGAAGGAGCTGCGCGCCGCGGTCGAGAACGCGCTGGAGGCGCAACCGAAATGGGCCGCGGTCAATCCGCAGCGCCGCGCCCGCGTGCTGATGAAGTTCCTCGACCTGATCGCGCAGAATAATGACGAGCTCGCCGAGCTGCTCGCCCGCGAGCACGGCAAGACCATCCCCGACGCCAAGGGCGACATCCAGCGCGGTGTCGAGGTCGTCGAGTTCTCGCTCGGCGTGCCCAATCTGATGAAGGGCGAGTTCACCGACGGCGCTGGCCCCGGCATCGATATCTATTCGCTGCGCCAGCCGCTCGGCGTCGTCGCCGGCATCACCCCGTTCAACTTCCCGGCGATGATCCCGCTCTGGAAGCTCGGCCCCGCCATCGCCTGCGGCAACGCCTTTATCCTGAAGCCGTCCGAGCGCGACCCAGGCGTGCCGATGCGCCTGGCCGAGCTCTTCGTCGAAGCGGGCGGCCCTCCCGGCATCCTCAACGTCGTCAACGGCGACAAGGAAGCGGTCGACGCCATCCTCGACGACCACGACATCAAGGCCGTCGGCTTCGTCGGCTCGACCCCGATCGCCGAGTACATCTACGCCCGCGGCTGCGCCAATGGTAAGCGCGTGCAGTGCTTCGGCGGCGCCAAGAACCACATGATCATCCTGCCCGACGCCGACATGGACCAGGCGGTCGACGCGCTGATCGGCGCCGGCTACGGCTCGGCCGGCGAGCGCTGCATGGCGATCTCGGTCGCCGTCCCGGTCGGCAAGGCCACCGCCGACGAGCTGGTGAAGCGGCTCATCCCCCGCGTCGAGAGCCTCAAGATCGGCCCCTCGACCGACACCTCGGCCGATTACGGCCCGGTCGTCACCAAGGCGGCGATGGAGAAGATCAAGTCCTATGTCGACATCGGCATCGGCGAGGGCGCCAAGCTCGTCGTCGACGGCCGCGACTTCAAGATGCAGGGCTACGAGAACGGCTTCTATGTCGGCGGCTGCCTGTTCGACAACGTCACCAAGGACATGCGGATCTACAAGGAGGAGATCTTCGGACCGGTCCTCTCCGTGCTGCGCACCGAGAGCTATGACGAGGCGCTGAAGCTGACCAACGACCACGAATACGGCAATGGCACCGCGATCTACACCCGCGACGGCGACGCAGCCCGCGACTTCGCCTCGAAGGTCCAGGTCGGCATGGTCGGCATCAACGTGCCGATCCCGGTTCCGCTGGCCTACTACACCTTCGGTGGCTGGAAGCGCTCCTCCTTCGGCGACCTCAACCAGCACGGCCCGGACTCGATCCGCTTCTACACCAAGACCAAGACGGTGACGGCGCGCTGGCCCTCCGGCATCAAGGATGGCGCCAGCTTCGTCATCCCGACCATGGGGTAGTACGGTTACCCAAAAGGGAGGGGATGTCGCCATGCCGAAACTCAGCGAAATCGAGCTCGGCCCGAACGATATCCTCATCCCTGATATCGACGATGCGCTGATCGCGGATTTCCGCCGGCGCGCCGAGCTCATGGGCAGAAGCGTGAGCGACTACATCCTCGACATAATCGCGCGCGGCGCAGCTCTCCCTCGTGAGCACTTCGCCGGCGCTTATGTCATCGTTCTGGATGACGAGCCATGACCGCCTTCTCCCTCACCGAAGACCAGATCGCGATCCGCGACATGGCGGCCTCCTTCGCCGCCGAGAGCCTCGCGCCCCACGCCGTGCGCTGGGACGAGGAGAAGCATTTCCCGGTCGAGGAAATGCGCCAGGCGGCGGCGCTCGGCATGGGCGGCATCTACATCCGCGACGATGTCGGCGGCTCCGGCCTGTCGCGTCTCGACGCTGCAGTGATCTTCGAGGCGCTCTCGACCGGCTGCCCGACGGTCGCCGCCTATATCTCGATCCACAACATGTGCGCCTGGATGATCGACCGCTACGGCTCGGACGAGCAGCGGCAGAAATTCCTGCCGAAGCTCTGCAGCATGGAGCATCTGGCGAGCTATTGCCTGACCGAGCCGGGCGCGGGCTCCGACGCCGCGGCGCTGAAGACCAAGGCCGTGCTCGACGGCGATCATTACGTCCTCGACGGCCAGAAGCAGTTCATCTCCGGCGCCGGCGTCGCCGACGTCTATGTCGTGATGGTGCGCACCGGCGACGCCGGCCCCTCCGGCATCTCGACCATCGTCGTCGAGAAGGGCACGCCCGGCCTCTCCTTCGGCGCCAATGAGAAGAAGATGGGCTGGAACGCCCAGCCGACGCGCGCCGTGATCTTCGAGAACTGTCGCGTGCCGGTGGCGAACCGGATCGGCCCCGAGGGCATCGGCTTCAAGATCGCCATGGCCGGGCTCGATGGCGGGCGGCTCAATATCGGCGCCTGCTCGATTGGCGGCGCGCAGGGCGCGCTCGACAAAGCGCTCGGCTATGCACAGGAGCGCAAGGCCTTCGGCGCCCGCATCGCCGATTTCCAGGCGCTGCAGTTCAAGCTCGCGGACATGGCGACCGAGCTGGAAGCGGCCCGCACCTTCCTCTGGCGCGCCGCCGCGGCGCTCGACGAGAAGACACCGGATGCGACCAAGCTCTGCGCCATGGCCAAGCGCGTGGCGACCGACACCGGTTTCGAGGTCGCCAACCAGGCGCTGCAGATCCATGGTGGCTACGGCTATCTCGCCGATTACGGCATCGAGAAGATCGTGCGCGATCTCCGGGTCCACCAGATTCTCGAAGGCACGAACGAGGTGATGCGGATGATCGTGGCGCGTTCGCTGGTCGGGCGGGCCAAGGGGAACTAGGGCGCGGGGAACCCTCTCCCATAGGGAGAGGGCAGGGTGAGGGGTCGGCCGCTGGACTGGCTCCGCGAGCGGCTGACTACGCCGTCGGGTTCAGGCCAACGTTTCCGGTCCGGACACCTCACCCCTGCCCCTCTCCTTACAGGAGAGGGGTTCTCGCGCCTAACTAGATAGCTTCGAGACGTCAGGGAGAGAACGAGCATGACCACGATCGCCTTCATCGGCCTCGGCAATATGGGCGGGCCTATGGCCGGCAACCTCGTCAAGGCGGGGCATGCGGTCAAAGCCTTCGACCTGTCGCAGGCCTCCAAGGACGCCGCCTCCGAGCTTGGCGTCGGCATCGCCGCCTCGGCCAAGGATGCGGTGGCAGGGGCCGAGATCGTCGTCA
>JAESGI010000301.1_pt1 | contig 21051 bp, 22 predicted proteins | sample 9269671 | NCBI WGS metagenome assembly JAESGI01 (sample SAMN14515641, study PRJNA621666) | algae metagenome | isolation source: Nostoc indistinguendum CM1-VF10 and co-occurring heterotrophs from gravelly... | place: USA: Clark Mountains, San Bernardino, California | collected 1998-06-05 | reverse complement strand
CAAGACCATTGTTATCCCCATTATTAATGACACAGTTGGAGAGGTAAATGAAACATTTACTTTGAAGTTTAGTAACGCCGTTGGAGTGCAGCTAAATAGTCAACAGGCAACTATCAATATTATCGATGATGACATTGGTAACTTTGCTTTAGAGACGGTAGCTGCTGGCTTGAATCTACCCACAGCTTTTGACTGGACATCTGACGGTAACCGGATGTTTATTGCCCAGAAAAATGGGGTAGTGCAAGTCTTAGACAAAGGCACTTTATTATCAACACCATTTATCGATATTTCTGCACAGGTTAATGATACGCGCGATCGCGGTCTTTTAGGCATTGCCGTACATCCAGACTTTGGCAAAGCTACAAACCCCAAAAACTACGTTTACCTGTTATATACCTACGATCCACCAGAAACCGACCCAACCAACCCTAAAAACAATCCCAATAGCGGATTGGACAATCCCGATCAGAATGGGAATAGGACTGCACGGCTAACTAGGATAGAAGCTGACCCCAAGACTAATTACACTACTGCTATTGCTGGCAGTGAAGTGGTGTTGTTGGGTACTAATGGCATTTGGGAAAATATCAATCGTCCAGATGGGAATAGCACAAATGTCTCACTTGGCTACGCACCATCAGGAATTCTCAACAAAGCTACTGGTAAGCCATTTACCAGCTTGGATGATTATCTCAATAATCTCGATAAAGTCCAAAATGTCCAAAATTTTATAGCCAATGATAGTGAATCTCACTCAGTTGGTGCTGTGCGCTTTGGCACCGACGGTTCTCTATTTGTCAGCTTAGGAGATGGCACTTCCTACAATGGGAGAGATCCGCGAGCAATTCGCGTCCAGGATGTCAATAATCTGTCTGGGAAGATGCTGCGGATTGATGCGATAACTGGTCAAGGCTTATCAAGTAATCCTTTTTATAACGGTGATCCCAATAGCAATAGTTCCAAAGTTTATAACTTAGGTTTGCGTAACCCCTTCCGTTTCACAATTGATAAGAGTACCAATACCCCCGTAATTGGTGATGTTGGCTTTTATTTTTACGAAGAGGTGAATATCGGGAAACCAGGAGCCAACTTTGGCTGGCCGTTCTATGAAGGTGGCCTTGATGCAAATAAAAATATCGTTAGCTTAAAACAACCTACCTATTCTAAACTGGATGCGGCGGAAGCCTTCTATAAGAGTGGCAAAGTTGTAACAGCACCAGCCTACACTTACGAGCATTTTGCTTCTAATGCTATTACTATGGGTGACTTTTACACAGGCAATACTTTCCCCTCAATCTATCAAGATGCCTTATTCATTGCTGATTCCAGTCAAGGAACTATCGATGCTTTGAAATTCGATAGTCAGGGCAAATTTGTCTCAGTTAAGCGGTTTGCTTCTCAAGCAGACATACCTAATTTAGGGGTGCCTGTACAAATCACCACTGGAAAGGATGGTAATCTTTACTACGTAAACTTGATAGGAGGTGAAATTGCTCGCTTCCGACCTATTACTACGCAAACTTCATAAAAGGTGAGATTGCTCGCTTCCGAACTGTTTAACGTGGTTCGGCAAGTCTTATTTGACCTCTCCCCTAACCCCTCTCCGACACGGAGAGGGGAGCAAAAAGCTGAATTTTTCATTGTTCCTCCCTTTCCGTTTCGGAGAGGGAGGCTGGGAGGGAGAGGTTCATCGAATTCACGTTGATTTTAATAACAGTTATCAGTTCTCAGTTGTCTGACTGTTCACTGATTTTGGTCAAGATAACTTTGTTAAAAATCCCAATAATTTTTTGGTATTTGATGTCAGAAGGGTTCGACGATAAGCATCAGCTGCTTTTTTAATCGCTTCGGCTTGAGTGGGATAAGGATGAATTACACTGCTTAACTTACTCAAACCGATCTTATTCACCATTGCCGTAGTGACTTCTGAAATCATCTCACCCGCGTGACTGGCGACAATAGTTGCACCGACAATTTCATCAGACCCCTTTTTATGGTGGATTTTGAGAAATCCTGATTCTTCACCATCTGCGATCGCTCGGTCTACACTACTAAAAGGTATTTTAATTGTTGTCACCTCAATACCCAATTTTTGCGCCTCGTGTTCGTATAGTCCTACGTGGGCAATTTCTGGGTCAGTATAAGTTACCCACGGCATTACCAGACTACTGAGTTTCGAGCGTCCTAAGCCAAAGGGAGAAAACAGCGTATTTTTAATCACAATCCGCGCCGCAGCATCAGCAGCATGGGTAAACTTCCAGTTCATGCAAATATCACCAGCTGCATAAATTTTGGGATTCGTTGTCTGGAGATAATCATTTACCTTCACACCTTGACCCTTGTCGTATTCCACCCCTACTGATTCTAAATTTAAACCTTCCACATTTGGCGATCGCCCCGCACCGACTAAAATTTCATCTACTGTCACCGAATCTCGATGACCATTGGAGGAAAAGTAAAGCCGTTTCCCCTCAGTAACAGTTACCACTTCTTCCAACTTAGAATTCAGCACCACGCGAATTCCTTCGCTAACCAAAACCTTTTGGAGAATTTTGGCAGCCTCAACATCTTCTTTATTCAGAAGATGAGAACCGCTATGGAAAAGTATCACCTCAGAACCCAAGCGCCGGAAAGCTTGCGCCAATTCGCAACCAATGGGGCCGCCACCAATCACCGCCAAACGTTCCGGTCGTTGAATCAGCGAAAAAACCGTCTCATTAGTTAAATAACCCGCCTTTTCAATTCCCGGAATCGACAGTTGTGCGGCTCTTGCACCAGTAGCAATTACAGCTTTTTTAAACCGGAGGGTTTTATCGCCAACTTCTACGGTATTTTTACTCGCAAATCGACCGCTACCCAAAAAGACATCGACACCCAACGATGAGAACCGCTCCGCCGAGTCATTAGGGCTGATACCAGCTCTTACCCGCCGCATTCTTGCCATGACTTTGGGAAAATCAATATCAATATTTTGTTGGGGAATATTAACTCCCAAGTTTTGAGCATTCCAGATTTCGCCAACAACCCGAGCAGACCGAATAATAGTTTTAGATGGTACACAACCAAAATTTAAGCAATCCCCACCCATGAGATGCTTTTCAATCAACGCCACTTTTAAACCCAAATCCAGTCCCGCCGCACCCGCAGCCACCACTAATCCCGCAGTACCAGCACCAATTACTATCAAATCGTAAACATCTGCCGGTTGAGGATTAACCCAATTTGGCGGATGGACGTAAGACACCAACTTTTGGTTATACTCATCCGTTGGGCGAACTGTAACTCTCTCTAAATCTAAATTGGACATTGGTGGAACCTTATTTAAGAATTTAAAATACTAAAGTCAACTGCCTTTTGGGGAAATCCAAAATTACGATAAACTTAACGTAAGTTAGACAAGTCTTATTTGACCTCTCCCTCTCCGAAACGGAAAGGGAGGCTGGGAGGGGGAGGTTCATCGAACTCACTTAAAGTAGCACTTAGCCCTGATGGTAAAACTCTAGCTGCTAGCGATCATGAAAGTGTGAGACTGTGGCGTTTGGTTATCTAATTCTAGGCAAATAGTAGTGTCAGTACATAAAAGGAATGAGCTTCCAGGTTTTCTGGGAGTAAACTGTGTACTGTTCTTCAAATACAGTTTTTAACATTTCTTCCTCTACTTGAATACGGTAAATACGCGATAGCACTCCCATAACTGCAATAACTATCAAGATTACCCAATTAGCAATCGCTAAACCTGCTCCAATTTCCATCACAAATGTACCCAAATAACCAGGATGTCGAATGATGTTGTATGGAGCTTGCTGAATGATTTGCTGCTCCTCAAAGGTTTGCAACGTTCTCGTATAAAATTTACTAAGTGTTTTCGCAGCCTAGTAGCGCATAAAAAGCCCACCAACCATGAGCAGCAGCCCTAACCAACCAAAATACCCACTGTTCCAATCTCCCATTTGATTCGCATTTAAAATTGGAGCTAACAAAACTAGGAGGATACTGATTAGACCGCTAATCCAAATCACTTTTGAACTGCCTCTGTCAAATTCCCCAGCCTGAAGACTAAGAGCTTTGTCCCCAACTCTTAATAGTCTTTCCATGACAAAGTAGCAAGCAATTAATAAGTATGCCAGAACAGCGTTTGAAGTCATACCAATTCAAACTCAATTTGGTTGCCCCTTTAATATAAATTACTCACGTTAAACTTAAGCGGCTCAGTCTTTTATTTTTTATGCTTGTTTAATAAGGAATACAGCCTTTAAATTGTTTTGTCCGTTTGGTAATTGACAAATACGATTAAAGCTTTCCTGTATAAACATTTCAACAATTGATAATTTACAGCAATTTGCAGTTGAATAGACCATAGTAAAAATGTATGAGTTGTGCGCCCTTACAATTCCTCTTCTAAAGCTTTCCGCGCAATCCGGGTGACATAAACTGTGACAGCAACTGTAGCAATCAAACCCAAAATCCGAATTGCCCATTGTAAAGTCGGGTTGGTGGGTTGAGCTTCAGTACCAATCATGGCAAGATTACCTGCAAGAGAACCAATATAAACGTACATGATGGTTCCGGGAATCATGCCTACAGAGCCGATGAAGTAGTCTTTAAGTGAAACTCCTGTGATGCCAAAGGCATAGTTTAATAAGTTGAAAGGAAATATAGGTGAGAATCGCGTTAACAGGACAATTTTTAATCCTTCTCTACCAACCGCTTGGTCAATGGCAGCAAATTTTTTATTATCTGCGATTTTATCAGCAACCCAGCCCCTTGCTAAATAACGTCCCACAAGGAAAGCAGCAGTAGCACCAAGGGTTGCACCGATAAACACGTAGAGAGAACCCCAAACTGCACCAAAAATCACACCCGCTCCCAAGGTGAGAATAGAACCTGGGAAAAAAGCGACGGTAGCGATAATGTAAAGGGCAATAAAAGCGATCGCTCCCACTGTACCAAGGCTATCAATCCACTGCAAGGCATCCCGTAAAATTGCTTGGGGATTAAAAGAATTTGAATTTGCAGATTCTTGTGCTACAGCCGGGTCTGTGTCTAATATGAAAATGCTCGCCAATGCCAGCAAGATTAATACACTTAGGTTAAAAAACTTATGCAATTTTCTGGCATTAATATTTTTAAATATCTGAATGATTGTTAGTTTTGTCATGGTTTATTATTTCTTCTAATGCCACACTTTGAGCTAGAGCTTTTTGAGCAACTTTTGTAATATATACAGTTACAGCAACGGTAGCAATCAACCCAACTACTCGCATTATCCATTGCCAGACTTGAGTTTCTGGAGTAATTGGTTGATCAGACGTGTTAATCATGGCAAGATTACCAGCTAAAGAACCAATATAAACGTACATCACACTACCAGGAATAATGCCAAAGGAACCCAATATATAGTCTTTGAGGGAAACCTGTGTTACGCCAAAAGCGTAATTCAATAAATTGAACGGAAAAAGGGGACAGAGACGAGTTAAAAAGACAATTTTCCATCCCTCTTTAGCAACTGCTAAATCAATTGCTTTAAATTTAGGATGTTTGTCCATTTGTCGAGAAACCCAATCCCGTGAAAGGTAGCGTCCAATGATAAAAGCCAAGATTGCCCCGACTATTGCAGCAATTAGCACATATATTGACCCCCAAAATACTCCAAACAGAAAACCGCCTTTGAGCGTTAAGAGAGAACCGGGGATAAATAGTAATGTTGCCAAGTTGTAAATTACTATATAGGCGATAGGCCCTAAAACGCCAAGACTCTCAACCCAAATGACTGATGTCTGTAAAAGTCCCTGAATGTTTAACTGTTTAGCAGCAACTATGAGAGTGGCAATTAGGCAACTTAAGAGTAGTAGTTTGAGTTTGGGATTTAATACAGGCTTCCTCATTTTTATAAGTTTTACCTTCAGAACTTGAAACTTCGTGTTCAGAACTTGAAACTTCGTGTTCAGAACCTGAAAGTTCGTGTTCAGAACTTGAAACTTCGTGTTCAGAACCTGAAAGTTCGTGTTCAGAACTTGAAACTTCGTGTTCAGAACCTGAAAGTTCGTATTCAGAACTTGAAACTTCGTGTTCAGAACTTGAAACTTCGTGTTCAGAACTTGAAACTTCGTGTTTAGAATCTGAAGCTTCGTGTTAAGACCCTTAACACTTCAAATCCAATGCCCCTAAGATATACTAAGCACATGAGAAATAGCTTAAATTCTCTTAAATTTTTCTCGGCGATACCAGCTACAAATTCGTTCAGGTGAAACGCCGAGTAAATAAGCAATGATTACTATTTGATTCAGTAGCGTAGTTTTAAATACTCCCTTTTGCAACCATCTACGGGCTGAGGTAACAACTGGTGTGGGGATAATTACAATCTGTCCTATGCGTTTTAACCGACGGATGAGTTCAAAGTCTTCCATGATAGGCAATTCAGGGAAACCGCCAATTTGCTGAAATACTGCTTTTGTTAAAAAAATTGCTTGGTCGCCATAAGGCATTTGGTAAAAATGCGATCGCAAATTTACACCCAACTCCACCCATCTTAAACTTAAAAGCGATGCATCAATCCGCAAGTTAAATGCACCAGCCACAGTCCCAGGTTGTTGTAGCGCTGTGCGAACCATCTCATCAAACCCAATCGGTAAACGGGTATCTGCATGGAGAAACAGCAGAATATCTCCTGTAGCCGCTACAGCACCCGCATTCATTTGCACAGCACGGCCTGGAAACGATGAGATAATTTTGACACCTAAAGACTGAGCTATTTCTATGGTGTCATCTTTGGAGCCACCATCTACTATGATTACTTCTATATTTGTGTTGAGTTGAGTAGTTACAATTGCTTCTTTAATATTCTCTGCTTCATTAAGAGTCGGAATAATAATAGAAATTCTAGGTGCGTCAATATTCTGACTCATGATTGCTGAGTTTTCTTTTCCAGTTGGTCAGGAAATGAACACTCTACCGTTACCTTAAGATTACTTTCAGCCGTGCCTTTAGTTACGTAAGGTATACCTGCTTCACCGCCAACTTTAATGCCAAATTCTAGAGTGACTTTATCAATATTAGCAACAGGGATTTTCTTAAAAGCATTGAGTGAATAAACAGTATAAGCCCGAATTGTACCTTCAATTGCTTGGAAATTTTGCACTATCTGTTTTTGTGCAACATCAGCACCCCATCCCTTATCAATTAGCGCTTCTTCCTCTCCCTCTGGAGAAACTTCGATGTTAACTGGTGGTGCATCTACATTATCCGTGGCTTCAATGTAAATAATCGTGCTATCTTCCAAATGAATAGGTGTGAGTTGAGTCATAGGAGAAATCTCGGCTAAAAGAATTGCGTGTAGTCAACTTAACGTGAAATGGACAGTTAGAAACCGCTTCTACATAAACAAAACCCACCTTTGTGGGTTTTAACAACGGGCTTAAACCCATTGTTTTCTGTAAGTCCGCGGAGGCGGACTTTGCCTGTGTAACCGCGAATTCGATTCGCCCTACTACAAATTTCTACGGTAAATGCGGTAAATTTCTTGTAGAAGCTGGAAATAATGGGACTAAACTATCATAAAGCTTACTAATATGAGTCGAGACGCTTTGGTGGTGGGAATTAATACGTATGACCGCTTAAAATGTCTCAACGCACCAGCTGCCGATGCTGAAGCGATCGCAACGCTTAGAAATTGCTTCGCTGGCAATGAGTTTTTATAATTAAGCGATCGCAGCAAACAAAAACGAACCCTGAAGCCACTCCTGTCAACCCTGAAGCCACTCCTGTCAACCCTGAAGCCACTACCGTCAACCCTGGAGTCACTACCGTCAATCCTGAAGCCACTACCGTCAACCCTGAAGCTACTTCCGTTAACCCTGGAGTCACTAACGTCAACTCTGAAGCTACTTCCGTTAACCCCGGAGTCACTAACGTCAACTCTGAAGCCACTACCGCGAACTCTGCATCTAATAATTTTCAAAAATGGCATCTATTTTATCAACATCAATTAAAGCTTTTACCTACTGACTAGCTGCATCAGATTTAGCACTGATTTCTTCTGCAACAAAATTTGGCAAATAAAAGTCATCGGAAGAATCTAGAAAAATATCGAGAAATTGCAGACGCGATAAAAAGATTAGGTTATTTAACTTGGTTAGTAGAATTTAAGAAAAAGCCACTCTACTGGTTTAAAAATGTCATCCTCAAGATAATCCCATGACAGCTATCACCGTCAACTTGAACTCTATCATTCAACTCACCGACAACCAATTTTATCAACTCTGTCGGGAAAACCCAGAAGTCAAATTTGAACGCAATGCAGAGGGAAAACTACTAATAATGCCACCTACAGGCGGAGAGACTGGAAATCGTAATTTTGAAATTGCGGCAGATTTTGTGATTTGGAATCGCCAAACTCAACTAGGGGTTGGCTTTGATTCTTCCACCTGCTTTAAACTTCCTAATGGTGCAAACCGTTCTCCTGATGTAGCTTGGATAAGAAAAGAGAGATGGAATGCACTCACACCCGAAGAACAAGAAAAGTTTCCGCCGATCGCACCAGATTTTGTTTTAGAGTTAATGTCACCAAGCGATAGTTTGCGAGAAACGCAAGCGAAAATGCAGGAATATATCGATAACGGAGTTAAATTAGGCTGGTTAATTAATCCGAAAATGCGTCAGGTAGAAATCTATCGTATTGGTAAACCGATAGAAACATTAGCATCTCCACAAGAATTATTAGGAGAAGATATTTTACCAGGATTTATTTTAAATTTACAAATAATCTGGGGATAAATATTTGCGATGCCTGCGGCGGGGTGCGCCTACGCAATTTCGCAACAAGTTGCTGTAATACTTATGGAAACCACCAGTGACTTCTATTGCTGTAAAACTGAAACCGTCCAAAGCCGAGAAATTGTCCGTGAGATTTCTCACCTACTGGGAATGCTGTTACACCCAGTAAGTAGACACCAGAAAAGCTGGGATTCTTCACAGGGCTAAGGGCGATTGTAACTGTCTGTCCCGGAGTAACAGGCGGATCAAAATTCACAGTAACGGTTCGTGTCTTGCGTTCTGCTGTGACTGGGCCTAGTGTTAGCCGAGATTCTTTGCGTAGGCGTAGCCCGCCGGAGGCATCGCTGGTTCCGACAAAGGCGCGGGTATCATTAAGATTGTAGCGGATGTTTTCTGCTCCTTCCCTTTGTGCGATCGTTACCTTCTGGAGGGATTCTCCAGCATTTTCCGGCACATTAATCTTGAAATAGTAAGTTGCGCCCCAAACATTCACATCTTTATAAGTAGTTGTTGCCTCAACAAGTTTCGGCGGTTGGACAAAGTAGACTGTGCCATCTCTAAGCTGCACCGCTTGAGTCACCCGAACAGCAACTCCTCCAATGCTTATTGCTAACGAGAGTGTTATTCCAAACAAAGTTGCAACGCGCATAATTCAGATATAAAAAACGCACTTATTTCAATTCTAATTCTTTAGGAATGAGCGACTTGGGAATAATAGAAGCTTGTTTTTCCCCATCATAAGATTTCGTGTACCACCAAGCCCAAGCAATTAAAACTGCTTGAAAGGGAAGCCTGACTACGTGTACCCAAGGTGAATTAGGTATATGTTCAATCTTAATAAGATTAACCGCCATATAAATATTGGCAGGGTAAACAGCAATAAAAAGAGCAAGAAGTCCCCAAGCAGCAGCTTGACTTACAGGCGGGACTAATAAGCCGATACCACCCAAAATTTCATAAAAGCCACTAAGATAAACTAATCCTAAAGGGTAAGGTAATTGCGGAGGTACAATTTTGACATATTCTTCTGGAACAAGAAAGTGTGTCACTCCAACCACAATGATGCATATAGCAAGAATGACTCGTAATATTTCCTTATATTTATTCATGGGTTTTGCCTGATTATATACTTGTCCCTATTATTTAAGTTTGATTAATAGATGTTAATCTGTCTTGAGTCAATAGGGGGAAAAATCGGCAAAATTTTCTAAAATACCATTGAATTAAGAGATTTATCTATAGCTTTTGCTAAATGAGGTAAATTATAGCCCCCTCTTCGCTTGCGGGGTGGGGTTCTTGTACCTCACTCAACTGAGAACCGCTATAACTTGTCCATCACATCCTAAAGCTATGTGACCGATTCTTTAATGCTCGCACAGCTACTTATCACTAATTATTCATCAAAAAATGAGCGATGCCTTTAGCCGACTTGCACCCTTCATTCAAGAATATATTTATCATCACCAGTGGACTGAATTACGACCAGTTCAAATTGCTGCTTGTCAAGTTATATTTGACACTGATGCTCATTTGCTAGTTACTGCTGCAACTGCTGCGGGGAAAACAGAAGCAGCCTTTCTGCCAATTTTGACTTTATTACATACCAACCCTGCTACAACTATAGGGGCATTATATATTAGTCCAATCAAAGCTTTAATTAATGATCAATTTGAGCGCCTCAACGACTTACTCAAAGAAGCAGATATTCCAGTTTGGCATTGGCACGGTGATGTTTCTCAAAGTCGAAAAAGCAAGCTTTTAAAGAATCCTCAAGGCATTCTACAAATTACACCAGAATCTTTAGAAAGTTTATTAATTAATAAAAATAACGACCTACTTCGCTTATTTGGTGATTTAAGATTTGTGATCATTGATGAAATTCATGCCTTTATGGGTTCCGAACGCGGTTGTCAAATTATTTGCCAATTACAACGTTTAGCAAAGTTGACGCAAAGGCAACCACGCCGTATTGGTTTATCGGCAACTCTTGGTGATTACTCAATAGCTGAAGAATGGTTGCGTTCTGGAACAGAGAAGCCAGTCATTACACCGCAAGCTGACGGAATCAAACGCCAAATAAAACTAGCTGTAGAACATTTTTATATTAGTGATGAAGTAGATGAATCAGAGGCAACAGCTTATGAACAATACATTTTCAATCTCAGCAAATCTCGCAAATGCCTAATATTTGCTAATAATCGTACGCGAACTGAATCTGTAATAGCATCTTTGCGACAAATTGCCACAGAACAAGGACTACCAGATATATATCATGTGCATCATGGGAGTATATCTGCTAGCTTACGGCAATCTGCTGAAAATGCGATGCGTGAACCCAACAATCCAGCAGTTACCGCCGCTACTCTGACTTTAGAATTAGGTATAGATATCGGTTATTTAGAGCGAGTTATTCAGTTAGAATCACCCTTGTCTGTAGCTAGTTTTTTACAGCGTTTAGGACGTAGTGGTAGGAGAGGTGAAGCTGCCGATATGCGCTTTATCTGTCCTGAAGAGAAACCATTATCAGAAGCTTATCTACCAGAGCAAATACCCTGGCAACTTTTGCAGTCTATCGCTATAATCCAACTTTATTTAGATGAGCAATGGATTGAACCAATCAGACCGATTAAATATCCTTTGAGTTTGCTTTATCACCAAACAATGAGCATTTTAACAGCAATAGGGGAACTTTCACCTAATGTTTTAGCTAAACAAATTTTTAGCTTGCCACCCTTTGCTGCTATTTGCAAAGAGGATTTCCAATTACTGCTGCGCTATTTAATTGATATTGGTCATATTCAGCATACTGAACAAGGTAAATTAATCTTGGGTTTGGCAGGAGAAAAGATTGTGAGAAAATTCCAGTTTTATGCTGTCTTTGCTGAACAGCAAGAATATATTGTTAAACAAGGTGTAACGCAAATTGGCAGTATCGTCACGCCGCCTGCTGTTGGCAATCAATTTGCTTTAGCTGGGAGAACTTGGGAAGTCGTAGAAGTTGACTTTAAAAAAAAGGCTATTTTTGTTAAACAAGCTGAGGGGAAATCTAGTATTTATTGGCGTGGTGGTAGTGGTACTATTCATACCAAAGTTTTACAACGAATGCAACAGGTTCTATTTGAAAATATCGAGTACAGCTATTTGCAAAAAAATGCTTTGCAACGTTTACGTAAAGTTCGCCAATTGGTTCAGCAGGTTGGATTAGATAAACAAAATATCTTGCAATTAGAAAAAGGTAAATGCTGCATTTTCCCCTGGATGGGTACAGTTGCTTACCGCACTTTAGAAAGATTACTCAACTCTTACTGTCGAGAATCGTTAGAAATTATCAGCATTGGCGGAGTAAATCCTTATTATTTGACAATTAAACTAGGCAAGGATAAATTTAAACATCTTTATCCTGAAATTGCTTCATTGTGTGAGCAAAGAATTACCTCAGAAGATTTAGTCAGTACTTCAGAAGCACCGGAAATCCAAAAGTATGATCAATTTATTCCTCATCCACTTTTACGAAAGGCTTTTGCTAGCGATTATTTAGATATGAGAGAACTAAAACAGCAAGTGGCATTGTGGAGACAATAAATAAGAAGCTATTACGCATTTAACTTGAACATTTACATGAAGGTTGATGATCAATGACTGATAACCGTTAACCGTCAACATAACAGAAAAGAGAATAAAAATAGAATTTATAAATTCCACGAATGATTTAGGACTACTATATAATTCTTAAAAATTATTACTAGGTAATCCAGTAACATCAGTTTGCAGAGCAAACAAATCACCAGAGTAGAAGCTTTTTTCGATCTCTGATTGACTGAGTCCAACTGAAGCAGTGGTAATGTAAAGTGTTTGCAAATCTTCGCCCCCAAAAGTACAGCTAGTTGGCACTTGCACAGGTAGCTTTATCCGCAATATCTCTTCACCCTTGGGATTGAAACGAATCACACACCATCCATCCCACATAGCTGACCAAATATGTCCTTCACTGTCTATTGTCAAACCATCTGGGTAGAAGGATTCATGAGTTAAATCAACAAAAACCCGGCGATTAGTAATATTCCCTGTTACAGAATTAAAGTCGTAAGCATATATTTTTTGCTGAGGAGAATCTGTTAAGTAAAATGTCTTTTGATCTGGACTCCACCCCAGACCATTAGAGATAGTCAATCCTGTTTCCATTATATGCAATGAACCATCATTGTCATAGCGATAGAGGCTCGCCTGAGGTTTTTCCAAAGAACACATTGAGCCAAACCAAAAGCGCCCTTGAGGGTCACATTTGCCATCATTGAAACGATTATCTAGGAGATTCCCTTCAATTTCCAAAATGGGGTTAACTTCACCTGTCTGGGTGTTGAGAAACGCCAAATGATGGCGCAGTGCCATAATTAATCTATCTTTACCTGCTGTTGCGATCGCACCTACTACATCTCCCACATCAAAAAAGGAACTTTTTCCCGTAGCAGGATGAAACTGATGCACGCGATGGTTATGAATATCAACCCAATACAGTAGGTTTTGAGTTGAGTCCCACATTGGGCCTTCACCTAAGCGGGCACGGGCTTCTAGAACATTGTGGAGTGGATATTGCAACTTGTTCACCATTTACAGAAAGTAATTTCAACGGCATTGACGCAATAAATATGTTAAAAACGTCTGCCTTCCCATTCAAGTAAAAACTGAAGACGTGATGAATTTCTTCTTCCCCAGGTAAAAGAAAAAACTCTTCCTTTTGACTAAAACTCAGATTCCCGACTTATTTAATAAATCGGGAATCTTGTTGTTAAACAGCTTGTAAAATCTCCTCATCTACAGAGAAATCTACTTCAGCTTTGTCTTTTGCATTAGCCAAAAAGTCATTTTCTAAAGAATCTTGTAATCCAGAAATTAAATCATATTCAGGATGCCAGTTTAATTCTGTTTGCGCTTTGTTCACCGAAGCAAAGAAATGCTGCACCCGCATCGGAAAAGCTTTACGCTTGCCGAAATCAAACTTTTTCGGGTCGTAATGGACAATTTTTACAGCATCGGGTGATTTACCAGCCGCTATAGCGCTAGCACGGGCTAAACCATCAAAAGTGACAAAGCGATCGCCAGAGATATTATAAATCTGTCCTATGGCTTGTTCATTACCTAAAACCTGAGTCATTGCTTTTGCTAAGTCTTTTACATGACCTAGCTGCGTGATATGTAACCCATTTCCGGGGATAGGAATGGGGCGATCGCGCACAATCCTATCAAAAAACCAGCCTTCTAACTCATTATAATTACGAGGCCCGTAAATATAAGTAGGACGAATGGAAGTAAAAGGTAATCCCAATTGAGTCAGATAAGCTTCTGTTTCATGCTTACCCTTGTGGCGACTTTTAGGATCTACCGGATCGCCTTCTACATGGGGCAATTGGTCAGATTTGAGATATACGCCCGCAGAACTCATATACACAAAATGTTGCACTCGGTCTTGAAAAATCTCCGCTAGTGGTTGAGTATCAGTAAGTTCCCGCGCGTTGTTGTCAAAAATGACATCAAAGTTTTCCTGTGATAACTTTGCCTTTAATTGAGTAGCATCAGTGCGATCGCCTATAATTTGTCCTACTCCCTCTAAAGAAGGTGCTGGTCGATTTCCCCGATTGAACAGCACCACCTCATATCCTTGTTCCACTAGTAGTTGAGTCAAATAAACACCAATGAACCGAGTACCACCCATAATGAGAATTCGCATAAATTCACCATTTCTATATCAGTTGTCATCAAAGGAGTAGGGGAAAAGCAGGGGAGCCAGGGGCAAGAATAACTATTGGTATTCCCCATTCCCCACTGCCCACTCCCCAATCTGAGATTATCAGGTTGCAGCATCCATCTGGAACCTCTGACGAAAAGATTGCGTCTTATGTGCTAATCTGGGTGGCTTCCCGTTAATTGATCACAAGGGGAAACTTTTCAGTTAACGTCATCAAGTTAGCCTTTGTATTTTCCATTTATTCAAGTTAGCTGTGCCCTTGAAATATGCTCTGGTTCATGAGTGGTTGACACCCAAAGCCACCGGTGGTTCAGAACTCGTTGTACGAGAAATTTTGAATCACATTAATGCTGATTTGTATGCCCTCATAGATTTTGAATCCAGCAATCCTGAAAGTTATTTATACAAGCGTCAAATTGGCAAGACGTTTCTTCAGGACTTTCCCTATGCCCGCAACGGTGTACAAAAATACTTGCCTTTGTGGCCTTTGGCAATTGAACAGCTTGATTTGCGGCATTATGACGTAATTCTGTCTTCATCCCATGCTGTTGCCAAAGGAATCTTGACCACTCCCGAACAGATGCATATTTGCTACTGTCACAGCCCTATGCGCTATGCCTGGGACTTGACTTTTGATTATCTGCGCCACAGCAAACTAGGTAGTGGTTTCCCTGGATGGGTGACACGATATTTATTACATCGTTTGCGCCAGTGGGATGTATTGAGTGCCAATCGCGTTGATTACTTCATTGCTAACTCGCAACATACAGCTCGGCGGATTTGGCGTTGCTATCGCCGAGAAGCAACAATCATTTACCCACCAGTGAATATTGCGGAATTTCCATTTCTGTCTGAGAAAGAGGACTTTTATCTGACAGTTTCCCGGTTAGTGAGTTACAAGCAAATATCGTTGATTGTCAAGGCTTTTAATCAACTAAAACGGCCATTAGTAGTCATTGGTACAGGAGATGAAATGAACAAGATTCGCGAGATAGCAAACTCTAATATCCAAATACTGGGATGGCAACCCGATAATGTGGTAAAAAAATATATGTCTAGGGCTAAGGCGTTTGTATATGCAGCTTGTGAAGATTTTGGTATCGCCCTAGTGGAAGCACAAGCCTGTGGCACGCCAGTGATTGCCTACGGTGCAGGGGGTGCTCTAGAAACAGTGCGAGATATCCGCTCTGGAGTGGATACAGGGACAGGTATATTCTTCAGGACGCAAACAGAGGCGGCTTTAGTGGAGGCAGTAGAAAAGTTTGAAGTGTATGAGGGTTCGTTCAGTTCCGAGTATATGCGATCGCACGCCGCGCAGTTTTCACCGCAAATCTTTGCAGATCGTTATCTAGATTTTGTAAACAAATGCAACGAAAAAGCCCGTTTTCGGAATGATGGTCTTGGTTAACGTCTTATTTTTTTAGGCTTTTGGCAATTTCCCCCCAGAAGCACATCATTTTGGCTTTAATATTGGGACTATGTGTGGTGTGGATTATTAAGGAGTATGATGACTGCCCAGAGCTCACTCCTCTCCGGCAAACGAGGCGTAAGGCAAGACACCAGAACGTCTACGCGTTTCTTAAAACGCGGTCCAAAAACGAAGACACCAAAAGTTAAACCCAAAGGTTTATCTTTTCAGGGTTTAAACGGAGAGTTTGCCAAACGACTGTTCGATATCGTGTTTTCACTGTCGGTGTTAATTTTGTTCTTGCCCGTCTACTTAATTTTGGCCTTGCTGATTGCTTTGAGTTCAGAAGGTCCAATTTTTTATGTCCAGGAACGGGTAGGGAAAAATTACAAAGCGTTTAATTGTATTAAATTCCGAACAATGGTAAGCAATGCGGATGAAATCCTCATGCAAATGATGGAAACATCGCCCGAATTGCGACAAGAATTTGAAAGCAGTTTTAAGCTGAAACAAGACCCCCGGATTACCAAAATTGGTCGATTTTTGCGAATTACTAGCTTAGACGAATTTCCCCAGTTCTGGAACGTTTTAAAAGGGGACATGAGTGTAGTCGGCCCTCGACCCTTGGTAACAGAAGAACTGCCAAAATACGGTTATCACATTGATGAGATTTTAACAATCCGTCCAGGAATTACTGGTTTGTGGCAGGTATCTGGGCGTAATGACATTCCCTACCCTCGGCGAGTCCAAATAGACCTGCATTATGCTAGATTTAGGAATTTTTGGCTTGATTTATGGATCATCTTGAAAACTGTTGATGTGGTCATTGTGCCCAAAAATAATGGGGCATACTGAGTAACTACTTAGGGCCGATTCTGTGGGGCAGTTAATGCCCCTAAGTATTAATTATTGCCATAAGACTAAAGAACTATAACAGTCCTAAATCATTTGTAAAAATAAATTAACCGCAGAGGCGCCCCGACGCCGTTGACGGTTAACAGTCTTTCGTGTTATCCAATCCCCTTTTAGAGGTGGGATGAGCTTAAGTGTTTCCATTTAGCTAAGATTCCTTTAAGCCTGTCTGTAGTTCATTTTGCTCTTATTCTGATTTTTGCAATAAATCTAATTTCAAATACTTATTTTATTCAGTCTTCATAAAACGAGATATATATAAAATTTTGACAAAAAAACAATTAACACAAAAAGAATGTTGATCTATTTGTTAAAAGAAAAAATATACATAATCAAACAAATTAAACAGTTTTGATATATTTAAGCTTGGACTTACGTGTTAAATTAATCTTTATTAAGTATATTTATTTAGGACAAAAGTATCCTAACAACAATAACTCGTAGGTTTCCCATTAGGCAATTCAGCAATTAGTTGCTAAGTTGTATCAGATTGTTTGTAACTTTTTAATCAAAGGCAATAAGGGATAATTGAGCATGGCGCAACAGAAACGGGCGTTAATTACTGGTATTACTGGTCAAGATGGTTCATATTTAAGTGAGTTTTTGTTGGAACAAGGTTATGAGGTTCATGGCATTATTCGCCGGACTTCTACCTTTAACACAGACCGCATTGATCACATTTATGAAGACCCCCATAAAGAGGGAGTGCGGTTATTTCTTCACTATGGTGACTTGACAGATGGTACGACGTTGCGACGCATTTTAGAAGAAGTCCAGCCAGTAGAGATTTACAACCTGGGCGCTCAATCTCATGTCAGAGTAAGCTTTGATTCACCAGAATACACAGTGGATGCTGTCGGAATGGGGACGTTGCGTCTTTTAGAAGCAATTCGGGACTATCAACACCGTACCGGAATTCAGGTGCGATTTTACCAGGCGGGTTCTTCAGAAATGTACGGTTTAGTACAAGCAATACCTCAAACTGAGACAACGCCCTTTTATCCCCGCAGCCCTTATGCTTGTGCGAAAGTTTACGCCCACTGGCAAACTGTAAATTATCGTGAGTCTTATGATTTATTTGCTTGTAACGGCATACTTTTTAACCACGAGTCACCACGGCGGGGTGAAACCTTTGTAACCCGCAAAATTACTAGAGCAGTGGCTGGTATCGTTGCTGGGAAGCAGAAAAAAATTTACATGGGTAATCTAGACGCAAAGCGAGATTGGGGCTATGCGAAGGATTACGTTAAAGCAATGTGGTTGATGTTGCAGAAAGATCAGCCAGATGATTACGTAATTGCTACTGGTGAAACCCACTCGGTGCGCGAGTTTTTGGAACTAGCATTTAGTTACGTAAATCTTAATTGGGAAGATTATGTAGAGTTTGATGAGCGTTACCTCCGTCCATCCGAGGTAGAGTTGTTGATTGGCGATTCTACCAAAGCACGGCAGAATTTGGGCTGGGCACCATCAGTAACCTTTGAAGAACTAGTTTCGTTAATGGTAGAAGCAGATTTACAAGCATTGGGTCAAACTTCACCCAATGGAAATGGTTCACAATTCCCATTAGATATTGCGACTATTCGTCAACAACTAGGCGCTTTGCACTTCTGATTTGCACCACAGAGGATAAAAATATGACTGCCTTAGCATTAAAAAATAAACGCATTCTCGTCACTGGTGGTTCGGGGTTTCTAGGTCGTCAGGTGATAGATCAACTGTGTAAAGCAGGGGCTAATCGTGAGAAGATTACAGTAACGCGATCGCGCGATTGTGATTTGCGTGTTTGGGAAAATAGCCAACGTGCAGTTGACCAGCAAGACGTAATTATCCACCTAGCAGCTCATGTCGGTGGCATTGGTCTGAACCGCGAAAAACCCGCAGAGTTGTTCTACGATAATTTGATCATGGGTACGCAGCTAATTCATGCTGCCTATCAAGCTGGAGTAGAAAAATTCGTTTGTGTTGGCACAATCTGCGCCTATCCTAAATTTACTCCAGTGCCATTCAAAGAAGACGATCTTTGGAATGGCTACCCAGAGGAAACCAATGCCCCCTACGGAATTGCTAAAAAAGCGCTTTTAGTTCAATTGCAATCTTACCGCCAGCAGTACGGTTTTAATGGAATTTATCTACTGCCAGTGAATTTATATGGCCCAGAAGATAACTTTGACCCCGGAAGTTCTCACGTTATTCCAGCGTTAATCCGCAAAGTTCACGAAGCCCAAATTAAGGGAGAAAAGCAACTCCCTGTTTGGGGTGATGGCAGCCCCACCCGCGAGTTTCTATATTCAGAAGATGCAGCGCGGGGGATTGTTATGGGAACTCAATTGTATAACGAATTGGAACCAGTGAACTTGGGAACAGGTTATGAAATCTCCATCCTTGATTTAATAATTTTAATCTGCGAATTGATGGAATTTAAGGGTGAAATTGTATGGCAAACTGACAAGCCTAATGGTCAACCCCGCCGTTGTTTAGATACTGAACGGGCAAAGCAAGCCTTTAATTTCACGGCTCAGGTGGGCTTTGAGCAAGGGTTAAAAAATACTATTGAGTGGTATCGCCAACACGCTGTATAACCATGTATTAGTAAATGTAGAGTGTTATAAGCTGGGCATTGCCCAGCTTATTTTTTTTGACGCAATATTTCATGAACAAAGTTAATCATCAATTAAATAAAGCAGAACTACGCCGAACTCTACTCAAAACACGTCAATCAATGTCTGTTCGAGAGTGGAAAGAAAAAAGCGATCGCATTTGCTCTCATCTACAAAACTTTACTTTGTTCTCCCAAGCAAAAACAATACTTGCTTATTTCAGCTTCCGTCAAGAACCTGATCTCAGTCCACTATTTGCAAATACCAAATACCGTTGGGGATTTCCTCGCTGCATTGATAAATCTCTATGTTGGCATATTTGGACACCTGAAGATTCTGTCCAACGCGGTGCTTATGGCATCATTGAACCACACCCCGACACTCCAATTTTAGATGTTGCCGAAGTAGATTTGATTCTCGTCCCCAGTGTTGCTTGCGACCATCAAGGATATCGCCTAGGTTATGGCGGTGGATATTACGATCACTTGCTCAGTTTACCACAGTGGCAGACAAAGCCGACTATCGGAATTATATTTGATTTCGCCTATTTGTCCCAAATACCTATTGAATCTTGGGATAAACCACTACAAGCTGTTTCTACGGAAACCGGATTGACTCAGAAAGGCTAAGGATTCAGGATGATGAAGACATATCATCAAATATTTTATGGCTAATCCAACATCATCTACCACTGAGCAGGAAGCAATAATCGACGAGATTATCGCAACTAGCCTCCAAGCTCAACAAAAAACCGGCCCAGACCTCCGCCAAATTCATAGCAAAAGTCATGGACTCCTTTCAGGAGAGTTTATTATTGAACCCAATCTTCCTGAAGACCTGAAAGTAGGTTTGTTCAAAACGCCCCAAACTTATCCTGTGTGGATTCGTTTCTCTAATGGTGGTGCGCCTCAAAAGCGTGGTCAATTTAACTCCGATAGCCAACCAGATGTTCGTGGTATCGCCATCAAGGTGATGAATGTGGACGGGCAAAAAGTGCTGGATGATGAAGAAAAAACTCAAGATTTTATACTCAACAATTATCCTACTTTTTTGACTAAAGACGTTCGTGATTACGCTGATCTTTCCAGAGCAGGTAGTGGAGAACTTAGCCCAGAGCGGATCCAGGAACTTGGTTACGCCTTTGCTATCTTGCAAAAAATTGGCAGCCAGAAGGTAGGAAATCCGCTTTTGATTCAATATTGGAGCATGGCTCCCTTTAAGTTTGGTAATCGCATTGTAAAATTGTCTATCAAATCTCAACAACCTGAACAACCACCCAAAACACTTCCCGAATCAGAAAATTACCTCCGAGAAGCGTTGGTGAAATATTTGGCTGAAGAAGGTCGAGAAGCATCTTTTGACTTCTTTATTCAGTTTTATGTAGATGACGAAAAAACGCCAATTGAAGACCATGTTAAAGAATGGCAAGAAGCAGATTCACCGCTTATTAAAGTTGCAACTATCCGCATTCCCAGGCAAACATTTGACGTAATTAGTCAGTGCAATAAGAAACATTAAATGAGAATGGACAAAAAACTGACAGGGACTGTATTATCAGGAACATGGCAATTAACGACCAACTACTGCCCACCCTAATAAATGCCCCTGACTTT
>JAESGI010000300.1_pt1 | contig 21196 bp, 13 predicted proteins | sample 9269671 | NCBI WGS metagenome assembly JAESGI01 (sample SAMN14515641, study PRJNA621666) | algae metagenome | isolation source: Nostoc indistinguendum CM1-VF10 and co-occurring heterotrophs from gravelly... | place: USA: Clark Mountains, San Bernardino, California | collected 1998-06-05 | reverse complement strand
CAAGCAGCCCAACAATCATTTCCACAGAGCGCTCCATGCAAATCGCTACGAGCACGTCTGGCCCCACGCCCAACTCCTGCATTTGACGTGCCAGTTGATTGGCACGAGCGTTTAGCTCAGCATAAGTCAGTTGCTGCTCTTCAAATACAATGGCAATTTTGCCTGGTGTGCGTTCTGCCTGTTCCTCAAACAGTTGGTGGATACACTTGTCTTTAGGGTAATCGCACTTCGTATCGTTAAATTCGACCAACAGTTGATGTCGCTCAATATCACTCAAAATCCCTAACTCATCGATCGCAACTGCCGGATTCTTAATGACACTTTCTAGTAATGTATGAAATTGTTCCGTCAGGCGTTTAATATTTTGGATTGAGAATAATCTAGAATCATAGTGAAACTCTGCAAGCAGAGAACCATTTCTCTGAACACAAGAGAGTTTAATCTTGAACCTCTCAACACAGGTATACTGCTTAGAAATCGAAAATGTTACTTCGGCGACAGAATATTTGGCTGGCTGTTCCTCAAAATTGAATTCAAAGAGGAAGAAAGACGGAACCGTGAAGTTATCAGTTGAGCCAACACTTTGTTCCCAACTAAAACACTCCTGCCATTGGTAGAGAAAGCTTGTAGTTTTATTAACCTGAGCCAAGATTTCACTGAATTGCAAGTTTTCTTGCAATTCGCAGTGAATCGGTAAATATTTGGCAAATAGCCCTAGCGCTTCCTCTAGCTCCTCATAGTTCCGACCATCGTATGCACTGCAGATACTTATGTTTGCCTGTCCGGTGAGCCGCCAGAGCAGAATCTGCCAGCTAGCTAGCAAGAATACAGAAGTCGAAGTATCATACTTCCGGACAAACGCCTCGATTTTTGCTGCGATATCAGGTTTAATCGTCAAGGTGAGAAATTCGGGTTCAAATTCTGGTTTTCCCGAAGACTGGTTTTCAAAAGGAAGCTTTAAAGTGGGAAGAGCAGAGAGATCCTGCTTACGCCAATACTCTCTTCCTATTTCCGTATTCTGTGCCTCAAGTAATTCATTTTGCCATTCCGAGAAATCAACGTATTGCATGGGCTGGTCGGATAGTTCCTCCCTATGCAAGCTGGCTGCGTAGCAACGGCTGATTTCGCGCACCAGATTCTTGAGCGCAGCCGTATCCGCGCTCATAGCTGGTAAGTTGACAAGCAAGATGTGCTTGTGTGGGGACAGATTAATTAGGGATATACATAGTAGTGGACCTTTCTCAAAGTCGAAAGTTAGACGTCTTGCTTCATAAAAAAGCGCCTCAACCCTGGCATCCTGTTCTTGGGGTTCCCAACCACTCAAGTTGTAGTCATGAACCGACGGTAGGCTACTATCGCTTATAACCTGAAGCGGAATAGTCATCTCCGGCAGGCAACGAAATGTGGTGCGGAGGATCTCATGTCGATTTACGACATTCCCTAAGGCTGCTTTTAAAACTTTTGTATTAAGATTGCCCTCGATCGCGATGGCACACTGGGTCCGATAAGCCGGGCTATGGTCAAATTGCTGCAACAGCCACAGATGCTTTTGCTGAGGTGAAAGTCCAAACCCTTCAATAATTTCCTCTTTCATTTCTGGTACCTGCCTCTTCTATCTCTAAGTATCTTGATTATTAAAAGGTTCGGCCATTCCCACCACAACCTTTCGTGAACCTAGAAATGGCGCACGCCCATGTGCCGTTAACATATTGTCTAGCATCAAGATATCCCCTTCCTGCCAGGGGAACATAACCGCTTCCTGCTGATATGCCTCACGAATTTCATCTAACACAGAAGTTTCAATTGGAGAGCCGTCTCCGTAATAGGTATTGCGGGGGAGTTCTTCCTCCTTTAACTCCGCCAATAACAATTCACGAACTGCCGGTTGCAAACTTGACACGTGGAACAAATGAGCTTGATTAAACCACACCATCTCGTCTGTTTTATGATGCGTGGCTACAGCTTGACAAACCTGGCGGGTTCTTAGATGATTCCTGCCTTTCCACTCAAAGTCAATGCCAGCCTTATGGCAATAATCCTCTACCTCTGCTTTGTTCTCTGTTTGGAAGACATTTTGCCAGGGAAGGTCCAGTTCATCGCCATAGTTTCGGATATACATCACCTTCTTTCGCATGAATTGCTCTATCAGCTTTGGGGTGATGCGTTGCAAAACTTTCCGACTGTCGGCAATCGGTGTTTCTCCTCCTTGTTGAGCAACTTTAATACAGAAAAACCAAATTTTCATCGGCCAGTTGCGGGAGTATGACATCTCGTTATGTAAAGGGATGGACTGAGCAGCAGGGTATTCGGTTGAGGTATAGATGTTGCCGAATACCTGACTACGCGGCGTTGAACGATAGGAATACTCTAGTAACTCTCCAGAAATGACCTTAATAAACTGCTCGAACTCCGCTATCGATTTAGCATTGAATTTCCGGAAAAGTATTGCTCCGTGCTTTAATAAATGGGTCTCGATAAAATGCCGATTGCGCGTGGCCCAGGCCACTAAATTTAATCCTTCTACAGAAGGTTGAACCACCAGAGGTAGGGGCGTTTCAGGCTCTAGATATTCTGTCTTGATCAATCCTTCTTGTGATATGTTGACAGCTTTGCGATTGTAAGTCCCTAACTTGAGGCTGGACTTGTTGATTTCTAGGTTTTTCATAGTTTAGACTTAATCGAAAATAAGAGGGAGTCAAAAGCACTCAATCAATTACAGGGAAAGCATTTCAGCCATTTATTTTTTAGCCAATTCTGAAACCCTTTCCAGATAAAGCTTTCACTATATTCCGATTGAGTCTTTTGTTTACCTTTCAATTGTTAGCCACGAATAGCCTTGCGCTTGTTGTTTTTTAATCTCTCGAGGCTAGCCTGTTTGAGCTGATGCTGCTTAGCTGCCGTCAGCAGTGGCAATTCTGAAACTCGCTGCTCTGGATTAGCCACAATCCCCTCTAGCAACGTCTGGAAATGTTCCGCCATTCGGGAAATCGTGCTTGCATCAAACAAGTCGGTGTTGTACTTGAAGACACCAAGAAGCAGTTTTCTCGCCTCCACCATTTCTAAAGTCAAATCAAAATGGCCTTCCTGCTGTGCCAATTCAAAAGGCTCCAGCGATAACCCTCCCCAATCCACTCTAGCTCCCGTTTCGCCTGCCGCCAACAACTCGACGATATCTTCAGGTTGCTGCGGCTTCTGTAAGACAAACCAAACTTGGAAGATTGGTGAGCGGCTGGGATCGCGTTTCGGCTGCAATCGCTCAACCAATAACGGAAAGGGATAATCTTGATGCGCGATCGCGGCTAATACCGTGTGGCGTATTTGACTAAGAAACGTCTTGAATGTAGGATTTCCGGAAAGATCTGCTCGCAAGACAAGCGGGTTGACTAAGTAACCCACAATCCCAGCAAATTCAGCCTGACTCCTGCCTGCGGTTGGAGAACCCACTAGGATATCTTCCTGACCAGTGTAGCGGTGAAGCAGTACCTGAAAGGCTGCTAGCAGAGTCATGTAAAGGGTCGTTCCTTCAGCCCACACCAGTTCCTTGAGCCGCTGAGTCAGTTCTTCAGTTAACTTGAATGCATAGGAGGTTCCCTGATAGGTCTGTACTGGTGGACGAGGTCGGTCAGTCGGCATATTTAGCACTGGCAACTTACCCGCTAGCTGTTTCTGCCAGTAGGCCCAGAGCCGCTCCCCAACAGGGCTTGCCAGCGTTTCGGCCTGCCACTGTACGTAGTCTGTATATTGCCACTTAATAGGAGGCAGAGATACGGCTGTGCTGGCTCTTTCCGCTGGATACAACAACCGCAACTCATTCAAAAGTATCAAAAATGACCACGCATCGACAGCAATGTGGTGTATTGTCAACAAAAGGATATAGTCATTCACAGAGCGAGTAAACAGATTCACTCGCAGCACGGACCCTCGTTCCAGATCAAAGGGACGCTGGTATGCCTCACGCACTCTCCTGGTAAGCTCATCCCAGGTCCAAGTTGAAGCGTCGGTTTCCTCGAAGCAAACTTCCTGGTACGCATGCAACTCTTGAACTGGCTCACCGCCTCGTGTAGTAAAATTGGTACGTAGGCAAGAATGACGGGCTATCATCGCCTGGAACGCACGTCGCAAGGCTGGAACATCTACACTGGAGAGAATGCGGGCTGTAAACGCAAAGTGGTAAGCCGGGATTTCTGGTGCAAGTTGGTACAAGAACCACAAAGCTCGCTGACCGTGGGAGAGGGGATAAGCTTTAGAGGTGTCAATATCGACCTGGGTGGCTTTTTGCTCGCACAAGCTCGGTGTAGCTGCCGTAGTAAGAGATGCAGATGAGGTAGAGTAGGCCTGTGTCAGTTGCTCACTCACCAGCGTTGCCAGGCTGGCGACACTGCAACCCTCCATAAATTCGACTATAGGCACGTCCACTCCCAAATCGGTTTTAAACCGATTCCTCAGCTCCAGAGCCATCAGGGAGTCGAGTCCCATATTATTTAGAGGCAGCTGCAAATCTAGTTGGGATGCATTAAACCCTAGAGCTTTGACAACCTGCTCCTGAATGTGAGCAATTAAGAGTGAGTAGCGCTCGCTTGCGGGAGCTTGCGACAATCGTTGTAAAAGCTCATGCCGCTGTGGCGACGCCTGCAATGCTTCCTGCTGTGGCCCGGCCTCGGCAACCAATTCCGACAACAACGGCAGTTGCCTCCCGGCGCTGAATTGCTGCCTGAACACTGACCACTCGAACGGCAGCACACCAACCTGTGCCGGAGCTTGTCCCACCACTAGCTCTAGCACTGACAATCCTTGCTCTGGAGCAATGGAACCCAATCCCATTGCAGCCAAGCGTGCCTGGCAACGGCTATCCAGGCTAGCTGCCATCCCAGCATCAGCCCACTGCCCCCAGTTAATACTCAATCCTGGCAGTCCGTGAGCTTGGCGATAATAGGCTAGGACATCCATGAATGCATTGGCAGCCGCATAGTTTCCTTGACCCGGTGAACCCAGTAACGAGGCGACTGATGAAAAACAGACAAAGAAGTCTAGCGGTAGATTCTGGGTTAAGGTGTGTAGATTCCAAGCCCCTGCTACTTTTGGGTTCATTACTCTGGTAAAGCGCTCCCAGTCTTGTTGTAGCAGTATTCCATCATCAAAGATACCAGCAGCATGAACAATCCCTCGCAGGGGCGGCATACAGGCTTGAACCTCCTCAAGCATCCTAACCATATCCTCCTGATTAGACACATCTGCTTGAGCGACTATCACCTTGGCTCCCGCCTGCTCCAACTGACTCAATTCTGACTGTGCCTGACTGGAAGCACCGCTGCGCCCGGAGAGAACCAAATTCCGAGCCCCCTGCTTTACCATCCACTGAGCTACCTTAAGCCCCAAAGCTCCCAGTCCGCCGGTAATCAGGTAGCTGGCATCCGACCGGAACCGCACGAATTGAGGTTCTGGTGGGTTTGTATGCACCAGGCGAGCTACATAACGTTGTCCCTGCCGAAAAGCTAGATGGTCTTCCCCAAGTGAATCCCAAATCTCTGTCAACAGTGTCGCCGCTTCATCGTATGCAACATCTAGGAGGCAGTCGCTTGCGGGGGTTTCCCCCGTTGAGCGAACTGGTGTGGCTAAATCTAGCATTCCTCCCCACAATTGGGGATGTTCCAGAGCAACCACTTTACCCAGTCCCCATAGGGGAGCTTGAGCCACTGCTAGAGAACTCTTCTGGGACTCCACTGGCTGGACACCCCGAGTTACTAACCACAATCGGGGTGAGGCTGATTGATTGTGCTTGACTAGTGTCTGCACTAGATGTAGTATGCTACCACAACCTAAAATCTGAGCCTGCTCTAAAGAGGGAATTGTCAACGCATCTGGCTGCTCTGCCTCGAGGCTCCACAGGTGGACGACCCTTCTTAAAGGCAGTTCACTCTGTCGCAGCACTTCTTGAAACAGACGCTCAAAATCTTCCAGATTTGCTGGGTTGAGACTCCAAATCCCGGTTTCTAAGCTCTTATAGCCGTCCCCAGGATAGACCAGAAGACAAGTCTGACCCTGTGACTGTAAGAGTTCTGCCAGGGCTTGTCCCATACCACCCCGATCGGCCAAAATCAGCCAACTGCCTGATTCAAAAGCCTGGGTTCCCTCTAAGGCTGTCTGCAACCGACGCGGTTTGGGTTGCCACTCTAGCTGGTAGAGCAATCTTTCTAGGGATATTGTTGTGAGCTGCTGTTGGTTGTGCTTAACTAATACGGTCAGCAGCTTAGGCAGTAATTTCACCTCATCTTCTGAGAATTCTCCTACCGTTTCTAACTGCTGGGCTAGCTGTCGGATATTTCCATAGTTCAAAAGTTTAACAATTGGAGTCTGGCCCTGCTCTAGGGATAATAAACCTGTTGTTTTGAGCTGATTTTCTGCGGTCTCAATCCAGTAGCGCTGTCGTTGGAATGGATAAGTCGGCAGTTGAACATAGCGTGGCGGATAGTCGCGGTCAAAGCCAGACCAGTCAACAGTCACACCACGTACATACAATCCTGCCAAACTGTGGAGTGACTGTTGCCAATCTGATTGCCCTTGACGCAAACTGGGTAGCCAAACTCCCACTCCTTCTGGCAGGCAGTTGCGGCCCATCCCTAACAAAGTCGATCTTGGCCCGCACTCCACAAACACTTCATAACCCTGCTGATGAAGGGTTTCCATGCCAGCAGCAAATCTCACTGGCTTGAGCACATGACGACACCAATACTCAGGGGTCGCTATCTCCACTGTAGCCAGCCCGCCGGTGACATTGGAAATTAAGCCGATCTTTGGGGATGAGTAGGTTACTTCTGAAGCAACTTGTTGAAAAGCCGCCAGCATCGGTTTCATCAGAGGAGAGTGAAAGGCTTGTGTTACGTTCAACCTTTTTGTCTTGGCCCCTTCTGCTTGCAGGGTGGTGATCACTGCTTCTACTGCCTGATGATTACCGGAAATCACAATATTCTGTGGGCCGTTTATAGCTGCGATCGCCACTTCAGCACTGTAGGGTTGAATTGCTGCAGTAACCCGCGCCTCATCCGCCAACACCGCCACCATTTCACCATCTTGGGGCAGGGCCTGCATTAAACGCCCCCGTTTGGCAATCAGCTTCAGGCCATCTTCCAGACTGAATACCCCCGCCACACAGGCGGCGACATATTCACCCACACTATGACCCATGACTACGTCCGGCGTTATGCCCCAGGACTTCCATAACTCGGACAGGGCATATTCCAGGGCAAATAAGGCTGGTTGGGTGTAGGCAGTTTGATCTATTTGATCTAGAGGTGAGTTTTCCTCAAGTTCGGGATAGAGTACTTTGAGCAGGGGTTTTTCTAAATAGGGACGCAGAATCTCATCGCAACGGTCAAGGGTTTGGCGGAAGGTGGGCTGGGTTTCGTACAGTTGAAGTCCCATCCCTACGTACTGAGACCCTTGCCCGGTGAACAAAAATGCTATCTTCGGATGCCTCCTGCCCTGTACCTTGCCACTTACTAGTCCGTCAGTCTCCCTCTTAGCGGCAAAAGCACTTAGTACCCCCTGCAACTGCAGGGTAGATTCAAGCACTACGCAGAGGCGGTGGTCAAAATGCGATCGCCTTGTATTAGCTGTGAAGCAAACATCTGCTAGCGACACTGTAGGATGGTTAGTCAAAAACTCCTGATAACGTTGTGCCAGTTCCCGCAGTGCCAACTCACTTTTTGCCGACAGGGTAAGAATATGCAGGGGGCAACTCAATTTGGGAGTTGGAATTTGGAATTTGGGATTAGAAAATTCTCCTCTGCTCCCTGGTGCCTCTTCCAGAACCACATGGGCATTGGTGCCGCCAAAGCCGAAGGAACTTACCCCAGCCAAGGCTAAGCCAGTCCCCTCTGGCCAAGAACCCAGAGTCTGCTGAACCCGTAGAAGAAGTTTGTTAAAAGGAATATAAGGATTTGGCTCCCGAAAATGCAAGCTCGGCGGAAGAAGCCGATGTTTGAGCGACAGCGCCACTTTAATCAACCCGGCAATCCCTGCTGCTGCCTCTAGGTGTCCTATATTGGTCTTGGTCGAACCCACAGCACAGTAGTTGCCAGGGACGCGATCCTGAGCCAACACCTTTCCCAGAGCCTTCATCTCTATAGGATCTCCGAGGATCGTGCCCGTACCGTGAGCCTCAATGTACTGAACTTGACTTGGTGCGACTCCCGCCTGTCGATAGGCTTCCCGCAAAACAGATTCCTGTGCCCGTGGATTTGGAGCAGTGAGTCCATTGCTGCGTCCGTCCTGGTTAATTGCACTACCTCGGACAACAGCATAAATAGAATCGCCGTCAGCTTGAGCTTGTGATAATGGTTTTAATACAACTACGCCAGCCCCCTCACCGCGAACGTAACCATTAGCTCTAGCATCAAAGGTTTTGCAACGACCATCGGGAGCTAAGAATCCTCCTTTCGCGAAGCTAAGCGTAACCCACGGCGATAGCATCACATGGACACCTCCCACCAAGGCCATGGTACACTCTCCACTCCATAAACTTTGGCAAGCGAGATGAACTGCAACAAGGGAAGAGGAGCAAGCGGTATCAATTGCCACGCTTGGTCCGGTGAAATCAAATACGTAGGAGATGCGATGTGCAGCGATGCAGTTATTGTTACCTGTAGCTCCATAGGCATCAATGATGGAATTTCTAACTAGAAGCTCGTAGTAGTCATAGCTAGAGATACCGACAAAAACGCCAGTTTGCGTACCTGCCAGATGTTCTGGAATCTGTCCAGCATCTTCTAGTGCTTCCCAAGCCACCTCCAACAGGAGCCGCTGCTTAGGGTCCATGCTCACAGCTTCTCGTGGAGCGATACTAAAGAATTGAGGATCGAACTGATCTACGTGCTCTAGGAAACCACCCCAGCGGATATTCATCTTGTCTGGCTTCGCTGAGTCTGGGTCATAGAGTGCATTTACGTCCCATCGGCAAGGCGGAACCTCTGTAATGGCATCCACACCATCATGTAGTAGTTGCCAAAAGGATTCCGGATTCGCAGCACCAGGAAAGCGGCATCCTACTCCAATAATTGCAATCGGTTCTTTATCCTGTTTCATTTGTCATTTATTCTTAGTACGTTGCCACGATCAATAACTGGCAATCAATCAGGGCATGAAGGTTACCGGAAGAGCTTTCAAACCTCTTAATGCAATATTTTTTCGCCACTCCATAATGTCTGTATGCAGCTTCAGATTGGGCAGCCGTTGAATAAGAGTGTTGATAGCGATTTGACCCTCGACCCGTGCTAGTGCAGCACCTAAACAATTGTGAATACCATCAGCAAAGGCGAGATGGCGGTTTTCGCTTCGGGTGAGATCGAGGCAATCAGGGTTGGGAAACTGAGCGGGGTCTCGATTAGCGGCACCCAGATAGACAATTACCTGCTCACCTGCGGAAATTTTCTTGCCGCCGATTTCAACATCTTCAATCGCTATCCGGGCAATTCTTTGAATGGGGCTATCGTAACGCAGCAGTTCTTCTACAGCACTTTGGATGATTGTCGGTTCCCGTTTCAGCTTTTCCAACTGCTCCGGATGACGTAGCAATGCGTACATTCCATTACCAATCAGATTGACTGTCGTTTCTTCACCCGTACCAAAGAGCAGTATACATACCGACAAAAGTTCATCATCATTGAGCTTGTCATCTCGATCTCTAGCAGTGATTAAAGCGCTAATCAGGTCTTGTTGTGGTTTCTTTTCCCGCTCTGCAATCAATTCGTGGAAGCACTCTGAAAACTTCAGTATCACCTCGTTCATGTGAGCCAAATTTTCCAGCGAATTTAACGGGTCAAGTATGCTAGAAAGGTCATTTGCCCACTGATACACCTGGTTTTGAATATCAACTGGTACCCCTAGCATCCTGGATATCACACGCACAGGCAGGGGGCGTGCAAGCTCGGAAATGATGTCCATGCTGCCCTTTTGCTGAGCCTTGCCGATCAACTCATCGACAATCTCCTGGACCTGGAGGCGCATACGCTCAATCATTCCAGGAGAAAAGGCTTTGCTAATCATCCCTCGCAGCCTGGTGTGGTCAGGTGGCTCTAGGTGCAATAACAATTTACTGCTGGTCTCCACCAGTCCATTGAGATCCTTCTGCTGGTGTTTGAGGTAAAGGTTCTTGTTTTTGAGCCGCTGGGGTAGATTATCGCTCTGAAAACGAGGATTGCGCAGAACTACCTTTACATCGGCGTAGCGGGTAAGTACCCACGAACCCAGGAAATCCCGGTGTACAGGTTCCTCTGAGCGGAGGCGGTGATAGGTTGGATAGGGATCGGTGCGAAACTCAGGGTCAAAAGGATTGAATTTGAATGCTTTTGCTGCTCCTGATTTTTTGGTCTTTCCAGGACTAATAACCTCTTGGTTCGTATTAGCAATTGATTTCATTTCACACACCTCAAACATCGACTTGAGAAGCTGATCGCAACAACTGGCATTCCCCCACTAGGTGCTGAGCAAGCACTTTGATGCTAGGGTACTCCCACAAAAGGGTGGGTTCAAGTTCACAGTCCAGCCATTGGGCCAATTCACTCGTTGTGCTGACCGCCACTGACGAATCTAGACCGTATGCAGCAAAAGGCTCCCTGATATCTATCTCATCCGGCGGCACTTTTAGGTACAGGGCTAGATGAGAGACGAGCCAGGTTTCGATAGCTTCCTCAGACAGATCTGCCTTTAGCCATCGCGAGGCCACCTCGGACTCATTCTCGTCTGCAAATGGTTGTTGACGTCCCGAATTGTGCACCTGCTCCCACAGGGCTTTTACTTCTGTCTGTAGTTGCAGTAAGTCTATTTGGTGAGGAATCGCAGTCCAATCTCCTACGACATCCAAACTTCTATTCAGAAAACCAATCCGACAGGCATGGCGCTGAATCTTTCCACTGGAAGTCTTCGGGATACTCGCCGTCTTCAGCAGCACAACAGCATAAACTTGCAGTTCGTGTTGCTCAGATACAGCCTGACGGATAGCCCCAACCACCTCATTCACATCCAGCTGACGCAGATAACTCCGCTCTACTTCCTGAACGACTACCAACCGCTCTTGGCCATTCATCTCCAATGCAAACGCTGCCCCACAACTTGGTCGCAGTGCCGGATGACTCTGCTCAACTGTCAGTTCAATATCCTGGGGATAATGGTTGCGACCCCGGATGATAATCAGATCCTTAAGTCTTCCAGTGATGAACAGATCACCATCTTGCAAAAAGCCCAAGTCCCCCGATCGCAGAAATGGTCCTTCATCCGTATCTACTAGGTAGGCATGGAAAGTCTGTTTTGTCTCCTCAGGTCGATTCCAATAGCCCTGAGCCACACTCTGACCTGACACCCAAATCTCTCCCACTTTGCCATCTGGACACGGGGTTAAGGATTCAGGGTCAACGATCACAATTTTCTGGTCCAACCAGCTCCGACCACAGCTTACAAGCGCCCGCGTATCCTCTTCCTCACTAACAGCTACCACCACTTGGTTCTTCTCAAGAGATGCCCTATTTACGTGACAAATAGTCGGCGGAGTTGTTTTTACCCCCCCGGACACGATTAAAGTTGTCTCAGCCATCCCGTAGCAGGGATAAAATGCTCGGGCGCGAAAGCCACAAGGTTCAAAAGTGGCAGCAAAATGCTCCAATGTCTGAGCCCAGACAGGTTCAGCCCCGTTGAAAGCAACTTCCCAACTGCTCAAATCAAGATTTGCCCTTTGTTCGGGGGTAATCTTATGACAGGCAAGGTCATAAGCAAAGTTTGGTCCGCCACTAGTAGTTGCTCTATAGCGGGAAATCGCTTGTAGCCAGCGCAAAGGTTTTTGTAGAATCGCTACCGGCGACATTAAAATTATCGGGGCACCAACAAAAAGTGGTTGCAGTACCCCACCAATCAATCCCATATCGTGGTAAGGTGGTAGCCAGGATACTCCAATACTTTGAGGTGTATCCCTAAATGCCTCCTGAATCAAAGCCGAATTGTGTAGCAAGTTGCCATGGCTGACCATCACCCCTTTCGGCATACCTGTAGAACCCGAAGTGTACTGGAGAAACGCCAGGCTATCACTGCTTATTGACGGTTCCTGCCAGTCTGACGCAACGTCGCTGGTAATGTTATCGGTAGCCAGCCATAGCATAGTAGTCAGACCTAGACTTTCGGCAAACTGACTCTCTAGGTTAGCTAACAGGGATGTAGTGGTGAGGATCGCTGTTGCCTGAGCATCTTTCACAATTGCCTGCAGCCTGGTCATCTTCTGATTATGCCGGGGTGGATAAGCGGGAACAGCCACCACCCCAGCATACAAACACCCGAAAAAGGCGGTAATGAACTCCAAACCTGGCGGATACAGAAGTAACGCCCGTTCGCCAGTGGCATCCAGGGACTGTAGATAAGCAGCGATCACCCGAGCATGCCGATCTAATTTTTGATAAGTCAGGCTGCCTGCTTCTGTTTCTCCATCCTGCAGAAAGGTAAAAGCTAGTTGACTAGGCTGGTGTAGCGCTCTATAGCGCAGCAAGTCTACTGACGTTGAAAACTTAAAATTCTTGAAAGAGTTGGACATATTATTTTCCTATCAGCGGCGCTTGTAAGAACGCTCAAACCTGGTTTTGACTATTTGAACAACCGCTGCCAAAGCTACGGCTGATAGAGAAGCGGACACTGCCGCGACTTCATGCCCAAAACCGTCTGTGACTATCGCCAAAGCTGTCAAACCAATCGCCACAGCCACCAAGGTTTTTTTCAACCTGTTGGTTACCTGATAGGCTCGATGACAGGAACTGCAAATCAGTGTGTGCTGGGAAAATCGGCCTAGCAGCACCGCATTACACTCACCATTGCTGTCAGCCGCTTGCGAGGTGGAATAGCCCTGATAAAACGGCAAAGATGCTCCGAATTTATCCAGCCACTTCCGGTACTCAATGACAAACCTGTCGGATGTCTTAAGCGGCAAATACACTTCTTTCAAATTTCGTCCCAACCGCTCAACTTGTTCCTGTACTCCCACGAATAGGGGCAAATCCTCTTCCACTACTTTGTTCCGAAACCAGTGATCGAGCCAGCGAGGAGTCAGCTTGACTTTCCATGTAAAAAAGTTATTATTACTATAACTTCTGAAAAGAACACGGGAACGACCCTTGCCTAGAGGTATCGAATACAAAGCCAGTCCCCAAATCTCCTTTTCAAAGTCCAATTTGTAATAAACAAAGTTGGGAGCGACGAAATCTACTTTTACCCAGTTTGCATTCGGTTTCTGCTTTCCCCGGAACCTGCCGCGAATCCCTGTAGCAGAACTTTCGCTCACTTCCATTTCCAGCGGCTTGGCACTTTCTCTATTACCTTCGCTACCATGATGGCTAATGTTAGCGTGAGCCGGATCTAAGGCATGTTCTATTAAATAGCTTTGGTCGTAAGGCAGGTCACCCACAAAGTCTGTGTTGACGAATTCCGGCTTGTCCAAATCTGGTATAATGGGAATTCGCTCTTTATCAGCAGCTTCTAGTTCACCTAGCCACACCCAGACAATGCCTTGGCGTTCCACAACCGTAAAGGAAGGCACGCAGGCTTTAGCAGGAATTTTGTCCTCCGTTGGCAATTGGGGAATGTGCAGACATTGACCATCGGTGCTAAACTGCCAGCCGTGGAACAAGCACTCGATTTTGCCATCGATAATCTGTCCATCAGAGAGTTTAGCAGCACGGTGGGGGCAACGGTCTGTTAAACACGCCAGCGTCCCATCTTGGTTTCTAAACATGACGAAGGGTTCGTCGTGTATGGAAAAGCTGTAGGCGCGCTCTATCGGCAGGTCTCGAATGAAGGTCACAGGATACCAGCAGTGCCTCCAGTTAAATCGAAGCTCTCTGTCAGGTATTGGTAAGCTGACATTTGCTTGTGCCGCTTCTTGTATCTTTGCCTCTCCCGTCATATTCTTCTCCGGATTACGAATAAGCTGCTTGGTTGATTGACAAAACTTTATAGAGCCTGGGGCTTACCACTAAAAGAAAAGGGAAAAAGGATCAGTGAAAAATAATCCTTCACTGTATAACAGACGGCAAACGTAGTTCATAAAACTTTGATTTTCCAAATCATTTTTCATTTATTGGATTGAGCAGTTGCTTACTTGAATCTGTCAGAGCTGGCTTCCCAGTTAGAGGAGATTTTTGAGATGCACAGCCTTCCCTCCCCTTTGTTTGCGATTAGGCTGCTTGGAAATCTTCTTGCAGTTGTTGCACTTGTGTAACAAATTGTTCCTATCTTGTGGATAGAGACACAAACAACAGTACTAGCCCACCGCAATAGCCACTCAAGATGTAGAAAAGAGTAATAACATTCCACAAAGGCTTCTTTCGATTGATGTAATAAGAAACGACGATGCCTTTTGTTGAAAAAATCTTCATCACCATAATTACTACTCTAGCGAGAGAATCAGTTTTCTGCTTCTATTATTGTTTTCTGAGAGTGATAGAAACTGTCCATAAGTGCTTGCCCGTGATCAATGTAAAGAAACATTTCTATTTCTTGAAAGAGCATTATAGCCAATCCGAATTTAAACTTGAGAGAATACGGAGATAAAAGTACAGCTATATAACCTTTTCAGAGATTTTCTCTCTCACAAATGATTTAAGATTGCTATACATCTGCTTTAGATATTCCTCTGTTACCTGTAATTTGTTGTATTTGATCGTAATTTAAAAGATTTTAAAGTGATAGACAATAACTAAATCAGGTAAAAAACTAACAATTATTGTCCTAATTTTGGTGAGTACCGTATTTAATAACCCAAGTTGCGGGTTATCGACTGATCTGTGCTTGTTACCACTCAATTGATGCGATGCCCGCGGCGGACTACGCCTACGCGTGCAACAAAGTGGCGTTGGCGCGTAGCGCCAACGTACCGATGCCGTTGTTGAGAGCATTAAAGTACTTAAATGATTTGGCTGTTATATAAATTACTTATTAAATAAAAGCTTGTTGAAAAGTAAAAGAAAAAATAAATGCTTGTAGCTTAAGTAAAAACCCTTCATAAGTGACTGCATATATTGATTTTGGGAAAACACAAGTGATACTACTAAACACGGTTTCAATATAATGCCGAGTATGTTGTTTAATGTATTGATTCCAAGGGGGATCTTGGCGCAAGGAGTTCTTTTTTCTCATAACTTTTAAAGAAATTTGACTTGTTTGTTCCAAGTCATCCTCAATGTTGTAGTCGGTGTAAGCTGAATCACCATACAGTTCACTACCAGGTGGGAGATTTAAAGGTAAGGCATTTAACGCACGTACATCGTTGGCACTACCAGGCATAAACACAAATTCTACGGGAATACCATTTTTGGTGGTTAATAACTGAACTCGAACCCCGTAAAAATATCGTTTTTTCGATGCGATGTAACCCGGAGGCGGAGCGTCTCCGGCTCCGCTCTATACTGTGCCGACTGGATTATTTTGACATAAAGCTGTGCATCCTCTTCAGGGTAAAAATGAAAGCATATTCCCTCGACTTACGTCGAAAAATACTTGATACATATAAGACAGGTGGAATATCACAACGTCAGTTAGCAAAAAGATTTTGTGTAACTTTAAGTTTTATTGAGAAATTACTTAAACAATATAGAGAAACAGGAAGTATCGCGCCTAAAATTAGGACGAAACAAACTCCACCAAAGCTAAACGAACAACAACTTAATGTTCTTTTTGAAATAGTGGAAGCTAAAAATGATGCCACATTGAAAGAAATTCGTGAGCAACTTCAAGAAAAAACAGGAATCACGATTGGTATTTCTACAGTAGATAGAATGTTACAAAAAATGGAAATCAGCTTAAAAAAAAACATTATATGCCTCTGAAAAAGAGACTGAAAGAGTTCAATTATTAAGAATACAGTTCTGGCTACAAATTCAGGGGATACCGACTGAGAAGCTTATATTCCTTGACGAAGCCGGAGCTAATATATCTTTGATAAGACACTCTGCTCGCGCCCAAAAAGGTACTCATGGCGCACAGTTCTCGACCTCAAAAACGTAGTAAAAATGTCTCCATGATTGGTGCAATTGGTCTTAAGGGCGTGATTAGCCAATACAGCATTTTGGGTGCAACTGATGGTCTGACATTTGAGGCTTATATTTCTCAAAAATTAGTTCCGAAACTTGAGGAAGGTGATTATGTAATCATGGATAATTGCTCAATTCATAAAGGTGGAGAGATTGAGGAATTAATTGAGGCTGCTGGAGCTAAGTTGATTTATTTACCACCATATTCTCCTGATTTTTCACCAATTGAAAATTGTTGGTCAAAAGTTAAAAACATACTACGTTCTATTGGTGCTAGAACTTATCCCGATTTAGCAAAGGCGATTGAAACTGCTTTTAACAAAGTCTCTTTAAATGATATTTATAATTGGTTTACCCACTGTTGTTACTGTACTGTACTTTACTAGACTGAGAAACGCTATATTTCGTTTAACATATAGCCCTCCTAATTTTCTTCTTGGAGGGCATTTTATTGCTTAACTGTCCCTAAGCGATCGCCCATCAGGGTAACTAGCAACTTGGGTTAATAAAGCTGCTACACGCCCTTGTGTTTCTCCAGGCTTGAGGAGTTGTCCCATAATATTGGCGAAAGTGGCGGAAGAAATTAACTGGATGTTGATAGCCCACCAATGCAGCAATCTGCTCCACTCTTTCTGAAGTTTCTACAAGCAAGGAACCTGCTACTGCCATTCGGCGCTGGATAACCCAACTTTGCACAGTTTGTCCGGTTTCATGTCGCACTAGTTTAGAGAGGTAAGTAGGGGAATAACCAACTGTCAGGGCTACCTCGTTGAGAGTAATCTGTCGATGATAATTAGCTTCAATGAAATGGAAGACCTTTCTCAACTTGGGGTTAGATGGAAAAATAAATTCAGGTGCAATTGATTTCTTAGTCTCAGTTTCGGGTGATTTTAGGACTGACCGGGACTGTGCGGCGTACCACTGTCGGAGGAAGGCTTGTCTTCCCAAGCAGACTGTGATCTCCCTAAGTAATTCCTCTGGTGTACAGGGTTTAATAATATAGCCATCTGCTCCCAGTTCCATGCCTTTACGAATGTCAGCCAGAGTCGCTAATATAGTTACAAAAATCAAGGGGATAATTGCTGTGGCAGGGTTTTCGCGCAGCTCTTTTAGGACGCCATAACCATTGAGTTTTGGCATCATAATATCGCTGATTATTAAATCGGGTAAGTATTCTTGTGCCTGCTGAACGCCGACAAGACCATTTTCTACAGCGATCGCATCGAACCCTTCTTCCTCCAAACATTTTAAAAATATGTTGCGGGATTGCTCTTCCGTATCAATAACCAAAATCTTTGTCATTGTTTTTCCTGATATTTAATTCCTGTTAGTTGGAAAAATGAGCAAAGCAGTTAGTGGAGTACTAAACAAGTATTGAAGTGCTTCTATTTATCTATCGGCTTCTTTAGGTGGGCTTTTCTGCAAAATTTGGATTTTGTTACAAAACTTCAAGCTAGGCGAATGTAAACTTTTATAACAAAAAAAGCTTTTTTGCGTAAAATTTGCATTCTGAAGCCAGAAATAAATAGAGAGGGAAAGCAAACTTTTGGAGTGCAAATGAATCAAACCTCGCTTGATGAAATAGATGTTTTGCTTCAACAACTAGCTTCAACAGCGCAGCAATACCCGCACATGGCGAGGAATTGGGTGGGTGCAACGTTAGAGATAGCTCAAAATTGGCGGTGTTGGGGTTGTGGTTTAGCAATGGGCAGCCTATTAATTGCTTCTTCGCCAGAGTACGTTTTTGCTCAAATTACTCCAGATGGCACTTTACCTAATAATTCCATCGTTACACCAGATGGCAGCACCCTCAATATCACTGGAGGAACGCAAGCAGGAAGTAATTTGTTTCACAGCTTTGGCGAGTTCTCTGTTCCTACTGGTGGTACTGCTTCTTTTAATAATGCTGTAGATATTCAAAATATCATCGGTAGAGTAACAGGTGGGTCAGCTTCTACTATTGATGGGATAATTCGTGCTAACGGTATTGCGAATCTGTTTTTGATTAATCCAAATGGAATTGTTTTTGGTCAGAATGCCCAGTTGAATATTGGCGGCTCTTTTGTTGCGACTACAGCGAATGCACTGCAATTTGGAAATCGAGGATTTTTTAGTGCGACTGAGAAAAATATCCCTTCACCCTTGTTGACTATTAATCTATCAGCATTGCTGTTTAATCAGATTAATCAAAACGCAGTGATCCAAAATAACTCAGTTGCACCCGCAGGAACAGATCCAGCAGGTTTAAACGTATTAGGTTTACGAGTGCCAGATGGAAAAAGTTTGCTGCTGGTGGGCGGTAATGTCAGCATGGATGGGGGACGATTAAATGCTAATGGTGGGAGAGTGGAGTTAGGAGGATTGGGCCAACCTGGTAGTGTAGCGCTGGGTGTAGATGGTGATAATCTCAGCTTAATATTTCCTGAGAATGTTGGGCGAGCTGAGGTATCCCTCACCAATCAAGCAGGTATATATGTGACTGGGGCTGGTGGGGGTAATATTGCAGTTAATGCCGGGAATCTAGAGATTTTAGGAGGAAGTATTTTAAGCGGTGGTATTGGACTAGGTTTGGGGACACCTGAAACAATTGGGGGAGATATTACGCTGAATGCTACCGGGTCAATTAAAGTTGCTGGTGGGAGCCTAGTTGTTAATGATGTGCGTTTGGGGTCACTTGGCAATGGGGGTAATATTACTATCGATTCTGGTTCATTCTTATTACGCGATCGCGCTCAACTTGCTGCCTCAACTTCAGGACTTGGTAATGCAGGGAATGTGACAGTGCGGACACGAGATGTTGTTTCTCTTGCAGATGCTAATATCTTCAGCACGGTGGAACGAGGCGGTGTCGGTAAAGGTGGCAATATCGACATCAATGCTGCAACACTATCACTAATTGATGGCAGTCAACTGGTAACCATTACTCGTGGTGCATCTGCTAGCCAGCCAGCAGGAGGGGGGGATGCGGGCAATGTTCAATGTTAATGTTACTGGCATTGTTGATATTACTGGGGAGAAAAATGGTTTTCTTAGTGGGATTTCCAGCAGTGTGGGAACTGGAACAGTTGGTAATGGGGGTAATATCACTATCAATTCTGGTAACTTCTCATTACGCGATGGCGCTATACTTACTGTTGAAACCAGTGGACAAGGGAATGCAGGGAATGTCAATGTTAATGTTACTGGCATTGTTGATATTACTGGGGAGAAAAATGGTTTTCTTGGTGGGATTCGCAGCTTGGTGGGAACTGGAACAATTGGCAATGGGGGTAATATCACTATCAATTCTAGTGACTTCTCATTACGCGATCGCGCACAACTTGCTGCCTCAACCCTTGGACAAGGTAATGCGGGGAATGTGACAGTACGTGCAAGAAATGCTGTTTCTCTTACAGATAATGCTTCCATCTTTAGCACGGTGGAATCTGGGGGTGTAGGTAAAGGTGGCAATATCGATATCTTAGCGGCAACACTATCACTAATTGATGGCGCTCAATTAGCAACCTTTACTCGTGGTGCATTTGGGAACCAGCCAGCAGGACAGGGAGATGCGGGGAATGTCAATGTTAATGTTACTAATGCTGTTAATATTGCTGGGGAGAAAAATGGTTTTGCTAGTGGGATTCGCAGCTTGGTGGGAACTGGGACAGTTGGCAATGGGGGTAACATTACTATCGATTCTGGCGACTTCTCATTACGCGATCGCGCTAGACTTACTGCCTCAACTTTAGGACTTGGAAATGCGGGGAATGTGACAGTACAGGCACAAAATGCTGTTTCGATTGCATATGCTTCCATCCTCAGCACAGTGGAATCAGGGGGTGTAGGTAAAGGTGGCAATAGGGAGCATCTCAGTTTTTGAAGTGGCTCAAACCGACAATAATCCATTGAGGTAAGCAGAGCGATGAGCCAGGACTTGAGGGACATTTTCTCGTTTCCATTGTGCCCCAGAAATCTTTGTTCGACGGTCAATCTGTTTAACAGCAGATTCAACTGACCCAGAACCAATTGAACAAATTTCTTCAGCTTGGTGATATTCGTAGTTAATGATACGATGGCGATGTTTATCGAGATAACGGCAAAAATTTTGTACTTGTTTACCCCGACAGCCAGTAAATAAGGCTTTGGTTTCTTCTACTTGACCTTTCCATAGTAAGGCATGGGAAGAGTTTCAACCGTTTTTGTGAACCCCCAATTTTGTGAAGGTTTTCTATCAAGTGAAACCAATCAAGTATTTCTCGGCGCTGTACATCAGGGGCTAATTGGTCAACGATATTCCAAATACCATCATGTCCATCACCAACACAAGTAACTGTGCTAGCTAGTGGCTGATGATTAACCCAATCAATGACAACCTGATTATCTTGAAAGGACGTTCCCACCATTCCATTGTGATGTAAGCTAATCGCTTTATAGCCAAGCCAAGCGCATATTTCACCTTCAGTCGTGCGAACACGAATGTTTCCACCATCGACGCTTAATTCTTCAACTGTGTCTTCTTGTATCGGCAATTCAAAGTTTTGACGATGCACCAATCTCTGTTGGCTGCTACGGGAAACTTGTACGCCTGTAAAATACTCAATATCTGCTGCTGCATCTTCATAGCTGACATTTGCACTCACGCGCAGACAGCAAATTTCCAGATACGGACTCAGTTGATTACTAGAAGGGACTTCCAATTGCTGCGCTTGCTTAGTTGTGATTGGCAATTCTCCCAAAATACTTTTTAGTCGTCGTTTATACCCTGCTCTTGTGTCCGTAACTGTTTCGATAAAAAAACCCCTACTTCTGGCATAACGTGCTTCTGCATTTGACTTCGCACTGCCTCTTCAATTCCTGCAAGGTTTGTTAGTCTTTCTGGCGACGTATCTTCGTATAGTATTTTAGCGATCGCTTGAATATGTTCTTGAAGAGCTTGCTTTTGTTCTGGGGTCATTGGTCAGTAAATACACTCGTCCTACTTATCCTGACTGATTTTCGCCCTCTTTGCAAAAAACTGGGATGCTCCCAATCAATTAGGGACTTGCGGATAAATAAAATACCAGGCATTCTAGAAGATGAGGAAGGGCAGATATACCCGCGCCTGCTCGAAATTTTTAGAATTGGAATTGCTTTATTCATGCTTACCGACACCATCAAAT
>JAESGI010000299.1_pt1 | contig 21229 bp, 26 predicted proteins | sample 9269671 | NCBI WGS metagenome assembly JAESGI01 (sample SAMN14515641, study PRJNA621666) | algae metagenome | isolation source: Nostoc indistinguendum CM1-VF10 and co-occurring heterotrophs from gravelly... | place: USA: Clark Mountains, San Bernardino, California | collected 1998-06-05 | reverse complement strand
GATTTTTAAAAACTGTCTATCTCTAGTGTTGGATGATAATTATTTGTCAAAAAATGATGGTTCGACACAAGTTCTCTATTTAAACAAGAGAATTTTATCTGATTTTTTTTCAAAATGAGAATTGCTGCGCAAAGACAATCAACATCTCTTGGTTCAGCCAACAAAACAAGCTGTAACTCCGCCAACAATAAACCCAAAAGATTTGCGAGTCAAAGAAGTTCGCACACTTTTAAATTATCCACTCGATTTAGTCAAAGAGTGGCTGCATTCTCGAAATGTTACGAGTCCGAGTGAGCTTGATTCTCTTCAGATTGATGAATTAGTGAAGACTATGTGTTTGGCTTGGGCAGGGAATAAATTTGGGCATCCGAACCATGCTGCTAGCTCTTATCAAAAGCACATAGTTGATGCTGTAGCACGAGGAGTAGATGAAACGACAGCAATTAGCGACTGGATGGAGGGAGCGCTTGCACAATTACCTGAACTGAATTGAAAGCAGAAATCATACTTCAAGAAGAATACATTCGGGAGCAATCTTAACGTTCTCTTAGAAACGCTGGTTCTGCATAAAAAGCACTTGTGCTCATCAAACAAAGAGGCATTGTTACCAACAAGCCACCACCGTCACTGAGTATCGGAGGAAATCGGGACTTGAAACACAGGCTTCGTTGAGCCGATTCAGTACAGGGACAGCACCAAAATTACTTTTGATTTTCGGATTCTCCCTGCTGTAATTGTTGCACTTCCTCCACTGATAAGCCAGTAGACCGAGCTATCACATCAACGCTGATGCCCTCAGCTAATAAGTTAATAGCAATTTTACGGGCTTTTTTATCGCTCCCTTCTTCTTCACCTTCGGTTTTAATTTGTTGGTAAATCACAGACTCGCGCATTATGTCCTTCCTAAATAAACGTCCAATCACTTCTTGTTCTAATACTAACCCAGCCAGAATTGCAGAGGCGGCAGCAATATTACTTTGTGTTCGCCTGTCAGCAATTTGGCCAACAGCCGCAGCTGAGAGTTGTAATGTCGCAACTTTGTTCTCAGTAGCACTTAAAACCGCAAAAGGCACTAATCCTGGTGCTGCCAAAAAAACCTCTGGCGGTTGCTCCCACAAACGAATCACTGAAAACTCATGTCGCAAACTTTCAGTAGTAAAAGTAGTTTGATATACCTTCTCTGATTCAGTTTTGGCTAAGTAAATTACTACTTGGTGCATTCGTTTATTAGGAAAACGGCGATACACTCTCAAACGATAATCAGCCATCCGAAACGGCATATCATCATCGGGTTTGGTTTGGAATTCAATGTGCAGAACAACTTCATCTGACTGCAACAATATTAAAGCATCAGCACGAATCGGTTCTAAAGACAATTCTGTAGGACTTAGTTTGGTTAAAGTAATCGGTTCTCCTAATAACCAAGTAGCGAAATCAGGAGAATACATCTCCGCGATAAATTTGCAAGTGTTATCAAACATGAACAAATTTTATCAGATTATCAGCTACTTCCAGCATTAAAGCCACAACCCAGAAGATTTAGTTCAGTTCCATTCATTCCTATAGTATTCAGCACAACATAATTCATTTTGTGTTTATTTTCCAGATATGCCATCTGGTCAAGGATTTTTTTTCAATCCACATGATTTAAAAATCATAGAGTGATAGGAAACATTATGCCGAGAAAATCCACTTCCTTCAGCAATACTGACCATTCCTCACTGTGCCTACAGTATCTCCGCCGTTGTGGAGGTAGCGCTCGATTATGCACCATCAACTTTAGTCTTAGTGTGATTCAAACCTTGGTCAATCAAAGAAAGGTAAAGATTACGAATTCAACTGCAGGTTTCTATGTTCAATTGGAGGATTCCAAATGACTAATTACAAACAAGTTGTTTACCAATCTCAATTAGACAACAAGAGTAAATTGGTTCTTCGCCGCCGTACTAGGAGAAGATTTAACCCCAGGATTTTCATTGACCGCATCATAGAAACAACTGCGATCGCCTCTCTGCTGTTGACTGGCTTTTCAGGAGTTGGAGCAATGGCTTGCTGGGGAATGGAGATTATTGAGATAAATGCTAATCCCAACATCATCATCTCTGGGTGGGAGTACCAGAAAAACAAAAGCCTTGGAGCAATGCTGGTAAGTTTTTCTGCCTTCTTGGGGAGTTCTCTAGTCGGAGCTAGTTTCAGTATTCAACGAGATAAATTTTAGGGAGATAAATAACGATGGAAATTAAGCTAACCACATCAGAGATCCGGACTATCTTACAGGGCTGTCAATATACGTTGCGGCTTGTGGGGAGTAGTAAAGATTATCGCAGGCTTCAATCGTCCTCCTTCCTTTTCTACATCGAATGATGTGGTACTAAATGATGCGCTTAATGTTTTAGGGGAAGTAGTCAATGCAATTGATGAGATAGAGCAGATAACCGAGCAGCAAACAGGAAGAATCTTTTGAGGAGCGACGGGCTGCTGTCTAATAGAGATTGCCAAGATTAGTAGAATTTATCCCAACAACAAAGAACTAATAGGAGAAACTTCTGATGTTAACAAAGTTAAAACCAGAACCAGCAATAGAACAATACGAACTCTTGCCACTACTCGAAAAACTTCAAGGTTTGGGTATTGAATGGGAACGAGATATGCAGACTGGACGAGTCTATCTGGAATTTCCAGACGGACGGATCGAGTTTAATAATTTACTCCTACTAAAAGCTTTTGTCACTGGATGCATCAAAATGATGAAATACCCGCAGCATCTTAACTCCAAGATTGAACTGCTGGAACAAAACCATCAAGATTATGTGCGATCACAACAGGAATTGATCCCAGAGATTGCCCAAAACTGTAACTCCTTCATTCAAGAGATTCATGCACTGCGCTTGCTGATTTATCAGGGAGCGCGGGAATGTCATAAGTACTTACTGACACTCCAAGTAAACCAAAGGAAGCCTCTATGAAACGCAATCAGATTGTCAAAGGAATCAGTGGGATAGTTGCAGCTACTGCCATTGGGTACATTGGAGTTCAAATTTTTGGCAGAAATACAATGTATACAATTCCTACAGCCATGTTAGGGCTGGGGACTGGAGGAGCTATCGGTCAGATTCTGGTAGAGAAAAGGCAGCAGCAAGTAGTACAAACACAATCAAAACAAAGATAGGAGCAATCACATGGAAGCTTCAAAAGTTGTCACCATCCCGAATCACTGGACATCACCAAAATACTCGTTAGGACAAAGAACCAAGCAGGGGATGATTGTAGGGGTTCAGTATTATCCACCCAATAATCTACTGACTGGTTTATGTACCGAATCTTGGCGTTATGCTGTGCTGGATAAAAACGATTTCTCAGAAGTGGCACATCTTGAAGAGGAGAAAATTCATCCGCTTACACCAATTGAATTACGTGCTGAACTTGAAGCTGAGATTGAAGCTTATCAGTGTAAAATACTAATTCTCAAGCACCAGTTAGGGGCAATATCCAATGCTTAAATCAGTATTTACGTACTAAAAATTACCTCTAATAATAGATGGCTTGACCAGAGTTAGAGGCGATTTTTCATAAAAGACGGCGATTGATCTCATATTGAATGAATGGGATGAATCGCCGTTCGCCGTTTTGGCCAATAGTCAATAGTATCGAGTGTACGAAAATCGTGAGAGATTCGTATGATTACTAATAACTTATGCTACGGCTTCAAGTGTTGGCATAAGTTACCAAGCTACTGGTTCGCCGAGATGGAAAAAACCACCACTGGGGCCATCATTTGGCAATATCGCTAATTCAACACCAGTTTTCGCGCCTAATGCGATGTCCATCATTGCACCTTCACCACCTAATTCAGTTTTTACCCAACCCGGATGAGCGCTATTAATCTTCACCGGAGTATTACGTAACTCATGAGCTAAATGAATAGTGAATGAGTTAACTGCTGCCTTGGAAGCATCATAAGCAAATGGTTTGGAATCATAAATGAATGAATTGGGGTCAGCATGAAGTGTTAACGAGGCTTCAATACTCGACATATTTACAATTCGACCACTAGGACTATTCAATATTAACGGCAATGCTCGTTGAGTTAATTCTACTAAGCCAAAAAAGTTTGTGTTAAATGTCTGTCGAATAATGTCTACAGAAATAGAACTAGCATTACTGGTTAACCAATCACCATCTAAAAATACACCCGCGTTATTGATCAACACATCAAGCCTACCAAAAGAGTTACTAATTTGTTGAATAGCAGATTCAATTTGATTACTATCAGTGACATCCAGGGCAATTGGGTGAGCTATTACTCCTTCATTCTCTAAGTTACTCGCTGCTGTTTTAGCTGCATCTAAACTACGAGCTGCTATCAGAATTGTCAATCCATGTTGTCCTAGTTGACGACTCATTTCCAACCCCAGACCTTTATTTGCACCAGTAATCAAAGCTACTTTGTTCTTTAGTTCGTCCTGCACCATCAATAAGTACTCCTGTGATGAATTTAGATCACATTTCAGAACAAGATGTTTAAGCTGAGTTTAAATACTGGGTTAATCGTCCCACAAAGTCTAAATATTGAAAACCTAGAAGAAAGGCTAGGTTAGACAGCAAACACTTGTTTGCATAATCATCAATGTGATTTTGCGATTCGCTCTCGATCCCACTTCATAAAAAAGCCCCAAAAATAGGGCTTTTTTTCATCCCTATTTTTTTTCGTCAAGTGGGCCGCTTTTCGCGTGACACGCATTCTGTATGACTTTGAGTACTGTCCCTGCACGCCGATGTCACAGAGCAACTATGCCGCTTTTTGTGACATTAACGGAAACACAAGGGTTCTGGGCGTTGCTAACATTATGCCGCTTTTTGTGACATCTATACACAGCAGGGGTTTTGGATGTCACGGCACACCTGCCGGAATTCTGTGCCGCTTTGCGACAGAGTAATGCAAAAAAAAAGAGCGGCTAGAAATTAGAATTCAGGAGTCAGGAGTCAGAAATCAGGAAACAAGAACCGGTATTCTGGCCAAAAAAGTCGTGCTTTCTAGAGTTTAGTAGAGAGCGTCGTAATTCTTGGTTCTAAATTCATCTTCAAGAAGCACCATTTCCTAATTCCAGCCATTTAATTAGTTCTTGTGGGGGAATAATTCTTGATACAGAGAAGGGAATACTATGTTTTTCAGCCCAACGATACACAGTTCGCAAGCTGATTTTACGCTTTGTTCTGTCGTAGATAAAATTCGGAAGTTCTCGCCCAGATAATGGGAAATCTGGTTCTTCTAAGTCGATACCAAATTGGGCAAACCTCTGTTGATCCTTTTTGAGTAACAATGAAACGTCTGACAAAGAATACTTTTTGAAGAGATTTTGACTTTTGAGATATGCAAGCCCTAATAAATAGCAGCATTCTTTCAATCTCACCTGTCGGGCGTACTGCTGTACACCACATATCCTTAACCATTTTCGCCAAGCTCTAATACTAATGCTTTTACCTAAGACGTGTTCGCAAGCTGTTTTTACCCAAGCAAGGGTGTATGCTTCTTCAATACTTTGCATATTTTGTTGCTCCCTTTACTCAACAATGCCCAGGTTAAACCTGGGCGTTAAAATTACTCTTCTTCTCCCTGATTGCCCGCGTCAGGGGAAATTTTCTCTCTCAAGCGTTTGTTAATCATTCTCTTGTTACTGCGTTCAACATAAACGCCAAAACCGTTTTCCCAAAATACACGATGTAGTTCTGATAATTTCCAACCCTCAAACTCGGCCAGTTCTTCTGCTTCTTCAAATAGTGCTGTTGGCACATAAAGTTCAATTCTGGTCATTCCCTGTGCTTTTGTTCTAGGCATTGTTGCATCCATACTTAATCACCCAAATTATCAAATGATATTGGCTATGGGACAAGAACCCTACAAAATATCGAAATAATGTAGCTTTCTTATATGATATGTAGCTTATTTATATTATATTATTAGTGTAGTAGCACATAAGAAAACACCTTATGCAAAAAGTCAAAGAAATTTTGCTGGCTGAAGGTATCGAGTTCGATGAGGGCGATATTTTGTCCGCAGCATCAGCTATTGGCATGGATGTTGATAATTTAAATGATGCCGAAGCCCAAGAAGTGGCAATTCAAGTTGTACAAGCCAAAAAATCAACTGCCCTGACCACTGCTAATGGCAAGTCCAAAAATGGCAACGGTAAACTCGGTAAAAACTCACCCCGCCGTAAATCTGCTCCTTCATTGCAAGGAGCGATCGCTCATGCATCCCAGGTTTCAAACCAAGAAATTCAATCTTTGGAGGATGTTCTAACTCAAGGGATTGATGCTTACACAACCGACAAAGCAGACCAGTTGTTATCAACGATTCGCAATGCCCCCAAGGACGTAGTGAGTAAGTTTGTCTCTAAAGCGATGGAGGAAGAAGCTGACGTAGATTCCTTTCGTGCAATCGGTAACGAACTTGTTGCAGGTATTTTCGGCGCTAACTTCGCGGATGCAGCCGAGTAAATTCATCTTGTTAGCAGCAGTACTGAATCTGCTGCTATTAACTCTTGTATTGGGCGTGGCATTTTATGGAGCAACAACAAGAAACTCGTCACAAACCATTGAATATTCACCTGAAGAAAGACGGGGAGTTGAATCTGTCGGGGCTGACATTAAAAAACCTGACACCAGAGGAATTCATAATCGTCCAGCAACTTATTGATGAGTCGAGAGTGCGATCAAACAATGCCAACAGAGTTGAAGAACTAATGCAGCGAGGTTTGATGGCTCAAGGGGTGATTGCAGCTTTTGCTATTTTCATGTTTTCGTTCATCGGCATCTACGGTATTTATCGTTACATCGGTCAACAAGTTCAACAAATTCAGGAGACGTATAGCAATGTTAGGTAAATGGCTTCCTGGTCTATTCGGTAGCAAAAATGATGGTGTAGTTTCAACAGATTTAAGAGTTGGCGATGCAACGACTATTGAGGGTAATCTACCTTCATCAATCCGCGATCGCTACACATTGCCAGCTTACACGACTGCACAACAAGTATTGGATGAAGCAGAAGTGGCTGGCACTTTAAAAGCACAGAAGTGGTTACATACAAAGTCTTTCCGGCACAAGCTCAAACAGTTGCAATCCTTGGCAGAAATGTATAAAAACCAGTTGGCATATTCTCAAGAAGCCATGAAGATTGAGGAGGATTTGCAGCGAACCAGGGCGTTACATGGAGAAGCGGTGATCCGTCATGCCTTTGGTTCTATTGAACAACAACGCCAATTGGGGGGATATGAGAAAGCATTTGATGAAGTGGGTGATTCTTTCAGATTTTAAGTTATGCAAATTAAACTGTCCTTTGTTGGATATGCAGTTTGTGGAGTCGGGCTGTCAATGTTGATGGGGTTTCTCTCAGTTGCTAGCCCAGTCAATTCTTGGTGTGGATCATTGGCATGATTTGCATTTGCGGTTTGGCAGTTGGTTTTTTTAACTTTGCTGGCTTAGTCGTTAAAGGATTCGGTTTCAACCGCAAGACTTTCACCATTGGGTTAATGCCTGGAGTGATATTCCTGTTTGTCTTCTTGACTTTAGTTGCAGCTGGTGTTGCTTTGGGGGTGAGATAAATTTATGCCATTTGAACTAGAACGACTAACTGCCAGTGGGGTGATTCATGCAGAACGAACTATTTTGTGTTCTTTGGGAGTGTCAGCAGTAATGTGTTTGTCCGCTCCTTTTTTCTTAAATACTGACCGAGTAACAACCGGAATGCTGCTCGGTACTGGGACACTTAGCGCTGGCTTGTTTGGTGTATCTGCTCAAATCAGCGAAAGTAAAGAAAAAGTTTACAAGTCTTTGCAAGAAGCTGACCTCAAAGCACTCAAACAGCATTTGCAAGGACAAGCGGCTTATGATTATGTCACGACTGCGATCGCTGCCAAACGCCGAGTTGCTGATTACGTAAATCGGCTACCAATGCAAGAGCGCCCCCGGTGGATAGCTGAATATCAGTTGCAAGGATTGGTAACTCTTCCAGAACCACCAGCACAACAATCACCTTCACCGACTGGTATTCCTAATCCCGATATTGCTGACATTGATGAAAAATCGGTGCAGTCCGTGATTAATCCGGGTGCGATGAAAATTCTGCAAGCGATCGCTGCTAATTATCCTGACTACATTCGGATTGATGGTGCTTGGATTGATGAACTGTGTGATGCAGCATCTAATCAAAATATGACTCTTCGCAGTAATCACCATTTTTACCTTTCTGGCGGCACCCAGTCTGGTAAATCCACTCTTGCAGGGGTGATTATCAATAAAATTGCTGCAAAATCTCAAAGCCCGGCAATTGTGATTGGTAGCGACCCAAAGGATGATGTCACCAGATGGCTGTGCAAATTTAGCCGCAAGTTTGATGGCATGAAAGCGTTAAAAAACTGGATTACCTTTGCCACAGACCAAATTGACAAGCAGAAAGCAAGAGTATCCGTTGTTGGTGGTGAATGTCAGGGTGTCCCGGAATTATTTCTTGCCCAAGACGAGGTGGACTCTGTATTTGGTGGTGGTAAGGGACTTCCAGGAATGGTTGATGCTAATACTGCCAAAGACTTGCAAGGTTTTTGGAACTATATCATCAAATTCACCGCCGGACTTAAAGGACATGGGGTGTTTATGGGGCAATCCCCGCTTTCTGGAGAAACCGGATTTAGCCGCCCGTCCTTGAAAAATGTTTGCTTTATTGCTATGGGGCAGACATCGAATTATATCCTTGACCATCCCCAGGATTTTGTAAATGTGAAAAAGGAGATTCTTGAAATCTTGCGGCAGGCTTGCGAAATGTTAGATAAAGCCGGAGTTCGATATGCCCTGGTAATTCCCACTCGGTCTAATCCCTTTGTTGCCCTAATCCCGGAATTTGATATCAAAGGTCTGGAACAAAAACAAGATTCCAAACCGAATGATGACACTGTTGATAGTTCTAAAAATAATCAGCAATCCTCAGAACAGCAGATTGACTGGTATAAAGAAATTAGGAAATGGGCAACAGAATTAGGAAGAAAACCACAGTTCCAGGAAATCAAACAGAAGTGGCACGAATTAACCGGGCAAGAGTTAAACGAAAAAGGCGTTACCCTACTGCTGGAAAATCTCGGTTTTCCCGATTCGGTGAACTAGACTGGAATCCTCGGTATGGTAATCCTAAAGAGTACTTCTGGTATTGTTTAGATATTTGTCAGCATAGCGGAAAGCTGCTGCCTTGTCGTATTTTGCTATATTGAGTGCTTGTAACAATACTTGTAAAGGAATTGCCACCTGTGTGAGCTTTTCGGCTAATATTACTGACTCTTCTTCTGTGGCTGCTACCGTCGCTTCTAACGGTTCAAAATTTATTTGCTTATTTATACGGTTATCTAACATTGTAGTATCAGCCATAAATGCACCTTCAAAACTTGTATAATGCAGTTTTACTGAAAGGCAGCAGGCATGAATCCGTGTTTGTGCGGGACTTATTAATCAGCTAACTTTATGAATCCGCACAATTGCCGTAGCCAGCGCATCTTGATTAAAAATCTCTCAATCCTTGTTTTTGGTGCTAGCTTTGTCGTCGATATCACCGCTCTATTCGAGGTGCGCCTCTTAAGCTGTTACCCCGATTAACGAGAATTACTCTTAGGCTTTCGAGTAAATAAAATCCCTCTCACAGTTGGCTCTAAGGGAAAGGTAAGGCTAGTAATATTCCCTTTAATATCAGTTAAGAAAGATAGAAGCTTTGGTTTATCGCTCAACTCAGATTCAACAAAAATATCATAGTGATAGTGTTCTAATTTATAAATAATTGAATTATGAGTTGCTGTTAAATGTTGATTATTAATTTCAACTGATAATAATCCATACGCCGGATGCTCAAAATCACCTATATAATCTTCTATAGGATGAGAAGGTTGAGTTCCTATTTTCCGGGCTGAGGCGATTTGCTCTTTGGCTTTTGCAATATCTTCTTTAGCTTGAGCATATTTTTCCTTCATTCGTTCATTCCAAGGAACTTCGTCTAAACCGAGCAGGCAATCACATACGTAATAAGTCACAGTATGAATTACTGGGTTTTGCTCCATATTAGTCAGAACTACTACACCAATCTTGTCTTGAGGTAGTAAAGTTACTCGCGCAGAAAATCCATCAATATTACCGGTATGCTGAACTAAATTATGACCTCGGTAAGCAGAAATCCACCATCCCAAACCATAAAAGTAGTAGAAAAGTTCATCATATTGCAATGGTTGACTAATCACCATTTGTGGAGAGTGCATCTGATTGATTTGACTTGGTGAGATAATTTCTTTTTCGCAATATTTTCCTTGATTAAAATACAATAAAATCCACTTAGCCATATCAGCAACGTTGGAATTTATCGAACCTGCTGGTCCAGAAACATCAACATCATAAAAGGGGATCTTTTCAACTTTGTTGTCTTTTTCCTGATAAAGAAATGCAAAGTCACCAGTTTTTTGGGATTTCTCTACAGAGAAATTACTCCCTCTCATTTCTAAAGGATTAAAAATTTCCTGTTGCACAAATTCTTCCCAGCTACTCTGTGCAATTTCACCAACTAAATAGCCAGCAGTCATGTACATCAAATTTTGATACTGAAAAACGGTACGCATTTGATGAGTCGGTTCGAGATATTGTAAGCGCTCCAATATTTCTTTGCGGCTAAAGGGACTTTTATACCACATAGCATCGTGAGAGGGCAAGCCAGACCGATGAGTTACCAAATCACGGGGTGTGATATATTCAGTTGCATAAGAGTCATAAAGTTTAAAAGTAGGCAGATAATTTTTGACAGGTTTATCCCAGTTTAAGAGTCCACTCTCTACCAGAATACTCATTGCCATTGCAGTAAAGGGTTTCGTGCAAGAACCAATGGCGAAGAGAGTTTGCGGTGTAACAATTAAATTGTTTGCTACATCTCGCTTTCCAAAGCCTTCACAAAAAATGATTTTACTATCTTTAATGATTGCGATCGCCAGCCCTGGTATTTTCCACTCTTGCATTGCCTTGCTGATAAATTCACTTAGACCTTGCATAGTAGCTGTTAAGACCTTTCAATAAAAATATGTATAAACCAAGTGTACCTTCCTGGATAATATCAAGAAATTTTAAATCTCGGTTCTGATATTTCTTAGCGACTGAAACCACCATCTGTAAGTTAGCGTCATCTCCAATTCGCAATGGCAATCGTAGCCATCTTTTAGCCATTTGTTACTCTTATTATGTTCCAGTGTTCCAGTTCACTAGCAGACTATTTGTATCGGCTGTTTACGCTAGATTAATAGCGTAAACAGCCGATACAAAACTAAAAAAGGTAAAAGGGTAAAGGTATCAAAACTTCCTTTTCCAATGATGCCTGTACCCCTTGTTGCAATTTGTGTGTATATATTGAATTCAGATGTAATCCACTATTAGTAACTAATTGAGGAAGCCCTAATGAACCTTGCTCAAGAATTGACTAACTTGGTTATCCAAGCTCAAGCTCATCTTCCTAAAGACAAGTTAGCTGCCATTGTTCAAGCGACTGAAGAACTTAGACAATCGGAAATTCTCAAGGACAGCTTAAATATAGGCGATCACGTCAAAGATTTTACTTTACCAAACGTCAGCGGCAATGCAGTTGAACTCAAGCAGTTGTTGGCAACTGGGCCAGTAGTCATCAGCTTCTTTCGAGGAACATGGTGTCGATTCTGCAACTTAGAGTTGAAAGCGTTGCAGGATGTTTTGCCAGAAATTCAAGCTCTTGGTGCTTCTTTGGTGGCTATCTCGCCACAGACACCAGATTATTATTCGATGTCAACAGCGCAAGACAGTAGCTTAGATTTTGACGTTTTAAGCGATGTTGGCAATCAAGTGGCACGTAACTTTGGTATCGTTTACCAAATACCTGAGCCGTTGCGTCCAATCATGCAAGGCTTAGGTGCTGATCTTCTAGCTGCCAATGGAGATGAGACTTTTGAATTGCCAGTACCAGCTACCTATGTAATTGCTCCAGATGGTACAGTTAATTATGCCTTTGTTGATCCAGACTTTACAAAGCGTGTAGAGCCGACACAGATCATTAGACTTGTCCGAAAATTCCAAAGCCAGACTGTTCAAAGCTTTGGGTCAAAACTTTGATATCTTCGTAAAAACGGAGTTATAAGGGTTTGAGATAGTTAGTGATAGTTTAGAGGCATAAAAATTAACTCTTAACTTCTTAGATTTTATAATTATTACTAATAGCTAAGTTGGGAGAATCAAGCTACCAATTCTTAACCTAACTAATCCACAAACTGTTAAAATAATCTGCTCATACGTCTCAAGCTTTAAGCGAAACCTTTGTGAAGCAATCCGAAATATTTTAAGTAATCTAATCAAATGCTCGATGAATATCCGATTACTAGATAAAGCCTTATTTTCATATTTTTGCTGTTGAGTTAATTCTCGTTTTGGTTTTCTCTTATGAGGAGTTGTAATGTTTTTGCCTCTTTGAAAGCCCTTATCACCCGCAAAAGGTTGTGACTTATCAAATTTTTCTTGAGACTTACGGAATAAGTTTATATCTGCTGTTGGCCCAGGGACACCTATTTCTACTTCGACAATATCCTCCACTGACGGCATCCCAACCATTAGACTTTTTAATGTATGCTGTCTTTTCTTACCTGAGAAATATTTTTGTTGTTCTTTTTGGTCAGAATCTCTATATATTGGCTGTTCCAGGCTATCGACTAATAGCCTAAAATTGGTTAATACTTCCTGAACAAAAAGTAATTCGCTTTCATTATTTGAGACTTGCTCTAATAAACTTGAGGGTAAGATATCTCGCAGTATTGATATCCAATAATGAAAAGTATCGTTGGCTTCTGTCTTAGATACCCCAAATAACATTCCTAATACTTGAAACGTTGGCATTTGTCTTAGATAAAATAGGCATAAATATACTTGTTCTTCGGTTGATAATAATTCTTTGCGTCCACCACCAGCCGCATTAATTCTTATTTTTCGGCTTTGGAGTTTTGTTTGAATTTCTTGGTGACGTTTTATCGCGCAATTCAAAAGTGATTGCATCTGTTCGTAACTAATCCCTAAAATTTGTTTTGTCCGGTGGGGATATTTCTGGATATAATCAAAAACCATAACTAATATCGAAAAATGGTAGACGCTTAATTTAACATTTTACCATTTTTCTTTTTCTAAGTTAATATTTCGGACAAGTCTATTGGCGGGACTACAAAGCCGTTCGCTTACAGGGTATTTATTATGGTACATTTTTCCAAGACAACTTGTTTTTGATTGACTGGGTTAATAGTCAACGTCTTCTTTCTCCCCTTGTTTGTTTGGGTGATGGTCATGATGGAGTATGGAATCTGTTTAAAGAAATTGGCAGCACTGCTATTAGACAGGAAATTTTAGACTGGTATCATCTCAAAGAGAATCTGTACAAGGTTGGTGGTTCACTCAAACGTCTTAAAGCCGCAGAAACATTTCTTTGGCAAGGTCAGCTAGATTTAGCGATGGCACTATTTGTTGATTTGAAAAAAAAGCCTGCACAAAATTTTATCAGCTATCTTAAAAAGCATTCAGGACGAATCGTTAACTACGAGTATTTTTCTACTGAAGGTTTATGTTCTATTGGTTCTGGCGCTGTGGAATCAGCTGTAAAACAGATTGGTAAACGTTTAAAAATTTCCGGCGCTCAGTGGAAATTGGAAAACGTACCTCGGATGCTACAACTTCGATCTACCTATCTCAATGGTCAGCTTACTACCTGATATTTTTGCAAAGGTGAGATGCTCCCTAATGGATGTTACCGAGAGTCCAATAGAAAAGCCTCAGAAAGACCAGAAAAGGTATTTTAGTGGAAAACAAGGGGAACATACTTTAAAAACACAGGTAGTAATCCGCCAAAAAAGTACTGCTATCATCTGTTTAGAGCATGGTTTGGGGAAAGTTCATGATTTTAGGCTATTTAAAAACAGTGGAGTGAAATTTAGAGAATTACTCAAAGTGATAGCAGATAAAGGCTATCAAGGAATTGCTAAGATTCATCAATTAAGTGAAACACCAATTAAGAAACCATTCATAAAAAAGGTTGACGAAAGAACAGAAAAAATACAATCGGGAACTCAATCGCTTAAGAATTGTTGTTGAACACGTAAATCGTCGTCTAAAGATATTTAAAATTTTGTCTGATAGATATCGAAATCGTCATCGACCTTTTGGGTTAAGGTCGAATTTAATTGCGGGAATTTATAATCACGAATTAGCCATATAAATCGATTAAAAATAAAATTAATCAAAAAATTTCAGTAATTAATAAATAACTGAAACAACGTTTGCTGCCTTTTTTGAGTTAGCAATTGCCTGCCGCGGGCGGAGCCATATCCTGATAATACTTGCTCAAAAAATCTTATAAACTTTTACTATTTGAATTGCCAAAAACTGAAATTAGAATAACCTCTAATGATACCACAAAATATTTATGCAAGAGTTCTACTGCCTATTTATTGACAGTAGTGCAAGCTTGTCGTCGTCAAGGTCGGTCTGTGATTGATTTTTTTGCACAAGCACTGCTGGCTAATTCTAATAGCTATCTGTCTCGCCCATCACTGCTTCCTAAATATTAGACCTGAATCTTTACTCGGTTGGTTCAATCACTGTGGTCTATTTACCTGAAAATTGCTGTAAGTCTCTCCATTTCTAATTGAAGTTGAATGTGGCATAAGACCCTTGCCCAGCAAGCATTACAGCTTATCAGCCTGCGATTTTCTCCCAATTAGTTGATCGCAACAATAGATATCTGGCTTTGGCACAATCGGCTGTAATCTGTGCTTTGAGGGTTTCTGAGGAGGAGAACTTTTGCTCTGGCCGTAAAAATTCTTCTAATTGTACTGTTAATGTCTTATCATACAAATCGCCTAACCAGTCCAATAGGTGTACTTCTACAGATGGATAGGTATCATTGACTATTAAATGATGAGCAACATTCATAACTCCTATACCTATAGGCAAAAGGTAGTTAGATAAAGATGAAGCATCTACAGTCTCATTTACAATGAATACTCGCACCGCATATACACCATGCCGAGGTAGCAATTTGTTAGCTGTAAGTTGAATATTCGCAGGGGAAAAGCCGATGGTTCTATCCAACTGCTGTGCTTTAACAACTTTTCCTGTCAAATTATAAGGATAGTTTAATAGTACCTTAGCATGGTGGATGTCACCTTTAGCTAAGGCTTGGCGAATAGAGGAACTGCTAATACGCTCGTCTTGAAAAGAGTAATTAGGAACAATGACAACAGGAATATTAAATTTAGCTGCGATATCCTGTAAATCACTAGTAGTTCCGCTACGGTGCTTTCCAAAGCGAAAGTCCTCTCCTACACTGATCATTTGAGCTTTTAGCTGTTGCACCAAAATCTTTTCTACAAAATCTTGCGGACTTAAAGCAGTTAATTCTTTGTCAAAAGGTAATAATACTAGTTGTTCTATACCACAATTTTGTAGCTGTTGCACTTTCTCTTGTAAGGGTGTCAGTAATGGCCAAGGTTTTCCCGTAAAAAACTCTTGTGGATGCGGATTAAAAGTGACAACTGTAGGGTAAATATGTTCTTTAGCAAGCGATCGCATTTTGATGTGATTCAAAATAGGTTGAATGACTTGTTGATGACCACAATGCAGACCGTCAAACTTCCCAAGAGCAATAACAGTTGGTGTGAAAGCAGCAGAAGTAGAGGAAGTCACCCGTACATTATTAGTAAAATTTGCAATTTTGTTCATGATTACATATTATTTTTTCTGAATGTACTATAAAACTGATATTTGGTTTTTAAACTTTTAAGGGCGGGTTTACCAATATCATCATTAGCAATTAATCATATAGCAATCCTAAATGAGTCGTGAAAATATAGATAAGGAAACGAACTGCAAAGAACGCCAAGGACGCAAAGGGAAGAAAAAAGAAAGAGATATATAATTTTCACAAATGATTTAGAACTGCTATATTGACAGAGGGAAAATAAATTCTTTGCTTCTGCCTTTCGCCCTCTGCCTTTTTCTGGTCAAGAAAACTACACTGCCACCAATTGCTTTTGCGTCAAAGTATTAACAAGTTCTTGAATAGAAGCTTTTAATCTCTGCTCAATTTCGCTATCTAATTGGATTTCTTTCTGCTCATTGAACTGAATTTGTGAACTGACGACGTAAACTCCCTTGAGAATGTGAGTAGCTCCCATTGCTGAGAACAGAGGCTTAATCGCATAGTCAATTGACAGCAAGTGATTGATTGATCCACCTGTAACAATTGGCAGGATAGTTTTACCAGCAAAAGCATATTGAGGCATTAAATCTAGCAAAGCTTTTAATATTCCTGTGTAAGAGGAATTGTAAACAGGTGTAGAAATAATTACTGCCTCTGCTTGCCCAACAAGAAGCTGTAGTTTTTTCACCTCTGGACTTTCAAAGTTTCCGTAAATCAAATCCTCTGGGGGGAGATCGCGTACTGTAATAGAGGCTATTTCAATTTGATGTTTGGTACAAAGTTTTTGAGCATAGTTTAATATTGCAGCAGAGCGAGAAGTAAGAGAAGGATTACCGGAAATTGTAACGATTTTGTACATGGTTTAAATCTCCTGAGATGATTAGTACTTGTTCTATAAAATACATTGCATTTGATTCGAGCATCATAGATTTTCTGATGTCGATGGAACATCGAAAGAGGCTTTGTGAAATGACCGAGCATTTCACAGAGCAGCATGATTAACATGTAATGTTAGACCAGAAATAACTTAATACACTTAAGTCGTAACCAAAGAGCGAACTAAGTCATTTTCACTAAGATACTCAGACCGTTCTTGAGACTTGATCACGTAAGTTAAGTATTCATATTGAGATGGCAATGTAGCACTAAGGTAATCTGTTCTTTCCTTAATTGCATCAAATGTTGCTATGGCTTTTTGGTCTTCAATATGGTTCAAAACAGGTAAATTGTTTTCAGGTAGGTAATTTAGCCCTAACAACATTACAGAATAGGAATAAGACTCAAAACCGTGATAGTTCGGATTGATGCTCTTGTTGTTTGGTAGTCTACTCTTCCACAATCTCAATCTTTCTTGCAGTTCTTCAGAAATTACGATGTCGCGCTTGCTTGCCTTCCAGAACTCTGTGTCTGCTCTATTATTAGCGCAATAATGAAGCGTCAAGAAGTCTCGAACACCATCTATGCAATTAGCAACAGTTTTGTTGTAATTTTTAATTACATCCTCATTAAAGGAAGTGTCTGGTAAGTTGTTGACCAACTCTTCAATACCATGCTGAATAAAGAATATGCCGGTAGACTCTAATGGTTCAACAAAACCACTGGAAAGACCAATAGCTACACAGTTTTTTACCCATGAGTTCCTGTTTCTACCAATTCTCATCTTGATATGTGAAGCTCTGCAATCATTGGCCGCTTCTCCCAAGTGCTGTCTAAATTCAGTTTCCGCCTCTTCTTTAGAGATAAACGCACTTGAGTAAACATACCCTGTCCCAACTCTTCCATACAGAGGGATGTTCCAGACCCAACCAGATGAGAGCGCAGTTGCTGTTGTATAAGGATTGATTCCATTTTTCTTGATATCATTGGGTATTTGCATAGCGATCGCACTATCGCACAGTAGCGACTCCGAGAAGGAAATGAATGGTTCACCAAGAGCTTTATTGATTAATAAACCACGGAAGCCAGTACAATCTATAAACAAATCGCCTTTAATAGTCCCATGTTCTTTGGTTTTGACATAATCTATACTGCCATCTTGGGCTAAATTAACGTCTACTACGTCATCAACAATCTGTCTTACACCTCTCTGCTTCCCATAATCTTTTAAGAACCTTGCAAGTAAGTTGGCATCAAAATGATAGGCGTAAGGGTACTGAGCTTTTAAATCAGCCAAGACATTTTTCTGAGTGGTAATCTCTTGAGTAAACAAATCTTGAGCTTTATTGTCAAAAACTTCTCCGTTAAAATGTCTGGGAGAGCGCTTCAGATCGCATAACAAAGGAATCATAAAGCAGGAATAATCAAATGGTGCTTCGTGTCTCTTTGTTTTTAGCCACCATTCGGAGATATCAAAACCATCTACGGTTTCATATCTTTGAAAAGGATGGTAAAAGTATTGTCCTTGAGAGTTCCAGTTGACAAACTTAATTGCCATTTTATAAGTAGCATTACATTTTGGCATCCATTCGTGTTCTTGCAAACCGAGAAAATCAAAGAACAGCTTAATGGTGCTAAAGGTCGCTTCACCAACTCCAACTGTTGTAATGTTAGATGACTCAATTAAGGTAATCTGAACATTTTTGTCCAAAGCCTTACTCAAATATGATGCGGTCATCCAACCAGCAGAACCACCACCAACAATTACAATGTTCTTGATATTGTGTGCCATGAGAATATTGCTCCTAAAGGTTTCATGAAGTATTTTGTCAAACGAGAAAAAAGTCAAAGAAATCAACCAACATAAATCCAAACGCAGTGAATTTTACGTTTGTAAAGTATGTAGATACTTTTTGTACCTAATGCAGAATTCGGATTAACTGTTCTAACTTCATCCAGGCTTCTCCACTTTGTAGGATGTCTTTAGCAAGAGTCACCCCTTTTGCATAGAAGTTAATTTCATCTGTGGAAGCGATCGCCTCGCCAACCTGTAAAGCTAGCGCTGCGTTCAAAGCCACAACATCTTGCTGCGCCTGAGTGCCTTTTCCTTGAAGTACAGCTTTGAGAATTTCAGCATTTTCCTTGGCATTTCCACCTGCTAACTGAGCAGTTGCAGCAGGTTTTAATCCCAAACCTTGAGGATTCAAAGTTACCTGATGTAGTTGTTTGTCTGCCAACACAACCATGTCAGTCAAATCTGCTAGCCCTCCCTCATCCAGTTTTTCACGTCCATGAAGAACGATCGCTTGGCGAGCGCCTAATTGATTTAAAGCCTCAGCGATTGTGTTCATTAAGTTAGGATTATAAACTCCGATAACTTGCCCTGTAAGTGGTAAAGGATTAAGTAAGGGGCCCAATAGGTTAAAGACAGTACGGATTTTCAACGTTTTACGCAGAGGTGACACCATCTTGAAAGCAGGATGCCATCTTGGTGCAAATAAAAACGTTATCCCAACTTCGTCAAGTGCTGCGATTACCCGATCGCTGCTGGTATAGAGATTCAGACCCAGCGTTTCTAGGACATCGGCTGATCCAGCTTGACTAGATGCTGAACGATTGCCATGCTTGGCAACTTTGATTCCTGTGGCTGCAACCACGAAAGCTACAGCTGTAGAAATATTGAAAGTTGAGGCTCCATCTCCACCAGTCCCACAAGTGTCAATCAAAGGATAGGAGTTGATAGCATTACTAGTTCCTAATTGTAATGACTGCTGTCGCAAAACTTGCGATAAACCAACCAACTCTTCAGGAGCTACTCCCTTGGCTTGAAGTGCTGCCAAAATTGCTCCTGATTGTGCTACAGGGATGGCTTCTGTTAGCCAACCTTGCATCAGATTTTTGGCTTGGAGTACAGAAAGGGACTGACGGTCTAGCAATTGTTGCAGTAAGGTAGACCAATCTTCAGAATCAGAAGTTAATGCATTGTCTGCATTTACTGTGGGAATTGCGGCTATCATCTCAAATTTTCCCGAATTTTTACAACAGAGTTAATTTGAACGTGACCTAAATTAGATAGCATTCAAGAACTGAATAACGGTATGCACATCTTTGTCTCCCCGTCCAGAGCAACTGAGTATAATTCGTGGACTTCCTTTTATTTCAGGGTAAAGAGTTTCTAGATAAGCGATCGCATGGGCAGTTTCTAGAGCCGGAATTATTCCCTCTAACCGCGAAAGACGCTGGAATGCCTGTAAAGCCTCTTGATCGGTGATGCTGTGGTATTCAACACGACCAATGTCCTTCAAATAACTATGCTCAGGCCCCACACCAGGATAATCTAGCCCAGCGCTAATCGAATGTGCCTCGATTATCTGGCCATCGTCATCTTGTAGCAGATAGCTCATTGCACCATGCAAAACGCCAACTCGTCCACGAGTGAGAGTAGCAGCATGTTTTTGGGAGTTAACGCCTTCACCTGCTGCTTCTACTCCAATTAGTCGCACACTTGGTTCATCAACAAACTCGTGGAAAAGTCCGATCGCATTGGAACCACCTCCTACACAAGCCAGGAGAATATCTGGTAGTCCTTCCCATTTCTCCTGACACTGAGTGCGAGTTTCCTGTCCAATCACAGCCTGAAAATCACGCACCATCATCGGATAAGGATGAGGCCCAGCAACAGAACCGAGAATGTAATGAGTAGTTTCGACATTAGTTACCCAATCTCGGATTGCTTCGGAAGTAGCATCTTTTAAAGTTCCTGTTCCTGCTTCCACAGGACGAACTTCTGCCCCCATTAACTTCATCCGAAACACATTTAGAGCTTGCCGCTCCATATCATGGATACCCATATAGATTACGCAGTCTAAACCAAAGCGAGCGCAAACTGTGGCTGTAGCAACCCCGTGTTGACCTGCTCCTGTCTCTGCAATAATCCGTTTTTTGCCCATTCGCTTTGCTAATAACACCTGAGCTAGAGCGTTATTAATTTTGTGAGCGCCTGTATGGTTTAAATCTTCACGTTTGAGGTAGATTTGTGGCCCTGTGCCATCAGGCTTGGCATAATGAGCAGTCAAACGTTCAGCAAAATAAAGAGGGCTGGGTCGTCCTACATAGTCCTGCATGAGGTTTTGCAACTCACATTGAAAAGTAGGAACTGCACGATAGTGCTGGTAAGCTCTCTCTAGCTCACTGAGTGCTGGCATTAAAGTTTCAGGTACATATTTACCGCCAAATTGACCAAATCGACCAAGCTTATCAGGTTGTTGGCTTGTAGGTGGAGATAGAGTATGAATAAATTCTGTGCTGACCATGACGAGATGTTCTCTGTTTGTTGTTACTTAATCTAGTGGGCTGAATGATGGTAAATTCTAGACTTTCACAGCTTCGATAATATCTGTGGGCGACTGGGTATAGATAACGTTCGTGATCATAAAGCCAGCACCAGCCAAAAGCTCTCGGGTAGTGCTAAAGATGTAATGATGCGTTGTAGTAATGCACAAAATACCAAATAGCACCAATGTGATTCTCCAACGATTTGGAAAAAGACAAGGTTTTTCGGACTAGCCGAGATACCCGTTGCCT
>JAESGI010000298.1_pt1 | contig 21341 bp, 22 predicted proteins | sample 9269671 | NCBI WGS metagenome assembly JAESGI01 (sample SAMN14515641, study PRJNA621666) | algae metagenome | isolation source: Nostoc indistinguendum CM1-VF10 and co-occurring heterotrophs from gravelly... | place: USA: Clark Mountains, San Bernardino, California | collected 1998-06-05 | reverse complement strand
GTTTCAAAGAAAATATCGTCGGCTCGTTGTTCGATGGGAAAGAATTGCTGCTTGCTTCAATGGTTTTCTTTCTTTAGCCACGGTTCATATCTGGATTAGCAGAATTTTATTAGTGGGATAGATTCATGAGTTGGGTAATCAATTCATTTGTTGAGCGTACTGCTGTTGGTTTGTCAAAAAATGATTCACGTTTAATCACAGCAATCCTCGCAGCAGCTAAGGGCAACTTTGATGCTTTTCGCCCCTTGTCCCGCAAAGCCACACCTGAAGGTGTCCAATTTGATTTAAATTTATTTCAAAAAGTTCTCCCCTCAATTCGTGATGAGTACTGCCGCGCTCTTGTTCGCTGGATTAGAAATATTGCTGTCCTAGATGAAATTCTCATTTGTGGCGGGACTGCTGAGTATGTCAAAAAAGAATTAACTGACCACTTCCACAAAGAAGCTACTCCCATTGTTTGGAATGGCGGCGTACAATTCCCTGCTCCTCTTAATACTTTAGGTCTTGGTGAGCGCGTCGCTGATGTCTGGACGGCGCACATTACTTATATATTGATGTTAGACAATAACTTTGCTTACAACCGCAGACAAGATTTAGTCCCTGACCCTAATAAACCACGACCATCTGCCCCTACTTCTGGCCTTGCCCAACTCCGTGAATACGCCAAAAAACGTGAGGCTGAACAACCTTTGAACAGTTGAAAAATTTTGAAGTGCGATCGCTCACAGAGTAAGCCAACTTTCTGAGGGATCGCATAATTCAAGCTAACTATTTAACATCCCAGCCATCAAACAGATTCGGTTGCTCTACCCCATACTGCCGTTGCACCAGTCGGCGCAGTTCTGCTACTGAATTAGCTGACTTCATCAAAATCAGCACTGATGTGACGTGTGGGGATAATCTCTGTTTTGTTTCATAGGAAAGCATTTGATGAATTTTGTACTTCCTTCGTCCATTTTCAAGAACAGGATTAACAATGTCGAGCTTGGCTTTTTCCTCTGGTGTCATCCAGCTATAAATGAACTCCCAGTAGTACAAGCCATTCTTGATGTGCTTTTTATGCAGCTTACTAATTCGAGCCAAATTTTCTTCAAACTCAGTTTCAAACATTTTAGTCCACGGGCAAGGTGTAGACAGAATACGACAATCATCTATCCGGCGTTGCTCGACCGTGCGTTGCTCACCCCAGACTTGCTCAAATCTACTCGTAAGTGAGTCTTCAGCAAGTGCATCTATCAACCTTTGAGCTTGTAAGTTTCCTTTCGTGTCGAAATACCGCCAAATGATTCTAACATCATTTATTGATATCGTTTCAGCACGAGTTCCTACACCATTAACAGTATATTCCGCAGGGAGTGTAACATGATTTAAGCCTTGCTGTGTAAGCTTTTCATTGAGTTTAGGTGACTTCAAAGGTAACATGATTAACCAGTTAAGATTTATACCTATAATTGAAAGAATTTGATTTTGAGACATGCGGTACTCTTTCGTCTCAACAATTCTGATTGCGTCAAACCGATAGTTGCCGATGTACAACTCAACTGCATGGGCTGCGGCAAAATTTTTCTTAGCCATGATTAGCTGTGCGAGATTTTCATCAACTCTTCGCGCAGCGCTGAACTCAACTATTAAATTGCTCCATCACGACTCTAACAATATATGAATAACGACCAAAAACTTTACACCCAACAGCTAGCCCAATTTGCTGCGTCTCAAAGTTTTGATGAACGTTCAGTGGAGTTTTTCGATGACGTTTGGCAAGAAGCCGGAGTTAAAGACATCGCTAAAATGACTACTGCTGATGCTGAGTCTGTATTGCAAGTCTTGAGCGAGAGTGAAGCATCACCAGAATTTACTAAAGCTCTACTAGCGCAAGCCATAACAGCAGGAATGCCCAAACAAGTTGTGGGATATATCTTGGAGAGCGATACTGACGGGGACGGTCGCACACTTGCACAAGAAATCTTCAATGACGGGACAAGTCCGTTTCAACCAAATCAACCATCAGTGCTTGCCTCCCAACAAAACCAGTTTCAATCCTCTAGTCAAGAGAACGAAGACATGGAAATCCAAATTTAGCCAAAAGTACGATTTTTTTGTAGACTCCTGGTTATTGATTTTTTAGGAGTAGAAGACCTAAACTTTGGCTTATTCGTTAGCGTTTCACATGCTCTAAAGGTGTAGCTCTTATGAAGAAGGGTCAAAGGGAAAAGGGAAAGGGTCAGGGGGAAGAGGATGGAATTTTCCCTTTCCCTTTAACCTTTCCCCCTCTTCTAAATATTTGTTCTACACCTTTTTCCCACTTTGAACTAAAGCTATGACACTACAATTACCAAGCCACAACAACGGTACATACCCTCAAAAGTCAACAGACTCATTCACTATCCCTCAACAGAAAGAGCGACTAGAAAATCTGTTGTATCAGAAGGTTCAACAAGGGGAAGACATATCCCCTTGTATTGAAGCTCTCTATTATTTAGCTTCAAAGCAGACAACACAAGACCAACTGCAAGTGATGTGGGCTGAAGTAGTCAGAGAACGCTCGGCATTCAATTCACTGCAAAGAGTAATCATTACAGCCTTCGCCATCTTAGGAATGATTGCCTTTCTCAATGGGACATTTCGCTCTGTTAAACCATCTGCGGCTGTTGTCAACCCACCTGCTGTTCAACCCCATTAAAAGGATTTTACCAAAAAGCTGAAAGCTTTGTTTGATAATGCTTTCAGCTTATATTATCACTCGCTTTGTTTCGTTGAAACTAATACGCTGTGTCTTTGTCGAAAGGCAGACTGTCAACATCCTCAAAGTTACGCAAGTCTTGTTCCATCTGCTGCCGACGTTGAAGGTATGTTCTGCTAGCGCCAATCCGAGCATTCATTTTCTGCTCACCAAAGTTAATACCTTGTTCTGCGTAATCAGCAGACACAGCATCATAATTCTCGACTTCCATTTTCTTACGCCACTCAAGTTGTTCCAGGGCACTTTCACTGATACCAATTTTCTGAGCATATTCTAGATATTCAGGTCTGAGAGAACCATCTGGGTTAAATTGCTTTTTTTCTTGTTCAGTGAAGAAATCGTAAGCTGTGTAGATTAGCCACGGTTCTGGATCAGTCTCGTCCAGGTGCTTCCACTCGTCGTATTCTTCTTTTAATCTACGAGCATAGTCATCCACTGCTTCTGGATGTGCGCCAAGAGATAACTTTTGTTGTCTTACTTCATCTTTTAAATTTCCATCTGCATTGAACTCTTTTTTATTCATGCTTATCCAACGCTTAATTCTTGACATAAAAACCTCCCAAAATATTACCCAAGTTTCATCAATTTATTAAAATAATGACTGTGGAACTAAAACATTTTGATCCCAGGCTCAATCAATGGATTTATACAGATGAACGCAAAACTATTTTAACCGAAAAGCTCAGTAATACTTTACTAGAATTTTACTTTTCTGATAAAAATTTCTCATTTGGACATTCAGATGAATACAGTACACACGAAGATTTGAAGAATCATCCAGATGGACAAATCTTGTTATTATCTTCAAAAACTCGCTTACTTTATGGAGAAAAAGAATGTTTAGAAACGATTCAAAAAATTTGTCCAGATAGTAAAGACCGAGGGGCTTATGGTTCAATATTTCTCGGAGCTTGTAAAAATGCAATTTCGGAACGGCTAAATATTCTAGTAGTAGATGATTCTACTGATAACAGGGGTGAAAATGGAGGAATATTATCAAATGATTTAGCACATAAATTAGTTGGGGACTGTTATGGGCAGATTTCAACCCAACTTTATGATAAGCTCACTTCAAGAGAATCACAGCCAGATAAAAGCTACCGTGTTATCCAGCATCGGTTCGGTTGGGTAGAAGGAGACGGAGCAGACACTACTAAATATCGTTTTGGCAAAGGAACCCTCCGACCATACAAACTAGACAAAATAGAATATGCAGATCCAAATAACAAACCAAAAATAGACATAATTCTCCCCGTAAGCAGTTTTAAGGGAACAGACAAGGATAGACCCAAAGGGGCCACTAAACCGCAGATTAAGCCAGGATTATATCAGCAAAATATTTGGTTAGCTGAAAAAGGGCAATCTCAACAAGGACAGATGTCTATCTCTCAACTGCTGGCATCTTTCCCCCAAGGAATTAAAGATTTTGCCGAAGAGCTAGAGGTACAAGCTCAAAGATTAGCCTCTATTGAAGATGACCCAAGAAGAGTTGCTACTTACTATTGTGAAAGATACGAAAAACGTAAAGAATCATTAATCCAAAATAAATTAAAAACATCAGACATTATCAATCAAGAAACAGATGTTAAAAACTTAGGGACAAATGATGACTTAGATGCAGATCAGGAATTGGATGATGATCCCGGCAAAGATGACTTGTTCATGTACAAACTCATTAAAGCTGATTTACTTGGTCATCAACAGCTTTTAGAAACAGAGAAGGTAAAGCAGGAGCTAAGTCGTTTTGTACAAAGTGAGTGGCGAGATATTGCTATTGGGAAAACGCTCACTTTTGACCGAGCAATGATTATTCCTTCCAAAGAACTCAAAAATGGTGAAATTTGTGTCCCTTGGCTGAAGCTTGGAGAAAAAGTTCTTAACTTTCGCTCTCCTTTTCTGAATTCTAATGGATTGTGTGTGTCTACCAACAAGCACGTTGAAGATCAAATCGGGCCAGATGGAAAGGTTTTAGAAGGCGTAATTGTAGTCAATGACGAAGACCACAAGCGCATACAAGCCAGAATTACAGAGTTAGAAGCACTCTTGGTTGATGTTGATTTTATCGACCCAGCAGAAACCGAATCAGAACGCCAAGCACGAGACTACGATGGTGATTGCATTGGTGTGGCGAGAGCTAGCTTATACCCCAATTTAACAGCAGAGGCAGAGCGAAGAAATCTTCCCCAAAACGCCTATTCGCCCACGGTTAAGCTCAAAAAACAATCATTCTATGATCCCACTGATGGAAGCCAGCGCCCATTTGAAAAAATCGCTATTCACATGAGCGATAGCATCAGCGTGGGCATAATCAACAATCAAGTGACAGCACTGGAGGCATTAGAATCAGAAATTGAGGTACTAAAGACTTACGGTACTTTTGAGCAGAAATCAAATTATCTAGACCAAGTTTCTAACCATTACGAAACCCTGTTTGAGCAAGAACAGCAGAAAGAGCCAAAGTTAATTCGAGAAGAATACAAGCCGTATATGCAAGGGGTTGTCGAACTTGCTCATTCTCAAAGAACTCCCGAAATTATCCAGCAAGCAATGGACATTAACCGTCAAATGTACCGGAGCATGATTGAAGAAGGATGTTATCAAAACCAAATAGCGGTTGATTTATTCAAAAGTGCTAAAAAACCTGAGATGGATAAAATCAGGGAAAACAGTCGCTACTTATATCGTGATGTTAACTATATTAAAGATAAAAAGTCGCGTTCAGTTTATTTAAACACGGGGATAACACCAAAGGGCTACTCACCAGTAGAATTATTGATTAGCCAAACCAATAAATATTTCCAAGAATCACAGTTAGAATCGCGCCCCATCGTCCAGTTTAAAGACTTATTCAAAGGAGTGGAATTTACACCACAGCAGAAATTTGCAGCGATCGCCGCGAAGTACGAGTTCGATCTGAAATTCAACGCTGCGGTTCGGATGTCCCAACGGCGTGAAACTGAGAAAGGGCCATCCGCAATTGTCCAAACTCCACAGGGAGCAAAACTCGAAATTACCAATCTAACTCGTTACGGGCATCCCCTAATCTGGAAAGCCCAGACGTTGAATATTCGCCTAGATGAAATTAAATTTACAAGTAGCGAACGCCCCCACAAATTACTAGCAGTCGCCCAGATTAATGGAGAAATCGATAAAGATGGAAAACCCGCTTACCGCAACCTGGGGACAGTTAGCCAACAATCTGTAACTGACCATAACCTCAAGGCGGGGATAACCACGCAAGGAGCTAAACTCTTAGAACTAAAACCAGAACTTACCAGAAGCCAAACTAAACTACTCTTTGCCTTGGCAAATGATGCAGCAGAAGCATTTTGCGCTTCAATACCAGAGTCAGAAAAACTTGCATCCGCAGCAGCCGCTTGGAACATCTGTGCATCCCGCCAGGATGAACTTGAAGTTGCAAGAAAAGAAAACGCGAACCCCCAAGCGATCGCTAAAAAAGTTTCCAATTTCGCTTTTGCTGCTTTCCCTAATGAGATTATTTCTCGCTTAGATAAATTGCAATTTACCGAACCGAAGTTAGTCACATTAAATAATGAAGCGAATCAATTTTTGGGTCGAGACTGGAATCCTACCGAAAAACACGCCATAGAAATCAGAGCTTCTCACCACCCAGTTGGGCATGAGCGCCATGTTTCCAGGCTAATGTTTGTCCAGGATAGTGACGGCGAATATAAGGAATTCGCCATGCTCGAAACCAGAACTGCACAGGTTCCCATTGGTACAAGAGCGCTCTCTTGTATGGTTGGGATAGAACCTGCTACCGCCAAAGCAACTATTGGACTGCCTAGAAACGAGTCGGTTGAAATTACTATCCGTGAACTCAAGAGCTTCTCTTATGCAGGACTCGTTTTTAATGCCGAACCGGTCAACTTGGAATTTGGCACTGTGCCGGTGACTGACAAAACAGTGAAAATCAAACTTGATGGCAAAACTCTGGGTGAGTTAGACAGTGATTCTGTTCAACAGTTAAAACAAATTGATTACCTGAAAAATGGTAATCCCCTAAAATTAAAGCTCACGTCAATCTCTGAGACAGGAGATCAAGCTTTTGTCCTGGGTGAATCTCCCAATGGCAATTTACTTAAAATTAATAAAATTAACTTTTATGATTTTTCTGGTCAGTCATTTTCGGATCGAGATTACCGAAAACTGACTATCGATTTGCCACCCTTAAAAACCAGAGATGCCGTGTTTTTGAATGGTGAACCCTTGGGGGTATTACATTTCAAAAAAGACAAGAACGCACTCAGACAGCTTGGACTACTCAAAACTGGACAACTTCTGGACAACTTACACCCGCTCCCGCGATCATTGAAAGTAATTTCTCTGTGATTTGCGCTCAAATTGACCCTAATACCGTTGAATATCCCCAGAAGTGGACGAAGGAATTTCAGGCTTTTGGGACTCAATCAGTTAATTCTGAACAACAGCAGATGATTGATAGTAGTGAGCCAATTCTCCATCATATTAAAGAGCGTCCTACTTTCTTATTTTCGACAGAATCAAACAAAAAACTTGGAGTCATGGGCTTGGCTGTTGACAACCAGAAAGCTGAGACTGTGACTAAATGGTTAACTGCTCAAAAAGTTGAATGTCAGCAAGTACCAACAGAAGATGTTATCAGGGAAACTAAAAAAGGTCTAGCAGTATTTAACTTAGTCAGTAGTTCAATTCCCCCCAAAACTTTGGAGAGCATGACCAAGAAATTCGGGGCTGTGATTGAATCAAATAGTGGCTATCAACAAAGAGTTAATTCCCTCGCCACACGACCGCAGTTTTTGAAACCACCAGAACAAACAGCGCAATCTCCGCCTCAACAAAGCGCTCAATTCCACCCAAACCAAGAGGTTCAAAATATCGCTCCTCCTGTCATCAAAGGCAAACCGATTCCGATGAACTACCCGATTTTGATGCATGGTGACACCAATCCAATACCAGTAAACACTTGTATTGATGCGATGAGAGGATATGGTCGAACTCACACTACTAGAGCTTATGAGCCTTACAAACAGTATGGATTTAAGGAGGGCGATATTGCTCTGGCGACAGGCATTGGTAAGCAAGTCGCCTTTCGAGTCGGTAAGCAGTATCAAATCACACCTGATATGATTGCTGACCCCGTTTATCAACAGCAATGGGCTGACATGGAAAAGCACTCACCCAAAGCATTACCAGAACTGTTCACAGGCTTTGGGCAGGTCTGGGGACTACATCTTGAACCCTTGGGGGATTATGTGGACGGGAAAATAGTCCCGTTTCCTGAACCACAAGACAGAGCCGTACCCAACCAAGAAGTCAAACCTCAATCAGTTACTATTGATGACTTGAGAAATTGGTACAATGCCGCCGATAAGTTAGGGAAGTCGGAGAATTACAAAAAACGCATTGTAGAAGTGGCAAATGGGTTTAAAGCTGGTGAGCAATTATCAACCGAAGCGTTGACAGTAATGAATAAAGATAAATTTGAGCTTGAAGCCATCAGTCGGCTGACTCAAATTGCTCAAAGAATTGGCATGGTCTGGGGTAAGTTTGATGAAAATGGTACTCAAGTTCAAGGTAAAATTTATGACTTGGCTTTCAATACCCAGCAGAAAGATTTAACTATTTTGCAGAAAAATGGGGAGGTAATTTTAAACTTACAATCTGGCAAGGTGCAGACTAATAAACTAACTCCACAAATATTGCAAACTTTTGAGGACGCGAATAGTCAGATAGATAAAATATTAGCTAAATCTCAAACACAACAAATAGACTTACAAAGATAGATTTATCCTAAAATAGCCTTTTGAAGCGTTTAATTATTGTAGCAATACAGTAATGTACAGTATTTGGCTTTTGATTATAAATCTGTTATTTATCTATAAAATTAAACACAAGTAAGAAAGTCAATTAAGAAAAATTTGATTACTTAGCTCTTAAGCTTTACTTATAGAACTTACGCATTGACAGAAAATTGATACTATGCAACCAAGCTCAACTTCTGTGTTAGGTGTTCTAAAATAAAGTCACGAGCTACTTGAAGAGATAAATTTCTTTGCACTTCATACCAGTTTTCAATTAAATCCTCAGAGCGCATTAATTCCAATTGAGTAAAAGCTCGAATTGCGCTAAAAAACTGAGTTTTAATTGCCTCTGATGTTCTCACCATGAATCGTCCAATGCCACAGACTTGCTTGATAGCTCTGTGGTAGCACTCAATCCCCCAATGTATTGAATGCAATTCCTTAAATTCGGTTATAGAAATTGCAGAAAGTGCATCTTTTTCAGCAGTGTACATAATGTAATATCTGGAAGTTTCGTTTTTGAAATTTCTAAGAAATACTTTCACTTGACCAAAATTTTTTAGATACACTATTAAGCCCGATTCAGGAATTTCTAAATTTTGAACTTGAGTAAAATTTTTCCCATCAACTGAACATGAGCGATTTTTTGCTATTCCCGTTAAAAACCTTAACCCCTTGTCTTTAAAGAACTTCAGGTTTTTTTGGCTCGAATACCAAGTATCAGTAGTTACTGTTTTTGGACTTAAACCCCAATTCAGAACCTCGGCAATCATTTCTTGTAAATAATCATTCTTCGTCTTCCCCTCCTGTTTATTATAAATGCGATAATTGACAGGCACAGATTTACCCGCTAAGTCCGTGTAATACAAGGTAATTAATTGAATACCTTTGACTGCTCGGTGATGTCTTCCTGAGTAATAGTAACCAATTAATTCTGTTATTTTCTGGTTACTATGAGGCTTATCAATTACCGTATCATCTCCACTTAAAGTACCTCCAACTAAATTGATATTGGGTTTGATTTCTTCAAATAAGTCCTTGGGTTCGTACTGTTCACGTAGCAAAAATCTATTGACGCTATCATGAGATAAATTTTCCATTATCTCTGCCAGACGTGTGCAACCTGGATACTTCGATTCTGCCAGTAGAAACAGAGTATAAGTGTTCAAGTCACATTTAGCGGTTGATGGTTTAGTAATTGCTCTGATTGTCCGAACCCTAAACACAGCCAAGTAAATTATCTGTTTTTCACGCCTCTGGCAACTAGCGATCGCTAGTTTTTTTCTAAATTCTTCTCATACACTTTTTGTCTTGCTTGTCAATGCGTAAGTTCTAACTTATAAGAATTTGACCAGCCAGTGCTGTTTAACTTCCTTGCGCTGTATTGTTATTGAGCCGATATCCGAGTAATTTCCTGCAAGTTGATCTGAAAAACCCTTGTCCTATTTCCAAGATTGGGGAAGGAGGGGAAATTTACACGAAAATTGCTGAATAATGGTGTAAACAAGCAGTAAAATTATGCAGTATCAAAATTGGCAATCACCGCAATATACTCAACTCAACGGTCAATTTGTCACACTCAAGCCCCTCGTTCCAGAAAGAGATGTAGATGCACTCTATTTAGAGTCGCATGGCACTCCTTCCAAGGAAGGGGTGTGGAACTATATGTTCTATGGCCCGTTTGATAGTCGCTCTGCCATGCAAGACTGGATGGAAACAGACATGATCCGTAAATCAGATCCCCTTACCTGGACAGTCTTTGAAAACTCAACAAATTCTCAGGTGGGAATTGTAGCATTACTAGCGATTGTCCCAAATCATGGTCGAGCAGAAATCGGTCATGTGTGGTTTAGTCCTGCCGTTCATAAAACGAAAGTCAATACAGAATCACAGTTTCTATTACTTCAGCATCTTTTTGATCACCTTTATACCGTAGAGTTGAGTGGAAATGCGATGCACTTAACCATGCCAGCCGAACTACAGCCACGAGAATGGGATTCCGCTATGAAGGGCGTTTCCGACAGCATATGGTCATTCGCGGCAGAAATAGGGATACTGATTGGTTTGCAATGACGGACAAAGAATGGGGATACTGTAAGACGAATTTCGAGAAGTGGCTTTACAGTAGCGAAAAACTTTCATTGATGGAACTAAACAACGGCTAATTTACACCTATGCCAATTTCCAAATTCCTAGCCCAACAATTGCGTAGATGAGCGGGAGATTGCATATCGATTAGACCCTAAGTTTTGGGGTAGGGGATTAGCAACTGAGGCGACATCAATAGTCATTCAATACGGATTTAAGCAACTCAGATTTCCATATATCCTGGGTATTGTTGAACGGGAAAATGTGGCATCAGTCAGAGTTCTTGAAAAATTAGGCATGAAATATAAAAGGAAAACGGTGTTCCACGGCGTTGAGATGGATATTTATCAAATAGGTATTGAGCCTAAGATAATTTTGAAGAGATCGGTAAAAGTTGAAAATTGAAGTCCAAGTTACAGTTTGGTAAGGTTGAGATGAATCAAGCTGAACAATTGCAAGATCAGTATATCAAAGTCGGCTCTGTAAATACCCGATATTGGCAAGCGGGAGATTCAGGCAGCAGGGTCATTTTGCTTCATGGTGGTGGCGGTTACATTGAGTTGTGGAAGTACAATATCCAAGAATTAGCCAAACATCATCGCGTTTATGCGTTTGATATGGTGGGTGCAGGTCGATCCGATAAACCCGATGCTGCTCATTACACCTTTGACTTCATGGCTCAGTTCACGCGAGATTTCATGAAGGTTTTAGAGATACCCAAGGCAAATTTGATTGGAACTTCTGCCGGCGGTGGAGTAGCACTCACTTTAACGTTGAACTTCCCACAATTAGTTGATCGACTAATTCTGGTTGGCAGTGCGGGTCTAGGGAAAGAACTTAATTTTCTGCTTCGAGTTACCACAATTCCTGGTTTAGCTAAGTTGTTTAGTTCACCAAGCAAATCAGGTGTAGCGATGTTGTGTAAACAGGCAGTGTACGACTCAAAACTAATCACTGATGAAATTGTCGAAGAGTTTTATCAAATGGCAACGCTTCCTGGAGCAGCAGAAGCAACATTAAATCTAGGTCGTTCAAACTTTAATATCTGGGGGCAATTCTATCAGTCAATTGCTGACAAATTGCATACTATCGAGGTTCCGACCCTAATTATTTGGGGCAGACAAGATCCGATGGTTCCTGTAACCCATGCTCAGAATGCCGTTAAGATTATTTCTAATGCTCAGTTGGAGATTATTGAAGAGTGCGGTCATTGGAGTCCGATTGAGCATCCACAAAAATTTAATCAGCTAGTTCTAGAGTTTCTATCGTGATTTTTGAATTGGTTAACGGTTGCCAGCCAGCTAACAAGTCGATAGTTTCTTAATCAGAGCAGATTTTGAGTCGTGGAGTGTCAAAGTTCTTTGATGCTGAGTTCGAGGTTATTGACAGCCTGCTCAACAGAATCGTTATACACGAATGGCATTGTGTGGATGAGATAAAACTGACTCATACTTTTCTATTGATCTAGCTGCGACCGAGCAAGATGATTGCTCAGTCGAGGTTTGGGAAGTGCGATCGCAAATTCTAGCCTTTACCTCGCAATAGAGATGCGAGATAGTGGCTCTCAAAAGTAGGTTGAAGTGATCGCGCAAGTTGGCTTGATATGAAATCTGCACGGGAAGCTATTTGCTATGGGTTAAGCATCAGTAAAAGTTTCAAGTCTTTTCCAGCTAAATGTACCGGCGTTGCTTGCAGATAACTTTGCCGTTACAAACCATTAAGCAGAGGTGCAATAAGTTCTTGGGTTTGTTTACTACTAACTACCGGAATAATTTCAAAAGTCACTCCTGAGCCACGCCACTTCAAAATTCATTCTTGAAGTAAGCATAAGTTATCGCACTCCATCACCTGAAAACACTAAAATTCGGTTCTACCCAGCTATCGATATATTTAAGACCTTCGGGAAACATTCTGCCTTCATCCCGAATACGTTGATAAATTGGCAGCATATCATTGTCTTCAAATCGCTCAATGATCATAAATAGCATTTTTATTATCTCCCAAAATTCACCTAAAATCAGGATAACCTTTGATTTAGAAGTACAAGCGACACTTCCTTGCTCAGTTGGAGTTAAAAAAGGTCAAACGGTAAATGAGTTCGTCGGAAAGTTTACCCTGAACGAACTCTGTGTTCTTATTAACTTTGTACAGATCGAACCCAAGCTTCAATAGCACCTTACGGCAGGCATAGTTTTGCTCGTTCACCGAAGCGTATAGAGCAGGAAAGTCGAATCGCTCTTGGGCAAGAGCGATTGCTTTTGAGCAGTAAGCAGGTGCATACCCCTGTTTCTGGAAGTTCGCAAAAGTCATGAAGCCGATTTCTGCGTATGCATCATCGAAAATACCTATCTCGACAACTCCAATAAACTGGCCTTGGGGAAGTATCGCCACCCACTTGAGCCAAGTCATAGTGTCGTTGTCTGGTGATTTTTCCAGTGCAGCGAACTTAAACTTTTGCTTAAGCTCGGTGAGAGTCGGTATCTCATCTTCTAAATACTCGTATAAAATAGGGTCGCTGAGGTGTAAATACAGTGTCTCGGCTTGGTCTTCCGTCACTTTTTCTAGATGTAAGCTAATCGAGGCTGTATCCATGTTTTATCCTGCTCATAAGAGGTTTACTTATGAAATGAACCGTAAATAAGGCACCTACAGGGAATAAAAAGCCCAGCCTTATCAAATATATTCACAATATCGAGCCGAAAAATTATTTGGCAGATGAAACAGATTATCCGGCTGTGTTTCCTTTATTTGATAATGGAAAAATAAAGGATAGTGTGGTGACAATTAATAGATGATTGAAATTGTTGAAGCAGACCTTAGTATCCCTGCTCATGCGGAGGCTATGGTTAAATTAATGGATGAGTATGCGCTCGACCCGATGGGTGGTGGTAAAGGTCTGTCTGACTACGTTAAAGCAAATCTAAGAGCAGAGCTTGCAAAAAGAAAGATTTGCGGCTCATGTTATTCTTGTCTTTGTCGATGCCGAACCCGCAGGGCTTGTTGTCTGCTTGGAAGGATTCTCTACCTTCGCGTGCAAGCCATTACTTAATATTCACGATGTCATTGTTGCTTTACCCTACCGTGGTAGAGGTTTGTCCAAACTGCTGTTACAAAAAGCGGAGGAGATCGCGTTGGATTTGGGCTGCTGCAAACTCACGCTAGAGGTACTGGAAGGAAACCATGTTGCTCAGTCAGCATACAAGGCGTGCGGATTCAGTGGCTATGAGCTAAATCCCCAGATGGGCAAGGCATTATTCTGGGAGAAGAAACTACCAGAGGTGACTGATGAAGAGAAAAGTTCTTAAAGCAGATTGATATGATTACTTGCTATTTGCGCTACGTTATCGACCCTAACAAAATTTCGGATTTTGAAGCATACGGACTGATGTGGATACCCTTGGTGGAAAAATTTGGTGGAAAGCATCATGGGTACTTTCTTCCACATGAAGGAGCTAATAATATTGCCGTAGCTCTGTTTAGTTTCCCTAGCCTTGCAGCATACGAGCAATACCGGATAGATTCGCAGCAAGATCCAGCTTGTCAGTCAGCATATAACTTTGCACGCCAAACAAACTGCATTATCAGTTATGAGCGATCATTTATGCGTCCAGTTTTAGGGGATGTTAATAATTCTAAATAGAACAGCAGCCCCATCTCTAAATAAACAAGACATCTTGCAAAAGTAACAAATGCCAAGATATTGGGGAAAGGTCAAAGGTTAAAGGGAAAGGGGAAATTCCATCCCTTTCCCCTTTCCCCGACAAATACCAAGAAGTTTACAATATTGATTGACGCATCAACAGTTATCTTTAATTGTAATGGTACAGGTAAACCAACTCACTTATGAGCCGAATCATCGCAGTTTTTAACCAGGCGGGAGGTGTTGCCAACTTTCTTTAACGGTTACAAATCAAAATCAAGGCTGAATGTTTCCTCTGAAAAATCTTCTTCTTTCTCCTCTGCAAATGGAGTTTGAGTCCAAGACGTGAGTTGGTTTGACTCAGTATTAATCGGAGTGTTTGCCATTTGTTGTGCAGGTAATCCAGCCTTAATGAAAACAAAATAGCAATCAACTATAAAGTAAATCGTGTCCAGGTAACTTTTATCTAGTTTTTGCGATTCTGCAAATATGCGCTCTCGGTAATTATCTTTGAGGCGAACTTTTTCCGGTGCTAAGTCTTTTTTATCTGCCATTGTTATAACTTTACTTTCCAGATGTGCCCGTTAGATTTTTGCTGGTGATGGTTTTTGCCATCTCTAAAAGCCCAGAGACATTGGCTTCTACCGGATTGTCCAGGATTTTGAAGCCGTTTTTCTCCAACAGCTTCTTAAATCCTGGTAAGAGGCAGCCTCCACCAATCGCCCAGATTTCATCCCCCTGGTGCTTGGCATCTAGCGTCAGATTCACCACTTTCTTCAAGTATTTTTCATACCAATCTTTCAAACAACTACTGTATACATCTTTGATATCGATGTCACGGCTGTACCTGGTATGCCCCATTTCCAGACAAAATCGGATCTTGGAAGCATCCCCAATTTTTCCTCCATTTAGATGTTTCATTTTTTGGGAGATATCATCGATAAGAACTTCTACACCGATGGGGTAGGCAGTGTGAACTTCTCGCTGACCCCGGTTATAACGAGAATACAAAGTCGTACCATTGCCAAAGTCTAAAATGGTTAATTTTTTGGGTAGTGGATGCCCAAACAATGCACCCATACCCTCTAGTACAACTTTCAGCACTTCTACTTTTACTTCTGATTGTTTGCCAGCAAGTATTGGCTGATATTCTCCATTGAGTACTTTTTGTAGTTCTGATGCCAGACCAACATCATGTAAACTGACGACTAATTTTAAGTGCCAAGCCTTACGGTGTGGCAGATGTGCCAATGCACCCAATAAAGTCAACAACGCATTATTGACTTTATTTTCATTATTGTCTGTGTTGCGGTCAAAATAATTGCCTGTACGGTAAGCGGACTCTCCAACTGTATAAGCAGTACCGTTAAAAACTACACGCCCTGGCACATCTTCCATTTCTGCATTAGTTATATAGCTGGGGACACGAACTACTTCAAACCCTTCGACTAAAAGTTTGAGACTTCCATAACCGTTATCGAAACCCGCAGGAAAAATTTTTTGTAAGGTGTGAATGTTTGACATAGGCTTCAAGTAATAAACTTTAATTTGTGAAAATTATCTGTTCCAGTGATCTTCAAGAGCAAGAGAAAGAAGAATAAAATAACTTCACCCTTATTTTCCCAACTCAAGAGCTTATCATAACCCCTTGGGGGCTAAGTGGGGTACAAAATGTTAACCAGTCAAATATACCCCATTTGGCACCTATATATATTCTATATAGGGGTCAAAATCTCACCAAAGTCCTGAACTATTGCTGGGGGCTATATATCCTCCATATAGCCCCCAATAAGAATTTTTGAAATCTTTTTTATCAACGCAGCAGAAATTAAATTAGATCATTATTGACCCTTTGATTTATACTTTAATGTCAATCTTTTTTTGAAAAGCAATTCAGTCTTGATCATTAACTTCTTGCTGACTACGTAACGAGTGGGTTACTACTTGCTTACAGGTTCAGCTTTCTCTACTGAATTATCATTCACACCCAAAGTCAATTCCAAAGGAGTTTTTTGGGCGTAAGCTTTCACGACCTGTCGATAAACTTCATAGTTAGTAGGTAGCGTATTCTGTGCATTACCCACTCCATAGGTCATTTCCAATTGTTGGGTCATCTTGGTCAACAACTGCTCCTAGTGGTTTCAATACATTCCGATTCACCACTGAAGTATTCGTTCATGTTTCAATGCGTGGCTGTGGTTGACTAGTTAGATCATTGGCATACTTGACTTGCCAGGAGTAACTGGTGAGTGCTGTAGCTTCATACTGTTCAGCAATAGTAGTGCTGCAACTAATTAGTGTCAGTGCCGTTAGTGCAGTCATTATTGAGGGTAAAAATCTTAGCTTTTGCATTATCAGTTGTAAATATCTTTCACCAATCACTCTTGAAGAGGGAGTGTGCCATCATTGCTGCCAAGGTGAAGGAATCGCTGTTGTTGAAACCACCTGACCCGTTGTTAATCTAATCGCCGTCTGCTCACAATTAGGACATTGGACTTTCACCTGAATTAGTGAAGGATGACCTTTGTATTCCCCCATTACTGGTTCCCCAGTAAACTCGCTAATTATTCCCTGCTGACAGTGCCAACACTCGAATACCACGCGCCCCATTTGTTTATCGCAGTCCAAAAACTGGATATGTTGACAGCGTTCTGGCGCTAACTCTTCTTCATCGCTCTTTGTCAATTGACCCTGTTGCTTGGATTGACCCTGTTGCTTGGGCTGTTGCGGTAATTTAGATTTTCTCTTGTCAGCAGAGGTACGTTTGGCTTTACTTTTCTCTAAATGTTGCGGTTTTTCAGCAGCGTTTGTCTTTGACCTTACAAGAGGTATCACCTCTGCTTGGGCTGGCTGCTCAACTGACGGCAGATCAACACTGGGAGTAATGTCAGGCTGAGAGGTTGGCTGCTGTTTCTCTACTGGTCTATAAGCAACAAGGTCAAGCTTTGGGCTTTGATCGTTGGATTCGGCTTGTGGTAATGTTCTTTTTGACGGACGTTGAGTAGATTTCATGGACATCTTGATTTCAGTGGACTTGCCGAACTAGTAGTTCCCAATTTTCTGTTAATCCGCTAACAATGATTCTAGTTGTTCTAAAAGACTTGCAATTTTCTTAGCTTTTTTGGGATCTGACCACTGTGAAGACTTTAATATTTTCTGAGATATGTCTTGAAATTCTCTCTTCAAAGAAGGAGGCTCCTGATCCTTCGTCTCTTTGATCCAATCACGAATATCTGCTAAAGACAATTTCTCAGCAATCGCTTTTTTCAACAAACTAGCTCTCTTAGCTTTGTCTTTCAGTGTAGCGATCGCTCTAGCTTTAGTGTATTCTATTTGCCCAGAACGTAGTACTTCTATTACGTCAATTGGCATATTCAGCAGAGGTAGCCGACTGACGCGAAAGCTTTCTGGTGATAGCTTACCTACCGTCATAAAGACACTCTCTACAATCTCCCACTGCTTGCGGAAAACGTTTTCCGTGTTTTCATCTGACCACTCAACTTTCTTTTTATCTAAATGTGCTTTCCTGTTCAATAAAGCAATTACTTCTTTGACAGTACAATCCATTTGCCAGGAAAGTAAATTTAGTATTCCTTCTGTTTCCTCTATTGGATTTAAATCTTCTCGTTGTAAATTTTCCAATAAGGATAGCTTTAGAGCCGAAGCGTCATCAACGTTTAATATCAGAGCAGGAACTTCCATTAAGCCTGCATTTCGTGCCGCACGATAGCGACGCTCACCCGCAATCAATAAATACTTCCCATCCTGCTCAGGACGCAACCACAATGGTGATTGCACTCCCACTTCTTTGATAGAAGCAGTTAACGTTGCAAGTTTATCTATATCGAAATAACGGCGTACTTGTTCTGGATTGCAAACAATTTTATCAATTGGTACAGCGAATTTAGCAGTATTATCGTCAATGCTCTCACTTCTTGCTAGTGCTTGTAATTGAGCATTTAGTGATTCTAGTTCAGCAATACGCTGTTGCGATTGAAGTAATTGTTCTTCAAATTCTGCTACTTGTGCATTAGCAGAGAAATAGTCATAACTCTTATTTTGTCCTTTGGTTGTCACCCTTATCCTCCTGCAATATAGCTGATAATTCTTGGCAGATAGGATGAAGATCCTTGATAGCTTTATGTGTTGAGCGATGCAAATGCAAAGGGATGCCTTTTCCAGAAGCATTACTGAATTCGCAAGAGTAGCGGACGTGCGGATAACATTTTATCTTCAAAGGCGAAAGCATTTCTGGTAACTGACCGAGCAAATCCCTTTGCGCTGCTTCGCCACTGTCATACTTAGTAGGTACAAATCCTAGTATCTGGGGCTGGGGATTTAAGCGCAACTTTTTACAAGCCCCTCGGTACCAAGACAGCAAAACATTTGCCCCTGTTAATGATTTGGGACTAAGTTCAACAAGAATTAACATATGCGTAGCTACTGCCAGTGCGACATCATTGAGATTACCCAATGTAGCAGGACAGTCCAGAATCACCAGTTGGTGTGGCAAAGGAAAATCTTCAAACCTGTCTGCCAAAACATATTCCCGGCGATTACGAACTGCCAAATCTGACCCAACTTGAATCATTACTGGCCCACCCAAGCATATTTGTAATTTACCCTTCGGCTTTCCCCATTCTGGCATCAGTAAAGGCCAGTTACCATCAAAATCCTCGCTGAATACTGCGGCGATTGTTTGCTCTAATGGTGGGTCTTTGTCTAATCCACAAAACTGACTCATGGAAACGTTAGTATCTAAGTCGAGTAGCACAACGTCAAAGCCGCGCTTTGCCATTTCATAGCCAATATGAACAGCTAGTGTAGTTTTGGAAACTCCTCCGGCATTGGCTCCAATCCAGAGAACAACTTGTTTCATCTATTTGCAATTTCGTATGCTTGCGTTTTGTTATACTCTATCTTTCAAACGAAATCAAGTTCAACGCTCGTTATTCAGGCTCAAAAAGCAACTTGGAACTATACGGAAAACGTTTTCCGTCCCCAATAAATTTCATGTCGGGGTAAATATAGCGTAGCTGACACTAGGGGCAAGATAGGTGAAAAGCATTAGTGTATATGCTTTTTAACTATTATTTTTAGATAAATCGTCCAAGTTATGTTTGCTTCTTGTTAGACAAACCTGTAACAACAGAATAAGAGCTTTCATTTTATCATTGGCATACTAAAAACCTCGGTTTTAGGGAAATTTGTACTATTTTGCCCCTGGTGTCAGCTACGCTATATCTGCCCCGTGTTGGAGGAGTTGCTAGAATGATTGACCATGACAGGCTTTTCAAAGAATTAATATCTACATTTTTTATTGAGTTTCTCGATTTATTCCTGCCTCAAGTAGCCAGCCAAATAGACCGCGATTCTATCCAGTTTTTACCCCAAGATGTATTTACTGATGTCACATCTGGCGAAAAGAAAGAAATTGATTTACTGGTGCAGGTGCGTTATCAGCAACAAAAAACTTATTTTTTAATTCACGTTGAAAATCAGTCTTATACTGAGTCAGAATTTGCCAAACGGATGTTTAAGTATTTTGCACGCTTGCATGAAAAATATGATTTACCAATTTATCCAGTTGTGATTTTCTCCTTCGACGAACCAAAACGTGCTGAATCTCAAAATTATCGTGTCACGTTTCCTGATTTAAAGGTGCTGGAATTTCAGTTTGCAGCAATTCAATTAAATCGTCTGAGTTGGCGGGATTTTTTAACGCAACACAATCCAGTGGCGGCAGCGTTGATGGCGAAGATGAATATTGCAGTGTCAGAACGTCCGCAGGTGAAGGCGGAATGTTTGCGGTTACTGACAACTTTAAAGTTAGATCCAGCAAGAATGCAATTAATTTCGGGGTTTGTTGATACTTATTTGCGGCTTGATGATACTGAGAAGCAGGTTTTTCAAGCGGTGATTAGTACAATGGGATTAGATGAACGGGAGGAAGTTATGCAGATTGTAACAAGTTGGCAACAAGAAGGTGTGGAAATCGAAAGAAAGGAAACAATTTCGACGCTTTTAAAAGTACGTTTTGGAAATTTAGATAGTGAGTTAGAGGCAATTATTCCTCAGTTAATGCAGTTATCTAGGGAAGAATATCTTGGCTTACTTTTACAGGCTGACCGTAAAGAATTATTATTGCGGTTTCAAAGAAAATCGTAATTTAATAAAAGCGGGTGTGCTATTTAGTATATTTACAGAATCTTTTTTGCTACTTCAGTTCAACTCAATATTATGACTGCTAATATGGTGTCCATTATGTATGTGATGGCTCATGTTTCCTGTGAAGTAATCGCTCCCTCTCTAAAATCATAACTTCTAGCTCACTGGCACGTTCTTCTGAAAGTGGAAATATCTCCTCCCCCGTCTTTAGATTACCTCGACAAATCGTCCGCTTACCTTCATTTCGGACAATAAAATCACACTCGTGTTTGAGCGAAAAAGTAAGCTGATGTATCTAATGAATACATCAGCTTTTGACTTATCCCAAGATTTCAATCACAGCCGCTAGAATAGCTGGCGCTTTGTCTGAAACCGGAATGAATAGGCGCTTTTGCCAGTTGATGATCTCGGTGAAACATCCAACAGCTAAGAGTCGCTCTGCCAGTGAGATAGCATTGACTAGTTCTATGCGAGGTTCTGCGGCAATGTAAGAACGCCGTAAAGTTACGCCACCCGGTAACTGCTGGGAATAGCCTTCGTTCAGTACCAGCTTCACAAGTTCTTCTGGAGAAAGCACCTGATTTCTTAGTCCGAGTTGTTCGCGCACGGTTTGAATGTCGTGAGCATTCACCACCCGACCGAGAATCTTTTGTCCATCGCTGGTTTGCAACCGGAATACTCGACTATTCTGGTGTGGTAGTATTTTCCAGATAGGCAATAGAATACCAGTCACTAAATGCAGGTAATCGGTAGTGAACTTGGGCAGTGCGTCTACTTCAGTAGAACTCTTGCATAAATATTTTGTGGTATGATTAATGGTTATTTTAATTTCAGTCCTTGGCAATTAAAATAGTCAGAATTTATCAATTTCTTCGATTAAGTATTATCTAGCGAACGCTAA
>JAESGI010000297.1_pt1 | contig 21347 bp, 20 predicted proteins | sample 9269671 | NCBI WGS metagenome assembly JAESGI01 (sample SAMN14515641, study PRJNA621666) | algae metagenome | isolation source: Nostoc indistinguendum CM1-VF10 and co-occurring heterotrophs from gravelly... | place: USA: Clark Mountains, San Bernardino, California | collected 1998-06-05 | reverse complement strand
GTTGGCGCAGCGGCGAGAGCTCGACGAAGACCGGGTCGAAGACCAGCGGCTTGCCCCGCTCGCGGGCCACCTCGAGCAGTTTCGGGATGGCGAGCTCGCTCTCGGCATTGATCGTGCCGATATTGATCAGGATCGCGCCGGCGCCCTCCGCCATCGCCGCGACCTCGTCGACATGGATGGCCATGGACGGGATCGCGCCGAAGGCGAGCAGCATGTTCGCCGTGATGTTCTGCGCCACCGTGTTGGTCAGGCACTGCACCCGCGGGCGGTTCTCCGCCACGCGGGCGAGGACCGAGGCGACGCGCGCAGCGTCGAGCCGGTCCATCGCCATCACCGCGCTCATTCGGCTGCCGGCAAATAGAGCTGCGCCCCCTTGTTGAGGAACTCCTCCGACTTCGCCGCCATGCCCTCGCTCGCCATGGCCTCGAGAGCCGCCCGCTCGTTCTCGCCCATCGCCAGCACCTCGGCGCGCAGATCCTGGGTGATCTTCATCGAGCAGAACTTCGGCCCGCACATCGAGCAGAAATGCGCGACCTTGTGGGCGTCCTTCGGTAGGGTCTCGTCATGGAACGACCGCGCCGTGTCCGGGTCGAGCGCCAGGTTGAACTGGTCCTCCCAGCGGAAGTCGAAACGGGCACGCGACAGGGCATCGTCGCGCAGCTTCGCCGCCGGATGGCCCTTGGCGAGGTCGGCGGCATGGGCGGCGATCCGGTAGGTGATCACGCCGGTCTTGACGTCGTCGCGATCGGGCAGGCCGAGATGCTCCTTCGGCGTGACGTAGCAGAGCATGGCGCAGCCGAACCAGCCGATCATCGCCGCGCCGATGCCGGAGGTGATGTGGTCGTAGCCCGGCGCGATGTCGGTGGTCAGCGGTCCGAGCGTGTAGAACGGGGCTTCGCCGCATTCGCGCAACTGCTTGTCCATGTTCTCCTTGATCTTGTGCATCGGCACATGGCCGGGGCCCTCGATCATCACCTGGCAGCCCTTGTCCCAGGCGACCTTGGTGAGCTCGCCCAGCGTCTCCAGCTCGGCGAACTGGGCGCGGTCATTGGCGTCGGCGATCGAGCCCGGACGCAGGCCGTCGCCGAGCGAGAACGAGACGTCGTATTTGCGCATGATCTCGCAGATCTCGTCGAAGCGCTCGTAGAGGAAACTCTCCCTGTGATGCGCGAGGCACCAGCGCGCCATGATCGAGCCGCCGCGGGAGACGATGCCGGTGACGCGGCTGGCGGTCAGCGGCACATAGGGAAGCCGCACGCCGGCATGGATGGTGAAATAGTCGACGCCCTGCTCGGCCTGCTCGATCAGCGTGTCCTTGAACACCTCCCAGTCGAGCTTGATCGGGTCGCCGCCGACCTTCTCCAGGGCCTGGTAGATCGGCACGGTGCCGATCGGGACCGGCGAGTTGCGCAGGATCCAGGAGCGGATGTTATGGATGTTGCGGCCGGTGGAGAGGTCCATCACCGTGTCGGCGCCCCAGCGGATCGCCCAGACCAGCTTCTCGACCTCCTCGGCGGCGCCGGAGGTCACGGCCGAGTTGCCGATATTGGCGTTGATCTTGACCAGGAAGTTCCGGCCGATCGCCATCGGCTCCAGTTCGGGATGGTTGATGTTGGCGGGGATGATGGCGCGTCCGCGGGCGATCTCCTCGCGGACGAATTCCGGCGTGACGAATTCGGGAACCGAGGCGCCGAAGCTCTCGCCATCGGCATGGCGCTCCTTGGCGCCTTCCAGCATCGCGGCGCGGCCGAGATTCTCGCGATGCGCGACGTAGATCATCTCGGGCGTGATGATGCCGGCCTTCGCGAATTCGTACTGCGTCGCCATCTGGCCGGGCTTGGCCTCGAGGATCGGGCGCTGCGCCGGGCAGGCCGGGACCAGATGCTCCTCCGAGATGTTGCCGTTGTCGGCTGCGGTGACGGCGCGGCCGGGCACGGTCGCAAAGCCGCGCGCATCGAGCCAGGCCCGGCGCGGCTGCGTCAGGCCGGCATTGAGGTCGATCTGCACATCGGTCTCGGTATAGGGCCCGGACGGATCGTAGATGCGCACCGGCGGCTCGGCATCGGTGGTCAGCACCACCTCGCGGAAGGGCACGCGCATCTCGGGATGCTCGGGAGCCGCGACATAGATCTTGCGCGAGCCGATGATCGGCCCGGTCGTCACGCTTTGCGGCGCGGCTTTGACGGAGTTCTTCTGGGGCTTGGTATGGGCGTTCATGGGATCTCCTCCTTGGTCCAAGGTTCAGGAGATCCGGGTGTCTGGACGGTCCAGTCGCTGTTATGCGGCTACAGATAGGGCGTAGGCCGCGTTCCAGTCCCTCCGCCGGTATGACCCGGATCAGGTTCGACGGGTTCGGCGTCGGACGCCATCTCAGCTCTTGCGAGCACCCCTCGGAACAAGGCGGAGGTTAGAGGCGGTCGAGAGAGGAAGCAAGCCGGCTTCGGCCCGGCGGCCATGTGGTGGGGGACATGCGGAAAGGCCGGCGCTGCCGCTCGCCGTCAGCGTGGCTCAGACGGTGACGTCGAGATGCTCGCCCTGGCCGAAGGGAAGCGCCGCCTTCTGCTCGGCGATGCTGCGCTCCAGCATCTCGACGAGGCCGCGCTGGGCATCGTCCAGCTCTTTCTGGATTTCGCTCTGCTGCGCTGGCTGGGGCCGCTCAGTGGGCCGGGCGACGAAGCTCTCGCCGATCAGAAAAGACGAGTCGCTCATGCTCTCCTCCCTCGCCTCGAGGATAGAGCGCGCGCCTTACCCGAATCTGAATCGGAAACCGCGAGTTGTGGCGGCGCCAATGCGCTTTCGAGCGAAGTGGGTACCGGTTCGCGTGAAGAAGGCGCGGTAATCAATGGGCTGGAGCTATTCCGCGAAACGCGGATTAGCTCCAGCCGATCAGGCGGTGACGTCGAGATTGCCGCCCTGGCCGGCCGGCAGCGTGGCCTTTTGCTGCTCGGCCGATTGCTGCAGCATCGTGACCAGGGCCTGGTCGGCCTTTGCATTCTGCTTGACCATTTCGAGCTGCATGGTCTGCTGCGTCGCAGCCGAGCGCATGCTGACCAGGCTCTGGGCTATCGCGGTCGACATTTCGCTCATGGCAAACTCCTCGCCGCGACCATAGGCAGCGAGCCCTTACGCAAACCTGAATCCTCCCCCGCTCTCGAATGATCAGGGCGCGATGATCGAGGGCACGCCCCGCGGCATCGGCAGGTCGCGGTTCGGCTGGGCCGGGCCGCGCCGGTCGCGCGCCACTCGCTCGCGTTCGCGCCGGACCTCGGCGCGCTCGGCGGCCGGTTCGTCCCTCTGAACATCGCCTACATTGGGCGTCATCGGCACGCCGGGCGCGCGCTCGCGCTGGATGGTCGTCATGTCCGGGCCGGACGATTCCTGTCCGGCAGCCGCTTCCGCAGCTACAAGCCCGATGAGCACCAGGCTCATCAGGAACCAGAATGATCTGCGCATCGGGCCCTCCTGCGCTCGTCGGGCCGGCAGCAGGCAAACTCCGGCCTGACCAAGGAACCAGCGAGGGCGGCGAAGGTTCCATTGATATCACAGGCAAGCCCGGACGCTGTCAGGGAGCGCCCGGGCCCTGTCTTACTGCGCGTTCTGGCCGGTGAGCAGCGGCGTGATCCGGCGCAGGGTCACGCGGCGGTTCTCGCGGGCGTCGCCTTGGGTCTGGACCTTGAGATACTGCTCGCCATAACCCTGCGTCGTCAGGTTCTCGGCCGGGACGCCGAAATCGCGGGTCAGGATCTCGGCGACCGACTGCGCCCGCCGGTCCGAGAGCGAGAGGTTGTCGATATCGGCGCCGATCGCGTCGGTATGGCCCTCGACCAGGAAGACCTCGTTCGGCGTGCGCTCGACCGCCTGCATCACGGCCTGCGCCAGCACCCGCAGGCGCTGCGCCTGGTCGGCGCCGACCGTCCAGGACCCGGAATCGAAGTTGATCGTATCGACGTCGACGCTGCGCATATGGGCGCGCAGGTCCGGCGAGTAGCGCACCTCGTCCAGCGTGTAGCGACGCGGCACGGGGGCGACCGGCGGGGCGGTGATCGTGTCGTAGATCAGCCGCTCATCGGCGTGCCCGGCATCGACGATATAGCGCTCGCGCGGGATGCGCAGCGGCGGCGGCGGCAGCTCGACCACCTCCTCGGCGAAGCGCGGGCGCGGCCCGTCGCGGCGCATATTGTCGATGATGATGATCTCGGCGCCGTCCCTCTCGCGCCGCGAGCGCCGCAGCAGCCGGCCATCGGCATCCGTGACCGTAACGATCTGCGTGCCGTCGCGCCGGTCATAGACCGTCACCGTCTCGTCGCCGCGGCGTTCGCTGCGGGTGTCGAGGCCGAGATCGCGGAAGCGCTGGTTCTCGTCGCGGCGGATGATGACGCGGTCGTCATCGCCGCGGATGAGGGTCCGGCCAGGCTCGCGGATGATGGTGACATCGCCTTCGCGGGTCTCCTGCCGCCGGCTGCGGACATCGTCGAGCCGGTCGGCACCCTGTGTCGCCATGATGCCGCCGATCGCGGCCGCACCGAGCCCGACCGCGGCCGCGCCGCCGAGGCCGATGCCGCCACGCCGGCCCTGACGTTCAGGCGGCGGCAGCTGGCCGGGCTGTCCCGGCATGCCGGGTGGAGTGGGCTGGAGCTGGCCGGGCGCGACCCCGGGTTGCGCTGGCGCGCCAGGCGATTGTCCGGGTGCAGGTGCAGCTTGCGATGGCGCCGCTCCCGGCTGCGGCGGGGCACCCGGCGGGCGGCCGGCATTCGGAGCGGGGGCAGGCTGAGCCGGGCTGGGCTGGGCGGCGCCGCCGGCTGCGCCCTGCCCGGTTCCGGGCTGCGCGGGGGCCACGTGCACCGGCGCGGGCGCCGGCTGACGGTTGAGACCTGACGGCGGCTGGGCCGGCGCCGTCGGGGCGGGCGCCGTGCCGGGCTGCGGCTGGACCGCCCGCGGCGCCGTGCCCGGTGTGGGAGCTGCCTGCCCGGGCGCGGGCTGGCGGTTCGAGCCCGGCGCTTGCTGCGACGGCGCCATGCCGGGTTGCGGCGGGGCAGCGGGCACCCGGCCGGCAGGCGGCACGACGCCCGGTTGGCTGCCGCCCGGAGCTGCTTGGCCCGGTGTGGGGCGATTGGGCGTGGCCGGCATCGTTGGCGGCGCGGGCGTTTGGCCTGGCGCGGTCTGCGCAGGAGCATCCGGCCGCCCCGGCGCAGGTTGCGGCGCGATCTGGCCCGGGGCCGGCCGTTGCGGCGCGGAGGGCACGGTGGAGGGCGCACGGGGCGCCCCCTGCGGAGCCGAGGGTGCGATCTGGCCGGGCGCGGGGCCCGCCGGCGGTGACGGGCGGCGCGGCTGCTCGGGCATTGCGGGCGCGGCTCGGCCGGCCGGGGGCGCTGCCTGCGGCGCGGTGGGCGGACGCGGCACGCTCGGGTTCACGCCGGCCGGACGCTCCGGCGCACCGGGCCGAGCCGCCGGCGGCTGACCAGGCGCCGGGCGGGCACCGGGGCGCTCCTGTCCGCCTTGTGGAGGACGTTCCTGCCCGCCCGGCCGTTGGCGGCGCGGATCGGGCCGGTCGTCATCGCCCGACTGGGCCTGGGCGAGCTGGAGCGATGGCGCGGCGAAACTGCCCTGCGAAAGAGCGATGGCGGGGATCAGGGTGCCGAGCAGGAGCAGGTTCTTGAGGCGCATGGTGACGTCCGTTTCCAGTTGTTCTTCCGGACATCAGCGCCCTCGCGCCCTGAATTCCGGATGAACCGAAAACGGCCGAAATCGGGCACGGTTCCGCTTCCCAAGCGGCAACCGGCCCGGCTTTGCGCAGGTTTCAGAGTTCGGCCTGCGCCTTCACATAGGCCGCGATTTCGGCATGCGTCGCGAACCAGACATCGCCCTTGCCCTTGGCATGTCGGACCAGCTCCTCGACGATCCAGAAGCGCGAGCGATAGGTGATGACGTGCGGATGCATGGTCAAAAGGAAGAGCCCGCCATCCTCGTAGGCGCCGTCGAATTCGCGGCGGAAGATGTCGAACACCGCCTCCGGCGGCGTATAGGGCCGCAGCGCCTGGAAGCGGTTCATGTTGAAATAGACCGCGTCGTCCCGGATCCACTCGACCGGAAGCTCGACCATGCCGGTCGGCTCGCCGTTCTCGATCAGCTCATAGGGGTCGTCATCGGCGAACAGCGAGGAATCGTAGAGCAGGCCGAGCTCGCGTTCGACCGCGAGCGTCACCTCGGAAAAATCCCAGGACGGGGTGCGCATGCCGACCGGCCTGACGCCGGTGATCCTCTCCAGCGTATCGGCCGAGCGCAGATGCAGCTCGCGCTCCTTGTCGGGCGGCACCGCCGTGTTGACCTCGTGGATCCAGCCATGCAGGCCGATCTCATGGCCTTCCGCGACGACCCGGCGCTGCTCGTCGGGATAGAGCAGGGCGGTCACCGCCGGCACGAAGAAGCTCGCCTTGATCTCTTCCTTCGCCAGCATCGACAGGATTCGCGGCATGCCGGCGCGGTTGCCGTATTGCCCCCAGGAGAGCCGGCCCACCGACTTGCCGCCGTCGCGCAGTTCATTGGTCTCGTGGTCGACGTCGAAGGAAAGGGCCACCGCGCAGCGCGCGCCGCCCGGCCAGCTCTTCGGCTTGAGATTGCGGCCGGCGCGCACGCGCTCGACCTTGCCGCGCCAGGTTTCCTCCGACCACTGCCAGGGTTCGAGATCGTCCATCGTCATCCTCCAGTCGAGGCCGCCGCCGGCAGCACCGGTACGGCGGCGAGCAGTCGCTTGGTGTAGTCGTGCTGCGGCCGGTCATAGACCTCGGCCGCCGGGCCTTCCTCGACGATGCTGCCGCGATACATCACCGCCACACGCTCGCAGAGATGGCGCACCACCGAGAGGTCGTGGGAGATGAAGATCAGGGTCAGGCCGAGCTCGCTGCGCAGCCGCATCAGCAGGTTGAGGATCTGCGCCTGGATCGAGACGTCGAGCGAGGCGACCGGCTCGTCGCAGATCACGAGGTCCGGCTGCATGGCGAGCGCACGGGCAATCGCAACGCGCTGGCGCTGGCCACCGGAGAACTGGTGCGGGTAGCGGCCGGCGAAAGCGGGATCGAGCCCGACGGCGCCGAGCCAGTCGCGGACGTAAGCCTCGGCCTCGGCCTTGCCGATCAGCCCATGGGCGCGCGGCCCCTCGCTGATGCTGTCGCCGATGCGCATGCGCGGATCGAGCGAGGCGAACGGGTCCTGGAAGATCGTCTGGACGCGGGTGGTGAGCTTGCGCGGCGTCTCGCCGGCGCTCATCACCGGCCGGCCGGAGAGGCGCACCGTGCCGGCGCTCGGCGCGTAGATGCCAGCCGCCATCCGCCCCAGTGTCGATTTGCCGGAGCCGGATTCGCCGACGAGGCCGAGCGCCTCGCCGCGCCGCACGGTCAGGCTGACGGAATCGACGGCCAGCACCGATACCGGTGGCTTTGCGAGGCCGAGCCTCTCGGCCATTGCCCGCAGCGCCCCGGTGCGGGTTTCGAAGCGCTTGCTGACGCCGTCGAGCACGAAATAGGGCGCGGCTTCGTCGCCGGCCGCCTCGGCCTTCGCCGCCGGCAGGCGTGGCGGCGGAGCGGCGTCCGGAACCCCGCCACCGCGCAGCAGGTACTGACCCGGTGTGCCGCGCGAGGGCAGGGCATCGAGCAAGGCGCGGGTATAGGGATGCTGCGGCCTGGTCAGCACGTCGAGCATCGGGCCGGCCTCGACGATCTTGCCGAGCCGCATCACCGCGACGTGCTGGGCGATCGAGGCGACGGTGGCGAGGTCGTGGCTGATCCAGATCAGGGCGGTGCCGAGCTCGGCGACGAGTTCCTTCATCTCGGCCAGGATCTCGGCCTGGATCGAGACGTCGAGCGCGGTGGTCGGCTCGTCGCAGATGATCAGCTTCGGCCCGTGCAGCAAGGCGATCGCGATGGCGACGCGCTGGCGCATGCCGCCGGAAAGCTGGTGCGGATAGAAATCGACGGTCGCCTGCGGGTTGGGGATGCGCACCTGCGCGAGGCCCTCGATCGCGCGCCGGCGCGCCTCCGCCGCCGAGACCTTGCGATGCGCCTCCAGCGCCAGCCGGATCTGCTCGCCGATGGTCAGCACCGGGTTCAGCGTCATCAGCGGGTCCTGGAAGACCATTGAGACGGTCTTGCCGCGCAGGGCCCGGAGCTCGTCCTGCGGTAGGCCGGTGAGCTCGCGCCCTTCGAGCTTCACCGAGCCGCCGGCGACGCGGCCGGGTGGGTCGATCAGGCCGATGATCGAGAAGCCGGTGACGCTCTTGCCGGAGCCGGATTCGCCCACGAGCCCCATCACCTCGCCGCGCCGCAGCGAGAAGGAGACGCCGTCGACCGCCTTCACCACCCCGGCGCGGGTGAAGAAATGCGTGCTGAGGTCGTGGACGTCGAGGAGGGGCGCGTCGGTCATGGCTTGTTCCCTTCTCCCCTTGCGGGAGAAGGTGCCGGCAGGCGGATGAGGGGTCGCACGACCTCGTCAAACGCCGTTGCACCTTCGAAGCGCCAACCGGTTGGCGTCGCGCGACCCCTCACCCCGACCCTCTCCCGCAAGGGGAGAGGGGGCTGGGCCGCGCCGAGTCCGTGCGAGGCCGCCCTCATCGCTTCAGCCTCGGATTGACCTGGTCGCGGACCTGGTCGCCGACAAGGTTGATCGCGACGATCAGCAGGATCAGGGCAAGGCCCGGATAGATCGAGATCCAGTAGCGGCCGGACAGCATGTACTGGAAGCCGTTGGCGATCAGCGACCCCAGCGAGGGTTCCGTCACCGGCAGGCCGACGCCGAGGAAGGACAGCGTCGCCTCGAGCGCGATCGCATTTGCCACCTGCACGGTCGCGACCACGATCAGCGGCGGCAGGCAGTTCGGCAGGATATGGCGCCAGACCACCTGCCGCGCCGGCAGCGGCGTCGAGAGCGCCGCCTCGACATAGTCCTTGCCGCGCTCGGCCGAGGCCGCGCTATGGGCGGTGCGGGCGAAATAGGCGTATTGCGCGGCGGCGAGCGCGGCGATCAGTTGCGCCTTGCCCTGGCCGAGCAGGGCCGAGATCACCAGCGCCAGCAGGATCGCCGGGAAGGCGAGCTGCAGGTCGATCACCCGCATGATGAAGGCCTCGCGCCTTCCGCCGAGATAGGCGGCGGAGATGCCGAGCGTGACACCCACCGCGAAGGCGATGGCGCCGGCGACCAGCCCCATCTGCAGGGAGATGCGCAGGCCGTAGAGGATGGCCGAGAACAGGTCGCGCCCCTGCGCGTCGGTGCCGAGCCAGTGCGTGTAGCCGCCGGAGCCGACATAGCCCGGCGGCCGGCGGGCATCCATCAGCGCGAGCTTGGCGAGGTCGTGCGGGTCCTGCGGGGCGATCAGCGGGGCGAGCAGGGCGACGCCGACCAGCGCCACGACGACGGCGAGCGCCGCGACCGCGATCCTACTCTCGCGGAACTCGGCCCAGAAGCGGGCGGCGGGCGAATCCTTCCGCATCATGCCCGCCCCTTCCGCAGGCGCGGATCGAGCGCGAAATAGGTCAGGTCGACCACGAAATTGATCATGATGAAGACGAAGGCGACCAGCATCAGGTAGGCGACCATCACCGGCCGGTCGAGCGACTGGATGGAGTCGATGATCAGCTTGCCGATGCCCGGCCAGGAGAAGATCGTCTCGGTCACCACGGCGAAGGCGAGCGTCGAGGCGAATTCGAGCCCGAAAACCGTGACGAGCGGGATCGAGATCAGCCGCAGCACATGCCGGCGCAGCACCGTCCATTCCGACAGGCCGGCGGCGCGGGCGAACTTCACGGTGTCGCTCAGCATGACCTCGCGGGTGCCGGCGCGCGCGAGGCGCGTCATCAAAGCGAGCTTGAAGAAGGCGAGATTGGCGGCCGGCAGCAGCATGTGGCTGAGCCCGTTCGCGGTCAGGAAGCTCCATTCGATGCCGAACAGCGCGGCGGTGTCGCCGCGCCCGCCGGCCGGCAGGATCTGCAGCTCGACGGCGAAGGTCATGATCAGCACGAGGCCGATCCAGAAGGTCGGTACGGAGAAGCCGAGGATCGAGAGCGCCATGATCGCCTTGGCGAGGGCGCTGTCCGGCCGGTAGCCGGCATAGATGCCGGCGGGAATGCCGATCAGCGCGGCGCCGACCACGGCCGCGACCGTCAGCTCCAGCGTCGCCGGCAGGCGCGACAGGATCAGCTCCAGCACGGGCATGCCGAAGACGAAGGAGCGGCCGAAATCGCCATGCAGCACGCGGCTAAGAAAGGTGAAGTACTGCTCCCAGAGCGGCCGGTCGAGGCCGTAGCGGGCGATCGTCTCGAGCCTGATGTCCTGGCTGACATCGGGGCCGATCAGCACGTCGATCGGATTGCCGATGGCGTAGACGCCGACGAAGACCAGCGCCGACATGACGAGCATGACGACGAGCGCCTGCAGGATGCGCTCGATGACGTGCGTCAGCATAGGCTGGACATCGCCCGGGTGGTCCTCGCAGCCCCTGTCCCGGGCGACCGCGAGGCGGTCGGATGGGACCCGGAGGTTGCGGGACCATAGTCCATTACGGCCAGCTCTCCACCATCGCCGCGCGCGTCTCCTCGACGCCGACGGCCCAGAGCCGGAGCATCTCCTCGTCGGGCTTCTGGTAGCAGCCGTGGAAATTGCCGTCGCCGAGGATCTCGCGCTTCCGGGCCGGATTGGCGGCCTGGTAGAGGGCACTGTCGAAGGGCGGCTTGACCGCATCCGGCAGCGCGACGCCGGCCAGGCGGTTCCAGGGAAAATTCTCCATCCAGGAGGCATGTGAGGCGGCCGGGTCGACCTGCCGGACCGCCGCCTGGAAGCGCGGGCCGGCCCACCAGTTGTGCATCCTGACGCTGGCGTCGGGGCGCTTGCCCATCCACTCCGTCGCGAAGGTCATCGCCGGCGAATTGCCGCCATGGCCGTTGACCAGCACGATGCGCCGGAAGCCGGAGCGGTAGAACCCCTCGAGCAGATCCTCAAGCAGCGCGATATAGGTGCTCATCCGCAGCGAGACCGTGCCGGGATAGGCGGTGAAGCCCGGCGTCATGCCATAGGCCTGCACCGGAAAGACCGGGATGCCGAGCGGCTCGGCGGCTTCATTCGCGACCCGCTCGGCCAGGATCGCATCGGTGGCGAGGCTCAGATAGGCGTGCTGCTCGATGCAGCCGAGCGGCAGAACGCAGCGGTCGTCGCGCCTCGCCTGCTCCTCGATCTGCATCCAGTTCATCTCAGCGACGAGCACGGCCAAATCCTTGCGTTTCGGCAAAAGCACGTCATCCTTGACAGTGGCATAGGGGGTCGTCAAGTTCCACATGGAACTAAGTCAGGAAGTGCCGAGATGCGCCATGCACCGACTGCCTTGTCGAAGTTGGACAGCGAGCGCGAGGCCGCTCTGCGCAATCTCGATCCGCTGATCGTCACCAAGCTCTGGGACAATCCCTGCTGGCTTTCCTTCCGGCTGAACTTCATCGCCTTCCGCTTCAACGATCCGGTCTATCGCTGGATCGAGGCGCGCTACGGGCTGGTCCGGCCGGAATTCGTCGCGCTCTACGCGGTCGGCTTGAAGGGTGGCGTCGCCGCCAAGAACATCGTCGCCTCCGCGGGGCTGCCGAAGAACACGCTGTCGCGTGCGATCCAGAAGCTGCTCCAGCGCCGCCTGCTCAAGCGCGAGACCGACCCTGAGGATCTGCGCAGCTATGTTCTGGCGCTGACGCCGACCGGCCGCGCCATCTTCGACGAGACCATGCCACGGATGGTGCAGCAGCAGGCCGCGATGCTCGGCACATTGACCGAGGCCGAGCAGAAGCAGCTGTGCGAGCTCCTGGACAAGATGGTGATCGCCTCTCCGATCTGGCCTGCCGACCTCGAACCCGAAAGCAACCCGTCATGACGCAGACCTTGCCGCGCATCTTTCCGCTCTGGCGCCGTGCCGCGCTCGCTGCCCTGTTCGGGGTCGCGCTCGCCGGCCCGGCGCTGGCCCAGAACCTGACCATCGGCGTGCGCGCCGGCCCGGAATCGATCGACCCGCATTTCACCGCGACCGGTACCCATGCGGAGGCGCTGAAGCATGTCTTCGACACGCTGACCTGGTCGGGCGACAAGCTGCAGATCGAGCCGCGCCTGGCGACGAGCTGGAAGGCGATCGAGCCCTCCGTCTGGGAGTTCAAGCTGCGACCCGGCGTGAAGTTCCATGACGGGTCCGACTTCACGGCCGAGGACGTCAAGTTCTCGATCGAGCGCATCCCGGTCGTCGCCGGGCCGAACCCGACGACGATCTATGTCCGGCGCGTCAAGGAGGTGAAGATCGTCGATCCGCTCACCGTCCACATCGTCACCGACGGGCCGGCACCGAATCTGCCGAACGATTTCATCCGGCTCTTCATCGTCTCGCACAAGGCAGCAGCCGGCCTGACCAAGGACAATGCCAACGACGCCTTCAACAGCGGCAAGGCGGCGATCGGCACCGGCCCCTACAAGTTCGTCTCCTGGACGCCGAAGGACCAGCTCGTGCTCGACCGTTTCGACGGCTACTGGGGCGAGAAGGAGCCCTGGGCCCGGGTGCTGCGCAAGGAGCTGCCGAACGATGCCGCCCGCGTCGCCCAGCTCAAGGCCGGCCAGGTCGACATCATCGTGCGCGCGCCTGCTTCCGACGTGCCGACGCTGAAGCGCGATGCCAAGCTCTCGGTCGCGACCATCGACACCGTCTACGTCTTCAACATGGAGCTCGACATGCGGGACAAGTCCCCGCAGGTCAGCGCCAAGGACGGCTCGCCCCTCCCGAAGAACCCGCTGCAGGACGGCAAGGTCCGCGAGGCGATCGACCTCGCCATCGACCGGCCGGCGCTGGCCGAGATCGCGATGGAAGGACTCGGCGCGCCGGTCAACCAGCTCGTGACGCCAGACATCGCCGGCTACAACAAGAGCCTGCCGCCGCTGAAGCCCGATCTCGCCAAGGCGAAGAAGCTGATGGAGGAAGCGGGCTACCCCAATGGCTTCAAGGTCGGCTTCTCCTTCACCAGCGACCGCCTGCCCGGCGACCGGCAGGTCGGCACCTCGATCGCCCAGATGCTGGCCCGCATCGGCATCGACGTGAACGCCAACGCCCAGCCCGGCGCGGTTTTCTTCCCGGCCCGCCTGCGCGGCGAGTTCTCGCTCTCCATGTCCGGCTGGGGCACGCTGACCGGCGAGGCGAACTACACGCTCTCCTCGGTGGTGCATTCCAATGATCCCGCCAAGAAGCTCGGGGCCTTCAACGTGCTCGGCTACAAGAATGCCGAGCTCGACAAGCTGATCGAGGATGCCGCGGTCGAGATGGACGAGGCCAAGCGCAACGACCTCTTGGCGCAGGCCAACGCCATCGTCGCCAAGGACCGGCCGCGCCTGCCGATCGTCGCCGTCGGCTCGGCCTGGGCGATGCAGAAGGCCAAGGTCACGATCCGCCCGCGCGTCGACGAGGACACGCTGGCCATGGACATCAAGCCTGCGAAGTGAAAAGAGCTGGTGGCTATCCCCCTCCCCCTTGCGGGGAGGGACCAGGGGTGGCGGCGCAAAGGCGCGCATCGCCACCCTCCGGCCTACTGCCTGACCCGATCTAGCGCCCACGAGCGCTCACCCACTCATTCGCCCCCTGTTCCTGCCCGACCCGCAAGGGGGAGGGGGCTCGTCGAGGTTCACGATCACCATGACCATCGCTCTCGCCATCCATGGCGGCTGCGGCACCTTGCCCAAATCCGAAATGACCGACGCCGAATGGGCCGAGGCCAAGGCCCATCTCGCCAAGTCGCTGCGTGCCGGCTGGGCCGTCCTGACCAAGGGCGGCAGCGCCGTCGACGCGGTCGAGGCCGCCGTCGTGGTGATGGAGGATTCCGCGCATTTCAATGCCGGCCACGGCGCCGCCCTCAATGCCGATGGCGAGCATGAACTCGACGCCTCGATCATGGATGGGGCGACGCTGGCAGCCGGGGCGCTCTGCGCCGTCAAGCGGATCCGCAATCCCATCACCGCCGCCAGGGCGTTGATGCAACGGGGTGACCCGCTGCTGCTGACCGGGCCGGCCGGCGACGCATTCGCCCAGGCCGAAGGGCTCGACATGGTCGCCAACGACTATTTTTCGACCGAGCGCCGGCGCAAGAACCTCGCCTCGATGAAGATCCGCGAGCTCGTCGGCACCATGGCCGGCGCGAGCGAAGCCGAAAAGCACGGCACGGTCGGCGCCGTCGCCCGCGACCGCGCCGGCCACCTCGCCGCCGCGACCTCGACCGGCGGCTACACCAACAAGCCGCCCGGGCGCGTCGGCGACTCGCCGATCATCGGCGCCGGCACCTATGCGCGCGACGGACGCTGCGCCGTTTCCGGCACCGGCAAGGGCGAGTACTTCATCCGCTATTGCGTCGGCCACGAGATCGCGTCGTTGATCGGCTATGCCGGGCTTTCGCTGCGCGATGCCGCCGACCGGGCCATCGCCGAGCTCAGCGCCCATAAGATCGGCGCCGGCCTCGTCGCCATCGGCGCCGACGGCACGATCGTCGCGCCCTATAACTCCGAAGGCATGTATCGCGGCTGGGTCACCCCGGACGGGCTCGTCCATGTCGCGACCCATGCCGATGTCGACATGGTGGGGCAGGCGTGAGCGGCGATCATCTGCTCTCGGCCCTCATCCTGAGAAGGCCGCGGAAGCGGCCGTCTCGAAGGATGCTCGAGCTGGTCAGGGAGTTTTCTGGAGCCTCCTTCGAGACGCGATCTGCGATCGCTCCTCAGGATGAGGGCTTCGGGTGGGAGAAGGCGGGCTCATGACGACCGAACCGATCCTGATCTGGGGCGCAGGCGCGATCGGCGGCACGCTCGGCGCCTATTGGGCGCGCGCCGGCTTGCCCGTGCTGCTGGTCGATATCGTTCCCGAGCATGTCGAGGCCTGCCGGACCTCGGGGCTAGCGATCACCGGCCCGGTCGAGGAGTTCCGGCAGGTCGTGCCGGCGGTGACGCCGATCGAGCTGACCGGCACCTATTCCCGCATCGTGCTCGCCGTGAAGGCCGGCGCGACGGAGGCTTCTCTCGCGGCACTGACACCGCATCTCGCCGAGGACGGCTTCGTGCTCTCGGCCCAGAACGGGCTCAACGAGATCGTCATCTCAAAAGCCGTCGGCGAGGCCCGGACGATGGGCTGCTTCGTCAATTTCGGGGCCGACTGGCACGGGCCGGGTGAGATTCTCTACGGCAATCGCGGCGCCGTGGTCGTCGGCGAGCTCGATGGGGCGATGACCGAGCGGGTCCGTGAAATGCACCGGCTGCTCAGCCTGTTCGATGCCGACTCCATCCTGACCGACAACATCTACGGCTATCTCTGGGGCAAGCTCGCCTATGGCGCGATGCTGTTCGGCACCGCCCTCACCAACGATTCGATGTCGGCGAACTTCGCCGATCCGGAGCGGCTGCCGGTCTGGCTGGCGCTCGGGCGCGAGGTGGGCGCGGTCGCGGCGGCACGTGGCGTCACCTCCCTCGGCTTCGGCGACTTCGATCCGAAGGTCTTCGCACCCGGCGCGCCCGAGGGCCCGCAGGTGAAGACCATTGCCTGGCTCGCCGACTACACCGCGAAGACCGCAAAGACCCATTCCGGCATCTGGCGCGATCTTGCCGTTCGGAAGCGCAAGACCGAAGCCCGGCCGCAGATCGGCATCATCTCGGCGCTCGGCCGCGAGGTCGGCGTCGCGACGCCGGCGCTGGAGACACTGGTCGCCCTCATCGAGGACATCGACGAAGGCCGCCGGCCGATGGCGTTCGAAACCCTGAAGGTGCTGATCGAGCAATGCAGATCCGCTTCGACGACCGTGTAGCCCTGGTCACCGGCGCCGCGCAGGGCATTGGCCGCGCCATCGCCCAGGCGCTGGCGGAAGCCGGCGCGAAAGTTCATCTCGCCGATCTCGACGCCGTGGGCGTCGCCGCCAGCGCGGAAGCACTCGGCGCGGCCGCTTATGTCGCCGATCTCGGCAGTCCGGAGGCGCCCAAGGAGCTGGTCGACGCGATCCTCGCGACCGAGGGCCGGCTCGACCTCCTGGTCAACGCGGCCGGCGGCGTGCGCGGCCAGGTCGGCCGGCCGATCGAGGACATCGCCGAAGCCGATTGGCGCGCCATCTTCGCCGCCAATGTCGACGCCGCCTTCTTTCTGTCGCAGGCCGTTGCGCCGGCGATGAAGCAGGCTGCCTACGGCCGTATCGTCAACATCTCCTCCGGCGCCGGCCTGCGGCCGAGCCTGACCGGCATCCAGGCCTATGCCAGCGCCAAGCACGCGCTGGTCGGGCTCACCCGGCAGCTCGCCTGGGAACTCGGGCCGCATGGCGTCACCGTCAATTCCGTCGCGCCCGGCTTCGTCCGTTCGAATCCCGCGACCGAGCGGCAATGGCAGTCCTACGGAGCCGAGGGACAGAAGCGGCTGATCGAGGGCATCCATACCCGCCGCCTCGGCACGCCAGCCGATATCGCCCATGCCAGCCTGTTCTTCCTATCGGAGCAGGCCGGCTGGATCACGGGGCAGGTACTGTCGGTCGATGGCGGCCGCTCATGAACCCTCTCCCCGAAAGGGATGATCGGGCTCGTTGCTGAGCCGGATTGCCACATGCGCAAGGATCGCCCTAGAGTGCGCGCCGGGCGGCACTCGCCGCCCGCCGAAAGTGAAGGGAGAGCACGTGGCAACGGGCACCGTGAAGTGGTTCAATGAGACCAAGGGCTATGGCTTCATCACGCCGGATGCCGGCGGCAGCGACGTCTTCGTGCATATCAGCGCAGTCGAGCGCTCGGGCCTGCGCGGCCTGAACGAAGGTCAGAAGATCTCCTTCGACCTCGAAGCCGATCGCAAGACCGGCAAGTCGGCGGCTGTCAATCTGAAGACTGCCTGAAGACCATCGCCTAACGAGGGTAGCGGACAAGCGGCGTCCGCTTCCCCGCCATATCGAACTCGTCAAGAACTGATGATTCCAGGCATTTCCGTCGCCGATCGGCGGCGGTCAGGAGCGCTGGCAGGGCCAGGCTCCCTCCGCGGTGCAGGCCGCTCGCAACCGCATCACTGTCATCGATCTGCATTAAAGCTACTCTAGCTGGGCCAGCTTGCCTTGGCGCGCCGGTACGCCAGCGGAGGAGAGCCAGTGGAGCGCAGTTTCGATCTCGCCATTGTCGGCGCCGGCATCGTCGGTCTAGCACACGCGCTGGCGGCCGCGCGGCGCGGGCTGAAGGTGGTGGTGGTCGACCGTGACGCGCAGGCCAATGGCGCTTCGGTCCGCAATTTCGGTTTCGTCACGGTCACCGGTCAGCAAGCCGGCGCCACCTGGCAGCGGGCACGGCGTTCGCGCGAGGTCTGGGCCGAGGTTGCGCCGAAGGCGGGGATTTCTCTGGTTCATGCCGGGCTCTGTGTCGCCTCGCGCCGGCCCGAGTCGACGGCGGTGCTCGAGGCCTTTCTCGCCACCGAAATGGGCGAAGGCTGCGAACTCCTGCGCGGCGAGGCCCTGGCGAAGCGCTTTCCGTTCCTTGCGCCCGGTCAGGAAGCGGCCCTCTGGAGCCCGCATGACCTGCGTGTCGAATCGCGCGAGGCGATCCCGCTTCTCGCCGCGCATCTCGCGCGCGACAGGGGTGTTTCCTTCCTGCGGCAGGCGACGGTGCGCGGCATCGCCCTGCCGACGATCGTGACCTCCGCTGGCGCCTTGCGGGCGGACGCCGCGATCATCTGCCCGGGTGACGACTTCACCGGGCTCTACGCCGACGAGCTGAAGCGCGCCTATCCCGCGCTCACCCGCTGCAAGCTGCAGATGCTGCGGGTCCGCACGACGGCGTCCGGGCCGGATCTGCCCTGCGCTGTGATGTCGGACCTCTCGCTGGTGCGCTATCTCGGCTACGCCGAATTGCCGGAGGCCGTCGCTTTGCGCGCCAGGCTCGAGCGCGAGCAGTCGGCCCAGCTCGCCAACGGCATCCATCTGATCGCCGTCGCCTCCGCCGATGGCAGCCGTGTCGTCGGCGATTCCCATCATTATGCAGCGACGCCCGACCCGTTCGGTCAGGATGCCGTCGACGCGCTGATCCTCGACGAATACGAGGCCGTCTTTGGCGCCCGCCCGCCGATAGAGGCGCGCTGGCTCGGCACCTATGCCAGCCTGCCGGATCGTCCGATGCTGCGCGAGACGATCGCCGAGCGCATCCGCCTGGTGATCGTCACCTCGGGCACCGGGGCTTCCACGTCCTTCGCGATCGGCGAAGAGACCATTGCGGAGATGTTCGGATGACCGCCGTCGCCATGCTTCCATTCAAGGCCGTCAAGGCGGTGGTGCTGGATTGGGCCGGCACGGTCGTCGATTTCGGCTCGCGTGCGCCGATGGGCGCCTTCGTCGAGGTTTTCGCCCGCTTCGGCGTCGCCATCAGCATCGCCCAGGCGCGCGGCCCGATGGGCTTGCCGAAGCGCGCCCATATCGCCGCGCTGCTGGGCGAACCTGAGATCGCCGAGGCCTGGCGCCTGGCACAGGGCGCGCCGCCGGACGAGCGGGCGATCGACGCCGTCTATGCCGAATTCGTGCCGCTGAACGCCGCCGTCGTCACCGATTACGCGGACCTGATCCCGGGAGCCGCCGAGACCATCGTGCAGCTGCGCCGGCGCGGGCTCAAAATCGGCTCGACCACCGGCTATACCCGCGAGATCATGGAGCGCCTTCTGCCGGCTGCGGCGGCGCAGGGCTATCAGCCCGACAATCTCGTCTGCGCCGGCGACCTGGCGGAGGGACGGCCGAGCCCGCTGATGATGTATCGCTGCTTCGCCGATCTCGGCGTCTATCCGCCATCGTCGGTCGTGAAGGTCGACGATACCGAGCCTGGCATCGCCGAGGGCGTCGCCGCCGGGTGCTGGACGGTCGGCCTCGCGGTATCCGGCAATTGCGTCGGCCTCTCGCTCGAGGAGTGGAATGAGCTGCCGCTGCTCGAGCAGCAGGCCCTGCGCGGCAAGGCGGCGGCGCGCCTGCGGGCCGCCGGCGCCGACTATGTCGTCGACAGCATCGCCGAGCTCGTCGGTGTGGTCGAGGCGATTGATTCGACCCTGCTGGCGCGCGCCGCGGCGAAGCAGCCGGCCTGAGTCCACAAAAGCGAAAACAGGAACACAAACGGACCGGCGGCTGTCCCCCGCCGGTGAGCCCCCCGCTTTGCCTGCGAATTTGGCAGCCGCGCCCAATTTAGAACGATTGACAAACAAAACGGCAGCGCTGAGAATTCGTAGGTATACAAACGAATTTTCCCGCCGGCTTGGCGCCATCGATGCGCCCGGCTTAGGGTGGGGATCCGCGGCGAGGGGCCGCAAGCAAGAAGACTGACCGAGCCAGTTGGGGGACAGCCATGAAGATTGACCGTCGCCAATTCGTCAGCGGAGCCGCGATCGGTGCGGCGGCGCTGGCAACGCCCTCGCTGCTGCGCGCCCAGGGCGCGCCGATCAAGATCGGCGAGATCAACAGCTACACCTCCCAGCCGGCCTTCCTGAAACCCTATCGCCAGGGCTGGGAATTGGCGCAGGAGCAGATCAACGCCGGCGGCGGCGTGCTCGGCCGCAAGATCGAGACGCTGTTCCGCGACGATGCCGGCAAGCCCGAGGATTCCGTCCGTCTCGCCGGCGAGCTGATCAACGCCGAGAAGGTCGACCTGCTCTCGGGCGGCTTCCTCTCCAATGTCGGCCTCGCCATCGCCGACTACGCGCTCCAGAACAAGCGGCTCTACGTCGCCTCCGAGCCGCTCTCGGACGCGATCGTCTGGGCCAAGGGCAACCGCTACACCTTCCGCCTGCGTCCCTCGACCTACATGCAGGCGGCGATGCTGGTCGAGGAAGCGGCCAAGCTCCCGGCCAAGAAATGGGCGATCGTGGCGCCGAACTACGAGTACGGCCAGTCGGCCGCCAAATGGTTCAAGGAGCTGCTGAAGAAGGCGCGGCCCGATGTCGAGTTCGTCGCCGAGCAGTTCCCGGCACTCGGCCGCATCGATGCGGGCGCGACCGTGCAGGCGATCGAGGCCGCCAAGCCTGACGCGATCTTCAACGTCACCTTCGCCGCCGATCTCGCCAATTTCGTTCGCCAGGGCAATACCCGCGGGCTGTTCGAGGGCCGCGCCGTCGCCTCGATGCTGACCGGTGAGCCGGAATATCTCGATCCGCTCGGCGCCGAGGCGCCGGTGGGCTGGATCGTCACCGGCTATCCGCAGGCCGACATCCAGACGCCGGACCACGTCAAGTTCCGCGAGGCCTACCGCGCCAAGTACAACGACTATCCGCGCCTCGGCTCAGTGGTCGGCTTCGACACCATGAACGCCATCGCCGCGGGCATCGCCAAGGCCGGCACGACCGAGAACGAGAAGCTCGTCGACGCGCTGAAGGGTCTGAAGTTCACCTCGGCCTTCGGCCCGGTCGAGTTCCGGGCCTCCGACCATCAGGCGACGCTCGGCGCCTATGTCGGCAAGACCGCGGTCAAGAACGGCAAGGGCGTGATGGTCGACTGGCGCTATGCCGACGGTGCCAAATACCTTCCCTCGGATGCCGAGGTGAAGGCGCTGCGCCCGGCGGGCTGAAACCCGCTTCAATCTGATATTGACTAGATCCCGGCCGCGACCTTGCGTTGCGGCCGTTGGAAGAGTGCGCCCTTTTCGCCCGGTTCGATGGATCTGACATGATCGACCTGATTTTCGCGCAGACGCTGAACGGCCTGGCCTCGGCCTCGTCGCTGTTCCTCGTCGCCTGCGGGCTCTCGATCATCTTCGGCGTCACGCGGATCGTGAACTTCGCGCACGGCTCCTTCTACATGCTGGGCGCCTATCTCGCCTTCACGCTGGTCTCCTATTTCGGCGGCTCCGAAGCGCTCGGATTCTGGGGCGGGGTGGTGCTCGCCGCGCTGATCATCGCGGTGATCGGCGCCCTGGTCGAGATCACCATCCTGCGCCGGATCTATCAGGCGCCGGAGCTCTTCCAGCTGCTCGCCACCTTCGGCCTCGTGCTGATGGTGCAGGACATCGCGCTGGCGATCTGGGGGGCGGAGGACAAGCTCGGCCCGCGTGCACCCGGCTTCAAGAGCTTCGTCGTGCTGATGGGCAGCCGTTTCCCGACCTATGAGCTCTTTCTGATCGTGGTCGGGCCGATCATGCTCGGCCTGCTCTGGTTCCTGTTCCAGAAGACGCGCTGGGGCACCCTGGTGCGCGCCGCGACGCAGGACCGCGAGATGGTCGGCGCGCTCGGCGTCAACCAGCGCCTGCTCTTCACCTCGGTCTTCGCCTTCGGCGCCGGGCTCGCCGGCCTTGGCGGCGCGCTGCAGCTCCCGCGCGAGGCGGTCAACCTGCACATGGACCTC
>JAESGI010000296.1_pt1 | contig 21401 bp, 20 predicted proteins | sample 9269671 | NCBI WGS metagenome assembly JAESGI01 (sample SAMN14515641, study PRJNA621666) | algae metagenome | isolation source: Nostoc indistinguendum CM1-VF10 and co-occurring heterotrophs from gravelly... | place: USA: Clark Mountains, San Bernardino, California | collected 1998-06-05 | reverse complement strand
ATGCACTGCAATTTGGAAATCGAGGATTTTTTAGCGCTACTGATCAAAATATCCCTTCACCGTTGTTGAGTGTTAATCCTTCAGCATTACTGTTTAATCAGATTAATAAAAACGGAGGGATTCAAAACAACTCAGTAGCACCCGCAGGAACAGACCTAGCAGGTTTTGATGCATTTGGTTTACGAGTACCAAATGGTAAGAGTTTACTGCTGGTGGGTGGTAATATCAGTATGGATGGGGGACGATTAAATGCTAATGGTGGACGAGTTGAGTTAGGAGGATTGGGCGAACCTGGTAGTGTAGCACTGGGTGTAAATGGTGAGAATCTCAGCTTAATATTTCCTGAGAATGTCGGGCGAGCTTTGGTATCCCTCACCAATCGAGCAGGTATATATGCAACTGGGGCTGGTGGGGGTAATATTACAGTTAATGCCAGGAATCTAGAGATTTTAAGAGAAAGTGTCCTATCTGCTGGTATTGGGCAAGGTTTGGGGACACCTGAAACTGTTGCAGGAGATATTACTGTTGTCAAGTAGATTTTGGCGAAAAGTCCAGCGCAGAGTGAAACAGTTGCAGACAATAGTGCAACGCAATTGATTCGGTATCTAATGGGATGAATTATTGTCATCTTGTGATCGCCCCTTTTAAGAACTAATTTTCCATTGGATCGTCCCGCCCGATACCAAGCGATCGCAATTTAGCTTTGACATCTTGCCAGTCTTGACCACAGTAGTAATATTTCTTGTCACGAATATTAGCCAAATACAAGCCATGTTTGCCGCCGTTTATGCGGAACAGTTCAACCAAAACTTTGATTTTGGTCAACCCGTTTCTTTCAAGTACCGATTCAAAATCGGTAGAAATGCCATGAGGGTTATAAAAAATATCGCCGCCGTGGAAAAACCACTTTGTTCCCTCGCGCTCGTAAATTTGAAGGTGGATGGGTGCGTTAATCTTAACCATAGCGGGAGCATATATCAGTTATTCCTGTGAAACCACCAAGTATGTCGGCGCTCAGATTGTCCGGTAGTTGAATCATCGCTTGTTGTCATCTGTTTAAATTAAAGTTTAAAAAAAATATACCAGCGATTGCAGCAGACTACCTGGGAAAATGCTCCGGCAGTGCGAGATCGTAATGAACTACCCCTAGCTATCCCAAAGTTAGTGCTAAAAATCAGCAATCAAGTTGGCACTACTTGGAGTAACCCCCAAACCTTGTACAGACTGGTGTATAGAGAGATATAGATTTTGCTATGAGAGTAAAAAATCTAATTACGGTTTATAAGAATTCGTGTGCAGATTTTTGTAATAAATTTAAATTCCTGCGAAAAATTTGAGTTTTGGGCTGATATCAAAATGTAAGCAGTTCAAAAGATAAATATGGCAACCTTATCTAATCCCACACTGTCAATCGATCTCCTTACTGGTTCAGAGCCTAATGTCAGTGTAACGGTCAATGTTGAACTCACTCCGTTTGAGACTTTTCTTCTTGGTAATGGGCTTGGTTTACAACTCGCATCTAAACTAGTTGGAGATGATGGTGGCTTAAACGGAAGAGATAATGACTTATTCTTTTTTCCAACTCAAAACATTACCAGTGCAGGGATTTACACCTTTCAATCAACAGTTACTCGTGGAACACTGAATGAAGATAGTGGCTTATTCAACGGGGGTGATGAGATATTCGCCAATATTAGCCTCACAAGCACAGAACGAATTTTTCCAGTGAATACATCGATTAGTAGCCCTACTATTACGGGGGAGTTTGGTTAACTGACAAAACTCTCCGATCCCAACGATCAAGCCAGAAAACATACGTCGCTTATGCGAGTTGATGAATAATTCTGAGGATGAGGAGTAGCGAATTATCCCCACACAGCGCCAAAAATCGCCAATTACGGCGGGCACGAATGGAGTTAGTTACAAGAATATCGAACGATTAAATATCACAGGTACAGTCTACGATGACTTGATTGTGGGGAGCAATGGCAACGATACGCTCTCTGGGGGTCAAGGTGGCAATGATAGCCTAATTGGAGGAGCTGGTACTGACACCTTTGCTTTCAATAGTTTCGATGAAGGTGCTGATTATCTTGATGACTTCAACGCCACTAATGAACTGATTCAGGTATCGGCTGATCGTTTTTATGGTGCGTTATCACCAGGTACACTCTTTGCAAGTCAGTTTACTATCGGAGCTTCTGCAACCACTACCGAAGAGCGTTTTATCTATGACTTTGCTACAGGTGGATTGTTCTTTGACCAAGATGGCAGTGCGTCTGAGTTAACTCAGGTAAAATTTGCACAATTATCTGTTGGAGTAACCCTAACCAAAAATAATTTTGTGATTGTCTAATCTTTATTAGCGCTTTGCCATCATCCTAAGTATGGCTTACAAGGTGCTATTTTTAGCATCTCGCAAACGATAGTGCCAAACGCTCAGGGAGAAGTTTAGCTCTGAGGAATTAATGGTGGTAAGACCAGGAAATCGATTATTGGTGCTTCCCATACTTGAAGTAGTGGCGAAGATTATTCTGGCGATGAAAACCTAATCTCTTGAATCGAGGATGATGATTTTTAAAGGCGAGGAATATAATTTATCTGTCACCTGAAGGATTAATGCAAGTGAGAATTTCTGAGCTTATCTTCTCACTACAACTTTCCCAAGATTGGGAATGATTCACCAAGCATCTGGGGAATTCTGGAGGTAGAAATAGAAAATCAAATTAATACCAATTTTATATGAAGGTGCATATAATAGAGAAAACAAACTCGATAAATTAAAATAACCATGAGCCGCCCTTTTAAGATTGAAATCGCAGAGAGCGAAGAAGAACTTAAAAAACGTCTACAAACAGCTAACTTGGGAAACCAAAAAGAAAAGCTTATGATGCTGTGGTGGATAAAAAGTGGGCAGGTTAAGGAGCAGCAAGAAATCGGAAAACGCTTGGCAAAAGATACTTCAACGGTCACGAGATGGTTACAGAAGTACAGAACTGATGGGATATCAGGCTTGTTAGAAATCAAAAAAGCACTAGGAGCAAAACGGAAAATCGATGATGCTGCGATGCCTACGGCGGTAAACTACGCAGCACTTGAGGAGGAGTTAAAGACAGAAAAAGGCTTTAGTAGCTATGGTGCAATAGTCGAGTGGTTTAAACAAGAACATGGACAAGACATAGAGTATGCAACGGTTTATGCGTGGGTGCGATATCGATTGGGTGCAAAATTGAAAGTACCTCGTCCTCAAAGCCACAAACAAGACGAGAAATTGGTTTGTGAGTTTAAAAAAAACTCGGCATCATTCTCAACTGCTTAGAAGAACATCTAGCACCCGGCAAATGTGTTCGCTACCTTTGTCAGGATGAAACAAGGGTTGGACTAAAAACTCTCACAGGCAAAGTGATTACAGCTTCAGGTGTTAAACCCACGGTTGATGTGAAATGGCCGAGGGACAAATGCGTGGATTTATGGTGCAATTGAACCATTGACTGGAGATCATTTTCTCTATGAGTACCCAAAACTCAATGGTGAGTGTTTTCAACAGTTCATGGTAGAGTCGAGAGGGGATATTATTCCCCGTCCCTCTCTGTTAGATCCGTGCGTGCAGCTTTCACTGCACACGGCTCCCGATATTCTTAGCTTTCGCTTTTACCCATGTGCATATAATCATGGCAACTCTCATGAATTGCCATTAGGTTTTGCTTCTTCCAATTGGCGTGGTTTCCATCTACATGATGGAGATGAACCCGTTCGTTGGGTAAAAGTTTCAACCCACAATATACGCATGTATGGTTTTGCCTTTTTAAGGTTCTAGAGGTTTCGCCGTCATAGAGTTTGCTATTGCGCTCACTCCAGTAGACTAAATCTCCGTCAAAGGGCGATTTTTCTCCCTTGACGTTGACGTGTTTATTTTCGGAGTAGGGAACCGATGGGAACGCTTTATCTATCAATATTCTGCTAGATTCGCGGTCGTTTTTGGCTTCCTTATTGAATACCTTAAATGTTCTGCTATGAGTGTGCCACAGTGAGAATCGTGACCCATCCATTTTGCAGAAACGGTGGTAATTCCTCCAGCCTCTAACCACTGGGGCTAACTTCTCAGCCTTCATTGTGGAACCATAATTCGAGTTGTTGACGATGGCTTTTACTTTCTTACGAAAAGCTTTGAAATTGTCCACTGAAGGGACGCATCGAAACTTTCCGTTGCTTTGCACTTTCAAGTGCCAGCCGAGGAAATCAAAGCCATCTGTCGTTGCGGTTAGCTTAGTCTTTTTATCGCTTACCTTCATTCCTCTTTCTGCGAGGAACTGGCTAATTTTGTCGAGTATTAATTCTGCGTTATCATTGGGTTTGAGAAGAAAAACCATGTCATCAGCGTATCTAACTGATTGGTGGATTTCCTCTATACCGTTGAGCGCAATGTTGGCTAATAGAGGACTTACCACCCCCCCTTGTGGGGTTCCTTGTTCGGGAAACTCTGGATTGACTCCTGATTTAAGACAACGGAATATTCCTGTCTTTAAGCTCTTGGGAGCAATGAGTTTATCCATTATTGTGGTGTGGTTTATCCTGTCGAAGCATTTTTCGATGTCGAGTTCTATGACCCGCTTATCTATTCCATGATGATTGGATTGCAGGTTAATGAAGAGGAACTTTTGTGCGTCATGCGTACTTCGCCCTGGTCTGAACCCGTAGCTCCTAGCATGGAAGGTTGCAACGCGCAAGCTGGTTCTAGGGCATACTTTGCGAGGCACTGCCACGCTCTGTCGCCTAGAGTAGGAATTTTCAGGATGCGAATCGTTCCGTTCTTTTTGGGAATGGGAACTTCGCGCAACCCTTGGTGATGCCAGTTGTTACCGTGGCGTTCGAGTTCTTCGCTCAGTTCAAACCTCTCTTCAAAAGTGAGGTCTTTCTTGCCATCGATTCCTGCTGTCTTTTTCCCAGCGTTTAGCTGACTTACTTGACGGACTGCCAGTAACCTCGCTGCGGTGGATTTCAGAATAAGCTTCTGAATTGACTTTGCCTTATGCATGTCGCCAACCTGAACGGCTTTATACACTCGTTTTTGCAGGCGGAATAGGTTACGCCGAAATTGCTTCCAGGGTAAATTCTTCCAGGATTCGCTAGCATTATTGCTGCGTCTAATCATGCTCTCCTTCCAATTTGTGTATTCTGAACACCTCGCAACAATTACGTTGCGTCCTACCCGAATCAGGGGGATTCCGTCGCTCGTCTGACCTACTTAGGGGTTCGACCCTCCCTTAGACCCTTGATTCGTTTTTATTCGTTTCCCCGGTTAGATTGTTAGTTCCGTTAGGTGTAGCCGATTCAACCACTGGATTCCCTAGACTCTTACCGCTATCCAGTCCAAAATGCGGCGGGAATTAAGCTCCAGTGAGGTCGAGCTTTTTTTAAGTTGCGCCTCGCCCGATAGTAGGTTGCTTTTTCAGGCTCTGTTTCACCATAGGAACCCCCCTTTAGCGCCAGTGTCAGCCCGCAGTAGCCGTCTGATTGCGCCCTGTCCCCAGCTTCATCCTCCAGAGATCGAGTCTGGTCAATGTGGGCAGATAGGGAGTCACATCTGAGTCTAATGGACGGGGCTTTCACCCGTATCTGACCAGGAATTTAACCCTTAATGACAGCAGATTACTGTAAGGGTTAGTGAGGTTATGTACGGACTGAGTACCGTGATTCACTCACAACGAATCGCACAGACTGGCTATCTGTGCAATTAAGCTCGGATTATGCAATTTTACAGATTGATCAAGCACCTGCTCATACCAGTTCAAAGATCCGTTGGCCGGAGAATATTATTCCTCTGTTTCAACCACCATCAGCCCCTGAACTCAATCCCATTGAGAGACTTTGGCAATTCCTGAAAAAACCCCTCAAAAATCAACTTTTCTCTTCTTTACACGCTTTACGCGATCACATCCAAGAATTATTCGACCAACTTACTTTTGAGCAGGTGATTTCTGTCTCTTCTTATAATTTTATCCTAGAAGCTCTTTTCTATGCAGCTTCACATTAAATTGGTATAAACCCTCTTCTAAGAAACAGAAATGTTTCTTTACATCCATTGGGAATGTGATCGCTTTCCTTGGACGCTTTTGTCACTCTGGGGAAATAAAAATTGGGGCTAAATGATGAAACCCAGATTTAGTGGGAAGATTAGCGATCGCAAGCTAATAGAAACCTTCAAACAAAGCTCTACAGTTAAAATCTTATCTGGGCATGGGTTACAGCTTATTCTCTGCCGAAAGTGACAAAAGAGGGATAAAACTTCTTCATTTTTTTGAATTATTCATTAATTTTTGCAATCTCTGAATATTCTCTGGTATGACATTAAAAACTTTTGTGTCATTTCTGCTACTTGTAAGCGGTTGTTTACCTATTCAAGTATGCTGTTGATTAGCGGTTGCAAGCAACTTTTTAACATATATCAATCATGAGACAAAATGCACTAGCACTTCCCAAAAGTTGGTCATCATCCATGATTGCAAAAGAATTGCCAGAAGAGGAAATGGAAATTTGAGAAGGTGTCACAAAAGAATAAAAAGCGTAGCTTGCTGCCAACTCTTGGAGACGCACTCGTGTTCGGCATTGCACTGGCACATGATTTTTTTTAAATATTTTTTAGTCTTGGTGTTTTTATTCTTTTTTTATCCATTCTCCATAAATATTAATTATTGTTTCTTTCTCCCATTCCTCCAATTCCTCTGATAGTAAGCTTTCTGGCTTTCGTTTGCCGTCGAACTCACATTAAATTAACTTAATTCTGCACTGAACCATAGTTTGAGAAGGAGTGATGGACATGGCATCTATTAACGGTACTTTTGGTAACGACAATCTGAATGGAACTCCAGAAACTGATTCTATTTTCGGCGATTTAGGTGATGACATTCTCAATGGTGGTGGTGGTAGTGATGAGTTTGTCTTCAACAATGTAATTGATGTCCTCGTTCTTAGTCCTAGCGTGTACGTCTATAGTACTGATGGTTTTGACATCATTGAAGGCTTCTATCAAGATGAAAATACAAATGATAGTGTTATCAGCATTGACCCTGTAAATCACAACTATAACCATGTAAATATAAAGACAAATGGTGTTGCCCCTGCTATAGAGAGTGGTGGATCAGGAAAAACCGTATTCATATACGGCACCACAGATTCTGACACAATCCAAGGAACCTCGGCAGACGAGAATATTTATGGTTTGGAAGGCAATGATATATTGTATGGCAACGATGGCAACGATATTTTATATGGTGATCTGGGCAATGACAGCCTTTACGGTGGTGGAGATAGTGACAAACTGTACGGTGGTTTGGGCAATGATTATTTGAATGACGGAGAATTCGCTGGCGTACTGTATGGCGAGGAAGGCGATGACATCCTTATCCTTGATAGCATTAACCAGGGTGATGCTCTAATTGGTGGAACTGGCAACGACACTTATATTACTTTTGTATCCGGGTCTGAGGACAATGTAATCACCGATCAGTTTACCGATAAGATTGTAAATTATAGTATTAGAGAATACTTGAATGAAGGAAACGATACGGTTGAGTCTTCGTTCGACTACAGATTGAATGACAACGTAGAGAACTTGGTTCTCAGAGGTAGCAGCGATATTAATGGCATAGGCAACGCCCTGGACAATCTAATTGAGGGGAATGCCGGTCATAACTTTTTGGTTGGCGGCGATGGCAATGACGAGTTGTTTGGCTACGGAGACTACGACATTTTGGTTGGTGCGGCTGGTAACGACACACTCCTTGGTGGTGATGGTAACGACTTCTTAAATGGAGGTTCTGGTAACGACTCCTTAAATGGCGGTGCTGGTAACAACTCACTCACAGGCGATGCTGGTGCTGATACATTTGTCTTCAACTTCAGGTCTGAAGACATTGACATCATCAAAGACTTCAGCAACTTGCACAGCGACAAAATTCGGATTTCCACAATTGGGTTTGACGCTACTTCCACTAACGAGTTCAGTTACAACCGCAACACTGGTGCTTTGTCCTTCCAAGGAACCCAATTTGCCACTCTTGAGAACAAGCCTAGTTTCATACCCAGTCTCGATATTGAGCTTGTCTCTGAGGCTCCAATCTCTTCAGTTAGGTTTGTGTTGTAGTGCCTAACCAACCTAAATTTTAGACACTACAGCCACTCCAAAAACAATGACCCCATTTAGAGAATTTCTAGGCGGGGTATTAATTGAGTATGGCTACTACTTTTCTTTGCTGTCGAAAATTTCCTCAGTTTCATCAATAATTATCAAGTAACTTGATAAAAACTTTACAAATATCTTTTAAGGAGAATTTTCTAGTGTTCTCTCAAAGCCTATTTTATCAGTGGTGGCAGTTGAGGTTGGCAAGCTTATTAACTTTAGTGGCAGCGATCGCAGGAGCCAGCGAGTGTGCCCTAGCCCAGATAGTACCCGATAACACATTAGGTCAGGAAAGTTCTGTTGTTATACCTTTAGCTCCTAACTTTGACCAGATAAACGGTGGAACACCTCGCGGTGCCAATCTATTCCACAGTTTTGAGCAGTTCAACGTTAAAGAAGGAGGACGAGTCATTTTCACCAATCCGAATGGTATTGAGAATATTATTAGTCGGGTGACAGGGGGTAAGCGCTCCGAAATTTTCGGCAGGCTCGGTGTTTTAGGTACTGCTAACCTGTTTCTGATTAATCCGTCGGGGATTATCTTTGGGCCGAATGCCCAACTTACTATAAGAGGTTCGTTTGTAGCAACAACAGCAAATGCCATCGGGTTTGGTGAGCAAGGCTTGTTCAATGCCTCGGCTCCTAATTCTCCCGCACTCCTAACGGTCAATCCTTCAGCTTTGCTATTCAATCAAATTGCCGAATCGATTACCAATCAATCTACAACAGGTTTGCAACTTCCTGCCAATCAAAGTTTGTTATTGGTAGGTGGTGATGTGAACTTAGAAGGGGGTAAATTGTCTGTTCTCAATGGTCGAGTGGAATTGGGAGGATTAGCAGGAGAAGGAACGGTAGGGCTAAATATAGATGACAAAAATCTGCGTTTGAGTTTTCCTGATAATGTAGCGCGAGCAGACGTATCCCTCACCAAAGGAGCTACAGTCCAAACCAGTTTTGAACGAGGTGTCGGTTCTCAACTAGGCACTGGCGATATCCTCTTACAAGGTAGACGTGTCACAATCGCTGATGGTTCACAGATTGTAGCTAATAACACAGGAGCCGAACGGGGAGGGACACTTATCGTCCGCGCCTCCGAGTTGGTGGAAGTCCTTGGAGCAAGCCGCCTGTTAGCTGAAACTTTTGGTGTCGAAACTGGTGGAGATTTGACGATTGACACTGGGAAGCTGATTATCCGGGATGGGTCAGAGATAGCAGCTGGTACTTTTAACTCCGGACAGGGAGGGACTGTGACTCTAAGAGCCTCTGATTCGGTGGAACTGAGTGGAACATCGGCTGATGGTGCGAATTTTAGCAGGATCATAACTCAGACTAATGGTGTCGGAAATGCCGCAGCACCGATTGTCGAGGCTACTGCGTGGGGAACTAATACTAAAGGTGAGATAGTACTTACAGCCAATGCATCTACTGGCACTCCTCACAAAAACTGGCAGCAGTCACCGGTTACTTGTAGTTCTGCAAAATCTGCTTCCAATTAATTTGGTAAATAAATATTTTGTCAAGTAGATTTTGGCGAAAAGTCCATGTCTCATAGAGACGATACCTGTTCTGCCGCCCCTGTGCCAAATCCTGAAAAATGGTCGTATGAGGCGATTGTAGCTTTTGTCAAATGTGCAACCAGAGCGTATGCAGAAATTGAAAGTTGCGGCGAATTCGGGGCAGAATCACGGGTTTGATTTCTTGCAGGAGTGTTCGGATGATGATCCGGTGTTGGTGATAGTGATCAAGAAATTGCTGGTGAAGTTTCCGCAGTGGGGGATTGCGATTGTGGATGGGATGCTGGTGAAGTGGGAAGATTAGCGCGATCACCATTTCAATCACTGACATATTGCAGCGCTCCTTCTCATGTCCAACGCCTGCTGTCTCTACCAATATTTCTTTACGATTAAACGATATAAAATTATGCAACTATAATTTACATCAAAGGTGAATGTATTATCTGGTTGTTTACTTGATTATAGATTTTATTTTAATTTCTCCCTCCAAGGTAAATTATTTATGAATCAAACACATCATCCAGTAAAAGACAGTATTAAAAGTATTTTTTTATACCTAATATCCACTGTATTTAGCTTTGCCTTGCCAGCCCAGGGACAAATCACACCCGATAACAGTCTGGGTCAAGAAGCTTCTCGACTCAATCAAAACCAGATAATTAATGGCGCACCAGGTGACGAAATTAACGGTGGTGCAACACGCGGTAGCAATCTTTTTCATAGTTTCAGCGAGTTTAATATCAATGAAGGGCAACGTGTGTATTTTGCCAACTCCACAGGGGTAGAAAATATCTTGACGCGGGTAACAGGTGGGAATGCGTCAAATATTTTCGGTACTTTGGGAGTAGCAGGTGCAGCAAATTTGTTTTTGATGAATCCTGCGGGAATTGTATTTGGGCAGAATGCACAGTTAGATGTGCAAGGAAGTTTTGTTGGGACAACAGCCAATGGAGTCCAGTTTGACAATCAACAATTGTTTAGTGCTACAAACCCGCAAACACCTTCATTGCTGACGGTGGGTGTGCCTGTAGGGTTGCAATATGGGGGCAATCCGGGGGCAATTCAAGTGCAGGGAGCGAGTTTAAAAGTGCCCAATGGTCAAAGTCTAACCTTGGCAAGCGGTGCAGTAAATATTGATGGTGGAAAGTTGTTCGCACCGGGAGGACGGGTTGAGTTAGGCGGTGTTTCAGCAGCCGGAACGATTGGGTTAAATGGTGATGGCAGTTTGAGTTTCCCTGATAATGTAGCCAGAGCAAATGTATCACTGCTGAACAGAACTTCTCTGGATACTAGTGCTGATAATGGGGGTAGTATTGCTATCCATGCTCAGAATATTGATATTCTTCAAGAAAGTAGATTATCAGCAGGGATAGCGTCAGGGCTTGGTGATGTTAACAGTCAAGCGGGAGATATCACACTCAGTGCCACAGGAGCAATTAGAGTTGAACAAAGAAGCCGAATTGAAAATAGTGTAAATCGGAATGCTACTGGCAATACTGGCAACATCACCCTTTTGGCTGAGGGACATATCATCTTAAACTCAGAGGCTTCCATGTTCTCTAGGAGTTCATTGGGGGGTAACATAAACCTTAAAAGTAATGCTGAAATTTCTCTTACAGACAGCTCAATACAAAGCTCCAACTTTGTCACTATACCGACTACGACTGACAAAGCTGGAAATATTAATGTGAATGCAACTGATTCAATAAAATTTACAAATAGCTTTATTAGCACTGTGTTGATATCAGGAGAAAAAGGCAAGGCAGGAGAAATCAATCTCAATACTACTCGATCGCTTTTTCTCAAGGATGGCTCTCAACTTAGTTCCATTTCCATTGTTGATGGACAGGGGGATGCGGGTAGTGTAAACATAAATGCCCGCGATCTTGTTTCCTTTGATGGGGTAAGTAATGACGGATTTTTTAACAGTGGGATCCACGCTTTTGTACCCAATGGATCTGTGGGTAACGGAGGTGACGTCAACATCACTACTGGGTCGCTTTCTCTTACAAATGGCGGACGAATCAATCTGAGCACCTTTGGCAAAGGAAATGGGGGTAATGTGACAATTACCGCCCGCAACACCGTCTCCCTTGATAGTCTAGACGTTAAAAATGGTAGATTAAGTGCCATAATCACTGCTGCTAGGAAAACAGATGAAAGAGTAGAGGGCAAGGGAGGTGACATCAACATCACCGCTAGGTCGTTCTCTCTTACCAACGGTGGTCAACTGGATGCTAGCACGAGTAGTAAAGTAAATGCAGGCAATATTAACATTCAAGCTACTGATAATGTTTCTTTAAATGGAGTAAATAGTATTGGATATAGCAGTGCTATTTTTTCTGATGTGTTCTTGGGCTCTGAGGGCAAGGGAGGTGACATCAACATCACGACTGGCTCTCTTTCTCTTAAGAATGGGGCTCAACTACTTACCAGTACTGCCGGACAGGGAAATGCGGGCAATGTAAATATAAATGCCCGTAATACAGTCTCCCTTGATGGACTGGGGAAAAATGTAATATTAAGTGCCATATTCAGCGATGTATCGGGATCTGAAGCAATAGGCAACGGTGGCAACATTAACATCACAACTGGATCGCTGTTGATGACAAATGACGCTTCATTAAATAGCAGTACGTCTGGAAAAGGAAATGCAGGTAGTGTAAACATTAATGCGAATACTGTCTCCTTTGATAAGAGGAGCATCGTTAGAAGTGCAGTGGAAGCAAAAGTAGCAGAGGGCAATGCTGGAGATATATCGATCACCACAAACTCCTTACAGGTTAACAATGGTGCCCAAGTTTCTGTCAATACCTTAAGCAGTGGAAAAGCCGGAAACATTAATTTGAAAGTGAATGACAATATTACCCTGACAGGTAGCGGAACTGGAATATTTGCCAATACAACTGAAGGTTCTACTGGCAACGGTGGCAATATCATCATCGACCCCAGAACTGTAATAATTCGAGATGGAGCAACTATCTCTGCTGCTAGCGAGGGAGAAGGGATTGGCGGTGATATCGAACTTACCGCTGGCTCCCTCACCCTGGATCAGGGGACAATTTCCACCGAAACCCGCAGCAATACTGGTGGTAATATTACCCTGAATTTGCAAGACTTACTATTACTACGTAATAGCAGTAAAATTTCCACAAATGCTGGAACTGCTAGTGCTAGTGGTAATGGCGGCAACATTAACATTGATGGCAAGTTCATTGTGGCGATTCCCAACGAGGATAGCGACATTAGCGCCAATGCCTTTTCTGGAACTGGTGGAAACATCCAAATCAACTCGCAAGGTATTTTCGGTATCGAGTCCCGTCCAGAACCGACCCAGAAAAGTGATATTACTGCAAGTTCCGAATTAGGCGTTTCAGGTGTAATAAATATCAATACACCCGATAACAGTTCTATTCAAAACAGCTTTACCCAATTATCACCAAACGTAATTGACACAAACGCACTTATTGCCAATAGCTGCATTGCACGCGGCACCAAGCGACAAGAAAACTCTTTTACCATCACAGGTTCTGGTGCTTTACGTAATAGTCCGGGCGATGTATTAATGTCTGCCTATACAACTGGTGATGTACGTAATGTTGAACCCACATCGCGCCCTTGGAAAAAAGGCGACCCCATCATTGAAGCACAAGGATTGTATCGATTAGCTGATGGGCAATTAATGTTGAGTCGGGAATGTGGTTAAAGGTCATATTGCATATATAGCAAAAGTAGCAAATACAGTTTTCTGCATAAAAGAATACACCATCATGTAATTGTAAGGTAAAAATCATGCAACCTACTGTGCATGAAAGATGAATGCATTACCTGGTCTTTTTCCTTAATCTATATCTGTAAGTAAGTCGGTAAGAACAAATCAAACCAGATTAAGTAATGTAAAAAATATTGAGATTAGTTTGTAGTGAGTGGCTCCAGGGATTATTTGAGAACTTTAGTCCTCTCTACCAGACGCTGCGCGTAGCTGGCTTTTGAGCAGGGGTATACTACAAACCTCTTCATTATTCACGCTGCTCTACTTAGAAGCTCAATACTAATCTAAATTTAGAGGATTTTGATTATGCCCAAATTTACAGTTCCACCCGATTTCACAGGCACTGCTGGTGACGACACAATAGTAGGGGAAGATTTAAATAAATTTCCAGCAATTGGGATTGATATTTTAACTGGAGGTTTCATTTCTACAGGCTCAGGAAAGGACACCTTTAAAGGCAACGGCACTGGCGGCAATGGCGATATCGATGGCGAGGGTCAAGGCAGTGGTGGTAATGGTGGTACTGGAACAGGCATCAGTAACAGTGGCAAACTGAATGCAGGGTTGGGCGATGACACGATCGCTGGCACTGGTGAGGGCGGCATTGGCGGCGACGGTCGCGTCGGCGGCAACGGCGAATTTGGGATAGGTATCAGCAACACTGGGCAACTGGATACCGGAGACGGAAATGACACGATCACGGGCATCGGTATCGGCGGCATTGGCGGCAACGGATTAGTATCCGGTCCTGACGGTGCAGGGGCTGGCATCAGCAATAATGGCAGTCTCAGCACTGGGGACGGAAATGACACTATCACTGGCACGGGTACTGGCGGTAACGGTTATTTCGGCGCTAGTGGAACTGGCATCAGCAACACTGGGGAACTGGATACCGGAGGCGGAGAAGACACAATCATAGGCACTGGCACTATTGTCGGCGCATTCGTTGATGGATCTGGCATCCAGAACGTCAAAGGTGCCACTATCACCACAGGGCTGGGCAACGACGCAATTACTGGTTCTGGCAACGCTTTAGAAGGCGAGAACCTCATCGTCATAGGCATCTCCAATGACGGAGTAATTGATACTGGAAATGGTTATGACATTCTTACCGGACAAGCTACAGGAAAATTTGATGATGGTACTGTCTATGGTATTTATGGAGAAGGAACTATCAAGACTGGGGATGGCAATGATAAAATTACAGCCACCAGTACCCTTAATGAAGTTCAACAAAAAGTTACTATTGGTGGCGGTATCAACATTGAGCTAGGCACTGGAAATGACTACTTTAAAGGGTTTGGTACTGCGACTGTAGATGGTGAAGAAGGTTTTGATACCTTAGACCTCAGTGCTTTCAATCGCTCTGAACTCACTTTTTCTGGTATAATTTCGGGCAATGCCCTAAACCCAGCTAACATCAGCTTCAATAACAATGGAAATGTTATTACACTGACCACAACAGGCTTTGAGAATTTTATCTTTGCAGATGGCTCTTTTTCCTACAGCACTTTGGTCTAAACTAAGGGCGTTGCTATTCCGTGTATGAAAATGATTTTGCATAATACCAAAATCCTTGTAGAGACGTAGCAGTGCTATGTCTCTATATGCGGATTCATACTTCAATTCAGCAACGTCAAACTAAGAATTACAAAAAAAGGCAGAGAGGACAGGGCGAACGCACGGCATTTCTGAAACCTCTGCTGGATAAGGATCTTGACGAAAAAATAGGCTAAATTAAAAAATGCCGAAACCCATGCTATTAAAGGATTCTTATACTTTAGATGCGTTTGCCCTGGCAGAGAGGAGAAGGCAGCAATGCCTACGGTAAATGCTTGCCTCCACACTCACAATTTTTCCTCTCTACGAGACGCTACTCGCGTTGGCTTGAAGTTTTAAAGAGGGTAGTTTACCGCCGCAGGCATCGCCCCTGCCATTGGTCTTTTTCTATCCAGTTTTGCAATTAGTGTTAGTCCTGCATCCCATGTTACCTATAACTGGAAATGATTTTACTTGTCCAAACATGAACGCTTCCAGTATACAATCGTTTTTCTTGGAGGCTATATTTCAAACTCCTGGAATTGTTTTGTAATACACATTTTGGCAGTTTTTGACCCCTATTTCTTCAAGCTTTGTGAGAAATCCGGGGTTGGTATCTTGATGGATTAGAAGTGTATTATGACTAGCTTTATTCAACCCAAACCCCAACACGATCTACTCTACCCCGTCCGTCAGTTGATAGCTGCTATAGAAGCAGTTTGTGGCTGACCAAGCCCCGTTGGGGCGGGGTGTAGGGTGTGGGGGATATGTAGCCTTAACTGTCATCGTGGGATGCAAGCCCCGTCTTTTAAGACGATTCATTGGTCTGGGTTTCAGAGCTATGGTCAATGCTGTCTTCCCTACGCCCTTCTTGTTGACTACAACCTAGCCAGAAAAAATCAATTTCTGACGACTGCTGACTATAAAAATTGAACAATATAATCTTTCATAATCTATGGAAAAAAAACTCAAGCTATTTGTTATAAGCGGATTGGTAGGATTAATGTCTGGCACTTCGGTTTTGTATAAATCCTTTGCCAAAAATCAAGGCTTACAGGCAAGCGCCAATCAACCACAAACATTAGTAGCTCAAGCAAACAGTACCACACCACCACAGTCAGCAATGACAGGATGGTTAGGTTTTGCAACTACAACAAACAAAAACGGCACATTTTTACGTTTACTGCCTGTGAATGCGGATGCCCAGGTTGCACTTTTCTCAGATGCATGGGATCAAGTTAAACCCGGTACATCTTTAGTTGGTCTGGCTGGAGGAATCAAACAACAGGTAAAATTTCGTCGCTCTCAAGAAGAACCTTTTGGTTGTAAAAATAATAAAACGAAAATGGCAACGTTTACCGCAGCTAAACGTTTTGCAGAGGGGCCTGTTTGGCTTTTACCCGCGGACCTAGCCAAAGAAGCAAAATCGTTGACTTTCCAAGGGTTGAATTTATCTGAAGTTCCTACGAGCGTATTACCTGTAAACAAACGCAAACCATCAGTTGCACGCGCTTGGAAGGCTGGAGGAGCAACTGTTGTGATGCAGAAACAAAGTAAAGACCAAGTGCGCTTAAGTATATTAATCAATTCTCGCATAGCTTCTCGCATAGCTTACAATGCAGTGAAGGAAAAGTTATATTTTGAAGGTGACAACCCTGAGCCTGTTAAATTTCCTAATTTTGACGGTACACCAGGAATACCTTTCCCAATTGGCGCTTTTCAGGCTAACCCTAAATCGGCACCCATGATTGTATTTTGGCAACCTGGTTATGAAGGTCAAGCTTACAGCGTCCTTGCATCAGTGAAGGGCAAAATGCAAGAAGTAGATGGAAGCACAATCTATTTCTGCGGTTTCTAGGAAAATATCTGTAGATTACGCCCTGTGCGACTTTCTCTCAAACGACATTTATATAATTTAAAGATAAAAATCGTTGGATTTTCTTCCTTCTACTTTCAAAAAATATTGGTATAGGTAAAGCAGTTGCTAGTGCTTCTATGCTGACACTTTTTATCGATTGTAATAGATTTATCAGGATTTTTAGTAATAAATATTCTGCACGTCCCAATTCTCGCTTGAGGTTTGTTTCGTAGAATTCTGGTAATATTATCATTAAATAGAGCTTGTTGCGAATTAATGCTCTTTTTCTTTTACCACAAATTGCTACACTCTTTGCAATATAAGCATTCTAAACCATTTTGTCCCCCCGCAAGAGAAATACTACGCTACATTCCGTAAAACCGCACACCCTAGATATATTGCTAATAAAGCAAAAATTTCTACCCTACTAAAATTATTGAAAGCAAATTTGAGATACTCTATCAGTATTCAACAGAGGAAACAAAGATGAGAGTTAAGCAAGTCATATTTGGATTATTTCTCGTGCTTGTACTTGTAGTTGGAATTAGACAAATTTCATTAGCGCAAACTTCTGCAAAGCAGTTCACACCAGCACCAACTACTGCTCTCAATGTTAAGACTAGTGACATCCCCAAGGTTTCACTCTTAGAAAGCGAAATTCTTACAGCAACTCTAGCACCAGGAGAAGTAAGTGTTTGGCATACACATGCATCGCCTGTGTTTGCTTATACGGTTAGTGGTTCCTATGCGGTGGACTTTCAATCTGGAGAGTCTTCAATTACAGTTCCTGCTGGCAAAGCAATTATGGAACCAATTAATGCTGTTGTTCGCGCTAGAAATCTTAGTACCGAGGAGCCAGCGTCACTGGTCTTGTTTCAGGTTAGAAAACCAGGAACAGCTTTCTTAGACCCAGTTAAGAATTGAACAAGGCAGCTTTGCTGGAGACAGAGTGGGGTATCAACTAAATAAATATAACAATAAGCTGGTGTACATCAATACATCAGCTTATTTATTTTGAGACTGTAAATAATTAGTGATCGCATTTACTTGCCCAGTTCATGTCGTAGTCGATTCGGCTGGAGTCAAAGTGTATGGGGAAGTTCGCGGTGGACGTGGCAAAAGTTGCATTTGAGATTGATCAAAAGCAGGAGAGATTTTGGCGGCGGTGGTCACCCCAGACTGTCTAATTAGTATTTTTTAGGTTTTGGGTGAAAGTTGATTAATTCTGAGATTGGATGTTCTCATGTGTCATTCATGTTTTGATTGCTCAACAGCTTGACCAATAGATTATCGGTTTTTGCGTTGGTTCTATGGTAAAGCACTAAAACCACAGTTTTATAGAAAGGCTCAAAAACTTAAAACCCAGCCCTGCCCAAACCTTTGATGCCGTAAGACGTTGATCACCACTGCTAAATCTGGAGATTAAAACGGCGTTGTTGCGTGAATAGGCAAAATGGTAAATTTTACCTATCGCCTATATTCGCTCGCTGTCTAGCTCAAAAATGAAGACGAAAGCTCAGTACAAAGTTAAAAATTGGAACGCTTATGATGCGGCACTCAAGCAACGAGGAAGCATAACTTTCGCTTGTGAACGAAGAAGTCATCGAGCAGTGGCGCAACCAACAGAAAACAGGGAGAAAGGGAGCATCGAATTATTACTCAGATACGGCGATGCCTTCGGCAACCCGAAGCGGGAACACCACAATGGGAACGATTCAGTCGGTGTTTCATCTACCAGGGCGGCAAGCAGAGGGGTTTTTAGAGTCGTTATTCACGCTCATGGGAATTAAGCTACAAGTACCAGATCACTCTACGTTGTCACGTCGATTAAGTAAGTTGTCAGTACAACTGCCAGTAATTCCCAAGGACAAAGCTGTTCATGTAGTTGTAGATTCGACAGGCGTGAAAGTATATGGTGAAGGTGAATGGAAAGTCCGCACACATGGGGTAGGTAAGCGACGCACATGGCGGAAATTGCATTTAGGAGTCGATGAGGGAAGTGGAGAAATTTTGGCTGCGGTAGTAACTACTAATGATTTAGCCGATTGTGAGGTGCTGCCCGATTTATTGGAGCAGATTGATCAGCCGATAGAACAAGTGTCTGGAGATGGTGGCTATGACACAAAAGGTTGTTACGACACTATTTCACAACTTGGGGCCAAAGCAATAATTCCACCACGCAGCAACGCCAAAATGCAACAACCACATCCTCATTCCCCGCCGCATCCCAGAGATGAAAATCTGCGACGGCCGTAGTTGCAGCTTGAAACATTAACATTCTGACAGACCAATGTCCTAATAACCAGCCATATACTTCTTGTACAACTTCTCGTGGTTTTTGGGAACGGACATGGGTTTTTCGCCCCAAAAGATGGATTTTCAATTCATCAATCGTATTTTCAACTTCCCAACGCTGGTGGTATTGTCTAGCCAGCAATTCGGCCGGAAATTGCTGAATGTCTAACAGGCTAGTAATCAAGCGATATATCACTTTTTCTTCTGGGTTATCAGGATGTTCAATTGTGTATTCGATCACTCGTACTGTTATTGGCTGACAACCCTTTTTTCGTAGCTTTCCAGATGGGTAAATCGATGACAGATAAGAACCATCTGGCAACGATTTTTCTGTAATGAATTTAACATTGGCAGGAATTCTCCCTAAATAGCCACACCCCTGAGACACTGTTGCGTGTACCATTGCATACGAATGCAATCCCCTATCTCACATCAACAACATCCCTGATGTGACAGAGCGTAATAATTTTAATGCCCGCACTCGTTCTCCGATGCGGTATGGACACATTAAAGCATCAAATATTATGTGCGTTCCTGCTTCTACCAATATGACTAATCTGACTTTAGGAAAAGCTGCTTGTGTGCCTGAACGACTACCGGGGCGACCAAAAACTCTCACATTTTCATCGCTATCTGGAAGGTCAAAACAAGTACCATCAATCACCACAATTCGCAGTCCATTTAGAAATGCTCCTATCGTCTCACCAGTCGCCATTGGTCGTACTAACTGGTGAAATAATTGGCTCATTACCCCTGCCCCTAATCGCTGCCGAGCTTGAGTAATTGCTGATTTACAAGGTACCCGCCAATATTTCCCAACTTTTACCCATCCCACAGAAAGACCATCGACTAAGTTTTTAAGTACATCTCGCATCGAATCTCTTGACCACAAGCTCATTACTATCACCAGTCCAACTACCAAATGTGCTGGCAAAGAACGATTTCTTTGTTCACTGGCCTTGCTGGTCGCGGTAAGCGAAGCCATGCCGCAGGCTTATCGCTTGCTCAATAGCAGTTGCAGGTATAGCTGTCTCTATCGCTTTTAGCAGTTCACTGCTTTGTATTATTGGAGACAACAGCGCGAAGTCTTTGAGATGCACTACAGTTTATTTCTAGTCTTGATTACAATCCTTAATTTACACAACTTTGAGCCTTAACTGAACCGTATTGTCATATACAGTGGCGCAGATGACAGAGAAATTCGCTACGAATTAATGCAAAGCTGTACTTAGCATTATTACCTAAAAATAATTAATTATTGCTTCTATGAATACCTAAAGATAATTAATTATCAGTTCAATTTAAAAAAACTAGTATTGATATTAAGCAAGAGTAAAAGGATTTGCATACAAGCTTACTTTGTAAGCAGGAAAAACTAATTCTTTTCGACTGCTTATTTCCCGGTAAATCTTAATCAATAAAAAGGAAAAAATGAACAAAGATAACCAAAACCAAAAGCCAAAAGTGGTCGCAGCAGCAGACTCAATCACGACTCCGCAGCCTATGTTCTCTGAACTCTCAAACTTTGAGGAGGGCTGTATTGTAGGAGGTGAGTCTAAAGAACAGAACAAAGACCAAGAAAGATGGGAACGATACTGTCTTTCTGGGGCAGGAGGAGTTAGGAAGCAGTTGTGTTGAATAGCAGGTGTTGAATATAGCATCTGTTAACTGTGAGAAAATCTACGCTAGAAGAGTGGAGAACTGACCTTGAAAATTCAGGCAGCCGTCGGCTGCCTCTAACTCTCCCCTCTTAATGATTATAATTTTCACACTCAGTGAGATTTAATTTTCTCAAAGCCTTATGTAGTTTGAGTCTTGGTGTATTTCATCCTGATTCAGGCTCGTCAATATTTAGATGCGTTTGCCCTGCTATCCACCTAAGTTAGAGGTGTGAGACAGATAAGGACGAGCGGTTATTCTGGTTTTTATTGGCATGGTGATTTCATGTTGTTGTAAATATCTCCACTCATGCCATTACTGCTATTGCTATCGGTTATGGGTTTGCGCTGGCAATCTGTTGCCAGTACTCTGCTTCTAGTCGTCATTGTTTGGACGTACTGTACATGACCTACACCGCAACCAACCAATCGCACACCACAGACTTGCACCCGTGGGCAAAGTTAACCCAAACTTGCCACTGCCCCAGATATGCGTTCCAGTAAGGCTCCCCATCAGCAATTCCAACAGCCTCACCAAGCTGGGAAACCAGCTGTTGGTAGAACCGACCAGCGCTGTCGAGTCCAA
>JAESGI010000295.1_pt1 | contig 21479 bp, 17 predicted proteins | sample 9269671 | NCBI WGS metagenome assembly JAESGI01 (sample SAMN14515641, study PRJNA621666) | algae metagenome | isolation source: Nostoc indistinguendum CM1-VF10 and co-occurring heterotrophs from gravelly... | place: USA: Clark Mountains, San Bernardino, California | collected 1998-06-05 | reverse complement strand
TGGTCTTGGGTCAGGTTACTGGAGTATGCTTTACTCATTGCTCTCAATGGTGCTGTATCTACTTATTTACAGCTTATGCCCTGATAGCTTTTTTTACTCAACTCCCAACTTTTCAAACATCCTCTAACGTGCAAAAGCACTTGAGCCAATATTAGAAATAATCAACACAATCACAGAGAAAGGCAGACAGGAATTGATTCTAGGCTTCAGTGACCTGATTCTGAAGTAAATTATCAAGAGTTTTGTTCTGCGATTATCTATTTACTAAAAAAATAGGTTTAATTCAATAAAGTGTGTGCCTAGGCGTAACCGATCGTAGATATTGAATCTAATTTATACTAAATAATATCAGCTTAATTATCACCGCAAAAGTTTATGATTATTGAGGCAGTAATGCTTCCTGTTAAACCTGGTCTAGAATCTGATTTTGAAGATTCTTTCAAAAAAGCTTCTAAAATTATTTCCTCAATGGATGGATATTTGTCCCATGAATTGCATAGATGTATAGAAGAACAAAGTAAATATTTATTACTTGTGAGATGGGAAACTTTAGAATCTCATACTGTCGGATTTAGAAGTTCTGCTAAATATCAAGGGTGGAAAAAACTCTGCATCATTTTTATGAGCCATTTCCCACAGTTGAACACTTTGAAGAAGTTTAAATGTGAAAAATAATACCAATTCAAATAATGTTTGCGACACATCAATTATTTGTAAGAGCACAGCATTGTTGTGCCCCTACCCATCTGTCGCATTCTTTTTTCAAATTGGGATAAGATCCCCGATTTTTAAAATAAGTCGGGGATCTATGGCTTGTGGGTTTATCTTTAAACTCGTTGCAACTGCGCTACTCTAGGGTCAACAATTTTTTGTCCCAAGCTGGCAAATTTAATTGCCACAGACATTTTATTACCTGTTCCGAAGACATGAGTGATTTCACCAAGCCCAAAAGTTTTATGTAATACTCTATCGCCTACTTGCCAATTCTGGGTTGAGTCTTGCTTTCCATTAGGAGTAGAGGCACTTTTGGTATAACTTTGACGACTTAGACGTTGAGTAGTTAATAATTCTTCTGGTAATTCGTCGAGAAATTGCGATCGCATGGCGGGTTCACGAGAACCATACAAACGCCGTTCCCGCGCGTGTGATAAATACAACCTCTCTTGGGCGCGGGTAATCCCCACATAACACAAACGGCGTTCCTCTTCCAAAGATGCGGGATCGCCCAGCGAACGGTAGCCGGGAAATAGCCCTTGTTCTAATCCCACCAAAAATACTACAGGAAATTCTAAACCTTTGGAAGCGTGCAAAGTCATCAAAGAAACAGCTGTTTGCCCTTCTTTTAAGTTATCCAAATCGGAACTGAGGGCGGCACTATTCAAAAAGTCTCGGAGGGAAACCTCTTCGTTTTCTTCTTGAAATTGCAGTGCGGCGTTGTAAAGTTCTTGGACGTTTTGTACTCGATCTGTGGCTTCATCTGTGCCTTGACTCATCAAGTCTTGAACGTAACCAGAATCTTCTAGTATTCCTTGCAAAACCTCAGTCACGGGAAGCGTGCCAATTTGTCCTTGCCAACGGCTAATCATTTCGGCAAAGCTATTTACAGCTTTTGTTGCCCGTCCGGCTAATGTATTAACTGATGTTTCGTCGCTGAGTATTTCCCACAGAGTTGTCCCTAGTTGCTGGGAGGCATTCATCAAAGCATCAATGGTGGTTTTGCCAATTCCCCGCCGGGGAGTATTGATAACTCGTAATAAACTGACTGTATCAGATGGGTTAGCGATCGCTCTTAAATACGCGATGACATCTTTAATTTCTTTGCGATCGTAAAATCTCATTCCTCCCACAACTGTATAAGGAATTTGATATTTCACCAACAATTCTTCAAAGGGACGAGATTGGGCATTTGTCCGATAAAGTATGGCAAAACTACCCCAGTTCAACTCTGGATTTTGCTGTTCTAAAGTGCTAATTTGATTAATCACAAATGCCGCTTCTGCAAGTTCTTCATCGGCTTTGTGACAAGTAATCTGCTCACCCGCCCCCCGCGTCGGTTTGAGGATTTTATCAATCCGTTGGGTGTTATTTTCAATCAGTTCATTAGCTGCTTGCAGAATGTTTTCACAAGAACGATAGTTTTCTTCAAGCTTAACCATCGTCCGGGTGTCATCATCTACCAAACCATCACCAAAGTCCTCCTGAAATCCCAGTAAGATGGTGAAATCTGCCATCCGAAAGCTGTAAATTGATTGATCTGCATCGCCAACAACGAAAACTGAGCGATTTTGCCATTCCCATTCGCTCTTCCTGGTTTCGCCGTTAGTAACCAATAAATGAATAAGTTGATATTGAGTACGATTAGTATCCTGATATTCATCTACGAGGATATGGCAAAACTTGCGATGCCAGTAACCTAATACTTGCTCATTTTGCTGAAATAATCTAGTAGGTACAAGAATTAGATCATCAAAGTCAAGAGCGTTGTTTTCTGCTAACTTATCTTGATATAAATTGTAGACTTGGGCAATTACCCGTCCGCGATAATTGGGTTGATCTTGCTCAAATTCTTGGGGCGATAAACCTTGGTTTTTAGCGTTACTAATAGCGTAGCGAACAGAGCGAGCGTCAAATTTTTTATCGTCTAAATTTAACTGTTTATTGACTATTTCTTTAATCAGAGTCATCACATCTGATTCATCAAAGATAGAAAAATTGCGATTCCAACGCCGTCCTTTTTCGTCTACATATTTTTCAATATCAAAACGGAGAATACGAGAAAATAGGCTGTGGAAAGTACCACACCATAAGTCTTTGATAGTATCTTTGTAAACTTGCGATCGCAGTTGTGTTTGTTGATATTCTGTCAACAAATCCAACCTCTGACCGTGTTGTTTCATAGCCAGTTGTTCAGCAAATAGCCGTTGAATCCGGTCTTTCATTTCCCGTGCGGCTTTGTTCGTAAAAGTAACCGCCAGAATATTTTCTGGATCAACACGGTGTTGCAAAATCAGATTCGCAATGCGATAAGTCAGCGCTCGTGTTTTACCGGAACCTGCGCCAGCAACAACTAGCAACGGGCCGCAGTAATGTTCGACAGCTTGACGTTGGCTGGGGTTAAGGTGACTGAGAAAGTCGATGGTTGTTGTCATGGATGTGAAAAAGCGATTGCCTGGCGTCACATCAATAGAGAGTTGCTATTGCCCAGGTTACAATATCTTCAATATCTTAACGAAACTTGGTCAACAAAGATTGTGTAGGAATATTCTTAACCAGAATGGTACTCTATCATGATTTATGTAGAAGCAAGAAAAAGCTATGCTGTCAGTCAAAGGCATATTTCAAAACGGTGTGGTTCATCCTAATGAACCAATTGAAGGGCATGAGGGGCAGTCAGTTATCATCGTGTTTGTCGAAGAAAACCCTACACCTGGCCCAGCAACACCAGAAGGCTCAGATTGGGATAAGCTGAGGCAGCTGATTAAAAACTGTGCAGTTGATACAGATATTGACGACTTGGCACACCAGCATGACCATTATCTCTATGGAATGGCAAAGCGAGAATCATAACCTTGACAAAAGTTTTTGTAGACACAGCTGCCTGGATTGCCCTTCTTAATGTTAGGGATAATCTTCATCACCAGGCAAATGAGGTAATGGATGACTTCTGCGCTTAGAAACGCCTTTGGTGACAACATTTCTACTATTGGAGGTTGCAGATGCTCTGTCAAATCATCCTTTTCGACCAAAAGTTGCTGGATGAAGGTTGGATGTTATACAGCCAGCGTCTTGATAAAGATTAGGGATTAACTGACTGTATTAGCTTTGCGGTGATGACACAGGAGGGGATTACTCAAGCCTTTACATCTGACCGTCATTTTGAGCAAGCGGGATTTACCAAATTATTGTAAATCAAAAAATACTGGGATTTAGACAAGGTTTATATTGTGGCAATTTATGATTGCCATGACAGTACGTTAATTTTTCTACATAGATTAAGTTAGCCATCAGTTATTCCTGCGCTTTCTATCGTAAAATCAGCGACGGGGAATTAAACATCATAAAAATACTGGGCAAGCTCTCACTTGCTTTGTTCTCAACAGAGTAGTAGGGACAATACCCTGCGGGAAGCCGCTTTGCGTCTACATAAATTGCCCCTACAGATTTTCGTAGGAACACCGCAATGTTCCTTAGCTTGTGGTTTATTTGCTTGAAAAACGCTGTAATACCAACCGAGAGGATTGTCACCAATAGGACTATTCACTCCTTAAGTACCCAATTGACATTGGGTAGCAATACACGATACATCATGATTCAACCGTTAAATTTTTAAAGATGAAAAATTTCTTTAATTTCAGGTTTAACCAATACAAGGAGGGGTGGATATGGATATTAGCTTAATTGTATCCAATATTTTGAATCCGCCAATCCTGTTTTTCTTTTTAGGCATGACTGCTGTTTTTGTCAAGTCTGATCTGGAAATTCCCGCACCAATGCCCAAACTCTTTTCGCTGTACCTGCTGTTTGCTATTGGTTTTAAAGGAGGCGTAGAACTAATCAAAAGCGGCATCACTCAGGAAGTGGTTTTAACACTCGCGGCAGCAATGATGATGGCTTGTGTTGTTCCAATTTACACCTTTTTTATCTTGAAATGGAAATTGGATACTTACGATGCGGCTGCGATCGCAGCAACCTACGGTTCTATCAGTGCCGTCACCTTCATCACGGCTAGCGCTTTTTTAACTGAGCTTGAAATTCCTTTTGATGGTTACATGGTGGCAGCCCTTGCCCTGATGGAATCTCCAGCGATTATAGTCGGTTTAATTTTGGTGAATATATTTACCGTCGATGGAAAGCGGGACTTGTCGTGGCCGGAAGTTTTGCAAGAAGCATTTCTTAACAGTTCAGTTTTTCTACTAGTTGGTAGTCTTTTAATAGGTGTTTTGACAGGAGAACGCGGTTGGCACGTATTAGAACCTTTTACTCAAGGGTTGTTTTATGGCGTTCTCACCTTCTTTTTACTAGACATGGGACTAGTCGCTGCGAGAAGAATTAAAGACTTGCAAAAAACCGGAGTTTTCCTAATTTTATTTGCCATACTAATTCCTATACTCAATGCAGGCATTGGGTTGGTGATTGCCAAATTGATCGGTATGCCTCGTGGAGATTCGCTCTTATTCGCTGTATTGTGTGCCAGTGCTTCTTACATCGCTGTCCCGGCGGCTATGCGGATGACTGTTCCAGAAGCAAATCCCAGCCTGTATGTTTCTACCGCTCTAGCGGTGACATTTCCATTCAATATTATTGTGGGAATTCCGTTATATCTCTACGGAATTAACCTATTCTGGAGGTAATAATATGCACGTAGTTAAAAAGATAGAAATTATCGCCAACTCTTTTGAACTTGCCAAAATTTTAGATAATTTAGACAAGTCTGGTGTACATAACCATGCCGTAATTAGAAATGTTGCTGGTAAAGGATTACAAGGAACAACAGAAGATTTAGACATGACCATGCTTGATAATGTTTATATCCTTGCGTTTTGTATGCCAGAACAACTCAAGCCTGTTGTAGAAAATATCAAACCACTCCTTAATAAGTTCGGAGGTACTTGCTACGTTTCGGATGTGATGGAGATTCGCTCTGTCAGATGTGTCGCGTCAATGTAAGAGAGTTATAAATTCAATGAAGCATTTCATGGAACGTCGTGACTTTTTGAAGTTAGGAATGACTGGGGCATTTGGAATGATGCTATCCGCCAGCGATTTGCTTTGGCGGGTGGAACAGGCTAAAGCTGCGGAAATACCCTCAACTTCCCCTGAATCCCTCAGTCCCGATGCAGCATTACAAAAGCTGATAGAGGGGAATCAGCGATTTGTTCAGCATCAACCCCAATACCCCGATCAATCTGCACTGCGGTTGAAGGAAGTTGCTCAAGTTCAACATCCATTTGCAACTATTCTTAGTTGTGCTGATTCACGAGTACCCGCAGAAATTGTTTTCGATCAGGGCATTGGAGACATCTTCGATGTTCGGATTGCCGGAAATATTGCCACACATGAAGCGATCGGTAGTATTGAATATGCGGTTGTCTTGTTAGCTTCTCCGCTATTGATGGTGATGGGTCATGAGCGTTGTGGGGCTGTAACTGCTGCTGTCCAAAATGAATCGTTACTCGGTGATATTAGTACTTTTGTGAAGGCAATTAAGCCAGCAGTAGAAAAGGTCAAGAGTCAACCGGGTGACGCGGTTGAGAATGCTGTGGTGGCAAATGTGCAATATCAAATTGAACAGTTGAAGCACTCAAAGCTTTTAACTGAGCAAGTGCGATCGGGCAAATTGAAAATTGTCGGGGGTCGTTATGACTTGGATACAGGGAGGGTGACTATTATTACCTAATTCGGCAGAGGATTCCCAACAATTAAACAATTCAAAATTCAAAAATTGTTGGAGACTCTGATTCCCGACTGAAAAACTGTTTGCTGTTCACTGATAAGCTAATGAGCATTTAAGTTGCATATAGCGGTTCTCAATTGCATAAGCTGATGCACATCTAAACTATATAAACACTTTTGATGTCGTTAAATGTTGACTGTTGACGGGTTTTCAGTCATCAGTCATCAGTTATCAGTCATCAGGTAAATGTACAATATTATTTGCGTAACAGCTTAGAATACAGACCATTTGTAGGGGCACAGCAATGCTGTGCCCTATTATGTATTGCATCCAAACGATAGCCGCTTACTACATCTTCTGTAACGATATCGAATTGTTAGCTCAGTAATTACACGATACTAGAGAACAAATGGTTGAGAACGGACTTGTCTTCTCAACGAATGGACTTGTGTTCTGAACGAATGGACTTGTGTTCTGGACGAATGGACTTGTGTTCTGGACGAATGGACTTGTGTTCTGAACGAATGGACTCGTGTTCTGAACGAATGGACTTGTGTTCTGAACGAATGGACTCGTGTTCTGAACGAATGGACTTGTGTTCTGGACGAATGGACTTGTGTTCTGGACGAATGGACTTGTCCGCTTGATTACTTTATGAAACCCGAACAACCCCACCCCAAGAATAAGGCTACGGTGTACACAGAAGTCTGAAATAGCTGATTAACCAAGGTTTTATACCAATTCGCAATTCGCAATGACGCTCCTACGTCGCTAACGCTGCGCTAACGCAATTCGCAATGACGCTCTCTACGAGACGCTAAAAGCGAACGCGGACTCGCTACCGCTACGCTAACGCAATTAAGAAACTTAGATGCAGCAAGACTTTCCTGATTTACATCTGTTGCCTCATTTTTGAGAATTGGTATTACCCCACCCTAACCCCAATACTGCGTAGGTTTCATTCCTCAACCCAACCTACTCCAGAGTGATTTTTCAGGCAAAACCTACGCAGTATAAAGAACTTCTGCCGACGCTCTCTAGGAGACGCTGCGCGTAGCTTGCTTCCACGTTCGCGTAGCGTCCCGTAGGGAAGTGGTACGCGGACTCGCTCTAAGCGTTCGCGTAGCGTGTCGCAGACAAGCCATGCCGCAGGCTTTACGCTGCGCTATCCTGCCTGCTCTTTCCCAATGCCCCATGCCCCATGCCCCATTCAATCCTGTACAGTCATTGGCAGACGAATGCTGAAAGTAGAGCCAACTCCCGGCTGACTTTTGACAATAATCTCACCACCCATCATCTGGCAAAAGTGGCGGCTAATTGCTAACCCCAGTCCCGTACCTCCATACTTTTTGGTAGTTGAGGTATCTCCTTGTGTAAAAGGTTGAAATAACTGCTGTTGTTGACGGGTAGACATACCTATACCTGTGTCGGTAACGGTAAAAGTAATCATACCTAAAGGAGCATCCAGTCGTAATTCATCCTTGTCTCTTTTGACTGTGAGCGTCACCTTGCCGTTTGTAGTGAATTTACTGGCGTTGCTTAGTAAGTTTAACAATACCTGCCGCATCCTGGTTTGATCGGCGTACATGGTGCCAAGTTGTTCATCAAAATCCACTTCTAAAACATTGGCATTTTTTTCTATAGCTGGTTTAACTGTGAGGACGACGTTATGAATCAGTGTTGCAATCTCGAATGTCTCAGGATAGAGGGTCATTTTCCCGGCTTCAATTTTTGACAAGTCGAGGATTTCGTTAATCAAGTGCAATAGATGCTTACCAGCAGAGTTAATTGTTTCTAAATCTGTGATAAAGTCTACCGATAAACCAAGATCGGTAGCATCATCTTCTAAAAGTTGGCTCAAGCCAATGACAGCATTTAATGGTGTGCGTAATTCGTGACTGACATTGGCCAGAAATATGCTTTTTGCTTTGCTAGCAGCTTCCGCTAGTTCTTTAGCTTGTTGTAGTTCTTTTGTTCGCTCAGATACCCGCTCAATCAGACGATTTAGAGATTTGGCGAGTAGTCCAATTTCATCTTCAGTGGTGACGGGCGCTCGCAAATCAAAATTATGTTTTCTCGCCACTTGTTCAGCTACTTGGGTGACAGTGATAACCGGTTCCGCGATCGCTCGACTGGTACGCCAAGCTACAATAGCTGCGATCGCCACCGAAACCAGCATACTTATCATCACGATGAACCGCTCAACTACTTTTGCCTGCTCAACTGCTTTTTGCCTTTCTTGCTCTTGAACTTCAGCAGTTTGCAGGATGTTAGCCAAGTTTTGAGAAAGCTGATCTAGTCGCACGGCTGTTTGACCACGCATAATTATCAATAACTGCGATCGGGCAGAGGAAATCTGCTGAGGCTGCACTTTTGGGAAGTCAACTTCCTTTAAGACGACCTCTATTTGGTCAACATAAGCTTTTAAATTATTCTTGTAATCCAGCAATAACGTCTGTAAAGTTGAACTTGTTGCTGCTAGTCTTTTAGGTTTACTGTCGATAAATCCGGCAATTTTTGATTCTAATTGCTTGGCTTTTTCAACATTCTTCAGAAAATCGGCTTTTTTGCTTTCTAGCTGTTGTGGATTTTCCAATACAGCAACTAGGTTAGAGCTATGTAATTGCGCCCCTACTACCGCATCTTTATAATTACTCAGTAGTTGCCCTTGTTCATAGGCTTGATTGAATTGCCTGACTTCCCTTCCCCGGTAGTAGTTGGCGATCACTAACCCAGTCAGTGAGCCAAAAAAGCCAATTCCGATAGCTACAAAATACCCATAGCCAATTTTTTGATGGATGCGCCAAGAACTGGCTTTGAGTTTCCCTCGTGAGGGAAATTCTATGGTCGGGAGTTCGTCTGTCGATGGCTCTTCGGCTGACACTTTTTTGCTTTCTGAACTGCTGTCGATAGGGTTGGCTTTTGAAGAAGGCATTTCTTAAACCTCCTAGCCTTCCCGCAAAAATCACCAAATCAGTTTAGCTTGTGCAAACAAACAATTTAATTGGTGATTAACATTTACATTATCTTCTTTTATAGCAATAGCAAATCATTACTTACTAGATAATTAACAGAACCTTATATAGTATAAGTAGTTTTGATAGCAATGCTGCTAAGTACACTTACTGACAGCGAATAGATTCACTTTTTTTCAGCAGTAACGAATAATTTCCTACACTAAAAGACCTATCTGAGACTGTCTTCTCCTTACCACAACACTTTCCTCAATATCTGGTTGATAGCAATAAGTTCTTGCCATCAAGTATGCCACTACTCTACCTTAACTGCTTCCTTATAAAATTAATACAATCAGGAAAAAAAACAAAAGCTTTAATATTCCTTGGGCATAGGGCACTTGTACTGACTTGTATGTACTAAGCTTGAGCGTAGCCGTAAAACCTGCGGCATAGCTACGCTTTGAGCGCAGCCTCTCGTAAAGAAGTATGGGTTATTTCTCCCTTATCTGCCTGAGTCCCAATAAATAGGCACATATATCATAAAATAATTCTACAGTCTAGTCTATGTGAATACACAAAAACCTTTATTACATATTAATATCAATACGAATGCGTTAATTGACGAATGCGGCTTAAGATAGCTTTATATCGGCTAAAATCGGCTTTTAGGCTTATATAAATGAGAGGTGGATAGATTTTTGCATGATTGTACTTAAATTTAGTACGATTATGAGCGAATGACACGGAATGGGATAATCACAACCTGAGGATTCCAGTTGATTCAAAAAGAACTCAGAAAGCTGGCTATAGTACATTCTGCTGTCTTCTTAGTTCTATCCTCCTACTGGCTTTCTACCTTGTAGTTGATGCAGTAGATATTATGAGGCAATTATAGTTATAGGACACTAAAACTCTTTTGTGCCCTTTACACAATTGTACTAATGCACTTCTGCATTACCTAATCAACAGCCTTTTTGTTGTAATTATCCAGATTAGAAAAACTCAACTGTCAAATTTACGGGAGTTAAAATGCCAGAACAAGAATTTACCGAAACCACATCTAAAGATACTACAGTGGCAGAGATCAACAGCCAAACGGGAACCATCACCAAACTCCAACCTCCCGCACAGTCTCAAGATGAATGGCAAAAATATGGTGAGCAAATTTCTAGCTTTTTAGCAACATTGCCAGAATATCTAGGAAGTTTCTTTAATCAATACAAGCAACCCCTGATCACTGTTGGTATAATTGTGGGATCAATTGTTGGGGTTAAAGTACTCTTGGCAGTATTAGATGCTTTGAATGATATCCCCTTGGTAGCACCTACTTTTGAGTTGATTGGTATTGGTTACTCTGCCTGGTTTGTTTACCGCTATTTACTCAAAGCCTCAACCAGGAAAGAGTTAAGTAGTGAAATTACCACTCTTAAATCACAAGTGGTTGGTAAAGAAATTCCAGAAGCTTAATATCTAATTATCGCTTCTCTATAAGACGTTACGCCTAGCTTCCTCCTGTGTAGGAGTACGAGCTAATTCAAAATCACAGAAGTCTGATCGCCGGAAGTCGGTGATCAGACTTCTCTCAAAATTACTACAAATTAGTAATTATTGTTGAGACGAGCTTTCTGCTGACAAGTTACCTTTTAAGTTCGGTTTTGGGGTGCGCGAAGATGCTGAAGACAAGGTACGGCTACGCACAATGTTTTGAGATGGAATTGCCTCCAACTTGCCGCGTTTTACTAAAGCTTGATGAATCATTGCTGCTACTTCAGCACGAGTAGCTACTTTGTTGGGAGCAAGAATTTGTGAATTTGGATAGTTAACTACCAAACCATTGGCTGTAGCAGCAGCTATTTTCCTGGTAGCATAGGTTGGAATATTTTTAGCATCTTTATAAACACTTAAAACCTGATTTGGGGAAGTAGGTGCTTTCAAATTTAACCCACTAGCAAGGGCAACTAAAACTTGCACTCGTGAAATATTTTGTTGGGGCTTAAAGGTTTTTTTCGGGTAGCCTTTGAGAAATCCGGCACTTATGGCTTGGTCAATTGCTGGAGTTGCCCAGAATTTTGTTGGTACATCTTGAAATGCGATCGCAGTTTTAGTTGGGTCTTGGTCAAAGGCTTTTTGCAGTATAGCAGCAAATTCGGCGCGGTTTACAGGCTGATTTGGTCTAAAAGAATAATCAGGAAACCCCTTGAGAATACCACGGGAAGAAAGAACATCTATAAAACGCCGACCCCAAAAGTTATTGGGTACATCGTTAAATGCAATTGGCGGCGGAATGGTGGATTTTTGTTTTGCTGGAGTTACTAAAGGCAATGCTGATAATGTAACTGATGACTCAAGTCCTGCTGAAGAGGGTACAGGTGTCTGTAGTTGTGAGGATTGAGTTGGGATTACTTGAGCAGATGGTAACACTGCGCGGGAAGAAGTTGTGCTGTTAGTCGGGAATGAACGTGTCGTAGGTTCAACAACAGCCTCAGGTGGAGACGATGGCAAAACGTTGTTGCGGGCTGTATTTGGCTCTACCTTGGGAGTAGAAGAGGGCAATACTTGATTTGGTTGAACACTAGGAGAGGGAGTAGAGGAAGGCGATAGCACCCCGTTGAAGTTCCAGCTAGAATCCCTGCGGGACAATGACCAAAAAAGAATTGCTCCAATAGTGGCGAAGGCAACCAGAATGGCTATAAACTCATCAAAGCCAAGGGCAGTTCTTTGGGATGACTCCGGTTCAGAAGGAGGTCTATTTGTCATCGTGATTACCCTAGTAGCAGTAAAATTCGTGTCTAAACAAATTAAGCCACAGATGGCTCTTTTACACCACCCCTTTTTAATATTAGGCTTCTGGTTCAATGTCGAGCGAGCGCAATTGGGCAGTTAGGCAATCGGCTCTTTGGGATTCCTGCTCGGCTCTGGTTGCAGTGGTCATAATGCTACCTTTGCACTTGTTTGTAAAGATTGTTTTTAGTTTAGCTTGCGATCGCTCTTGCCAGTAATTGTGAAAGCCAAGTTTAGATTTCACTTGAGCAACTTTAGGGTGTAAGGTAAAAAAGGCAATATCGATAGTGAAGTGTTAGCGAGTATTCGTACCCTTAGGGGGAAGCAAGCTAGGAAGAGTGTTTGTCTGCGACAGGCTCCCGCGAACGTAAACACAGCTTATCTCCACAACTGCCTCAGATATTAATAGCTAGCTGTACTAATTTGATTAAATACCTCAATCGAAACCGGATTTAGACGGTGGCAGAATGTAAAATATTAACTTATTGTTTACCTGTCTTTGTAAAAATCAGGGTGTCTAGTGTCAGAAGAATTCAGTTGCCAAATCTCACCGCCATTTGTGTCTCTTGGTAGCGATCGCGATATCGATTTAGATTCAACCCTCCAAGAACTACCAATGTACAACTTCCCAGTGGAAATCAACCGCACTGGTATGGAAGTGGCTAATTTTTTGGAAAAATACCCTCTGTTACCAGGAGTAATTTTGGTAGAACAAGGAAAGTTCATTGGGATGATTTCGCGGCGGCGACTGCTGGAATTTTTGATTCGTCCCTATGGACAAGAGTTATTGGTTCAGCAACCATTAGCCGTTCTCTACAGCTATGCGCGGATACCAATGTTGCTGCTTGCTGATACAACATCGATTTTAACTGCAATGCAACTTAGCTTAAAGCGATCGCCAGAATTTTTAGCAGAACCAATTGTAGTAGAAACAGAATCTGGTGCTTATAAATTGTTAGATGTACAAGAATTGAATATTATTTCTTGGCAAATTCGAGGAATCGACAATCTGGTGCGGTATGAACGCAGCCAAGCCCAAATGATTCAAAATGATAAAATGGCAAATCTGGGACGTTTGGTAGACGGCGTAGCGCACGAAATTTTAGACCCAGTGGGTTTTATTTGGGGTAATATAACTTATGTTTCAAACTACAGCCAAGATTTACTCAAGCTGATAGCGGCTTACGAGCAAGAGTTACCATCAGCTTCCCAGGCAATTAATCAGATTAAAGAAGAGATTGAATTTGATTTTTTAGAACAAGATATGTCGCGATCGCTTGCTAGTATCCGCACCGGAGCAGAAAGATTAAAAAAACTCGTTACCAGCTTACAAAACTTCTGCCATATCGACGAGCTTTATCCCAAACCAGTAGATTTACACGCTTGTATAGATAGTATTATTTTATTAATTAATAGTCGTCTTCAAGGAGAAATTGAAATCGTCAAATACTATGGTCAATTACCTCCAGTCTATTGCTTCATGGGACAAATAAACCAGGTTTTGATGAATATTTTCAGCGAAGTTGTGGATACTTTACTCAATGAAGCAGTGCGACAGCAGTTGCATATAGAAGATACAAAAACTGTTCAAAAACCCCGAATTGAGATTACTACAGAAGTAATTTCGCAAGAAGCAAACAACCCAAATGCACCAGATTCTCGTTGGATATTAATTCGCATTGCTGACAATGGGCCTGGAATGTCTCAAGAATTGCAACAGCAAATTATGGAGTCTTTTGCGCTTGAAACAAAAAATAGTAAAAATACTAGTTTAGCAGTAAGTTATCGAATTATAACAGTAAGACATGGTGGAAAATTAAATTTCAATTCGCAAATTGGTATAGGTACAAAATTTGAAATTTTATTGCCTTTAGTTTAATTATAAAAATCCGCTTTGATTTATAAATCAAAGCGGACACGATATTAGGGAGGATCAAGCCTTAATCCAAGCAAGCGTATTTTTTGAGTTTGAATACCCACAGGTACTCATTTCAGCTACCAGTTCAATTCATCTGCAATAACTTTTCGCCACGTTGATAAATTTCCCGTGCATAATCAGTCCAAGCGCCTTGTCCCCAATAACGAAAACAACTGGTTTGCAGCAAAAGGTTATGTAGAAGAACGTTACGGTAATGAGATTGTTTGGTAACAGATTCTTCTGAATCAATTTGCTGTAATGGATCAAATTTTTGATGGAATAAACTGCTTAATCGATACATGGGAGACAACACATTTTCATATCCTTTTACCCAACTGATATGATTTGTCCAGGAAGCTCCATCTAGATGGAAATTAGAGTTTATTTGTTTTAATTCTTGAATGGCATTCTCTACAGCTTCAGGTTGACAATTATCTAATGAAACTCGCTCCCAAATCTGATATTGTCCCACTGGCTGACAAGTTGGATAATCTTCAGGTTTGCATCCAGCAGCTTCGATGAATTCTAAATATTCTGTACCGCACATCCCAACAACACCTGATTTTCCTCCACCGTTATTTACCATATCCCACCAAGCTTGTTTAAACGCACTCGGAAATTCATTCATCATCACGCCGCCATTTTCACCATCTCCAATTTGGCTAACTATTGGTGGCACAAAAACACTACCAATTTGGACTTTGGATAATGTTTTAGCTTCATAATAAGGCTGCATTTGTGCGACTAATTTAGTATCTGAACCTTGAGTTTTAATTAAAGCTGTAATACTAGTTGTTTCGCCTTGAGAATTGCGGGCAACTAAACGATGTGGTAAATGTTTGTGGATAAGAGATTTACCGCTAATTGTTTCTACAGAATGTTCTTGAACAAGTAACCAGCGATATCCACATTCTTTCAGCGCTTTCACAAATTCAAAGAGAGCATCAGGGTGATTTGGTAGGTGCATTTCTGGGGGCGAAAATCCTTTAACTCGCGCTAGTGCTTCCCAGCCAAAAATTGCCGCAAAGTGATGTTGCCATGCAACGATATGTAATTTAATATCTGCTATGGGTGTGGAAGGAATAACTGCATGACCCCACATTGTACCCAGCCATTCTACATAAGGTTGGTAGGTGCGATCGCAAGTAATCCGTTTGAGATTATCGAGAACATCACCGCGTCCCATTTGCCGCAGTCCCCACAGAAGATTACCTGAGTAATCCAACATCACACGGGGATTGCACCCTTGGCTGACGAGTTCAGGGATCAAGTCTCCCATGCGGCTATAACAATATGCAAAAGGATCTGCATTGTGGTTATCCCCTTCATGAGGATGTTCAAACATATATTGCAGATTGCTGATGAGTGTACCACCATTTCCAGCAGGTATAGTTGGCTGGTGCATGTGTAAGGCGATCGCAAACACCGCATTTACGTCTTCTAAGCGAATATTTGTTGTTGGTAAAAATACTGGTTGATCGTGGTTAACTACAGAGAGAAGCTCTGTTTCCCAACCAGAAATATTCGGCAAGCCATCAATGATTTCGGGTAAATTACTAAGAGTTGTGGGGAAGGACAGCATTTCTGGTAGCTCCAATATGAGTTAATCGAGAAAATTACGTTTGTATTTAATAAGACTTGACTCAACATATATACAATGAATACCCCAAGTCACGCTATTCTCAATTTGGTGATTTTCAATCAACAACTGCAAACTCAGGCAAGTCCGGCAATTGTTATCGGCGCAGTCTTACCAGATATTCCCATCTTTGTGTTCTACTTCTTAATGAAGTTTGTTTACCATCTGCCAACACGCCAGATTTGGTCAGAAGTCTATTATCAACCTTTTTGGCAAGCTATTTATTGTCAGTACGTTTCATTCGATTCCACTGGCGTTGCTTGGAATATTGATTGCCCATATCTGGAGTTGGCAGTTGATTGAAATTGGCTTCGTCAGTATGGTGCTACATTCTCTTTTAGATTTACCAGTTCATAACAACGACGCTCACCGACACTTTTTTCCCTTCAGTAATTACCGTTTTATCAGCCCTGTTTCTTATTGGGACTCAAATCATTATGGCGCAATCGCAGCTTTGGTAGAAATCCTGTTAGTTCTAGGGGCAACTATTTATCTATTTCCTTCTACACGAACCTACTGGGGTAAAGGACTGCTGATTACGGTCAACCTGTTTTATTTAATCGGGTATTTCCGCTTTTACCTTTTAGCTAAAGGCAATTGACCCCAGTAGGGTAGGTGATGCGCTAAAAAATCTAGAATTTACGCGCAGACACACCAGAAATCATCAAAAATTTAGTTTCGGCATTAGCTTTTTCAGTTTTTGACTTGGCTGTTGTTTTGTTGGTGCTGGCGGAGTTGCTATTCGTAAAATTAGCTCTAGCAACCAAGGGGCAAGGCGTTGACACCATACAGCTAAATGACTTTGCCATCCGACTAAAATTTCTGATGAATCGTTTTGCATTCCGGTGACAAGTGCTTTAGCCACTTGCTGTGGAGTCATGGGGATCACCCAGCGAAATAATTTTAAGTCGCGCACCATATCTGTGTCTGTGAGGGAAGGCAGTAATGCAATGACTCGGATATTGTAATCAGCTAGTTCCTGGCGCAAGGCTTGGGTAAATCCTAAGATGGCAAACTTGGTAGCTGAGTAAGTCGCCATCGTCGGTGCAGCCACCTTCCCCATCAGACTTGATACATTGACGATTGTTCCTTGTCTTTGGCTGGCCATACGTCTAGCTATTAGACTCGTGAGGTTGTACATTCCTAACAAGTTCACGGAAATTTCTTCTTGAACTTGGGGCATTTTAGATTGCAAAAACGAGCTTTGGTATGCGACTCCCGCACAATTAACCAGCAGGTGAATCTGTCCGTAATTACGCCATAGTTGGGCAACAGCGATATTCACTTCAATTGTCTGCGTCAAATCTAATGCCACGATCGCAGTTTCTGTTCCTATCGCCTCGATTTCGTTAGCTACCTCAACTAACTTTTGGCGATCGCGTGCTACCAATATCAGTCGCTTGATGCCGATTTGCGCTAGTTCGAGGGCGATCGCTCGTCCAATCCCACGCGAAGCTCCTGTAATTAGGGCAACTTTACCTTGAATCTCCATTGGTTTTATCCTCCAAAATTTAAGTCTTACCAAACTCTTCGTTATTGCCGATACACACAATCAAGAGCTACTCGCTTGTCGGCACAAGGTAAGACAAATAATCAATTGCAATTTAAATCAAACTGAAACTAAGCCTTTAGCAACGAGATATTTCTTGGTTAATCTGCAATCCCTCATAATTGTCTATACGAGGCAGAAATTTATCGTTTTTAACCTGTTAAAACCTAACAGACTTGGCTGAATGTATATAGCTCATAGATTTTACTTCTCCTAGATCCGAGCGCTCATCAGCATCGTTGTCATACACACGTTAGCAATTAAATCAAGGTATTGCAATATTCTTTAATAAGTATTTCTTAATACTTATTAACGACAAGTATATATATGGAAAAGATTTTATTAAATAAGTTTTTATGAATACCTCAGTATAAATATCTTACTTCCCTGACAATTAAGCGCTCTTTCGGGAAATTGTAATATCTCAGCCATAGTTAAGAAACAAAAAAGACATATAGGTTTTGGTCTATTGTTGCAACACCTCATTTATTAAGCCAGTTCACATAAACCTAAGTATATTTACTTACATATTTAAAATAAAGGTTTCTCATTTCTATTTTTTAAAGAATAGAAGAAAGAGAGTTGAATTATTGTTTTTAATGTAAAGTAGAACGGTATATTTATTTACCAAAGCTTTATAAAAAATGTGAACTTGTTTGGCTTTAGCTTTGAGTTTGTCAAAGGAATGCTTGAGAATTGCTTGGTGTATAGCAAACTTAAATCATTTATGAACAACAAGAACCCCGATTTTTCTAAAAAATCGGGGTTCTAAAGCTTTCAATTTTGACAAATCAAATAAGATTGGTCTAGTTAAAACTGTGAGCAGTTAAGGGTTTAAAAAGTCTAAATGCTTTCCTGGTTGGGCACGCAAATCTTCTACTGTCCCCTGAATTTCTAACTTGCCTTGATTAAGAAAAACAATCCAATCAGCACGGTTAATTACTCTAGGACGGTGGCTAATCAGGATCGTGGTTTTATCTTTGCGGTGGGACAACAATTGATCTAAAACTTGAGCTTCACTAACTGGATCGAGCCCAGCAGTTGATTCGTCTAAAATTAGGACTGGTGGATCGTTAACAATAGCTCTTGCTAAAGCCAGTCTTTGGCGTTGTCCACCAGAAATATTTGACCCAAATTCACCTAATACAGTTTGATATTTTTCAGGTAGTCTACTAATAAACTCATCTGCCTCAGCAATTTGGCAAGCCTTGACAATTTGATCGAAGGTGAGGTGAGGAGAACCTAAGCGGAAGTTTTCAATGATTGTGCGACTCCAAAAATGAGCGTCTTGAGGAACGAGAACAACTTGTTGCCGCAAACAATCAAGAGCTAGGTCTTGCATATTGTACATTCCAAAGCGAATATTGCCAGAATTAGGTGCATATAATCCGGCTATCAGTTTCGCAAGAGAACTTTTTCCACAGCCGGATGTACCAATTAGGGCAACAACTTTACCACCAGGAATTCTGAGGGAAAAATCTTCCAATAGCTCTAGTCTGCCAGCGTAGTGAAAATTTAGCTTTGTGCAAGTAATATCAGCATCACTGGGGATTTTAGCAAAGGGTTTATTACTATCGCTTGGAGCTTCAGGTGTGGAATCGATAACTTCTGTTAAACGTTCCGTGGCAGTTTTGGCACGCATGAATTCATCTATAAATCCAATCACAGTACCGATTAATGCCAAAAAATTCCCATTCATCCCGTTAAATGCCAGCAGTTGACCGATGCTGAGTTCCTTACCAATAACTAGGACGCTGCCGAAACCGATCAAAGTAACGCTGCCAATAGCATAAACTAACCCAGAAAAGGTGCTGTTAATAATTCCGATCTGAACTGTGCGAAATGTTATGTTTGAGAGCCGACCAAATCTGTTCTGAAATTCTTCCCAAAATTGAGGAGCAGCAGTAGTACTTTTGAGTGTCAGCGCTCCTTTAAAGCTTTCTACAAGAACGCCCTGGTTTTCCGCGTCTAAGACCAACATACTTCTAATTTTTTGTTGAAGTGTAGGCAAGAAAACCACCGTAGATGAACTCATGACAATAGCAACAACGACGGCAACAAAGGTGAGTTTCCAGCTATAGAACACCATGAAACCCAAAGAAATCAGTCCGATAAACAATTGGCTAGGCAGACTGATAACTGCTTGAGCAACTAGCTGATTAATTTGTTGAATATCTTGTAATCTGCTAACAATCTCGCCACTGCGACGTGATTCATAGTAAGCCAGAGGTAACCGCAGGATTGCCCTGGCAAATTCCAGAACTAGCCCTAACTCAAGCCGTTGGGCAAAATTGGCAATCAGGTTAGATTGAACTAGTTGCAGACTACTTGCCACCAAATTCATCACCACAACCGCAATAATTACACCAGCAAGAAGCTGGATATCACCTCTAACTAGTACATCATCCGTTAGAATTTGAATCAGGAAAGGAGACGTTAACGAAAGCAGACCGATAACTATAGCGCAAAGAAAAGCCTCGAATATTATGCCTCCATAAGGCAATGCACGCCGCGCAAAGCGCCAAATACCGTTGACTTTCTCATCCGGTTGAGCATAAAAGCGAACCGAATCTGGCTCTAGTAACAGCATGACTTGATCTGACCAAGCCTCTATTAATTCTTTTCTAGAGACATAGCGGATGTTAAAAGCTGGGTCAGCAATTACATATTTTTTGCCTTTCTGACCATACAAAACAACCCAGTGATAACCTTTCCAGTGAATGATTGCTGGCAGTGGCGCTTGGTTCATTCGGTCTAATATTTCTGTTGATGCCCTGACCGAACGTGCATTAAAACCAAGTGCCTCGGCTCCTCGCCTCAATCCCAACAATGTTGTTCCAAGTTGGCCAGTCCCTACCGCTTCCCGGATGCGATTTAGTGTAAAGTTACGGCGATAATGTTTGGCAACGGAAGCAAGACAAGCAGCTCCACAATCTTCTTCACTATGTTGTGTAACAACTTGGTATTTCATTTCACACTCCAGTACCCAATAGCATCGTAAAAAAACTTAAAAAAATAGCAGGGTTTTGTCCCTGCGTGGTTAATAATTTGACCAATAGTTTAATTTTACTAAGTAACTGAGCAAAAAAATCAAACTATGTTATGCAATGTAAAATTAATTAAATTACCTAGTAGTAAGCGGCTGGAGCCGCTTACTACAAAACTTCAATTATTCACGCCCGCTTACTTATCACTACCAATCAAATTTTAGTAGAGAAGATAGGTCTATTCCCAGGCTCTTTAATACTCCTGACACCGAAGTTTTTCCTTTGGTAGTTTTCGTTTTTACAACTTTTGTAGTTTGTTTCTTTTCTCTTTTTTTCCCATTTATTACTTGAGTATAAGAATAAGAAACATAAGAAACCGCCTTGGTTTCACCACCACACAGGGTTACTTCTTGAGTTTCAGTCAGGGAGGTAAACATTGGGAAGATTTGAGTGCTTTTCATGATTCTAATTAACCTCAGATGCTATGCTAATTACGAATTTTCAACTTGATGGAAAGCTGCATCAACTGAAAGATAACCAGAGCTAGCAGGTACCAAAATCGCTATATCTTTTTCGCTGGTTTTTGCAAACTAGTAAATTTTGCTCAATATTCTTCTTTAATCACTTGCGGATGAGAATAATTAGGGCTAAATGCCGAAAATCAGATGTAACTAGGGATTTAATGATCGTATATTGATAAAAATCCCGATACTAAGGAAAATAAGCAAGACCCTAAGTATAAAAAGGTTTGAGATTTTACTCTACCGAGAGTGATTAAACATGGATATGAACGATTTCTCCAATAGCAAAGCTTAGTTCTCTACTTGAGTGTTCAAGGTGAGCAGTATCTTTCAAAAAAGTCTTAAGTAAATCTATCAACAGTTGGCTATTAGGAACTGTTGATAGACTTTGTTAACTTTGTTCAACAAAAGTATGCGGTAGGAATAAACGTAATGCTAGAATGACTTAGATAAACGAACAAAGCTAAATGTCTTTCCAGAAATTAAACTACCCTGTTGGAGCAGGTTAGCTTGTTTAAACTTTGATCTCAGTAAAGACACGGTTAATCGTGCCTTTACTGTTTTTACGTTTATTCTTTCCCTGGTACTAAGAACCAATAACAACAGCAGCAGTATTGCTTTGTTCTAGCTTTTCTGCATCACCAACGGAGACATTATTTTGTTCAATTTTAACTAAGTTAACTTTGATATTCAACTTAACGTTGGGTTTAACATATTTGCTGGGTTTCTCAGC